>Ga0307424_1001456_pt1 | contig 12430 bp, 11 predicted proteins | sample SalMarWE160320MG_FD_202157 | JGI IMG/M metagenome (GOLD analysis project Ga0307424, IMG submission 202157) | Salt marsh sediment microbial communities from the Plum Island Ecosystem LTER, Massachusetts, United States - WE1603-20 | ecosystem: Environmental > Aquatic > Marine > Intertidal zone >... | reverse complement strand
TTGACGCCTCTGTTGGAGCCCGGGCAAAGCGGCGCTTCAAGGAATGCCAGCTGCGCGGCGAAGACATCAGATACGAGGAAATACTGGCCGGTATGCGTGAGCGTGATCGGATTGATTCAACCCGTTCGCTGGCACCGTTGCGGCGGGCAGGGGATGCTATCGTCCTTGACAGCACATATCTCGATAAAGAGCAGGTTCTGGCCAAGGCGCTCGAGTTGGTGAAGCGGTGGGCGAGGAAATCATGAAGCGCCCATCCTCTCGAGTATCGCCATATGATCATCAAGCGCTCGAAGGGCGGCGCCGTGTCCTGCGCTGGATGCTCAAGCATATCGGCTTCAATCTCTTGATGAAGTACGGCGGCGCTGAGGGTGTCGAAAACCTGCCAGATACGGGCCCGGCGATCATCATGATTAATCACATCGCCTTTGTCGATCCAATCGTGGCTTTGGCCAGTTCGCCTCGCAGCATCGTCCCGATGGCGAAGGTCGAGGCATACTCCTACCCGGTATGGGGTATCTTCCCGAGGATTTGGGGGGTGATTCCGGTACACCGGGAGGAAGTCGATCGGGCGGCGATACGCCTGGCGATGAATGTGCTGCGAGCGGGCGAAATCATCTTGCTCGCACCGGAAGGCACCCGGAACAAGAGCCTGCAGCGGGGCCGGGAAGGGGTTGCCTACCTGGGAATCAAGAGCGGAGCACCGATCGTTCCCACCGCGATCACGGGATCGGAAGGATTTCCCACGATCAACCCGCTGCGCTGGTTCGGGCCCGCAGCGGTTGCTCACTTCGGCAGGCCGTTCCGCTTCCGAACATCAGGCAATCGTCTCGACCGGGAGCTGATGCGGAAAATGACGGAGGAGGCGATGTATGTCCTGGCCGGGATGCTGCCAGAGGAACGACGCGGGCTCTATTCCGACCTTCAGAATGCAACCACAGATACGATAGAGTTTGTATAACCCCTCAGTCTGACCAACCCAATTTTTCAACACATTCGATAGTCTTTTTTCACCGAATTCGTGAACAAAATGGCATCCTACGTCGTTAAGATTGTTGGATAGTCCAATCACGGACCGATCCATTTAAAAAATCGCGGGTTAGACCGCAGGAGGAATAAAGTCATGAGATTCAAAGCAAAAAAGATCCTTACCGTGATCAGCATGCTGTTCCTGGCCGTCGCCGTTGTGGGCTGCAGCAGCTCAGCGGCAGATCAAGAGGCCAAGCCAACTCTGGTGGCTGTCGGGAACGGCGATGCGCAGCGCCCCCCGGACCAGGCTACAGTCTCGCTCGGAGTGAGCTTTGTCGATACCAATCTTTCGCTCGCCATCAGCAAGAGCAACAGCGCTATCGAGCGAATTCATAAAGCGTTGGTTGAGAAGCAGCTCAATCCGGACGACATTCGAACCACTGGCTACAATGTCTGGCCAGAGGACGTGTACGACCCCGAAACCGGTCAACCGACCGGGGTTCGACGGTACCACGTCGACAGCAGTGTCGAGGTGACCGTCCGCCAGCTTGACTCGTTGGGCGATTTGATCACAGCGGCACTTGATGCCGGAGCAAATAACATCTATGGCGTCAACTTCATCGTTTCCGACCCGGTGAGTTTGATCGATGAGGCACGTGCTGAAGCAATAGCCGATGCTCGCGGCCGTGCAGAAGCCATGGCGGAAGGTTTTGGTGTAAAGCTGGGGAAGATTGTCTCGATCAGCGAGGGTGTCAATGGAGTGCCGAGTCCAGTGTACAGCGCAGCCGTTGGCAAGGGTGATGGGGTCGGCGGAGGGGGCTTAACCGTCAGCCCCGGCCAGACGACGGTTAATGTACAGGTCTATGTGACCTACAGCATCGAACAGTAACCACCCGCTGGATCAGGATATGCAGCGATCGCCGGCCAATCAACGGCCGGCGATCTTTATATTTCTTCATTCGGATTATGACTCTCGCAACCTGGAACGAGAGGGTATAATTGGCCATCATATTACTGGAGGATCTTATCGAGCGTTCATGGGGATCGGATAGCGCACGACCTTGATTAATCAAGGCGACGAGGTGGAGGGTTCCCTGCTGCGAGGCGGGGTTAACCGGGGTGGGAAGTCTGAGGATTGACCCCTCCGGGAAAATCGAGAGATCAGCGGATGCCCTCCGGGTATGAGCCACATGCCCATCCAAATTCCCCCAAGAAACCTGGAGATGAAGGCCGAACTGGCAACAGTCCGGACAAGCCTGCCAGGAGTGGCGTTCCGAAGGAATACCCAGATATAGGAGGCACTATATGTGTGGCATCGTCGGCTATGTCGGTGCGCGCAACGCGACGCCGATCATCTTCAATGGTCTTAAGCGGTTGGAATATCGTGGCTACGATTCGGCCGGTCTGGCTGTCATCGAGGATGGGAAGATTGCTATCCGGCGGGATGCCGGTAAGCTCGACAGGCTGAAGGAACTCTTAGACCGCGATCCGATTCAGGGACACATTGGAATTGGGCACACCCGCTGGGCAACCCACGGTGTTCCCAGTGCGCGCAATGCTCATCCACACGTAGGGACCTCAGGGCAGGTCGTGGTGGTCCATAACGGCATCGTTGAGAATTACCTGACATTACGTGACGAGCTGACCTCAGAGGGAATTGTTCTCAACTCTGACACAGATACTGAAATTATCGTGCACCTGGTCGAGCGGTACTTGGCGATGGGGCACGATCTCCCGGAAGCCGCCCGGCGCGCTATCGCCCATTTGAAGGGTGCACATGGCATCGTTCTGCTATCCGTGCAGGAACCAGACAAGATCGTTGCTGCCCGGGTAGGGAACGCCGGTGGGGTCGTGATCGGCATCGGAGAGGGAGAGATGTACGTCGCTTCGGATATCCCTGCCATCCTCGAACACACCCGCCAGATGGCATTTCTCGAATCGGAGCAGATGGCGGTCATCACGCGCGACGGTTTCGAGGCCATGAACCTGGAAGGCGAACCGGTGGAAATCGTTGTACAGAACGTCGCCTGGGATCCCGTATCAGCTGAGAAGGGTGAGTACAAGCACTTCATGCTGAAAGAAATCCACGAGCAAGTCCGCTCGACGACGGACACCATCGCCGGGCGGGTCGATTTCGAAAACGGCCAGGTTTTTCTGCCCGACTTGAACCTGACGAGTGAAGATGCCCGCCGGATTGAGAAAATTGTCATCACCGCCTGCGGCACGGCTGCACATGCCGGACTGATCGGGCGCACGCTGATCGAGCGTATCGCCCGCATCCCGGTTCAGGTTGATATCGCCTCCGAGTTTCGCTATCAGGACCCGCTGGTCGATGAGAACACGGTTGTGGTGGCAATCAGCCAATCCGGCGAAACGGCCGACACGCTGGCGGCGATGAATGAAGCCCGGAAGCGCGGGGCACGGGTGTGGAGCATCGTCAACGCGATTGGCTCACAGGCGATGCGAATCGCTGACGGGTATATCAGTATGCAGACCGGTCCCGAAATCGGTGTCGCCTCAACCAAGGCGTTTACGGCGCCGATAATAGACCTCTATCTGCTGGCGGTGCTTCTGGGGGATCTACGCGGAACACTCGACACCCCGCAGCGTAAGGCCTTGCTCGCAGACCTGCGGAAAATCCCAGATCTCGTCGGCCAGTGTCTTGACCGGACAGAATCTGCTCAGCGGGTAGCATGGGAACTGAAGGACGTTGAACATTGCCTGTATCTTGGCCGTGGGATTCAGATGCCGATCGCTTATGAAGGAGCACTGAAGCTGAAGGAAATCTCGTATATTCATGCCGAGGCTTACCCGGCCGGTGAGATGAAGCACGGTCCGATCGCCTTGATCGATGATGAGATGCCGGTCATCGCGATCGCGCCGAAAGACCCCTGGTACGAGAAGACCATCAGCCAGATCGAGCAGACGAAAGCCCGGGGCGGGGTGGTCATCGCTGTCGCCACCGACGGCGATGAGCTGATGCCGACGATCGCTGATCATATTCTGTGGGTGCCTGAAACCCCCTGGATGCTTGGTCCCGTTACAACGATCATCCCACTGCAGCTGCTCGCCTATTACACGGCTCTACTGCGTGGGGCAGATGTCGATCAACCCCGGAACCTGGCAAAGAGCGTCACCGTGGAGTAGGAAGTTCGAGTGGAACTGAAATCTCGTAGGATGCTTCGTGATCTAGGACAGGTTGGCGGCCAGGAATGCAAAATCGCCAACCTGTCGGTTTAAGTGACCGGCAACCAGATCGCACTTCACAACAAGAAGAAAATAGATCGGTCCTGACGTCCCACTCAGGCTTTCATAATTCCCCTGACCTTTGCTGATGATGACATCAGCCTCTGCAAAGGCTTGCTGGAATTGGGGGCTGCATTCTTCCAGCAGGATTCCGGGAATGTCACTGCCGGTCGAGAGAATATTCGCGACCTGGTTGAGGCCCGATGCAATCGCCTCAGCCTCGGTCACATCATTGATGACGGCTGCGCCACGCACGGCAAAAGTGACCGGGGCATCGATCTGTTCGATCAAGAGACGATCAAAAACGGCCTCGCCAGCATTATCACCCAGGTAAAGGACTCTTTGCGCGGCTTTGAGGTCGCGGCGCATCCTGTCCAGGACACGGGTGTCAACCGGGATTGAGAGCGCCCTCTCCAGCTGGGCTTTCAGGTCAAAGCTCTGACCTGGACCAAAATCGATGATATTGCCCGCGATAGCGATTTGAATCGCGGCTTGTAGCGGATCTTCGGCCGCCCCTATCAACCGGCGCATGTCAGGAAGCAGATCCAGTGCAAGACGGGTACTGTGAGCTTTTTCATCACGATATGGGTCTTCGATCCCGGTCAGCTCACGTGCCCTGTGGTAGATGGCACGCGCGATCATCGGTGGCGATGTCCCGAGTTTATCCGGATTGGCGAGAGCCTGGAGCTCGATCTTTAGAAGATTTGGGTCCGAGACATGTTTTGCAAGCAACCGGGCAAGGCGATCCGCTTGCCCTTGCATGCAGTGCAGGCAAGCTTGTTCAGCAAGGAGACGCTCTGTCATCTCATCCTAACCTGGATCGTTTGTGAGTGCTTCGGCAATTTGCCGGGCAAGGACTGCCGGCTCATTTGTGGGCAGCTGGCATTGAAAACCCTGGCAGAGATAAGCCGTTGCCCGTCGATCCTGCATCGGTCTGTCCTCAAGCAGGGCGGGCAGGTTAGGCGCGGTTGGCAATCCCCCGGCGCGCACCATGCGAGGGTAGAACTCCTGGGCGGCAATCCCCAACAGTCTTCGAAAAGAATCACTCGCGGGATCCCCGGCCAGGCCGAGCTGGATCTGAGGGCCCAGGTTGAAGTCGATGGCGCTGAGCCATCCTGCGAACGCGGTCGGATAACCTGAGGCTTGCTGAGCCACCGATCGCAGGCTCTTCAGCGCTGCTTCGTAAAATCGGGTATCTCCGTCGATCGCATTCAGCTGCAGGAAGAGCATGACAGCCAGGCTGTTTCCGCTCGGATAAGGCGAGTCCTGGATTGATTTGGGTCGCACGATCAGATCACTCTGTTCCTCGGCTGTATCGTAAAAGCCTCCTTTTGGGTCGGTGAAACGGTCGAGGATGGTGCCAGCGAGCTTGCTGGCTACGTCCAACCAGCGTGGGTTGAAATCGACCTGATACAGAGTAAGAAGGCCCAGGCCGACCGCAGCGTAATCTTCAAGAAAAGCCGGCACGCTAGCTCGTCCCTTGCGCCACGAACGCATTAACTGCCCGTCCACGACCATGTGATCCATGAGAAATCCGGCCAGCGCCTGGGCGCTCGCGAGGATCTGATCCCAGCCTGTTGCGAGGGAAATCTCGGCTAACGCAATCAACAGCAAACCGTTCCATGCCGCAACGACCTTGTCATCCGTCGCCGGACGGACCCGGGCCGAACGAGCTTCGTCCAACCGATTCTGAATCAATGCAATCCTGTCCCGGGTTTGCTCAAGGTCCAGATGATGGTCGCTCGCTAGTTTTTCCAACTCGATGGGGAAGGAGAGCACATTCTTCCCTTCAAAATTTCCACTTTCGCTGACAGCAAAGGCCTGCTTGGCCAGCGCTGTCAGCCGCTCGTCCTCCAGGACATCACCGATTTCGTTCAGGGTCCAGGTGTAAAATCGGCCCTCTTCACCGTCGGAATCGGCATCAAGCGAAGCGAAATACCCGCCAGCGGGATCTCGCATTTCGGCCTGCAGGAAGTCGTAGGTGCCTTCGACAATCTCCAGGAAGCGTACGTCCCGGGTTAGCTGCCAGGCGTGCAAATAAGCGCGTATCAAACCAGCATTGTCATACAGCATCTTCTCAAAGTGCGGGACACGCCACTCCGCATCAACGGCGTAGCGGTGAAAGCCCCCGCCGATTTGGTCGTAAAGGCCGCCATTCGCCATGGCTTTCAACGCATGCCGTGCCAGATCGAGGGCCAGCGCATCCTTGTCACGCAGGTGAATACGAAGAAGGAAATCAATGGCGGCCGGCTGCGGGAACTTCGGCGCTCCACCCCATCCGCCGTGATGCCAATCATATCGATCAAACAGCACCCTGGAAGCTTGCTTGAGAAGTTCGGGTTGCAGGATCTCATGGCTATCTACGGCAGCCGGCGCCTGCTGCAGGTGCGAGATCAGCTGGCTGCCAATCTTCAGCAATCGCTCCCGGTCACTCACCCACAGTCGGTGGATCTCTTCCAGGAGTTCGTAAAAGGAGGGCATCTTGTAGCGTCGGGTAGGAGGGAAGTAGGTCCCACCATAGAACGGTGCACCCTGTGGCGTGAGAAAAACGGACATCGGCCATCCACCCTGGCCGGTCAGTGCGACCACTGCATCCATGTAAATCGCATCGACATCTGGCCTTTCTTCCCGGTCAACCTTGATATTGATGAAATGATCATTCATGTACTCGGCCACCCGCTCATCCTCGAAGGATTCATGAGCCATGACATGACACCAGTGGCAGGCGGCGTAACCTACGCTGAGGAACACGGGCTTGTCCTCGGCCCGGGAGCGTTCGAAGGCTTCTTCGCCCCATGGATACCAATCCACGGGATTATCTGCATGCTGCCGCAGGTAAGGTGAGTTTTCCATTGCGAGCCGGTTTGACATGCCTGGCCCTCACTTCAATAGTGGACTGGATGACCCAGATTGTACCCGCCAGGTGGAGTGCATCAGGCTCCAGTTTGCGGGAATATCTGACAGGTCTGGTTCGAGTGGTAAAATCTGCTCGATGAGCGAACGTCCAATACACTTTTTGCTGCGCTGGCTTCCGGCGCTGTTCTTGATGGCGGCAATCTTCTTCTTTTCGTCGCTACCGTCAAGCACTTTGCCGTACTTCGGAGTCTGGGACGTCGTGGTAAAAAAAGGTGGTCACATGACCGGCTATGCCATGCTGGGATTGGCATATTACTTTGCGCTGCCGGCCAGCTTAAGGCGCAGCTATCGCTGGGTTCTGGCGCTTCTCATGGCGCTGCTCTTTTCGCTGAGCGATGAATTCCACCAATCCTTCGTCCAGGGCAGGACCTCGAGCCTGGTGGATGTCGGTATTGATATGGTCGGCACAGTTATCGCTCTCAGCCTCGGAAGCCGTTATTCTTCGAATTCCAAATCGAATTCTGCTGACTGATCCTGGTTCCAGGCCTCACCCGGGGATAATTCAATATCACCGAAGATGCTCTTCTGAGAGGCCTGGACTTGATCCTGTTTGATCAGCTCGAGAACTGCCAGGAAAGAAACCACCACTTCCAACCGGGAACGGGCACCGTGAACAAACTTGTGGAAAGAAACGCGGCCGATCTTCGTTAGGGCGTTGATCAGGGATCGGATTTTGTCCCGAATTCGAACCTGCGGCGCACGTACACTGCCTTGGAGTTGGGGCGGCTTTGGAGCATTGAGGAGCGCCTCAATCATTGCAGCATGAAGATCAGGAATAGTAACTCCCCCGAGGTCAAGCTGCGGATCAGACGCCGGCCGGGCGGCGATTCGAAGGAAAGTCCGTAAACCAGCCGCTTCCCGCTCGGAAAGTAGAATCGCAACCTGCTTGTATTTCTTATAAGCAACCAGCTGGCGGGCCAGGGCATCGCCAGGATCTTCTTCGCCAGGCTCGCGCACCGGCGGTCTTGGGAGCAGCACTTCCGACTTGATCTGTATCAGCCGGCTTGCGATAACCAGGAATGCCGCAATATCCTCCAGCGATCGATCTTCCATGGTGTGAATATATTCGAGATATTGGTCCGTAATTTCTGCCAGGGCGATCTTAGTGATATCCAGTTCCGAGCGTTCGATTAACTCGAGCAGCAGGTCGAGCGGTCCCTGGTAGAGATCAAGCTGGAAGGTGTATGCAGGGGTAGCGAGCATAATTCAGAGGAGAACGATCAGGGCGATAATGGCTATGATCGCAAGGAAGATACCGGAGCCGATCATCACGTTGCGAATCAAGATGCGGTCCCTTTCCTGCTGTGTGATCTCCTCCATGCGCTCACCCTCAAGACGGCGGCGATCGATGTCCTGGAATTGGGACATGCGCACTTCCGATTCGCGATTGACCTGCTCCTTGATCTTCTCAGCCTGGTTACGCAGCTGTTCGAGACGCTGGGAGGTACTCCCAGCCTTCTGGCGGGAGAGGACTGTGCTGAACACAGTCAGGGATTCTCCGCAGCCCTGGCAGGTTTCGTTCTCGAGCGCGTTGGTGCTGCTGCACGCAGGACAGATTCGCAAACCATCCCGAAACTTGGCCCCGCAGTGGCTGCAATCTGCATTACGGGGTGTCAAGATGGTAAGTGACATCTCACCACAGCTTGGGCATTGCGCAATTTGCATTGGATCAGAACCCACCCTTGGGTGCCGAATTATATCACCGCGAATTTCTATTGGATCGAGGTAACATTCTCATAGTTTAGCGCATCTATATATCGTATTGGAAAGCTCGGTATAATAGCTCTGTAATTGTCATGGAGGAGTTTGGAATGATTAACGAACCAATCAACGTAACCGATGCCGCCTTCGAAAAATCGGTTCTGAAATCTGAGCTGCCAGTGATTGTTGATTTCTGGGCTCCGTGGTGCGGCCCCTGCAAGATGGTTTCACCAATCCTGGAAAAGTTCGCGACTGAATTTGCCGGAAAACTCATTGTGGCGAAAGTCAACACCGATGAAAACCCGCAATGGGCGATGCAGTTCGGTGTGCAGGGAATTCCAACGATGCTTTTTGTCGCCGATGGGAAAGTCGTTCACCAACAGGTAGGAGCTGTTCCCGAACCTTATCTGCGTGATATCGTCGATACGTTTTTAGATACCGTCTCCGAAAACTAGCTTTAACCCACTGCCACGCTGGAACGAACAAGAGCTGCCACACTCGGCAGCTCTTGTTTTTATCGGGAAGTTCCATTATTAATCAGGATGCGTTGAAGCGCCCCAGATGAGACCTTCCAGCTTACGTTGAACCCGCCGTAGGAACGAGCGCAGCCTTGCCAGGAAGACCGCAATCCGGCGTTTGCGCTGAACAAGTGGGCTGATCTTACGGTCGGGCTCGACCCATTCCAGGGATAGTGCGCCCCAGGTTAAGCCCGCTCCAAAACCCACCAGCACGATTTTATCGCCAGGTTTAATCAAACCGTTTTCCACCGCTTCGCTCACCGCAAGTGGGATGGAGGCGGTTGAAGTATTGCCGTAATTCTGCAGGTTTACAACGAACTTGTCCATCGGCATGCGCAACCCTCGGGCAGCCGACTCGATGATGCGCAGGTTGGCCTGGTGGGGGACTACTCGATCGACCTGATCCATCTTCCAGCCTGCGCTCTCGACGACTTCCCGTGTGGCGGACGCCATCACACGTATCGCAAATCGAAATACTTCCCGCCCGTTCATCTGGATGGTATGCAGGTTCTGCTCGACAGTCTTGGCTGTGGTCGGGATCTTGCTGCCACCCGCGGGCAATGAAAGCAGGTCACCACCCGAGCCATCCGAACGCATTACGCAGGTATAGATCCCTCCCGGTCGATCGCTGCCCTGAAGTACAAAGGCGCCGGCTCCATCGCCGAAGAGGATGCATGTAGTGCGATCTTCCCAATTGACGAGCCGGGAAAGGGTTTCCGAACCAATCACCAGTGCGTTATCGATAGAGCCGGTTCGGATCGCCTGTGCGGCCATGTTGAGACCATAGATGAAACCGGTACATGCGGCGGAAAGATCGAAGGCACCAGCTTTTACTGCGCCGATCTCGTCCTGCACCAGGCAGGCCGTGGCCGGGAAAATATGTTCCGGGGATGACGTCGCCACGATGATCAGGTCCAGATCACGCGCCTCGATGTTCGTTGGAGCCAAAGCAACGCAGGCGGCTTCGGCGGCAAGCGAGGCGGTGGTTTCGTTCTGACCGGCAATATGGCGGGATTGGATCCCGGTCCGGCTGACGATCCACTCATCGGTTGTCTCGACCAGCTGTGCGAGTTCGTTGTTGGTCATCACTCGCTTGGGTGTGGCGATGCCCCAGCCGGTAATATGGGCGAACCTGCTCATCGAATACCCTGCACTTTCACTTGCCTGCGAAAATCAAGCAGGCATTATGTCCACCAAAGCCGAATGAATTCGTCATTGTATATTTGATGCTGGCCTTGCGGGCTTGATTTGGAACGTAATCGAGATCGCAATCCGGGTCGGGAGTGGTGTAATTTATCGTGGGTGGAAGAATTCCAGTGCGCATGGCCTGGATGCAGAAGAGCGATTCGAGCGCTCCTGCCGCGCCCAGCAAATGGCCGGTCATGGATTTCGTTGAAGAAATTGGGGTCTGATAGGCATCGTCCCCGAAGACCGTCTTAATCGCGGCCGTCTCGCTGGCATCGTTAAGCGGGGTGCTCGTCCCGTGAGCATTGATATATCCGATTTGATTCGCTTCGAGCCCGGCCTCGCCCAGCGCGGTCCGCATGCAGATCACAGCCCCAGCGCCGTTCTCGGCAGGGGCTGAAATATGGTAGGCATCATTCGTCGCCCCATAGCCAACCACTTCAGCCAGGATCGTCGCGTTTCGGTTTTCGGCGTGCTCGAGTTCCTCGAGAATCAACATCGCGCTGCCTTCACCCATCACGAAGCCATCCCGATCACGGTCGAAGGGGCGTGAGGCAGCCTGCGGGTCATCGTTGCGGGTGGAGATGGCGCCCATCGTGTTGAAGCCAGCTACGGCGATCGGTACGATTGCTGCTTCTGCCCCACCGGCTACCATGGCGTCGGCTGCGCCGCGCCGGATCATCGCCGCGGCCTCGCCGATGGCGTTCGCGCTGGAAGCGCATGCGGTAACGATCGTCATATTTGGGCCTCGCATACCGAATTCGATGGCTGCATACCCGGGTGCCGAATCGGGCAGCATCATCGGTACCATATGCGGGCTCACCCAGCGCGGTCCACGCTCAACGTAGGCTGTCGATTCGCTGAAGAGCGTGCTGATACCGCCAATTCCGGTGCCAAAAACGGCTCCAATTCGATCACGGTTACTATCCGTGATCTCGAGTCTGGCATCGGTGATTGCCTGGCGGGTAGCTTCAAGTGCGAACTGGGTGAAACGATCTGTCCGGCGGGATAATCTTCGGCCGAGAGTCTCGTCCGGGTCGAATGCCTTTACCTCGGCTGCAAATTTTGTTTTGAACTCAGAAGCGTCAAAGTGGGTAATCGCGCCAACCCCTGATTCCCCCTTGACTAACGCCTCCCACGTGGAGTTGACGTCACCCCCGAGTGGGCTGATGCAGCCCAGGCCAGTAACCACTACACGTCTTCCCGCCACGACACCCTCCTCCCGGTGAATCCTTCGACTTTCCCCTCGCAGGGCTATAACACCCGTTATTTTATCAAGGTGCGCTTACCAGACCCCGGCCTGTGCTAGAATCGAGCCCTGACCGCTGGTGCGAACCTGGGTATCATACCGCCATCTGGCGCAGATAGAGGATTTGCCTTCAAATGATACTCGTGACGGGTGGGACGAATTTTATCGGGCGCGCCGTCCTGCGTAAACTCGCGCCTGGCTCCAATCCGATTCGAGCCTTGATCCAGCCCGGGCGTCGCTCACCCCATCTACCCTATGGTGTGGAGCTTGACGTCGCTCTTGCAGCACCCTCCGATGCGCGTGGGATCAGAGCTGCGATGGTGGGCGTCGATACGCTCATCCACCTGGCCGGAAATTGGCTCGACCGGGATCAACCCCGGCCAGAGCTGTACGAAGTAGAGGCTGCCGAAAACCTGGCGGAAGCTGCTTCCGACGCCGGAGTACATCAGGTCGTGGTATTGAGCCTGCTCGGAGCTGATCGGGCCTCGGCTTATCCCATCTTGAGGTCGAAAGCGATCGCTGAGGATCCCTTCCGGGCGAACGGCATACCGACGACTATCCTGCGTGTAGCCATAGTTTTCGGTGCAGATGATGCATTTACCACCGGAATCGCCAGGTTGGCTGCTCTTGCACCGCTTTTCTTTCCGAT
>Ga0307424_1001455_pt1 | contig 12431 bp, 15 predicted proteins | sample SalMarWE160320MG_FD_202157 | JGI IMG/M metagenome (GOLD analysis project Ga0307424, IMG submission 202157) | Salt marsh sediment microbial communities from the Plum Island Ecosystem LTER, Massachusetts, United States - WE1603-20 | ecosystem: Environmental > Aquatic > Marine > Intertidal zone >... | reverse complement strand
GTGGCTGGTTTGCTCACCTGGCTCTTCGCGCCCTCCGTGCGAAATTACGGTCTTAGCTCTGTCAGAGACGACGTCCTTTCCACGCCTGTGTGAGCTCACACGATTGCCTGATCGTGTGATGACGTCTTCAGCAGCCCTCCAACTCTCAGCGCCCACTCTGGGGCCGATTGCGGAGTTCTGGGCTGAGCCTCGTGCCATCCAATGAGCATTTCTACGTGCTCGCGCGCGCCGGCTAGGCCATCCTCGGGAGGAGGGGGAGCTCAAGTACCATTTACGGCTCCCCCTGCTTGAAGTGGAGAAGTCATCAAAGGACCCACGGCTCTAGGTACCGGCACTTTCGGCGCAAGTGCCAAGCCTGAGGGTTGACACGTAGAATTATTCATTGCATATTGCCTGCAATGACAGGAAAGAGTACGCAGCGAACCTACAGTAGCCCCCTACGCGCGGAGCAGGCAGGACGCACGCGCGAACGCATCCTCGAAGCTTTTGTGGAGCAGGTGACTGAGTCTGACCTGCAAGATTTCTCGATTGCGTTGGTGGCGAAGCGGGCGGGAGTCTCCGTGCGAACGGTGTACCACCACTACCCAAACCGTGAAGCGATCCTTGACGCATTGGCCGCGTGGTACGAGACGAACGTCTATCTCCCTCCCGTGCCCGAGACCGCGGACGGCATCCGCGACTTCGTTGAGGCATCGATCACGGCGATCGATGCCGCGGAATCCTTCGTGCGAGCGATGCAGGCGCACTCATCGCGTCTCGTGGGTGAAGTCCGGCGATGGGGAAGATCGAGTCGTCGCGGCGCGATGGAGCGCCTTGTGAAGTCGGCCTGCGGCAAGCTGACTGAGGAACAGACAAAACGAGGGATGGCCCTAATCAACCACATCTTGAGCACGAATACTTGGCGTGTCCTAAAGGATGAGGCCGGCATGGAGGTCGACGAGATCGTCGACTCGATCGCGTGGGCGGTCGAAGCCCTGCTGGACGACCTCAGGAAGGAAGCTTTGGGCCGCGACGGGACCGCAAGGGAAGTAGGAGTACGGAGATGAACACTACTGATGACATCTGGAAAGCGCCGGGGCCTGGCCTGTGGACGCGCGACGAGAGTCACATGTCGGAGCCGCCTTCGGTTGCGGCCGCCGAGCTCCTCTCCGCCTCCTTCGAGGCGGGTTTGGCCGAAGGGTTCGCCCGATATGGGCTGCTGCTGGACAGGATGGCCGTGGCAAATGTGGACGGCTGGTTATATTCGCGACCGCGACCAGTTGGCGCGCCCGAGAAGGCTGGCGGCCCGCCGCCACGCCTCATCTTCAGCCTGCTCCTAAAGTTGCACCCCGCGCTGCGCGGACGACGGCGTCAAGCGGAACTTGCCCTCTCATCTGAACTATGGCGGCGCGATGCGGAGGAGTGGTTCGCACACGGACGCGAGGAATTCAGCGAGCGGTTGCGAGAGCTACAGCACCGCGACCTCACGGTGATGTCTGACGCAGCACTGGCCGCGCACCTTCGCGAGGCCCATGCAGTCATGGGCGAAGCGTTGCGCCTGCACTTCAACCACGTCGCGGCACATGGCCTCGGCGTTGGCGACTGGTTGGCGCATGTTGCGCAGTGGACGAGCGTGCGGCCGGATGAGGCGATGCAGTTGCTTCGCGGCGCATCTCCTTTCTCGGTCGAAACTCTGCAGCACTTGGACAAGTTGGCAGACGCGCTGACGGCCTCACCGGAAGCCCAGGCTGTTCTCAAGCGTTCTTTGCCTCCGGAAGAGACGCTCCGGGAGCTAGGCGAGGCTTCGCCCCGGTTTGGCGAGGCGCTTGACGCCTACATGGAAGATCAGGGGACTTGGATCCTGGGTTTCGACATTGACAAGCCGCTGTTGCGGGAGATGCCTGAGGCGCTGCTAACCAGCATTGCCTCGCACAAGGCGCGCCGCGACATTCATAGCCAGCAGGAAGCGCCGGACACGATCAGGGAGCGCGTGCCGGAAGCTAACCGTGCGGAGTATGACCGCCCTTTCGATACAGCTCGCCTCGCGTATCAGTTGCGCGACAGCGACGCCGGTCCGTGCGGTCACTGGCCTGGAGGGGTGTTGCGCCTTGCCTGGCTGGAGGCAGGGCGCAGGCTGCTCGTGCGCGGGTCCATATCCGAAGTGGCGCATGTCTTCGAGGTGAAGCTTGGGGAAATGGAGGCACTGCTTCTGGGCCAATCCGGCGCGCCCTCAGTTTCAGAGCTAGGGTCACGCCTGCAGCGCAGAGACGCAAGCCGCCGCAACCCGCCGCCAATCGCGTTGGGCGAGCCGGAGGCGGGACCGCCTCCAGAGGAGTGGCTGCCGGAGGCGCTGCGCCGGGTAAACACCGCGATGGGAATAGCGATGAACTTGCAATTCGGCGCTCCATCCGGCAGAGAGGAGGCCGATGTTGCGATTCTTCGCGGCGTGGCCGCGTCCCGTGGCCAAATCGAGGGACGTGCCTGCCTGGTGATGGGGCCGGAGGACTTCGATAAGCTGCGGAGTGGAGACATCCTAGTGGCGCCGTTCACGACGCCGATTTACAACGTCGTCCTGTCGATCATCGGAGGAATCGTCACTGACCACGGTGGATTGCTGAGTCACGCGGCGATTGTGTCGCGCGAGTACGGCATTCCGGCGGTGGTCGCGACAGGCGCCGCCACAGCGACCATCCCCGATGGGGCATGGGTTCGCGTCGACGGCTCGACGGGAAATGTAACGGTGCTCGATTCGTCCGAGATGAAGGCGGGCGGCGCTCAGGCTGTCAGCGCGACAGGACCCTAAGCTCACAGGCGGTCAGAAACAGCTGTTCTAGCCGTTGCTAGACAAGCTGAGGAAGATCGTCGCATCGCAGAAAGGGTCGTTGAGGCTCTAGAGCCCGAATGGTGTAGTCCTGATTGGCCGGCCATCCTTTGAAGCAACCAAGCCACGCTATGTCCTCATAGTGTGACTGGCGTCGCCTAGCGTGATACCAGAGCGCTAGACTCTCCTGAGTGCTGAGAGCGTCAAGCCTGGTCGATCTCCGAGCTGCTAGCCCCGACTATGAGTCAACGGAGCAGTTGAAGGCGTTTCTCCGCGACCTGAAGGACAAGCGCACGCCGTTCTACCTGACCAAAGGCGAGTTGGACCTTGTCCTGAAGTGGAAGCTCGGCTCGCAGTACGGCCGTGCTTCTTGGCTGTGGGACGAGACCTCTCCTCGTTTGGTAAAGAGGGTGACTACTGAAACCTTCTTAGCCCAGGCCGCGGACTGGGAGGCCCTTTTGGAGCGTCAGGTGAAGAGCCTAACTCGCCTTCGCGGAGTCGGAATCGGCGTGGCTTCGGCAGCCCTCGCACTGATCCTGCCTGACGAGTACGCGGTCATCGACTTTCGAGGATGGCGTCAGTTGTTCGGGGAGGACCGTCGGTCGTTCTCGATCTCCAACTACAAGAACTACATGAGGGCGGTACGGCGCCTTTCGGCGCAGTTGGATTGGTCGCCGCAGGAAGTTGACCTTGCAATCTGGGAGCTCGACCGCAGGATGTTCCCGGTGCTCCGTCGCTCAGCGCATTCGTAGCCTACGCGACACGCACGATGACCAAATCGTGAGCTGTGGCCCCAGACGAGTCCATGCTCCTTGGCGCCAAGGCGTATTCTTGCAGCCAGTAAGGTATGTTAGGCCGAACGAAAGGGGCGAGACCGATGCCGCTGTACCGTTCCGAGTTTCCGGTTCAGGCTTCGCCCGAGGCGGTTTGGCGGGTCCTCATGGACTTTGACAGCTATCCCGCGTGGAACCCGCAGATTGTCCATATCTCCGGGCGCAAAGAGCTCGGCGCTGTAATCGAGCTGCGCCTTTCAATGCCAGGTCGGCCCTCGATGGATCTGAAAGCCCGACTGACTGACTTCGAACCTCCGCGGCTTCTAACCTGGCAGGGCCATGTCCTAGCCCCGTGGCTTTTCTCAGGTAATCGTGTCTTTGCCATCGAGCCTCACGGGTCCGGAGGCGTGATGCTGACGCACAGCGAGGACATCAGCGGACTGCTCTCCCCGCTCTTTGCCCTCGCCATGGGCAAGACGACCAGAGCCAGCCACAACGCGCTCAATTCAGCGCTTAAGCAGCGCTGCGAGCAAGCCTGATTCCGGACTCGTAGCGCATTGGGCGGGTGGAGCTTTCATCTCAAGCGCATCCTTCTGCGCTTCGGCTAACGCGATCGGGCGGTAGTGTCACTACGCCTTCAGCAGGCCTCTGCATCCCAGCGCCGGCGCATACACCATTCCAGCGAGTCGGTCGGTGCGGAGGGCATCTCTTTGCGCGAAGTAGCGTAGACTCACCGGCGAGGATCTAAGCATGCTGCCTAACAGCCTGGCGCCAGGTGACTTCCCTTATGCGTCACGCCGAATGCCGGTGCTCGCGCCCCACGGCGTCGTTGCGACCAGCAATCCGCTGGCGGCACAAGCCGGGTTGAGGATGCTGCTTGCAGGAGGTAGCGCGGTAGACGCCGCGATTGCGACCGCTGCCACGCTCACCGTCGTTGAACCATGGGTCAACGGTATTGGCTCCGACGCCTTCGCACTCGTCTGGGATGGCGACAAACTCCATGGACTGAACGGGTCGGGCCGGGCCCCGGCGACGCATACGCCCGAGCTGTTTGCCGGGCTTGGCCACGAACAGTTGCCGCCGCGCGGTTGGTTACCAGTTACCGTCCCGGGAGCGCCTGCTGCCTGGCGCGACTTACACGAGCGCTTCGGACGCCTTGCTTTCTCGCGACTGTTTGAGCCGGCCATCGACTACGCGCGAAACGGATTCCCTCTCGGTCCCGAAACCGGATTCGTCTGGGAAATGACGCAACGCCGCTACGCTGAGGTCAACATCGGACCGGAGTATCGCGGCTGGTTTGAGACATTCAGCCCGAGCGGTCGACAAGCGCGGCCTGGTGAGACATGGACGCTACCTGACCACGCTGCGAGCCTGCAGCTCATCGCCGACACGAATTCCGGCGCCTTCTACAAGGGCGAGCTGGCGGTTCGCTTTGCCGCCTTTGCAAGGGAAACCGGGGGTTACATCACCGAAGCGGACCTCGCCGCGCATACCTCAACCTGGGTTGACCCGATTGGAGTGGATTACCGCGGGTTCAACGTCTGGGAGATACCACCCAACGGCGGGGGCATTGCTGCCCTGGAGGCGCTGAATATCCTCGATGGATGCGATCTCCGTGCCCACCCGCGCGAATCCGTGGAGAGTTATCACCTGCAAATCGAGGCAATGAAGCTGGCGTTCGTCGACGCCCACCGCTACGTCGCTGACCCGGCTTACGAAGAAGTGCCGGTGCGTGGCATGCTCGATCCGGCCTACGCGGCTCAACGTCGTGGCCTGATCATCGAGTCCGCGATCGATCCGGGACCCGGTGAACCGGCCAAGGGCGGCACGGTTTACCTGTGTGCTGCTGACTCTGACGGGATGATGGTTTCCTACATCCAGTCGAATTACCTGGGCTTTGGATCCGGGATCGTAATCCCTGGCACCGGCATCTCCCTCCAGAACCGCGGCTTCGGTTTCTCGCTACAGCCGGGGCACCCGAATGTCGTCGCCCCGGGGAAGCGGCCCTATCACACCATTATTCCTGGCTTCTTGACGCGGGAGGGCGTAGCCATAGGTCCTTTCGGCGTGATGGGTGCGGACATGCAACCCCAGGGGCACGTGCAGATGGTGGTCAACCAGGTTGACTACGGCATGAACCCTCAGACGAGTCTCGATGCGCCTCGCTGGCGCTGGCTGCGAGGTCGAGAGGTTCTCATGGAGCCAGCGGCGGGCAGCGAACTGATCGAAGGCCTCATCGCGCGGGGCCATGAGGTCTCTATCGCAGACACGGAGACGCAGTTCAACGGAAATGGCGGCCGCGGCCAGATAATCCGCCGCCTTCCAAACGGTGGTTACATGGCGGGTAGCGAACCCCGCTCGGACGGTGCCGCTGTTGGCTACTAGGGCTTAGCGGTGACGCACGAACGCTTCTGGCAAGAGGTGCTGAGAGCGGGGGACGCGGCGTCTCTTCGGTATTTACAGCGCCAACTCCTGCTCGACACCGCCGCTCGTTGCGTCGTCGCCTCGGCTCTCGCTTAAGACCAGTCGAAGGCGAGTGGGAGGCAAGCGATCTCAGCGACCTCACGCCGAAAGCAACCCGACACAGCCGCCTACGCGATTGCTGGCCGACGGACATTCGCTGCTTTCTCGGTTCCTCACTACCCACGGCTCTGGTCGATCGGTTTGCTTTGGAACCTTGGCCGCTGGATGAGCATCTTTCTGTGTAGCTATCTAGTTAACCAGCTAACGCATTCACCTTTTCTGGTCCAACTAGTAGGGGCATCGTTCTTTGCGCCCATGTTTTTCGCCGGTGCAATGGGTGGTGTGATCTCTGACCGCCTCGATCGGCGCCGCACCCTTCTCGGTTTCGCCGCTTTGCTGGTCCCGGGTGCCATCGTGATGGCCGCGCTCAATCTCACCGACAGCATCAAAGTCTGGATGGTCTATCCCTACATGCTCACAATCGGCTTCGGCATGGTCGTGGATATGACCAGTAGACGCGCAATGGTCTACGACTTGGTTGGACCGGCCAATTTGACGAACGCGCTGGCCCTGGAGGCACTCGCCATGACCGGCGGTACGCTCGTAGGTGGACTAGCGGGTGGAACGTTGGTCAGCCTCTTGGGCATCGGCGAGGCCTTCGTTCTGGTCGCCGCTTTTTACTCCTGTTCTCTGGTCGCGCTTCTCGGCGTGCCGCGAGTTGGCGAGAAGCTTCGAACCGGAGCCGGGCCGAACGTACTCCAAGACCTGCGAGCCACGTTCGCACTCGTTCGGAACAACGTCACACTCGTGAGCATCCTGGGCGTGACGATCATCATGAACGCCTTCTACTTCCCTTTCACGCCGATGGTCCCGGTGTTTGCCGAGCAATTGAACGTCAATGCCTTCTGGACTGGCGTCCTCGCCGGGTCACCAGCCCTCGGCTCGATGACAGGCACTCTTCTCATTGCTCGTGGCATCGGTATCCCTCGGGGACACGCATACGTCGGAGGTTCGGTGGTCGCTCTCATCTTCCTAGGTATCTTTGCCTCCGCAAGCTGGTACCCCATGGCCTTGGTAGCATTGATCTTCGCTGGCGTCGGCACTTCGGGGTTCGCAACTATGCAGAGCGCGCTCGTGATGACCACAGCTGCTGACGAAGTGAGAGGCCGAGCCCTCGGGTTGCTAAGTATGTGTATCGGGATTCTTCCGTTTGCCATGTTGACGCTTGGAGGAGCGGCCGAAGCCTTTGGGCCGTCAGTTGGAGTGATCTCTGGAGTTGTTCTCGGTCTGCTGTTAATGACAATCTGGGCGCTTCGGCGACCGGAGTCTCAGCGTTTGGCATGAACAGATTCGGCCTCGGGCCTGCGAGACTATTGCCGCACTACCGGCTTAGTTCCCGAGAACTGCTTCTTAGTATTGGTCGAACATCCGCTGGATCTCATCGGGCTCCTGCGTGATTTGGAGGCCCAGAGCCAGCAACAAGGAAGCCTTCTGCGGCGAAAGGTTGTCTGCTGCCACCATGTTGGGACGCTGCCAGTTATCATCGCGCACCACGCGCCCTTCGCCGACGCGTGCGCTGCGCACAACCACTACTCCGGCTGCAGCAATTGCCGCCAGTTCAGCATCGAGGTTTCCGAGTGATCCAGCGCCAGTCCCTGCTGCGACGAGCCCCCGCGCACCTGCCTGCACCGCCGCAGTTGCCAGTCCCGGCTGACTGGTGACGCCCACGTAGAGGATTTCTACCCGTGGTAGTGAACTGCCCTGATCGAGCACAAACTCGCTTTGTATCGTGTGACGCCTGGCGGGCAGATGGTAATAGGCAATCTCATCCTGGTCGGCGTATCCTAGCAAGCCCAGATCTCGGCCGCGAAACGCCTGTAGGCGGTAGGTGTTTGTCTTCGTCACGTCGCGTGCGCCAGTGATTTCACCGTTGGCGACCACCAACACTCCCTTGCCGCGACTGTCCTCATTGCCGGCAACTCTGAAGGCATCGTAGAGATTCAGATGTGCATCGGTGCTCAATGCAGTAAAGGGACGCTGAGCGCCAGTTACGACGATTGTCTTGGTGCTATGGACAGTGAGATGGAGGAAGTAGGCGATCTCTTCGATGCTGTTCGTACCCTGTACGAAAACCACTCCGTCCACGTTAGGGTCGGCCAATGCCGACTCCACGGCAAGAGAAAGGCAGCAAAGGTCGTCAATGGTGCCGATGCCATGAGGATTGTCCGCGTCTACCGTGACCGAGGATATGGTGCCAATCTCAGGGATCGCAGCAAGCATTTCCTCGCCTCGCATCTGCTCGTTGCCGCTGCGACGGTAACGGGTCATGTCCATGCGGTCGATGCCTCGGCTTGATAGCGTGCCCGGCCCTATCATCAACCGGATGCGCGGAAGTGTTGTCTCAGCCACTGCGCTTCTCCATCCCGATTCAGCTGCTTGGTCCAATAGCTTATTCCTAGCCCTGCAAGCAGCCCTCAGCGCCCGCTCCAGCGCAGGCTGCATCTTCATGTCCTGGAACTCGGCGATGGCGAAGTCGAGGTACTCAGTCTCCCGGTAGTTACGGGATAGAAGCTGCGGCGGGGCGACCGACTAAGCCTGTCATTTCTTCACGTATGTAGGTGTGGGTTATGAACTCCCAGCTGTGGCCGTTCTCATCCCGGAAGTAGAACCCCCGGCCCTGGTGACGGTGATTAATCTCCATGTCGTCTTGGGACATGGGACCGCTGCCGAACTTCAAGCCTGCTTCCTTCACCCGCCCCAGGATGCCGTCAAATTCCTCATCCGTGACGATGAAGGCATAGTGGTTGGCTTGGAAGTTCTCCCGATCATCGAAGTCCAGCCCGAGCGTGTCATTGACCTTCACCGGAGCGAAGTGGCCCCAAAGGCCGTCGTACTTCAGTCCCATGATTTGAGCAATGAACTTGGCCGACTTCTCTTTGTCGTGCGCTGGGACGATTGTGTGATCCAGATAGATGGCCATTGGTGCCTCCTTAAGTATTGTGATTCTTGGTTGAAGTTCTTGGGTTTGACCACAAGTTCACACCTAGTACGCGAAGCCAGCCGAAGCAGAGACTATGCAACCACGCCGCAGTTTCACGACCTTGCGATTCATCCTGCGTTGCTTCAATCGGCATGGGGCTTAGCCAGCGCTTGGCTTGGCCGACTTAGTCTTCGCTTTCGCCGCTTGTCCGGCTATGTCCCACCTGTCGTCCGGCAGCTCAACACCCTTTTCTTTCGCGAGAATTGCAGCGCGCGCTCGGGCCTCGACAGCTCGCTCTGCTATCTGGTCAGACACCTGCAGGCCGAGCCCATCCACGATGCGGACCCTGAAGTTGAAGTAGGCGCAGACATGGACGATGTCGAGGATGTCTCGATCAGTCCAGCCAACAGCGCGCAGGCTCTCGATGTCACCTTCGGCCATCGACGCGGGAGCGATGGTGAGCTTTTCCGCGTACTCAAGCATCGCGAGTTCTGCCGTTGTGAGCTCAGCTTTGCGCCAATCGTTCTGAATGAATTCGGCGATAAGGTCGTCGCCACCAGCAGCACGCAGGGCCCCTGCGTGAGCCACCGTTCAATAACGGCAGTCGGTGGTAATGGAGGTAACAGTCGCGATCATTTCTCGCTGGACGGGGGTTAATCGCGACGGACCGCGCATGATCTCCATCATCAGTTCACGGCCATGCAGCATGGCCTTCGGGTTAAGGCTGGCGAGCATTGGCGGGATGATTACGCTGTCGTCTCGGCGAGGGTCGAGTGTACGTTCGTTTGGCCAAGCAGCCTCGTAGGACTGATTCACCTCGCGCATTCGTTCGTAGGCTTCCTTGACCTCTCCGTCGGATTCACTTTCACGGATGACTTTGATCCACGGCATCACAGACCCTCCTTCTAGATGGACTCAGTTCCGGATGCATTGTAGTCGAACCCGTCTTGGCGTTCCCGGCAATTCACCGTGGTCATGAACTGGTCACACTATGGCTGGATCGTGTGACCTGAGGCTGCGTCGGCTTCAGCTTTGCGTCGATTGAAGTAGGCGTACCAGCCGACCTTGCCGCCGCACAGGGGGCAGGTGTCGAAGTGGCGTCGGGCCGGTTTCCCGTCCCTGCCGGGCGTTATGGGCACACGAAAGCCGCAGTCCTCGCAATTGTGAAGCGGCATGGCGTCGTGGTCCAGGTAGACCTCCGCCACCTGGGGCGGCATCGCCAGCACGACCTCGGGAGCGACCTCGGTGTAGGGCCAGTGACGGTACTTGAGCCGGTCCATGGCGTCGAGACAGCGTCGGAGCAACCTGCCGGCCGGCGTGTTGTACGCGGGACTCTTGATGTCCTGAGCGCCGGTTGCATACGCCCCGACCACCATCCGGGCGTGCCCCTGGCTCATGGTCCCTTGCATGATCGCCCAGGCCGCGTCGCGCTCCTCGCGTTCCGCTTTGGCTTGGTCCTGAGCCTCCTCGACCAGAGCTCGCGTTGACGCGGTCGCCTTCTCCAGCCTGGCCAGACGCGCGCTCAGCTTCACGGGCTACCTCTCAGACCCCGAGCCAGGGGCCGCCCATCGTGATGACGAACCGCCCCGGCCGGCGAACCCTGCCAACGCTGACGCCACACGTCGGGCCGTGTTCGCGGCACTGCGCGAAGTTCTGTCCAGGGGCGTCCCTGCAGTCCGGCCAGGCCTCCGTGAAGTGCAACTCCAGCTGTCCCGGGAGCTGTTGCTCCTCCGGCAGAAGCCTGCCCTCCAGAGCGGCTAGCCGGTGCGCCAGCCCGCGCGTCGTCCTCATTCAGTCCAGCCCCATGCCGGGCCCGGCCCTGGCGCCTTCGAGGATGATCTGCCGCCGGACCTGCGAATGGACCGGTGTGATCGTCATGGCGCAGTTGGGGCCGTGCTCGGTGCAGTGACGGTAGTCCTTACCCGGGAAGTTCAGGCACTCCGGCCAGGCCTCCGTATAGTGGACCTCAAAGGTACCGCGCATCACAGGCGGCGGCTTCGGGCGCAACATACTCTCGACGGCTGAGAGACGGCCCTCCAGGCGCCTCATGATGGCGGACCATCAAAGGAGAGGTGGACGACCCGCTGGTGATGAGCCCCCGTTTCGACCTCAATGTCGCAACGCGGATGCTTCTGGCAGGGCACGAGTTCATCTCGCCAGAAGGCACGCACCGAAGGGGACTCGGCGTTCCGAGCCTTCTGCTCCAGGCGGCGCAAACGAACATCAACGGCAGTCAACGTCGGCCTCCTTGCTCGGCAAGTTCTTCCAGCGCAGCCAGGCGCTCCTCGTGGTCGAGGATCTCCAGACCCTTGTTGGCCTGGTTGAGTAGCTCGGTTGCGGCTCGCAGACGGATCGATTCGTTGTTGGCGCCGATCAGCTTGATCAGCGTCGTGGAGGCAGCCCAGCTGGCCTGCTGCATCTGGGCCATGGTCTTCTCCACGACCTCCCGTCGTGCAGCACGGTAGGCGGCGATGAACTCGGGCAGCTTGAGCCAGCGCCACAGGGTGACCTCACTCACGCCGGCCTTCTCCGCCGCCCCTGCAATGGTCGGCTCGGACAGGAGAGCCGCGATCGCCAACTCCTGCTTACGGGTAAGCGCTTTCGCCAGAACCTTTCATTTCCTTTCAAAAGCCTTCATTTCGAATCTGGGTTAGGTAACACGATCTTCTGATCGTGTAAGCAGACATAAGAAGTCGTGTTGCGAAGCGAACTAAGATGGTGTGTATGCGCTCCAAAGGAGAAGAGTCCCATGCTAGATAAGATTCTTGTGCCGCTTGATGGTTCAGAGTTGTCGGAGCGGGTGCTGCCGGTCGCCGAGGAGTTAGCGTCGAAGCTTTCGGCCGAGATTGTCTTGCTTCAGGGCGTGATTTCGTCGACACAGGCGATGAGGGAGGCTTTGCCGGGCGCCGCAACGATACCGGAAGTTGCCATGGATGTGGCTAAGCAGAGAGTTGAATCTGAAACACATGCGGCAGAGAAGTATTTGGGGGAGTTGAGTCAGCGTCTGCAAGGCAAAGGCCTGAGAGTCAGTACAGCTGTTATCGAAGGTCCAGCATCCGCAGCTATCTTGGACTACGCGACAGCGAACGGGGCATCGCTGATAGCACTCGCCACGCATGGGCGGAGCGGACTGGCCCGGACCGTGCTTGGCAGCGTTGCCGATGAGGTTGTCCGTAGCTCCGTGCTCCCGGTGCTTCTCGTCCGGGCGAAAGACTAGCAGCTTCGAGATCGACCTGGCGCTACCGTCATAGTGCGCTATTCCTTGACCTGTCCTCTAGGCTAGCGGGATTACGCCAACGCACACTGTCAGCAGGTGATGGGACTGGAGAAGCGCGAGGCCCGGTCGGAGGAGGACAACCAGGACATGCCGCGTTGATCTTGGACTTCTTGCCCCTGGCTATGCTCTTGGGGGCGA
>Ga0307424_1001454_pt1 | contig 12445 bp, 10 predicted proteins | sample SalMarWE160320MG_FD_202157 | JGI IMG/M metagenome (GOLD analysis project Ga0307424, IMG submission 202157) | Salt marsh sediment microbial communities from the Plum Island Ecosystem LTER, Massachusetts, United States - WE1603-20 | ecosystem: Environmental > Aquatic > Marine > Intertidal zone >... | reverse complement strand
TGGTGCGCAGGCGGTAGCCGAACTCGGTAAGCAGCGCCTCGATCACCTGCATGGTGATGCGGCGTACGTTGTAACTGACCACCAGCTTGCCGGGGGCGGCGATGCGCACCCGCAGCACGCCACGTACATCCCGTAACAGTGCGGCCGCGGCCTCGGTAATGTCCGGATCCCGGGTGTCTCCCTCGATCCGGATGGTGCGCTGCTTGAGTTTCTCGATCATGACTCCATTCTAGCGCCAGACCGGCTCCGGTTCCTGCTTTTACCTGGTTATATTAAGGATAAATGGCTTGAGGATAAATGGCCATTGCAGCGCATGCGGTTCCGGGCACGTTGCCCCGCTTATCGGCGCGCGCTGGCGACCCGGTCAATCCCCGCCGGGTCCGGGTGGTCTTCCACTTCCCGGTAGCCGGCCTGCACCAGCAGGGTACACACGGCCGGGCCCTGGTCGTACCCATGCTCCATCAGCAAGCGGCCGTCATCGCGCAGGCAGGCCGGTGCGTCCCGCAGGATCCGGCGTATCGCCTCCAGGCCGTCGTTACCGGCCGCCAGTGCGTTGCGCGGTTCGAAACGGACATCACCCTGGTCGAGGTGCGGGTCCTGCGCGGGGATGTACGGCGGGTTGCTGACCACCAGGTCAAGGCGGCGACCGGCCAGCGGGGCGAGCCAGTCGCCGGCGACAAACTCGATATTGTGGATCTGCAGGTGCCCGGCATTGCGACGTGCCACGGCCAGCGCGGCGGTCGAACGGTCGGTGGCGACCAGCCGGCAGCGCGGGCGTTCATGCGCCAGCGCCAGCGCGATGGCGCCACTGCCGGTCCCGAGGTCGGCGATCGTCAGCTCCGCGTCCGGTGCGATGCCCTGCAGCGCCAGTGCCACCAGGGTTTCGGTTTCCGGGCGCGGGATCAGGGTGTCGGCGGTGACTTCCAGTGGCAGGGACCAGAATTCGCGCCGGCCGGTGAGATAGGCCACCGGCTCACCGCGTTGTCGCCGTGACAGCAGCCGGGCAAAGCATTGTGCCTGTGCGGGGTCCGGACGCCGCTCGGGCCAGGCGAACAGGTAACTGCGCGGCCGGCCCAGCGCGTGGGCCAGCAGCACCTCTGCGTCGAGGCGGGCGCCGGTGTCGCCCAGTTGTCGTGTTGCGTGTGCCAGCAGTGCCGCAATGCTGTCAGCGGGACTGGTCATTGAGCGCGCTGAGCTGGTCGGCCTGGTACTCGTTGATCAGGGGTTCGATGGCCAGGTCGAGGTTACCGGCCATGAAATCGTCCAGCTTGTACACCGTCAGGTTGATGCGGTGATCGGTCATGCGGCCCTGCGGGAAATTGTAGGTGCGGATGCGCTCGGAGCGGTCGCCGCTGCCGACCAGTTTCCTGCGCGTGGCGGATTCCTCGGCCTTCTGCTTGTCCTGCTCCGTGCTGAGCAGTTTCGCGGCCAGCAATGACATGGCGCGGGCACGGTTCTTGTGCTGTGAGCGCTCGTCCTGGCATTCCACCACGATGCCCGTGGGCAGGTGCGTGATGCGGATCGCCGAGTCGGTCTTGTTGACGTGCTGTCCGCCGGCGCCCGAGGCGCGGAAGGTGTCGACCTTGAGGTCGGCCGGGCTGATGTCGACCTCCTCGACCTCGTCGGCCTCGGGCAGGATCGCCACGGTTGCGGCCGAGGTGTGGATACGCCCCTGCGATTCGGTCTCGGGGACCCGCTGTACGCGATGGGCGCCGGATTCGAATTTCAGCCGTGAATACGCGCCCTGGCCGATGATACGTGCGATGATTTCCTTGTAGCCACCGTGTTCGCCCGGACTCTCGCTGAGCACCTCCACCTGCCAGTGGCGCAGCTCGGCGTAGCGGGAATACATGCGAAACAGGTCGCCGGCAAAGATCGCCGCCTCGTCGCCGCCGGTGCCGGCACGGATTTCCAGGAAGATGTTGCTGTCATCATGCGGGTCCTTCGGCAGCAGCAGTTTCTGCAGCTGCAGTTCCAGATCCTCGATCCGCTGCTGGGTCGCGTGGTATTCCTCCTCCGCCATTTCCTTCAGGCCGGGATCGGGGTCGCGCAGCATCTCCCGGGCACTGGACAGGTCACGGCTGGCGCGTTGCCAGGCGGCAAAGGTTTCCACTACCGGGGTGAGCTGCGAATATTCCATGGTCAGCTTGCGATAGCTGTCCTGGTTGGTGGTACTGCCGGTTTCGGACAGCAGCGCACTGACCTCGTGGTGACGTTCGGCAATGGTCTCCAGCTTGCGCACGATGCTGGCCTGCATGTTACTTGTCGTGTCCGAGCCGGAACAGCGTACGTACGGCTTCCAGCAGCGTGGTATTGCCGTCGGCAATGGCGGAGCGCAGGTTGACGCTTGGCTCGTGGGTCAGCTTGCGCACCAGGTTGCGGGTCAGTGACTCGACCACCTCGGTTGCCGGAACCCCGTTATCGAGCTGGCGGCGTGCCTTTTCGAGTTCGTGTGCACCCTGCGCCTCGGCATGCTCCCGGTAGGCGCGCAGGGTGGGCACGGCATCCAGCGAACGGGTCCAGGCCATGAATCGTTCCACCTGGGTATCGATCATCTCCTCGGCCTGTTCGGCAGCCTGCTGGCGGGAACGCAGGTTTTCGTCGATCACCTGTTTCAGGTCGTCGACCGTGTACAGGTAGACGTCATCCAGTTCGGCGACATCGGGATTGATGTCCGGTGGCACGGCGATGTCCACCATCAGCACCGGGCGGTGCTTGCGCTGTCTGAAGGCCTCCCTGGCAATGGACTTGTCGATCAGCGCGTCCGGGCTGCCGGTCGAGGCGATCACCAGGTCGGCCTCGCCGATGTGGGCCGGTATCTCGTCAAGCCCGATGCCGTAACCGGCGAACTGCGCCGCCAGCTCGTGGGCGCGGCTGACGGTGCGGTTGGCGATGATGATCTTGCCGATGCCGCGTTCGTGCAGGTGGCGGGCGGTCAGCTCGATGGTCTCGCCGGCGCCAAGCAGCAATGCGGTGCGCGCCGAAAGGTCGCCGAAGATCTGCCGCGCCAGGCTGACGGCGGCAAATGCCACCGATACCGGGCTGGCGCCGATGGCGGTATCGGTGCGAATCTGCTTGGCCACCGAAAAGGTGTGCTGGTAGAGGCGGTTGAACAGGGTATCAATGCTGCCGCAGGCCAGTGCGTGCTGGTAGGAGTCCTTCATCTGGCCGAGGATCTGCGGCTCACCGAGAATCAGGGAATCCAGTCCGGCGGCCACCCGCAGCAGGTGCCGGACGGCCTCTTCCTGGGAATAGCTGTAGAGGTGCGGCTTCAGTGCGTCGCTGTCCAGTTGATGGTACCGGCACAGCCACTCGCTCAAATCATCCGGCGTATCGTCCTCCCGCGCGCAATACAGCTCGGTCCGGTTGCAGGTCGAGAGGATCGCCGCCTCGTGGACACCTGCCAGAGTGCGCAGCTCACTCAGCGCCCGTTCCAGCTGTTCGGGGGGGAAGGTGACCTGACCACGGATTTCCACGGGAGCGGTACGATGGTTGATACCCAGAACGGTCAAATACATATCAAATTCAAGAAAATCCGGATGCGAACGCAAAATTCTGCATGGTGGGGTCAGTCAATACAAGACAGGCTCCCGGAATCCTGAGGCATTCCTTACAGATATACAACTCCAGTGGTGTTGTGTTGTCATAAGAACCGGTCTCAAACCGGCCACGCCCGGCGGCCCGCCTGGCTCGGGTGTCGTCCTGTGCGGGCGCCCGCCAAATGCGGGGCAAGGACATGCATCCACGCATCGGACGGGTGTGCGACGGGCGGTTCCCGGTCGGGACACCCGGCACCGGTCCGGCGCGCCGGCGGTGCCACCGGGAGTGGAGTTTTTTAGCAGGCCAAACAATAGGCTGATAGAATGGCCGGATGGATGGATCAATGACAGCGAGTAACCGGCCCATGCGCCACCTGATGTTTGCCCTGTTGATCGGCGGAGCGCTGGTTTCCTGCGCCATATCCGGAAACCGGCACCCGACAGTTGTTGCCCCGGAAGCCGGTGAGGTGAAACAGCCAGAGCCGGTGGCTGCCGCCCCGGTCCTGCCGGAACAGCAGCTCACCGACGACATGATGTTCGACATCGTGCTGGGCGAGATTGCCGCACAGCGCGGTGCGTTCGATGTGTCACTTGAACATTACCTGGCCGCCGCCAGGGACGCGCAGGATCCACGCGTGGCGCAGCGGGCCATGCAGATAGCGTCCTATGCACACCGCTACGACCTTGCGCTGGTCGCGGCGCGCCGCTGGGTCGAACTCGACGGTGACAGCCTGGATGCCCGCAAGGCGCTCACGGCGCTTGCCCTGCAGACCGGGAAGCTGGACGAGGTCGTCACACAGCTGGATTACCTGCTCCATGCCTCGGATGATCCGGACGAGGGTTTCCGCATCGTAACCGCCGTGCTGGCCCGGCTCGAAGACCGGAAGGTGGCGCTGGATGCCACCCGGAAGCTGGTCGAACGCTACCCGGACAATGTCTACGCCCTGCTGTCGCTGTGCCGGATTGCCGTGCTGGCGGAACAGCTCGACACCGCGCTCGATGCCGTGAACCGGGCGCTGGTGCTGCAGCCGGACCTCTCCGAGGCGGTGATCCTGAAGGCACAGGTGCTGATCCGGCAGGGGCACAAGCCGGAGGCTACCGCACTGCTGAAGGCCGCTACGGAGAAGGCGCCGGCCGATACGGACCTGGCGTTTGCCTATGGCCGGATGCTGCTCGATCTCAACGACCTGGCAGGCGCGCGTGCGCAGTACGCAAAGGTCGTGAAACTCGATCCGGATTACCCCGGCGGCCTCTACTCCCTGGCGCTGCTGGAACTGGAAACCCACCAGTACAGGTCCGGTGAAAAGCACCTGAAGCAGCTGCTGAAAAAACAGGAAGACCCGAACGCCTATTACTACCTCGGCTACGCCGCCTCCGAGCAGGGCAAGTCCAGGGATGCCCTCGAGTGGTATCTCAAGGTGGATTCCGGCGATTACTGGAGCCAGGCCATACTGCGCGCCGCCGAGATCATGGCCGCCAACGGCGAGATCGGGCGCATGCGGGAGTACCTGCGGGAGATGCGGCAGAAGAATCCCGACCAGGCGGTCGAACTCTACCTGATCGAGGGCCAGGTGCTGACCGACAAGGGCATGCACCAGGCAGCCTACGACCTGTACGCCAAGGCGATGGAGATCGCGCCCGGCAACGAGGACCTGCTGTATTCCTATGCACTGTCCGCAGAGAAGCTGAACAAGCTGGATGTCACCGAGTCGACCCTGCGCCAGTTGCTGACCAGGGACCCGGACAGCGTACGCACCCTGAATGCGCTGGGTTATACGCTGGCAGATCGCACCAACCGCTACCAGGAGGCGCTGACCTATATCAGCAAGGCCTACAAGCAAAGCCCGGATGATCCCGCCATCATCGACAGTCTGGGTTGGGTGTACTTCCGCCTGGGCGACCTGGAGAAGGCGCGCACGTACCTGAAGCAGGCCTGGGATATGAACCAGGACAGCGAGATCGGCGCTCACTACGGCGAGGCGCTGTGGGCCAGCGGGCAGCGGGACGCGGCGCGCAACATCTGGAATCTGTCACGCAAGGCCGCGCCGGACAACCCGGTACTGCTGGAAGTCCTGCACCGAATCAATCCGTGACACGCGGCCGGGAACTCCTGCTGGTCCTGTTCCTGTCGGGTTGCGCCACGCTGCCCCCGGCGACCACACCCCCTCCCTGTCCGGCGCCACCCTGTGTGCGTGCGACGGTCCCTGACTGGAAGCTGCAGGGCCGGATCTCGCTGATACAGGGGGAACAGGGCTGGCACGCCGGCCTGGCCTGGGAAAATCACGCGGACCGTTTCCGACTGCAGGTGAGCGGGCCGCTGGGCCAGGGCGCATTGCAGCTGACCGGTACCGCACAGGGTGTCACGCTGGTCGATGCCAACGGCAAGGTCTACGTCGCCGCGGACGCGGAAAGCCTCCTGCAGCAGGTCTCCGGCTGGCAGCTGCCGGTGTCCGGGCTGCGGTACTGGGTGCGCGGTTTGCCCGATCCGGATGCCCGTTTCGAACAGACGCTGGACGGGCAGGGGCGTGTACAGCAACTCAACCAGTCCGGCTGGAACATCCGCTACCAGCGCTTCATGCAGGTCGATGGCGCCGAGTGGCCCAGCAAGCTGACGCTGGAGCGTGATGACCTGGTGCTGAAGCTGGTGATCGACCAGTGGCAGCCCGATCCGGCACCGGTGCTGTGAGCCGTTCCGGCATCCCGGCGACGGCCAGCGGTCCGTGGCCCGCGCCGGCCAAGCTCAACCTGTTTCTGCACATCACGGGCCGTCGTGCAGACGGCTACCACGAACTGCAGACCCTGTTCCAGTTCCTGGCCTGGGCGGACTGGCTGTATTTCGAGTGTGACGATACGGGCGTGATCCGGCGGGAGACCGGACCGGCGGCGGTCGCCGAAGAGCACGACCTGTGCGTGCGAGCCGCCTGCCTGCTGCAACAGGAAACCGGCTGCCGGCAAGGCGCCCGGCTGTTCAACGACAAGCGCTTGCCGCTGGGGGGAGGGTTGGGCGGGGGCAGTTCCGATGCCGCCACGACCCTGCTGGTGCTCAATCGCAAGTGGCGGCTTGGTTTGAGTATCAATGAGTTATCTGAGCTCGGACTGCGGCTGGGTGCGGACGTGCCGGTGTTCGTGCAGGGGCAGTCCGCCGTGGCGGAAGGGGTCGGTGAACGGCTCACCCCGGCGGACCCGCCGGAGAGCTGGTATGTCATCGTCGATCCTGCAGTAAATGTATCTACCGCCACTGTTTTTTCCGCTCCCGAATTGACACGGGACACGCCGCGACAGACAATACCCGACCTTCTTGCGGGGGCTGCCCGGAACGACTGCGAGGCGGTGGTCCGGAAGCTCTGTCCGGAGGTGGCGGCGGCCCTGGACTGGCTGGATTCATATGCTCCCGCACGCCTGACAGGCACCGGTGGCTGTGTGTTTGCCGGCCTTGCATCACAGGCCGAGGCGGAGCGGGTGGCGGCACAGGTGCCGCTGCCGTGGACCGGTCACGTGGCACGCGGTGTCAACCGGTCCCCCTTGCGGGCGGCAATGGAATGAAACATTCCCGTGCACCTCAGGCATAACGTAACGGTTTTATTGGGACGTCGCCAAGCGGTAAGGCACGGGGTTTTGATCCCCGCATTCGCAGGTTCGAATCCTGCCGTCCCAGCCAGACAGGCAATGTGCCGGCGTGACACGGGAGGATGAGAACCTCAAGGTTCGACTAACCCGCGCAGCGGGTTAGAACGTCGCCGCACAGCGGCGGCGGCCCGGAGGGCGAGGCAGCGCGGAGCGCGCCGAGTAATCCTGCCGTCCCAGCCAGACAGGCAATGTGCCGGCGTGACACGGGAGGATGAGCCGGGCAGACCGCGCCATGGCCGGTGCAGCAGCTGACGCGGGTGCGACAGTTCCGAAAGAATTTATCAGTGCGATGCGTACTGTCATCACGGCAATATCGAACAGCTTATGAACGGATCACCCGCCTCGGACTCTGACAGCAGCATGATGGTATTTGCGGGTAACGCAAATCCCGAGCTGGCGCAGCATATCGTCAACCACCTGCGGCTGAACCTGGGCAGTGCCTACGTCAGCAAGTTCAGTGACGGCGAGATCCAGGTGGAAATCATGGAGAACGTCCGCGGCAAGGATGTTTTCATCGTGCAGCCGACCTGTGCGCCGACCAACGACAACCTGATCGAGCTGGTGGTGATGGTGGACGCGCTGCGGCGTTCATCGGCACAGCGTATCACCGCGGTGATCCCGTACTTCGGTTACGCCCGCCAGGACCGCCGGCCGCGTTCCGCCCGGGTGCCGATCACGGCCAAGGTGGTGGCGCAGATGATCAGCAACGTGAAGACCGACCGCGTGCTGACCGTGGACCTGCACTCGGACCAGATCCAGGGATTCTTCGATATCCCGGTCGATAACGTGTACGCCTCGCCGATCCTGCTGGGCGATATCTGGAAGCAGAAATATCCGGATATCGTCGTGGTTTCGCCGGACGTCGGTGGCGTGGTCCGTGCGCGGGCGCTGGCCAAGCGGCTGGACGACGCCGAACTGGCGATCATCGACAAGCGCCGGCCAAGGCCGAACGAGGCGCGTGTGATGAACATCATCGGCGAGGTGGAAGACCGCACCTGCGTGCTGATCGACGACCTCGTGGACACGGCCGGCACCCTGTGCCTGGCGGCGCTGGCGCTGAAGGAACATGGCGCCTCGCGCGTGGTGGCCTACTGTACGCACCCGGTACTGTCGGGGGCCGCAGTCGACAACATCGAGGCATCCGAGCTCGATGAACTGGTGGTAACGGATACCATACCGCTGCGCCCGGATGCGCAGCGTTGCGACAGGATCCGGCAGCTGAGTATCTCCGCCATGCTGGCGGAAACCATGCGCCGGATCAGCGATGAAGAATCGGTCAGTTCACTGTACATGGACTGATTACCGGCAGGGATCTGACCCCTGTTAACGCCCTCCTGGTCGCGGGAGGGACAACCTGCACCGCAAGGTGCATTTTTCTGGAGAAGAAACATGGCTATCAGCTTTGAATTGAGTGCAGAACCGCGTACCGATACAGGCAAGGGTGCGAGCCGCCGCCTGCGTCGTGCCGGCAAGGTTCCCGCCATCCTTTATGGTGGCGACAGGGAACCGGAATCCCTCTCGTTGTTGCACAACCAGTTGCTGCGCAACCTGGAACACGAGGCGTTCTACTCGCATATCCTGACCGTGAAGACCGGTAGCGGCGAGACCCGGGCCATCCTGCGTGATCTGCAGCGTCACCCCAGCCGTCCGCTGGTGCTGCACGTTGATCTGCAACGCGTCAACATGACGGAGAAACTCAAGACCCATGTCCCGCTGCACTTCACGGGACAGGACGTGTCGCCGGGCGTGAAGGCCGGTGGTCTGGTCTCGCACGAACTGGTCGACGTGCTGGTCGAGTGTCTGCCCAATAACCTGCCCGAGTACATCGAGGTCGACATCTCCGGCTTGGAGATCGGTGAATCCATCCACCTGTCCGGCCTTGCGGTACCGGCCGGTGTCACGCTCCTCGAACTGGCGCGTGGCGAAGGTCACGACCTTGCCGTGGTGACCATCCACGCCAAGCGCGGTGCTGATGAAGTGGAGGAGGCGCCGCCGGCCGAGGGTGAAGCGGGCGGCGAAGCCGCCGGCTAGGCGTCGTCTTGACGGCCATACAGCTTGTCGCCGGGCTGGGTAATCCCGGCAACAGGTACGCACAGACCCGGCATAACGCCGGGTTCTGGTTTGTGGACGAGCTGGCGCGGCGCTGCAACGCGCAGTTCAGCGTGGATAGCAGGCACCGGAGCGAGGTGGCGCGCTGCACGCTGGCCGGGCACGACCTGCGCCTGCAGAAACCGCAGGAATTCATGAACTGCAGTGGCCGTCCGGTGGCATCGCTGGCCGGCTTTTACCGGTTTCCGCGCCAGTCCATCCTGGTCGTGCACGACGAACTGGATCTGCCGGTGGGCACGGTGCGGCTGAAGAAGGACGGCGGGCATGGCGGCCACAATGGCCTGCGTGACCTGATCCAGCACCTGGGTGGTAACGATTTCCTGCGCCTGCGCATCGGTATCGGTCATCCCGGCCACAAGGACGACGTCACCGACCATGTCCTGAAACCGGCCAGCCACGAGGATCGCGCGCGGATCGACCATGCCATCGATGCCGCCATCGCGGTGTTACCCGACCTGCTGGCCGGGAAGGTCGAGGCGGCGATGAATACGCTGCATACCGCGGCGTAGGGCGCGCCATGCGCACCATACCTGTCCAGGCACACTTTCCGGTGCGCAGAGCGCACCCTGTGGAATCGATATGAGCGTGAAATGCGGTATCGTCGGCCTGCCCAACGTGGGCAAGTCGACCCTCTTCAATGCGCTGACCGAGGCGGGCATCCAGGCGGAGAACTATCCGTTCTGCACCATCGACCCGAACGTCGGCATCGTGCCGGTGCCGGACCCCCGGCTCGATCAGCTGGCGGCGATCGTCAGGCCGCAGAAGGTCATCCACACCACGATGGAGTTCGTCGACATCGCCGGGCTGGTGGCCGGTGCGTCGAAGGGCGAGGGGCTGGGTAACAAGTTCCTCGCCAACATTCGCGAGACCGACGCCATCTGCATGGTGGTGCGCTGCTTCGAGAATGACAATGTCGTGCACGTCAGCGGCAGTGTCGATCCGCTGCGCGATATCGACGTGATCAATACCGAGCTGGCGCTGGCTGATCTCGAGACCGTGGAGAAGGGCCTCAATCGCGTGGCCAAGTTGGCCAAGAGTGGAGAGAAGGAGGCGAAGGCGAAGCTGGCACTGTACGAACAGGTACGCGATTACCTCGACCAGGGCGGCCTGGTGCTGGCGATGGGGCTGGATTCCGACCGGCGCGCACTCATCTACGACCTGCACCTGCTGACCGCCAAACCGGTGATGTATGTCGCCAACGTCGCCGAGGACGGATTCGAGAACAATCCGCACCTCGACGCCGTCGTGCAGCGTGCCGATGCGGAGGGCGGTCACCAGGTCGTCGCCGTGTGCGCCGCGATCGAGGCGGAGATTGTCGAGCTGCCGGCCGGGGAGCGCAGGGAATACCTGGACGCGCTCGGCTTCGAGGAGCCGGGACTGAACCGGGTGATCCGTGCCGGTTACCGGTTGCTGGGCCTGCAGACCTACTTTACCGCCGGGGTGAAGGAGGTACGCGCCTGGACCACGCACATCGGTGCGACCGCACCGAAGGCCGCCGCCGAGATCCATACCGATTTCGAGAAGGGCTTTATCCGCGCCGAGGTGATCGCCTACGAGGACTTCATCGCCTGCCAGGGCGAGAACGGCGCACGGGAAGCCGGCAAGCTGCGGCTGGAAGGCAAGGAATACATCGTACGGGACGGCGATGTCATGCACTTCCGTTTCAACGTGTAGGGTAAGTCCTGAAGATCAATTGCGGTTATCGTAAGTGCATTGCAGGCGCGAAACTTGTCCGCAAGCACCATTTTCAGGTAACCTTTGCAGCCCTTTCCCATGGCTACGTAGCTCAGCTGGTTAGAGCACAGCACTCATAATGCTGGGGTCGGTGGTTCAAGTCCACCCGTAGCCACCATTTATTAATAAATACAATGTATTATTGGTGTTGCTCTGAGCCAGGAGCACAGCATTTTTGTAATTCAGCTCTTTGGAAAAGCTACCATTGTTCCCAATTCTGAGAGACATCAGATACTGATGTCGTAGTTGCGTTAGTAAGCTCGCGACGGATCAGCTCACTCCGCATTCAGGGCGAGTACCGGGATCGATTTTGTACCGTCCAGCAATCAGCCTGGCACTGACATCGATTTCAGCCGGTGCCGGTATCCGCTGTGTTTGGCTGACTGCTAGTTTGGGAAGAATCACCCCGTCACAGGGATGCGATCATGCCATTGCCGGTCGCCCGGGAAGCTGGCCCGGAGAATGGTGTTCCTGTTACCAGCGGCATCGCCCCGAACGGATTCTCTTATACCAGCTTGTTGCGCACTACTATCCGGCTTTTGCGGACCTGATGACCGCGCAGGGCAGGTCATTACCCGACTATGTCCAGCGGGAATTCGAGGATTACCTCAAGTGCAGGCGTCTGGAGCAGTGGATGCTCAGCATTCCCTATGCGCTGCGTTTTCTGTTCGCGACCCGCCCGGCGGTGATGGGCAGGGTGCCGGGGATCGTCTACCGGACACTGGCCACGCACCAGACCAGGATGGCCGGTCACACGCAGCAGAGCGCATGTACCGGTGCGGTGACGTTCATCCAGCGTTTTGGTAGTGCGCTCGATCTCGATATGCTGGCGCCCGTCGCATGGCCGAGAGTGCGGCCCTGCTGGTTGACGATATCCTGCCCGAGTCCCCGGTCCGCCAGTGGGTGTTGAGTTTTCCGTACGCCTTGCGTTTTCTGTTCGCGACCCGCCCGGCGGTGATGGGTCGGGTACTGGGAATCGTCTACCGGACACTGGCAACACACCAGATCAGGAAAGCTGGTCACACGCATGAGAGCGCCCGCACCGGCGCGGTGACGCTCATCCAGCGCTTTGGCAGCGCGCTCAATCTCAATATCCACTTTCACATGCTGTTGCTTGACGGGGTGTATACCGGCGCTCACGGCCAGCCGCGCTTTCTGCGGGTGAAGGCGCCTGAGCGTACCGAACTGGAACAGCTTGTTTACACCATCAGCGAGCGGACCGGGCGCTTCCTGGAACGCCAGGGACTGCTGGTGCGCGATATGGACAACAGCTACCTGGCGCTGGAGCCGGCGGGCGAGACCGGTCTGGAAGGCGTGCTGGGCAGTTCCATCACATGCCGCCCTTCGGGCCAGCCTTCGGCTGTTCAAGATCGCCCCCGGCGATTATGTCGAACCGCTGGATATTATGTACAGGATGTACGGTATGCCGCGAGCGC
>Ga0307424_1001452_pt1 | contig 12449 bp, 8 predicted proteins | sample SalMarWE160320MG_FD_202157 | JGI IMG/M metagenome (GOLD analysis project Ga0307424, IMG submission 202157) | Salt marsh sediment microbial communities from the Plum Island Ecosystem LTER, Massachusetts, United States - WE1603-20 | ecosystem: Environmental > Aquatic > Marine > Intertidal zone >... | reverse complement strand
CGGGGTCCGTGGCCGTGTCGGCGCGCCCCGCCTTCCCCCAAACGGACTGAACCTCGGGGAAGCTCTTTATGATCTTATTCTGGGTCTGGAGCAGCTCGCCGGCCTCGGTCACCGAGAGCCCCGGCAAGGTCGTGGGCATGTAGAACAGCGTGCCCTCATTCAGGGTGGGCATGAACTCGCTGCCGATCCGCGATGCGGGCCACAGGCTTACGGCGAGAATGGCGAGCGCAATCAGGATCGTGGTCCCCTTGAACCGCAAGGCGAGCTCGATGGCTGGGCGATAGATCCAGGTCAGGAAGCGATTCACCGGATTCTTGTGCTCCGGCATGATGCGGCCGCGCACGAAGAGAACCATCAAAGCCGGCACGACCAGGATCGACAGAAGCGCCGCGGCGCCCATGGCAAACGTCTTGGTGTAGGCGAGCGGCTTGAACAGGCGCCCCTCCTGGGCCTCTAGCGCGAAGATCGGCAGAAACGAGACGGTGATGATGAGGAGGCTGAAGAACAGTGCAGGCCCGACCTCAACGGCCGCCTCGATGAGGGTCTCGATCCTGGGCTTGCCTGGCGGGGCATGCTCGAGGTGCTTATGCGCGTTCTCGATCATGACGATGGCGGCATCGACCATGGCGCCGATGGCGATGGCAATGCCGCCAAGGCTCATGATGTTGGAGGAGAGCCCCAAGGTCCACATACAGATATAGGCGATGAGGACGCCGAGCGGCAGCGTGACGATGGCGACGAAGGCGCTGCGCGCGTGCATCAGAAAGATGACGCAAACCAGCGCGACGATGATGCTTTCCTCGATCAGCGTCCGCTTCAGGGTATCGATGGCGCGGTAGATCAGGCCCGAGCGGTCGTAGACCGTCTCCACGCTTACGCCCTTGGGCAAGCTCGGCGCGAGAGCGGCCAAGCGATCCTTGACGTGTTGAATCACCGACAGCGCATTCTCGCCGAAGCGCTGGAGGGCAATGCCCGAGACGACCTCCCCTTCCCCGTTGAGCTCGGCGATGCCGCGACGCTCGTCGGGAACCAGCACGACATGGGCGACATCTTTCAGAAGCACCGGCACGCCGCCTTCACTCTTGACGACGATGTCCTCGAGGTCCTTGAGGCTCGTGATGTAGCCCCGGCCACGGACCATGTACTCGCGCTCGGAAAGCTCCACCGTGCGGCCGCCGACATCCATGTTGCTCTCGCGGATGACGTCCCTGATCTTGGAGAGCGGAATGCCGAGGGCCTGGAGACGGCGCGGATCGACGACGACGCTATACTGCTTGACGAAACCGCCGACGCTCGCGACCTCGGCAACGCCTTGGGCCTTGGCGAGACCAAAGCGCACGTACCAGTCTTGAAGGGTCCTGAGCTCGGCAAGGCTCTTCTGCTTGCCGCGCAGGACATACTGATAGACCCAACCCACGCCGGTCGCGTCGGGGCCGAGCTCCGGCGTGACGTCACTCGGCAGATCCTTGGCGGCGGCGTTCAGATATTCGAGGACGCGCGAGCGCGCCCAATAGAGATCCGTGCCGTCATCGAAGATCACATAGACGAAGGACACGCCGAAGAAGGAGAAGCCGCGTACGACATGCGCCTTGGGCACGGTCAGCATCGCGGTGGTGAGCGGATAGGTGACTTGGTCCTCGACCACTTGCGGCGCCTGGCCCGGATATTCGGTGTAGACGATGACCTGGACGTCCGAGAGATCGGGGATGGCGTCGAGCGGCACCTGCTTCACCGCGTAGATGCCGATCAAGGTGATGAACACCGTGGCGATGCCGACGAGAACGACGTTTCGCGCCGACCAGCGGATGATGTTTCCAATCATGGCGTGGCGTCCGACTGGTCGAGGGCTTGCAAGGCGGATTTCAGGTTGCTCTCGGAATCGATGAGGAATGTGGCGGAGGTGACCACCTTCTCGCCGCGCTTCACGCCGTCCAATACTTCGACATAGCCGCCGCCGGAGCTGCCGAGCTTGACCTGGCGCGGCTCGAAGCGGCCCTCGCCCTTGGCGATGAGCACCACTTTCCGGGTGCCGCTGTCGATCACCGCGCTCGCGGGCACGGCGGTGACCGGCGCCGCCTCGGCGCTCGGGTGCAGGAGCACATCCGCATACATGCCTGGCTTGATGCGGCCATCCGGGTTCGGCAGCTCGATGCGGACGGAAAGCGTGCGCGTCTCCGGCTTCATCATCTCGGGATAGATGAAGGTCACTTTTCCCTCGTGGGGCTCATTGGCAAAGGCTCGGAGCGTAACGGTGGCCGGCGTACCCACGGTGATGTCGCCAATGTCGGACTCGGCCACGTCGGCGATGACCCAGAGGCGGGAGTGGTCGGCAATGCGGAACAGCTCATCTCCCGCCTTCACGAATTGGCCTTTGATCACGCTCTTGGCGGTCACATCGCCGGTGGTGGGCGACGGCCAGTCGAGGGTGCGCGGGTTGGTCTTGGTCTTGCGAACCTCCTCGATGCGCGCCTCGGGCACGTCGAGATTGCGCAGCTTCTGAACGGCTCCCTCGACATCGCGGTCCCCGCTGCGGCCTTGTGCGCGCAAGGCCACGAGAAGATCGACCTGGGCCAGTTGAATCTGCGGGCTGTAGAAGCGGAAGAGCGGCTGGCCCTTCTCGACATGCTGGCCGGTCTTGTCGACGAACAGGTCCTCGATATAGCCGTCGGAGCGGACCGTGATGATGGTGAGCCGCGACTCGTCGTGCTCGACTTCGCCAACCGCGCGCACGGGCCGGGCGACGGTCCTCGTCCCTACCGTCTCGGTCCTGACGCCGCTGCGTTGGATCTTATCGAGGCTGATCTTGACGGTGTTGTCGTCCGCAGTCCCGGCCTCGTCGGCGTAGACCGGGATGTAGTCCATGCCCATGGAGTCCTTCTTCGGCACCTTGGAGATGTCGGGGAGCCCCATGGGGTTGCGGTAGTAAAGTATCTCACCGCCGTCTTTCGCCGCTGCAGCCTGCTGCGCGGCCGCCGGCATCACCATCGGCTCAGACCAGTGCGCATACCAGTAGCTGCCAGCGGCACCGGCCAAAACGCCGGCCGCCAGAACGGCCAAACTGCTTAGACGCTTCATTGCTGCGTCTCCGAATCCTCAATTGGCAGGCCTCTGCCGTCATGCGGCAAAGGATCGACGCACGCCGTGGCGGCGCGAGCGGGACGCTCACGCGCAGCGGCGCGACTTCATTGAGGAGTCAGACGCGTGGAGGCGGCGATGGAGGAATATACGCGGGCGAGCTGGCGCTCTCGGCCAGGCGTGCCGTCTTCACAACCGGCAGGGGGGCGGAAAGCGCACCCGCCGACGATGACAGCACCGCGGTCAGACCGAGGCACAGGCAATTGCCACCGCAATGCTTGCCGCAGTGGCCTTGTCCGTGGTCGCTCTTGGAATGGTCGACCATCGCCTGCATGGCGCAGGGTTGCCCCTGAGGGCAGCACTCGGCATGGGCCGAGATGGCCGGCGCTTCCGCTGCTGCGGCGGACATGCTTACACCCGCCGCCGGGAAGGCAGCGAGTGCAAGGGTAAGAACCGCAACGATGGTGGCCCGGAGCCTGCGCATAGTGCAGACGATTATCGGGGCGCACCTCTTAAGGTCAAGTGACAGAGCCGTGATTGGGCCAATTTTTCGCAGATTTCTGGCCCAACGGCCGGCCTTCGCCGACCCTAGACGGCAATCGCAGCCGTCTCGGACGAGAACGCCGCGGCACTCACCAAGGACTGGTAGACCGCCAAATAGTCTTGGGCCATGCGCCGCGACGTGAACCGTTCCTCGAAGCGATGCCTGATGTGCTTACGGGACAAGGTCGGCAGGCGATCGACCGCGGCCACTGCGTCAGCCACATCTTCGACGACGAAACCGGTCGAGCCATTCTCGACGATCTCAGGGACCGAGCCTCGATTGTAGGCAATGACCGGCGTGCCGCAGGCCATCGCCTCGATCATCACGAGACCGAACGGCTCGTTCCACGCCATCGGCACAAGCAACGCCATGGCTCCGCTCAGAAACGCCGACTTTTCGTCGTCGCCGATCTCACCGATGAACTCGACGTTGCGGCGGCTGAGCAGCGGCTCGATCTTCTCCGCGAAATAGTTCCGATCGACCGGATCGACCTTTGCCGCGATCTTCAGCGGCAATCCGCATTGGCATGCGATCTCGATGGCCTGGTCGACGGCCTTTTCCGGGGCGATCCGTCCCATGAAGGCAAGATACTCAGGCTTCATCGGCTGGGGCATCAACGACCCCTGCGGCAGCCCGTGATAGATCGTGCCTAACCACGGTGCATCCGCGATGGGGCGCCGCTGATCGTTCGAGATCGAGATGAGCGGCGCGCGCGGGAAGTTCTTGAACACAACCTGGTGCTCCGGAAGATCCAACCGGCCGTGCAACGTCGTCACGAAGGGCGTGTCCTGTCGCGAGAACAGCGAGAATGGATAGTAGTCGAGATGGAAGTGCAGGACGTCGAACTCCCCTGCCCGATGAAAAATATTCTCCAGCATCGCCATGTGCAGCGCGTTGCCGTCACGGACAGTGCCGTCGAACCGCAACGCGCGCGGCCATGCCGGCTCGAGCTTCGCCGAGGTGCGAGAGTCGCCACTCGCGAACAGCGTGACATCTTGACCCATGGCGACCAACTCCTCAGTCAACCACGAGATGACGCGCTCAGTGCCGCCGTACAGCTTCGGCGGAATCGCTTCTGTTAACGGACCAATTTGCGCAATTCGCATTTCTTCGTCTCCCTGCCGATTGGTTCAAAGCTCGGTAGCAACCGCAGACGCGACGAAACGTTCCAGCGAATCCAAAACGTCGCAGGTGAACCGCGACGACGTTTGCGCGTTGGTGCGCAGGAGCAGACGACAAGTCGTGGCGAAGCCGTGACGTGTGTGTCGAAATCATGTTCTCGATGAGGTGAACACGTGACTCAGGATCTCTGTCGCTACGCCAACAGGCCCTTCGCTTTCATCGGCCGATATGTGCGACGCCGCTGGATTGCACATTTTGTGATCTTGTCCGCGGTGGTCGGTGCCGTGGCGTGCTCGGTCGGCACTCAGTACGGTTTGAAATATCTTATCGACACTTTGTCGGCAGGGCCGCGCTCTGCCTACATCATGAGCGCGTTCATCGTGCTCGCGACGCTTATCGCAGCAGACATGCTGCTGTGGCGCTTTGCCGGCTGGGTCGGGAGCTTCACCTTCGTCGGCGTCACCGGCGATTTGCGGCGCGAATTGTTTCGGCATCTGACCGGACACGCGCCGACGTATTTCTTGGAGCGGCCACCGGGCGTGCTGACAAGTCGGGTGACCGCCACGTCGAACGCCGTGTTCATGATCGAGCAGATGACGGCCAGCAACGTGCTGCCGCCCTGCATAGCCACGGTCGGCGCGATCATCGCCATCATGACCGTGAGCTTGCCCATGGCTGCCGTGCTCATTGCGGTCGCCGGCGTCGTGATCGCCGTCATGTTCCGCCTCGCCGCCGCGGGCAAGCCGCTGCACTACGCGTTTGCCGACAAGGCCGCCGCGGTCGACGGAGAGATGGTGGACGTCGTCGGAAACATGCCGTTGGTGCGCTCGTTCTGTGGGCTCGGGCGCGAGCTCGCGCGCTTCGACTCGACCGTGGATCGCGAGTTGACGGCGCGCCAGCACAGTCTCATCTATCTGGAGAAGCTCCGGCTGTTTCATGCCCTGGTCACGGTCGTTCTGACCATCGGACTCTTGGGATGGGCGATTGCACTGTGGCAAAGCGGTGCGGCGACGACGGGTGACGTGGTGCTCGTTTGCACGCTCGGACTCACGGTGCTGCACGCCACGCGCGACCTCGCCGTCGCTCTTGTCGACGTCACCCAATATGTGGCGCGCCTTGCCGAGGCTTTGGCAACGATTCTCGTGCCGCATGCCTTGCGCGATCATCCCGAAGCCGTCCCGCTCGAGAAGCGCGAAGGCAATATCAGCTTCGAGAATGTCTCGTTCCGCTATCCTGACGGAAGGCGCGTCTTCACAGACTTCAATTTCAGCGTCGCCCCGGGCCAACGTGTGGGGCTGCTCGGACCTTCGGGTATCGGCAAGTCCACGCTGTTTGCCTTGCTTCAGCGGTTCTACGACCCGCAGGCCGGCCGCATCCTGATCGACGGCCAAGATATTTCCCGCCTGACACAGGATAGCGTGCGCGCCGTGCTGTCATTCGTGCCGCAAGACGTCTCTCTGTTTCACCGGTCTATCCTGGAGAACATCCGCTACGGGCGCCCCGACGCATCGGAAGCGGACGTACTTCGTGCAGCCGCCGCAGCCCATTGCGACACCTTCATTGCAGAGCTGCCCGAAGGCTACGACACGATCGTCGGCGATCGCGGCGTCAAGCTGTCAGGCGGGCAGCGGCAGCGGATTGCCATCGCGCGTGCCTTCCTGAAAGACGCCCCGATCCTGTTGCTCGACGAAGCCACCTCGGCGCTGGACGTGGAGTCCGAGGACATGATCCGCGACGCCCTCGCCCATTTGATGCGCGGCAGAACAGTGATCGCGATCGATCACAACTTGCGAGCCTTGCGGGACTTCGAACGCATCGTCATGCTGCAGGACGGCCAGATCGCGCAGGACGGCTCGCCCGAGCAATTGATGCAGCACGACGGCCTGTATCGGCGCTGGATGATGCGCCACAGAAATCCTCTCTCGCGCAAGGCCGCGTGACGGCGATCTATCAGGTGGCGCGTCTGCCGAAGGCGATGATGCCCGCGACCGGCACGATGAAGCCGATGGTCACGGCAACCATGGTGAGCGCTGGGAGCTCGGCATAGGAGCCGCGGCCGACCTCGAACCAATAGTTGAGATATTTCGTCTGCAGCTGGCCCGCGACCAGCGCCACGTTCATCAGCGAAGCCATGAGCGCGAACCAGGTGGCCCGGCGGCCTTCGGGCGCGTTGATGGCCACGATGGTGAGCGCCGGGATCATGCTGAGCTCGGCGAAGGGCGATTCCGTCGTAGTGTCGATGATGGCGATGGTGCGGGCGCCGAAGCCGAGATGCGCATTCGTCCACTGATCGAGGCGGAGCGTCAGCGCGATATTGGGCAGCGACAACACCGTACCGATGACGGTGAGCCAGAGCAGCACCTTGGCGATGGGTTTGCGCGTGATGACGTCGGAGAACAGCCAGGCGCCGGCAAGCGCGAGGCCGGCGCCGATCTGCGCTAGCGTGCCGTAGAACGCCTCATCGAAGCCGAGCACGTCGATGGTGAACCAGCGATAGCCTTCGCCGACGCCAGGCGCCGAGCGGTAAAGGAAGATCACGAGCGCGGCGTAGAAGATGCGCTTGCGGAACGCCTCGTCGACGTGCTCGGCGATGCGGTAGAGCATCAGCCCGATGACCGTGAGGGAGATCAGAAACACGAGCTCCTGACCGAACGGCAACCCGCCAAGGCCGATGGCGAGCACCACGACGCCGAACACGAGCCCGCCGCCGAGAATGCGCCAGTCGATAGGCTTCGGTACCGCGCCGTCGAGACGAACCAGCAGAGCGCCGGTGACCGAGATCGCGGGCACGATCAGTCCGAGGAGAAACACGGTCTCGTAGGAATAAACTTGCGCGAGCCAACCGGAGAGGCCGGATACCGACAAGATGCCTGACCACAGCGCAAGCCGCCCCAGGACCTGCACCAACCCAAGCTCACGCTCAAACTCGGCTTTCGGCTTCGGCCTGCCGTCGGGACGGTTGCGCGCCACCACCTCCGTGGTCATGGCGTCGGCGATGACGTCCTGCAAGACGACGCCAACCACGATCAAGAGTTGCGCCGTCACATACAGCGCATTCTTGCTGGCGAATGCGATCCAGCCGCCCGCGGCGCCGGCCATGAGCACCATGCCCGAGGCCACGAGGCTCGCGCCGAGGAACACATAAATGCGGCGTTGCGAGCCGAAAATCGGCACGGAGTCGGCGAGCTGGCCGAACACCATCTTGATGGTCCAGGGGAGCGTCAGCCACACGCCGATGGCGGCGAGCTGCGCCGGGGTGAAGCTCAGCGCCTCCTTGACCCAGAACGCCTCGGCAATGGCGACGAGGCCGAGCGCGCCGTAGGCAAAATAGATCATCAGCAGTGGCAGGTAGCGCAGCCGCATGGCGCGGATCGGGGTGATCAGCGCGGCTCTCAGCTTGTCCAACGGGGTGCGGTCTTGGGGCGCGGCTTGGGCGGAGGACGCGGGCGTCATGGCCGCTTCCTTAGCAGCCCCGCGGAAAGCCGCCTATTTATCGTTCCCGTTGACCTTTCGGTGACGCCATTTGCCCTATTTGTGAGCATTGATTTTTCTCAAGGCTGCGGCATATCGCTTCTGGTGTTGGTCGGTCATGAAATCAATGCGTTTGCGCCCTAACTCGACGGGGAGGATTGAATGAGCCTGTACAAGATTCGCCTGGAGCTTGCCCGCGACCAGGATTTTCCCGACGGCAGCAGGATGCGCGGGTACGAGTTCACCGCGCCGCTCGACGAGGAGGATCGCATCGATCACGAGGCGTGGAAGACGCACCGCGATAAGTGCCGGGTGCTGCGCTTCTGGGAAGGCAAGGACGACGAGGTCGGCCATTTGATCCGCAAGCCCGGCGGGTCGTGGGCGTTCCACTACGACTTGCTCGGCGATCCGGACGACGACGAGTCCGGCTATCGCTTCGGCAACCACGTGTTCCGGCCGGGTGAGTATGTGTCCATCAAGGAGCATGACGACGTGATGCGCACGTTCAAGGTCGTCATGGCCCAGCCTCTGGAGTGAGGCTCTAGCTTTGAGAGGTCCGCGCGCGCTGCATGACGGTTCGTAATCTGGAATATTGCCTACGCCCGCGCTCGGTCGCGGTAATCGGGGCGAGCGGAGAGCCAGGGTCGGTAGGGCATACGCTGACCCAGAACATCCTTGGCAGCCGGTTCCAAGGCCCGATCTATCTCGTCAATCCGCATCACGCGACGATTGACGGGCACGCGTGCTTCAAGTCTGTCGCGGCCTTGCCCCAGACGCCCGAGCTTGCGGTCATCGCCACGCCGCCGGACACGGTGCCGGCGCTCATCGGTGAGCTCGGCAAGAAGGGCACCCGCGCCGCCGTGGTCATCACCGCAGGTTTCAGCCCCGCCCTCAAACAGGCCATGCTCGACGAGACGCGGCCTTACTGCCTGCGCATCATCGGCCCCAACTGTCTCGGCGTCTCCGTGCCGGAGATCGGCTTGAACGCCAATTTCGGGCTGAACCACCCGAAGGCCGGCAAGCTCGCCTTCCTGTCGCAGTCCGGCGCACTGATGACCGGCATTCTCGATTGGGCCGCGGCCCGCGACGTCGGCTTCTCCTATGTCGTGTCCATGGGCGACATGGCGGATGTGGACGTGGGCGACCTACTCGACTTCCTCGCCGCCGACGTCTCTACGAGTTCGATCCTGCTTTATCTCGAGACGATTCCGGCCGCGCGCAAATTCATGTCGGCGGCGCGCTCCGCCGCGCGCGCGAAGCCCGTGATCGTGATCAAGTCTGGCCGCAACGCGGCAGCGGCACGCGCGGCTGCGACCCATACCGGCGCACTCGCGGGCAGCGACGACGCCGTCAGCGCCGCCTTCCGCCGGGCCGGCTTGGTGCGGGTCGGCGAGCTCGAGGAGCTGTTCGCGGCCGCCGAAACCCTTGCCAGCCTGAAGGCGGTCGAAGGCAACGAGCTTCTGATCGTCACTAATGGCGGTGGCGCGGGCGTTCTCGCCGTGGACGATCTGATGCAGCTCGACGGCAAGCTCGCGCCCCTCGACCAGAGCTTGGTGGCGAAGTTGGACCAGGTGCTTCCCGCCAACTGGTCGCGGGCCAATCCAATCGACATTATCGGCGATGCGGGACCTGAGCGTTACAAGGCAGCCATGGACGTTGTGCTTGCCGATCCCCACGCCAATGCCATCCTGGTGATGAATTGCCCTACGGCGCTCGCCTCATCGACCGACGCCGCGCAGGCTGTGCTCGACGCCATTCACGAGGCGCCCGCCCCCAAGGCCCTGCCGCCGATCCTCACCAATTGGCTCGGCGAGGAGGCCGCTGCGGGCGGGCGGCAGAAGTTCCGCGCGGCGCATATCCCGACTTTCGAGTCGCCGATGGATGCGGTCAAAGGCTTCTTCTATCTGTGGCAGCACACCAAGGCCCAAGAGGCCTTGATGCGCACGCCTCCCAAGGAGACGAGCCATACCCCCATCGCCGACGAAGCGGCGCGCACGATCATGCGCGCCGCGGCGCGGTCCGGCCGGACCATGCTCACCGAGCCTGAGGCCAAGGCGGTGCTGTCGGCGTTCGGCATCCCCACGGTGCCGACGCGGGTGGCCTCATCGGTAGAAGAGGTTCCCGACCTCGCGGCGGCGTTGTTGCAGCAGGCCTCGTCGGTCGTGGTCAAGATCCTGTCCGATGACATCTCGCACAAGTCCGACGTTGGCGGCGTGCGTCTCGGCTTGTGCACGCCGGAAGAGGCGCGCCATGCCGCCGAGCGCATGCTGATGCGCACGCACGAGCTTATGCCCGAGGCCGTCATCCAGGGCTTCACCATTCAACCGATGGTCATGCGTAAGCGCGCGCACGAGCTCTTGATGGGCGTCTACGAGGACAAACTGTTCGGGCCAATGATCCTGTTCGGTGCCGGTGGCACGGCGACAGAGATCATCGCCGACACTGCCGTGGCGCTGCCGCCACTCGATCTCGAGCTGGCGCGCGACCTCATGGCGCAAACCCGCATCTACAAGCTGCTCAAGGGCTATCGCGACCGGCCGGCCGCCGATCTCACGGCGATCGCCGAGGCGCTCGTGCACCTGTCACAGCTCGTGGTGGATTGCCCGGCGGTGAAGGAGCTCGACATCAATCCCCTGCTCGCCGACGAGATGGGCGTTATCGCGCTCGATGCCCGCATCCATATCGAGCCCAAGGAGGTGGAGAAGGACGGCCCCAACCCGCGGCTCGCCATCAGGCCTTATCCAAACCAGTGGGAGCGGTGGACGGAGACGCTCGACGGCCAGCGGATCCTGATCCGCCCGATCAAGCCGGTGGACGAACATCTCTATGGCGCGTTCATCGACAAGCTGTCGCCGGAGGACATCCGCTTCCGGTTCCTCGCGCCGCGCAAAGAGTTCTCCCACAAGTTCATCGCCCGATTCACGCAGATCGATTACGCGCGGGCCATGGCTTTCGTCGCGCTCAACAAGGACGAGAGCGAGCTTCTCGGCGTCGCCCGGCTCTCGGCCGATCCGGATTATGTGAATGGCGAGTATGCCATCATCGTGCGCAGCGACCTGAAAGGCGCCGGCATCGGCTGGCTTCTGATGCGCCACCTGATCCACTACGCGGAAAAGGAAGGATTGCAGGAGCTCTACGGCGACGTGCTCGAGGGCAATACGCGTATGATCGACATGTGCCGGTCGCTCGGCTTCGAGATCACCGCAAATCCGGAGGATCTGTCGCTGCGCAAGGTGCGGCTCAAGCTGCCGGCGCGCTTGCAGGACGCGGCGTAAGCGCTATTGCGGTGCCAGGTGCTCGGTCAGATCGTGATCGGGCACTTTGGTGAGATCCTTCTGGAGATCCTTCACCACGAGATCGGCAATCGGCTTGGCGAGCTTCTGCTTGAGCTCGGTCAACACGCCAGGGGGCGCTACGAGCATCAGCTGATCGAAGGCCCCACGCCCATGCTCGGCGGCGAGCTCATTGGCGACCAGCTTGACGAAATCTTCCTTAGCCTGCTGCTTCAGGTCCTGCCGCGGCTCGACGGCGTGGCGCCCCGGCCCGGCGCTATCCTGTACCTTGGTCGGGCGGTCGGTGCCGAGGTCCGTTGTACGGGCGTGCAGGTCGGCGGAATCAAAGCTGACGACGGTTCGGTACGCGCCATTTTCGTCACGCTCGACGAAGCGCGCTCTGCCGCCATCAGCGATGGCATACCAGACTTTGGCTTTCTTCATGGCCTCAACCGTTACTGCGGATTCTTCATCGTCATTATATAGGCGGCGAGGTCTTTAAGCTCGCTCTTGGTGATGGGGATCACCGGCATAGGGTGCTTGGGGATTATGATCTTGCCCATGATCGAGCCCTCGGTCTGCCCTTCCATGTTGGCAATCTCGTGAAAGCTCGGCACGTCGGCGACGGCATGCTCCTGCCCGCTCTCGACGAGGTGGCAATTGGAGCACAGCTTCTCCGCCAGCACCTTGCCGTGCTCAGGGTCAGGGGCGCTGGTCACCGGGCCGGCAAGGCTTGCGCCCGCACCAAACAGCGAGAGTGCCGCAGCTACGAAGATGATCCGTACACACATGAGGAATCATTGCCTCCCTTGATCAAGACGCATTCCATATGCGCCTTAAGCAATGATGTCGAGATGTCGGGCGTTTTTAAGGCTTACAGAGCCTCAAGCAGCCATTGCCTTCAGCCTGGCCATGTCGACCAAATGCACGCGCCGCGCCGATTCCAGACGGACAATGCCCGCCTC
>Ga0307424_1001451_pt1 | contig 12457 bp, 8 predicted proteins | sample SalMarWE160320MG_FD_202157 | JGI IMG/M metagenome (GOLD analysis project Ga0307424, IMG submission 202157) | Salt marsh sediment microbial communities from the Plum Island Ecosystem LTER, Massachusetts, United States - WE1603-20 | ecosystem: Environmental > Aquatic > Marine > Intertidal zone >... | reverse complement strand
GGGGTATGTACCGATGAATGGTGTGAAGCGGTCGAGCATGTGATCGATGATCTCAACAATGCCCTGTTTTCCATCAGTGAGCCGAGATGGTCCGATAAGGACTCCTCAAAGCGTATAAAGACGCTCAAGAGAAGAGTCTATGACATTTATGTGAATTACAAAGGCGTCTATGCCGGCGCAGCATAATTAGAAAGCACAAGATTCTTGTGACAATTAGCTCCCGTCCTCTTCCCCCAGGGACGGGAGTTTCATTAGAAACCATCTCAAAAAAGTCTTTTCGTCCGATATATCAATTTCAAATGTGTGGATTTTTCATCGCTTTCTATTTTCTCAGATCCGCAAAAACGCGTGAGCATATCGGATACGACTTTGATTTTTTCTAAAATCATCAGTTGAAGCCGGATCATCGGCCAAAGCACGGCAATAATCAGTATCACGGCGATCAACAAATAAGGAAAATCAGACCCAAATCCTTTGGCCGGATGGTTGTTTTGAAACGTATCCAACGGAATCGGAGATTCATGAACCGCCGGCATACCCGCCTCGGTGATCTCTTTGACCACGGGAACCACGATTTTTTGCGACCACCTCAAATCATAGAAATCTACATCGGGATTATATTTTTTGATCAGCCAAACCGGCAGGTCAAAGGTATCGTTGCACAGATTCCAAATGTTATCGCCTTTTTTTAGACGGTATATTTGAAACGCTTCTATTTTATAAAAGTTGAAAAAATCTTCCTGAATCTTCTTGTGGAATTCGTATCGCATTTGTTCAAATTGCGCTTTCGAGACCTTGTCCAGGGGAATCTTCACTTTCTGATGCAAGTGCAATGAGCGGCCATAGGGAAGATGATTTAATGTCCGGATGATTCTTGTAGGGATCTCAAGCCATTCAGCATAATGACCCAATGTTTCCTCGATTTCAGCCTGGATGATGCCGATGGGTTTTCCCTTTTGTTCGATCATCCGTTCAACTTGAAGATTGCCGCCAAATTCGGTTGGATCGATCGCCATTTCCGAGGCTGGGATCACGGCGTCGTCCGAAAAAGAAGGTAGCGCCGCCGTCATTTCACCGCTGTGTTCGTTTTGCGGATGAGTTCGGGTGGAAGATATATATGCATTAGCAGACATATCAGCGGCTTCTCCGGGCAGCGGCAATCGAAGCATCTGATTGACGTAAATGACGCCACCGGCGTTGAGTTTGTTGGCCTGGATCAGATCGGTGACCCTGATACCGTTCATTTCGGCAATCTTTATGACATTGTCGCCCTTTTTGACACGATAAATTCGGATTGCCTTCTGGCGGGGTTTGTACATTTCAAAAGGTATTTCCGTGGAATCGCCCATTCGACGTCGGACGGCATCGGGGGGCAGTCGGAGGGCATATCCCCTGGGGACATACTTTTGTTCCTTGAAGACAGGAGGTCTCAAGGAAGGATTGAGCCTGGCCAGGGTGGCGATATCCACGTCAAAATATCGGGCAAGCTCCGTTACGGAGGCATAACCGGCCATCACGATTTTCCGGCTGTTGATGGGCGGATCCAAAGATAGATCCCCAAAGTATGTCCTACAGTTTTTCGCGGCGTTTCGAGCGGCCAGAAATTCCGAGTAATAGTTTCTCGATGCAAACCGAAAGTTTTTGCCTTTGTAATGTCTAAAAATGTCTTCATAATCGCCCTTTATCCATGTTGCCTTCAACATCCCGGCAATACCGTGATTGTAGGCTGTAATTGCCAGGGGCCATGACCCAAATTTTTCATAGCTTCGTCTGAGCAGCCGGGCGGCGGCGTCGGAAGATCGGATGGGATCCCATCGTTCGTCCAGGGCATACCCCACGACCATGGATCGCTTTCCGGCTTCGCGAACGAATTGCCAGATGCCGGCGGCGCCGAATTTGCTGTATGCTTTGGGGTTAAAAGAAGATTCAACATGAGGAAGATAGACCAGATCCAGCGGCAGTCCGTATGAGCGAAATATCTGCTTCATCTCGTCGATGTACGCTCCGGAATAAGCGATCCCTTTACGAAAGCTGTCTTTTAGACCGATCTGGCAGCGAATTTTGTACATCGCCTTATGGAAAGCCGCACGGTTTCCTTTACTGCCGAACAGGCGCGCGATGCGTCTTGCCTCATCACCTGCTGCAGACGGATTTTGCGCCAGTTTCTTTAAAATACGTCTATACTTGTGTTTCGCGACATTGATTCTTTTTTCGTTAATTTTTTTTGCATTGTATTGATTCGAGTTTTTGAGTTCGATCACGTCATATATGACGTTTAAGTTTTCTCTGTCATGGAGAATGCCCTGGCTCGTTGAGTACTGGGTGTATACCTTTGTCCAAAACCTGACGTTCGGTTCAATGCAGGGATAAACCGGAAACAGGGTGTCGGTGCCATAAAGTACCGCCGGAAAAATGAAATAATTCAAACAGAAAAAAACAAAGAGGCACAATTTCAGCGGCATTCTTTTTGTTGTCACGATCTCCATAGCAGCGAAAATTGTGCAAAAATCATGCGAAGACAGGCGTTTCTACTGCTGTGAGGAGATAAAATAGATATATTACAGGTGCTTATCCGGATAAAAAAATATAAGATGATATATTGAATGACAATATTTGGCAGTTATGCAGCCGATATTGGTCGAGCTCCTTAAAAATCCGGTGATGATGCATACCCTTAGAACTCATCGAATTTATATGAATCCTTCATTAAATTTCCAACCGAAAACCGTTTGTGTCCGAAACACTGTGTCTTCAAACGGTTATCCTGACAATCGATCCCAGAAAGCCTTGCCCTGGTCGGGATTCATACCGTTTTTGCGGTTTGGCGTGGTGGTTGTATCTTCGGGTCCTTTAAATCCCCTTAATCTCGCAATCCGGTCATTTAACGGCGGATGGGTAGAAAACAGGCTCATCATTTTTTGGCCGGAAAGGGGATTGACGATGAACATGTGGGCGGTGGACGGATTGGCATTTACGGGTTGTCTGTTCGAGTAGGTGCCCAGCTTTTCCAGAGCATGTGCCAGGCCTTCGTTACTCCCGGCAAGGTGTGCTCCCGAAGTATCCGCTTGATACTCCCGGGATCTCGAAATGGCGGTTTGTATGAGCATCGCTGCAATCGGCGCAAGGATGGACATAAGTATCAATCCGAATATGCCGCCTTCCCTATCATTACCGCCGAAGCCGAAAATAGCCGACCAGCGGGCAAGGCTCGCCAGCATCATGATGGCCCCGGCCATGGTGGCGGCGATGGAGCCGATCAGTATGTCCCGGTTTTTGACATGACTCAGCTCATGCCCCAGCACACCGGCAAGCTCATCCCGGTTCATGATCTTGAGCAAACCTTCTGTTACGGCGACGACCGCATGTTCGGGATTTCGACCGGTGGCAAACGCATTGGGAGATTCCTGGGGAATGATGTAAACCTTCGGTGTGGGAAGTCCGGCCTTTGCCGCAAGGTTTCGAACGATACCATAGAGCTCCGTCTCCTGTCCCGGCATGATTTCACGGGCTTTGTACATGCGAAGAACAATCTTGTCGGAGTACCAGTAACTGAAAAAATTCAAGCCCGCCGCGAAGAAAAAGGCAATGATCAAGCCCTGCCGTCCCCCCAGCAACTGTCCGATAATCATAAAAAATGCCATCATTGCCGCCAGCAGAACCGTGGTTTTAATTTGATTTCCCATGTCATAACCTCATATTAAAATTGATAACTGATTCAAATATAAGCCTCCTTGAAGGAAAATCAAGAGTGCAACAATGTCGCATGATGCCGGAACTTTCGATAGCTTATACCAGACCTTTTTCACTCAGCGGTCTGTTTTCGACGATCCGCTCGGCCCCAAAACATGAAAGGTCGAAAGTGGGCGGTAATTTCAAGATCAATTCGGAAAGATATCGGCCGACGGCGGGCGCCTGCTGGAGGCCGTGGCCGGAAAAGCCGTTGGCCAGAAAAAAACCTTTCAGTTCCGGCCATTCACCGAGGATTGCGTTGCCGTCGAGGGTATTGACGGCATATAGGCCGGCCCATCCTCGAAGCAGCTTGAGGGTATCAAAGGCGGGGACGAATTCGGCCAGTTCCGGCCAGAGAATTTCCATGAACCGTTTGTCATCCCATGAAAAATCAAAACCCACAGGGTCCTGGGGCATGGATTTTCCGAGAAGGATCCGTCCGCCGGTTTCGGTTCGAAAATAGAGTCCCGACGGCAGCACCGTCAGGGGAAGGGGACCCTGGGGTTTGACGGCTGTATCGAGAACAAAGACTTGCCGTTTGACCGGATCCACGGGAAGATGTACACCGGCCGATCGGGCGACTTCGGCAGCCCATGCCCCGGCGCAATTGACCACATATTTTGCGGAGAGAGATTCCCCCGAGGCCAGCCGGACTCCCTTGACCCGTGAGCCGGCGGTCAGGACTTCGGTCACCCGATTCTCGATATAGCGCGTTCCCATTGATCGCGCTTTTTTTTTGTATCCCATTAGAAAGGCATAGGCATCGAAATGACCGTCCAGAAAGCCGAATGTTCCGCCTGCCAGATGTTCCGGCGCATACAGCGGGTAGTTTTGTTTGATTTTTTCCGGCGTCCACCATTCCACATCACAGCCGAGGCTTTTCTGCAAATGGATCGCTGCCTCAGCCGATTGTATGCCGGGATCGTCCACCAAAAACAGATTGCCTTCACGTCGAAAAGCGATGTCCGGTCGATGGTCGCCGACAGCCATTTCTTCTCCGAAATTCTCCAGCACCCCGAAGGTAAACTGGGAAATCCGGATGTTCTGTTCGAAACTGAACTGGATACGGATGTTGGCCATGGAAAGGGTGGTCGAAGCCTTGGAATAAGTGGGGTCCATCTCCACAACAACCACGTCGAGGTTTGCGTGGCCACGTTTTAGATAATAGGCGACGGCGCTACCCATGATACCGCCGCCGACGATCACGACATCGCAGGGGACATGATTCATTGCTAATTCCTTTTATACCGTATGGTGACGCAAGTAAACAAGATTGCGACCGGTTGGTGCATAAATTTTTCTAAGGTGAATATAAATGATAAGTTGAATTTTTAAAACATATATTTGTTTCGCTTTTATATATCTGGTACTCTGAGCCACGTCAGAGACAATTGGCTATGTCTGCAAATAATTGAAGCGTATCCTGCAGCCTCGCTGAAACGGGATGCGCACCCATGATAAAAAAACAACTAATAGAAATATGTGCTATATCCGATAATAAGGATATACGCTTGGGCATTGACAGACGTGTCTTCTATTATGCGCTTTGCATTGCGTAACGAAGACCCGAAAAAGGCCGCAGGGAAAAGTCTGATCTTGGCGTTGACCCGGCTGAAAGAACCGATGCGATTGAGGGTATAAAAAAGATCTTAAGATCATTATTGTCCGGATATTTCACAACGAATAAAAAGCCTATTGAAAATTTTCATGAAATATTCGACCCAAATGCGGTGAAACAAAAATCGAACAACGAATGGCGACAGAATCCACAAAAACCGGCGTTAATGGTAATGACACAGGACGAACGTCTCAGAAAATACGAGATGTTAAGTCTATAATCATTTCGTTGCTAATGGCGGCAAAAAATCATACCATGTATCCGGAACATCATGTCGTCTACAAGGAATCCCTCCGGAAGGTCATATCCTACATGGATGCTTTTCTGAAAAAACATAGCGATCTCAAGCTTGATGTTGAAAAGAACCAGCTTCTTTTTGAAGAAGAACCGGTTTATCGGGACGATCCCAAGACAGGAGAGTGGGCGTACCCGCTTTACAGAGACGGTATCCAATGGCTGGAATTTCAAGCCGGACTCGAACTCGGGGAAATCTCTGAGTTTGTAAAAATTGTCAATCAATACCGAAAATTACAAGAAGAGCCCAAAGGAGATCTTGTCACTGCTTTATGGGAAAAGGATTTTCCGCATTTGCAGTACGCGGCTACGGATATCTTATGGAGGGCTGATACGGTAAAAGATTTTTCCACTTTTAACATGATCGACCATGGGGAATCGGCGGCGGGAAATCATGGTGTCGAAGGCGCTGCGTTTCAGGGGACCGAAGGCATTCAGGAGGCCGTTCATGACGACATGCACGATTCAACCGATACGGCAATGGGCCAACGCAGGGAAGCGGACATAAATCTTGCAGTCACGAATAGAACCATTTGGGAGATGACGCCGGAAGAGTTGCAGCACATTGAAGAAATGGTTGCCGAGGAGGAAACGCAAAAAAATACAGAAGATGTGCTTGACGTATTGCAGCTGATTCTAATGGACCAAAGTGAAAAAGAGGATTTTTCGATTGTCCTGGAATTCATAAAGGAGGAGTTCAAAAACACCCTTGCTCAGGGTGAATTCCGGATTGCTCACGATTTTCTGGAAAACTTGAAAAAAGCGTGCCAATCTTGCAAATCCGAGAAACCCTGGGTTGAGTCGTTGTTGAATCGGTTCTTAAGCGATATTACCGACGTTGAGGTGCTGGGTGTGCTCAAAGACGTTCTGCCGAGCCTTGAAAAACAGCATGTCGATCAAGTCACGGTTTTTCGGAAATTGCTTCTTAACCTTCCGTCGTCGGCCGTCACCGTACTGGGCCCGATGTTGCTGGAAAATATATCCGCGTCACTGGAACGCCAGATTATGGAAATTGTGGGATCCCTGGCAATCAAGGACATTCAACCGCTGGAGCGGTTGCTGGATCGGCCGGAAGAAGCCCTGGTCAAAAAACTCGTTTACATTCTCGGGTACATCAAAAAGGAACGAGCTGTCCAAATCCTAATCAAGATGACAGGCCATCCATCAAGCTGGGTGCGAATGGAGGCGCTGAAAGGTCTGAAACGCAGAAATAAAAACATGGTCAATGAACTGCTTCCCCTTATCAATGACCCTGTTCTTCCCATTCGCCGAATGATATGGGACCACATAGAAGCACATCAAAACGAAGATACCGGCGAATTGATTTTAGATTTTCTCGAACAGAGAAAAATTTTCTACCGCACCGATAAGCAAATATTAAATTGTTATAGGGCATTAGGCCGCTGTGGTACGCCTCGTTCCATTCCATTGTTACGCCAAACTCTTCTCGGACAAACCTGGCAATTCAATTCTGAAAGGTCCCTGCGGCGACGGGGTGCTGCATTGGCATTACTTGAGCTGAATACGGAAGAGGCCCGGAATGTTCTTAATGACGCGTCAAGAAGCCTGTTTCCCAATATTCGGTCTGCATACCAAAAAGCCTTAAAGGATCATCAATGAACCCGGAAGAAAAAACATTGTCCGAGGATTTTCTCAAAACGTTTTACAGACTCGTTTACATGGTTAAAATCCATCAAGTCACCAACCCGCTGTTGATGGAATGCATTGATGAGTTCAAAAAAGTCGTCGATGATTTGTTGTTAGAAGACGACCAGGTTGTGATTCAAGTCTCTCGCGGGAATATTTTTCTTCAGAACGAGAAAGTGATCCCCCGGCGGGAAATCGGGAATCTAATGAGCAACATGCTTCTATATTTCGAAAGACGCGATTTGCAGGGGTTTTGCTTTTATGATTCGATCCGGCAGGCGCCTGCCGAGGAGATGATCGCCTTCAGCCGGATGTTGAACGATTGTGAGCAGCACAAAGAACCCCGGGAATGGTTCATCGAACAACTGGAGAACCTGGGGGGTGCCTGGGTGGATATTGCTCATGAGCCGGATGCGATTTTGATGGAACAGAGTTCCGATACTGAAGCTTTGAATCGGAAAGAGCGTCGAAAAGCAAAAGCCAAAGAATCTTATTTTTATGCTTTGAATTCCGTAAGAGAAGTCGCTGAGAAAATTACGACTCAAAAGAAGGTGGGGGTTCGTAAAGCGCTGCGTGTCATCCAAAACATGGTGGATCTCGTCATAGAGGAAGAGTCCATTCTTTTAGGGCTCAGCACCATTCGCGATTATGATGACTACACCTTTACCCATTCGATAAACGTTGCCATACTTTCCATGTGCCTGGGGCGGCGCATCGGTATTTCCCGTGTGTCTCTCAATCGACTGGGTATATGCGGGCTTTTTCACGATCTGGGGAAGTTGGATATTCCTGTTGAAATCATCCGTCTTCCCCGAAAACTGAACGCAAAAGAGTTCGAAGTGATCAAGAAACATACCATCTATAGTGTCGCTCAAATCATCAAATTACAGGCTGCCCGGGATCTGAAGTCGAAAATCCTGCTTCCGCCTTTTGAACACCACATGAAATATGATCTTTCGGGCTATCCCCAAACCCCTCGAAAAAAGTCCGTGAGTCTGTTCGGTCGGATTCTGACCATTGCAGACGTCTATGATGCCATCACTTCTCCACGCAATTATCGCGCTCTGGCGCTTACGCAGAACCAGGCACTTGGCTACATGTTGGCCCATTCGGGAACGGATTTCGACCCGGTCCTTCTCAAGGCCTTCATCAATATGCTCGGGGTTTACCCTGTCGGATCACTTCTGGAATTGGACACCGGCGAATTGGCGCTGGTCACGGATGCCGGGAAAACAACTGACAAGACCCGGCCCCTAGTCATTTTGTTGGCCACGGGCGGAAAAAACGGCTACATAAAGATGGGTGAAGCTGATCTTGATGAACGTGACCCCGATTCCGGCGCATTTTTAAGAAATATTGTGAGAAGCCTGCATCCTTCGACATACGGCGTTCAACCTGCCGAGTTTCTTTGAGACCTTTGCAAAACTCTCCTTTTTGCCCAATTTCTGCGTCATGCTCAAATTTTAATCCTCGAAATACTCAATGTATTCCTGCGGTTAAAATTTTCGCATTCCTTGAACTTGAACAAAAATGAACATTTTTCAAAGGTCTCTCTTTATTAAAGGATATAAAAATCAGGTCAGTTTGAATCTCTTCTTTTTCTTTGCAGCGCCTCCGAGCATCATTCCAATAAGCAGAACCCCTGCGCCTGCGATAAACAATTGAATTTTTCTAGATTTCAGAGGACTGCCGGTATTTTTTTTAAGGGACGTGATTTCCGCATTCAATTGGGTGTTTGCTTTTTTCAACCGGTTCATTTCCTTGATCAATTGATCCGTATTCCCCGAATGCAGAAGAAGTGCTTTGTACTTTTTATCCAGATCCATAAAGTCACGCCCGGCTTTGTCGGCAAGTTTTTGATTTTTAGCGACTTGCTCTTCCAGTTCCCTGATCTTGTTTTCATATTTTTCCGTTGTTTCGGATGATGCGTCTGAAAGTGTATTTGGCTTGGATTTAGGTATTTCGCCCTCTTTTTTTAATTCTTCGATTTGTTTTTTCAAATCTTCGATGATCAGGGTTTTGGGTTTTTCGGGAACGATATATTTTGCCAAAACCCATCCTTCAAGACCGTCTTTCGTCTTTATCTTTAAATAATCTCCTTGTTCTTCAAGGATGTCCACCGCCGTCGGTGTTTTAATATAGCCCAAAACACTGGCATTCTGGATTGGCGCATCCCTGACAGAAATGACAAGCATATCGGAAACATATCGTGTATCGGCATGAGCCGAGACTATCAGAGCGGCTAAAATGAAAACCGTTGTATAAAGGACTATCGACAGGGTTTTTCCGGCTGGCATCCGAGTCATAAATCACCTTATGTTAACTTTACCTTAAGAATTTTATGATCAGCCAAAAATTATCGTACTGATCAAATTAAGTCAAAATATCATATATTTCAATCTATTGAAAGAAAAAGTATTGAAATTGAAAAATGCATCAGTAAGTGTTCGGCGTTTTTAAACATGTAATCATACCTGCGGCTCTAATAATATCGGCATGTTTCGTATTGAACTTAACTTTTACCGATGTTTGACCGATAATCGTTATAGTTTGCTAAAGCGGGCAAATCTCTTTGCAAATCGGAGTGTCTTAAAGGCGGTAATAAATTATGAAAATATTGTTTTATTTCGGTATGCTTAGCGTGTTTATTCACTTCTATCCATTTTATACTTTTATCTCGTTATGGAGCGTGGTATGGATAATATTTATCGCGCTTTGTTGGGACATGGGGGTCGAGCTGGTGCGTCGTTATGCAAACCAGAAAGGTGAATAACCGCCGACGTGAAAACCGAAGCGGTAAAACGGGGCAGCGCAACCCCTGAGTACATACTCGTCTGTACATCTCATGACAAGGATATCTGAAATGATCGCAGGTTCGGGAAGGATTCTGTTTGTAGACGATGAGGAATTTCAAAGAGAGTCGATGAAAGACATATTGATGACGTTGGGCTATGATGTCAAACTTGCCGAAAACGGCGGTGAGGCTTTGGCGATATTTCAAAGGGAAGCGTTCCCGTTGATCATAACCGATTTGTCCATGCCGGATATGGACGGTACGCAATTATGCAGACAGATCAGAAAAATAAATGAAACAGCGGTAATTTATGCGTTTTCAGGCTATCTTGCGGATGTGGCGTCGGATCAGCTTAAATCGGCGGGATTTGACGGTCATCTTTGTAAGCCGGCCAACATTGAAGTCTTGAAACATGCCATAGAGGGGGCATTCGAAAAAAACCGGCATCGTCGAAAAAGAACGATGAAACCGAATTCGTAATTTTTTCAATTGACTCAAATTTCGTTCCCGAATAATCTTATCTTAAAATATTTCCTTCCAGCATCACTTTCTAATTATTTACTTCGGAGGTACTATGAATCCTGTCCGCCCCATTCGTTATACACTACGAATAGAGCCTGATCTCGCACGTTTTTGCTTTTCCGCAAGCGTTGAGATCGAGTTCGAACCCCGGCAGCCGGTGGAACATGTATTCCTGAACATCCTGGAACTGGCTGTCTGGAGCTGTACGCTCAAAACCAGCGATATTCATATTTTATGTTCATTTAAGGTCGACCCCAAAAAAGAAAGTTTGAAAATCGATCTTCCCGGGACAATGGACGGCGTGTTCCGTTTGATTATCGAGTACCAGGGCTGGATCAACGAAAAGATGGCCGGGTTTTACCGCAGTATATTTAAAGGCAATGACAAAATTCATTCCATTGCGGTGACCCAGTTCGAGGAAAGCGATGCACGACGGGCCTTTCCTTGTATGGACCATCCGTCTGAAAAGGCGATTTTTGATGTGGAGATGATCGTGGATGCCGATCTTACAGCACTGTCCAACAGTCCCGTGGCATCCGAAGAAGCGCTGGCCGGGAACAAGAAACGCGTCCGGTTTAAACCCACACCGCCCATGTCCACGTACCTTTTGTTTTTCGGCGTTGGGGCGTTTCATATCGAGTCGGATGAGACAGACCCGAGGGTCCGGTCCGTGACGCTGCCGGGAAGAGAAGGCTATTGTAAATTCGGTCTGGCATTCGGACGAAGGGCCCTTCAATTCTGTGAAACCTATTACGGGATTCCCTATGTACTGGACAAAATGGATCTGATCGCCGTTCCTGATTTTGCCTTCGGCGCTATGGAAAACTGGGGCGCCATTACCTTCAGAGAGAATTTAATCCTTCACTACCCTGAGGCGACTTCCAGGTCCGGTGAGATGAGCATTTGCAATGTCATTGCCCACGAAATCGCCCACCAGTGGTTCGGCAATCTGGTAACGCCGTCCGACTGGAAATACCTGTGGCTCAATGAAAGCTTTGCCACGTTCTTTGCCTATGGCGTAGTGGATCATTATCATCCCGAGTGGCAGGTCTGGGACCAGTTCCTGCTGGGGCAAACCGCTCCGGCCATGAGACGCGACGGCTTGACCGACACCTGTCCCATTGAAATTCCCGGCGGCGAACACGTGGTCATCAACACCAGTACAGCGCCCATCATCTACAGCAAAGGAAGCAGTATATTGCGGGTGGTTCAGGAATACATCGGCGGTGAGGACATGAGGAAAGGGTTGCAGCACTATCTGAAGACTTTTGAATACGCCAATGCCGCCAGCCACCATCTCTGGGAAGCTTTGGAAAACATATCCGGGAAACCGGTGATCACCCTCATGAAAAGCTGGATCGAACAACCCGGTCATCCCCTTGTTCTGGCCCGGCGAGACGGACGTATTCTGACATTGACCCAAAAACGGTTTACCTATATAGAGAACACATCCGATCAGACCTGGCTGATTCCGGTGACTATCCTGGCGTATGGCGAAACCGGGGATCCGAAAATCATCTCTGTCCTTTTGGAAGATAAATCCGCTCAAGTCGATTTGGGCGCCGATACCGTGGCCTACAAGATCAATGCCGGTCATACCGGCTTTTACCGGGTGGCCTATGAGACGTTGGACGATCTTTCGGCCCTGGGTCCTTGGGTTGCCGATAAAAAGGTATCTCCTGTAGATCGATGGGGTCTTCAAGATGACCTTTTCGCCAGGGTGCAGAGCGGCGGCGCGTCTATCGAAGCGTATCTGGCGTTTCTGGTCAATTACCAAAACGAGGATGCTTATCTTCCTTTAAGCAGTCTGGCCGGCAATCTTTTTCAAACTTATCTGGTTTTAGACGACTCCC
>Ga0307424_1001449_pt1 | contig 12464 bp, 7 predicted proteins | sample SalMarWE160320MG_FD_202157 | JGI IMG/M metagenome (GOLD analysis project Ga0307424, IMG submission 202157) | Salt marsh sediment microbial communities from the Plum Island Ecosystem LTER, Massachusetts, United States - WE1603-20 | ecosystem: Environmental > Aquatic > Marine > Intertidal zone >... | reverse complement strand
ACAAATCGTAGTCCAGGTGAATAGCCTTGGAGATGCGCTGCACTTCGGCACGGATCAGGCCGCGCAGTCGCTCAACCTCGGAATGAGCTTGCTGCATTTGCGGATGTGACGGCAGAAGGGTCGCGCTCAAGATCGCCTCACGGCGCGATGCGATGGCGTATTGCTCGCGCAACCGGGTGACGGTCTCCGAGGCGATGGCGTCCCCGATCATCTCGGGCTCGACGCCGCTCTTCAAAATCTGCTCGACCTGCTGGACCTTGGCCTCGTTCTTGGCAAGGTCGGCCTTGGCAGCCGTAAGCTGATCATTCAGGCCCTTGAGCTGACGCGTATCGATCAGTTCGCCTTCGGCCTCCTGAAGGTTGTGCGCGGCCCGGAACGTCTCCACCTTGGTCTCGGCCTTCTGGAGCCGGTCGCGCAGCGTGGCGAGCTGACCGTCCATCCGCGAGCTGACCTGCTGGGTGGTGTCGACCTTGTCCCTGGACTGGTCTGCCATGTAGGACTCGGCGACGGCTTGTGCGATGCGCGCTGCTTTGGCCGCATTCTCCGAGCTGGCGTCGATCTCGATGACATAGGTCTGGTCGTCGCGCTCGACCTTGAGATGCTTGGTGAGCGCGACAAGCGCGCGCTCTTCGGGATTGTCGGCCGCCGCGTCGTTCGCGGAGCTACTGAAGAGGCCGGTGATGCCGGAGAGAAGACCCGGACGGGGCGCGCCGAACTCGGGGTCGGTGGCGAGGTGCAACTCGCGCACCACGGGGCGCAACACCGCGTCGGACAGGATCATCTTCACCTGGCTGTCCACCAGGGCGAAGCTCTCGCCGGCAGTGGTGCCGAGTCCTGATGGAACGACCTCGGTACCGATTGTGTGTTTCTTGCGCGGGTCGATCAGGATCTTGGTTGATGCGGTGTAGATCGGCGTCGTCAAGAAAGCGTAGGCCCCGGCGATCGACATCACGACAGCGACGGTCATGACGATGAGCCCGAGCCTGCGACGGAGGATGCGGATGAGGCTCGCCAGATCGAGCATCTGCTCCTCAGGCCGCGCCGGGCCGAGGGGGGCAAAGCTCCGCTCAACCAGGGCACCGGCGGTGCTCGGCGTCATACGTGCGCGCGCGTCCTGAACCATCGTTAACGACCTCTTAATGCGCGGACTGATCCCGCATGGCGTGACCAGAACTGCAAAGCACATGCCATGGCCCTGTTGGCGCGAAGGCGCCCAAAGCGTGCCGTTTTGGCTGGCACAGCTCTTGCCAGTTTCACGCCGAAGTTCAGCACCGCATGGGAAGATCAAATGAGAATCAGCGTGTTTGGGTTGGGCTATGTGGGCGCGGTTTCGGCCGCCTGTTTCGCCCGCAATGGCCATGAGATCATCGGCGTCGATACCAACGCCTCGAAAGTGCAGAGTTTCAACGCCGGCAGGGCCCCTGTGGTCGAGCCTGGCCTTGACGAACTCATGGTCGAAGGGGTGCGCACGGGACGCATCCGTGCCACGTCATCGGTTCAAGAAGCTGTTAACCATACCGACGTCTCGATGGTCTGTGTCGGGACGCCGAGCCGTCCCAATGGGAGCCTCAATCTCGATGCGGTCGAGGCGGTTTCGTCCCAAATCGGCACGAGCCTGGCGGACAAGGACGACAGCCATCTCATCGTACTGCGCTCCACGGTGCTGCCGGGGACCGTGCGCGACATCGTGCTGCCGGCCCTGGAGCGGACTTCCGGCAAGCGCGCCGGCAAGCACTTCTCCGTGGTGCACAATCCGGAGTTTCTGCGCGAGAGCACCGCGATCAAGGATTTCGATCATCCCCCGGTCACGGTCATCGGTGCAGGCGAGCAGGAGGCCGGGCGCCAGGCTGCCAAGCTCTATGACGCCATCGATGCGCCGCTCGTCGTCACGTCCATCGAGACGAGCGAGATGGTCAAATACTCCGCCAATATATGGCACGCGCTGAAGGTCTGCTTCGGCAACGAGATCGGCAATGTCTGCAAGGCGGTCGGTATCGACGGCCATGAGGTCATGGATCTCTTCTGCCGCGACACCAAGCTCAACATCTCGCCCGCCTATCTCAAGCCCGGCTTCGCCTTCGGTGGCTCGTGCCTTCCCAAGGACACCCGCGCCATATCCTATCTTGCCAAGAGCCTCGATCTCGACATTCCGGTGATCACTTCGATCATGAAGAGCAACGGTGTGCAGATCGAACGCGCGGTGCAGCGGATCATGGCACTCGGGCGCCGCCGCATCGCCGTGCTCGGCTTCAGCTTCAAGGCCGGCACCGACGATCTGCGCGAGAGCCCGCAGATCGAGGTGATCGAACGGCTGATCGGCAAGGGCTATGACCTGCGTCTGTATGATCAGAGCGTCAACCTGGCGGCGCTGACCGGCGCCAATCGCGACTACATTCGCAACGCGATTCCGCACATCAACTCGATCATGGTCGAGAGTCTCGACGAGGCGCTTGAGCACGGCGAGATCGTGGTCGTCGGCAACAACGCGGCGGAGTTCGCCAACGTGCCGGCTCGTCTCAACCAAAATCAAACGCTGATCGATCTCGTCCGTATCGGCGGCACCGAGCAGCTTGGCGACCGCTATGATGGAATCAACTGGTAAGCCCCCCGCGCGGGGGGGAAGGCCGCGCCGTATCCTGATGATCGTGGAGAACCTGCCGGTGCCGTTCGACCGGCGGGTGTGGTCGCAGGCGCGCACGTTGCAGCGTGCGGGCTACGAGGTCTCCGTCATTTGCCCCAAGGGAAAAGGGGCGGAGGCCGCCTACGAGGTGTTGGAAGGTATTCACGTCTACCGGCATCCTCTGCCCATCGAGGCGAAGGGTGTGCTCGCCTATCCGCTCGAATATCTGTCGGCGCTCGTATTCGAGCTGTGGCTTGCCTTGCGGGTCTTCTTCACGCGGGGCTTCGACGCGATCCATGCCTGCAATCCGCCAGACACGATCTTTCTCATCGGGGGGCTGTTCAAGCTCTTTGCCGGTACGCGCTTCATCTTCGACCATCACGACATCAATCCGGAGCTCTACGAGGCGAAGTTCGGGCGGCGCGATGCCTTTTGGCGTCTGCTCGTGTGGTTGGAGCGTATGACCTTCCGTACTGCCGACGTGTCCATCGCCACGAACGGCTCCTATCGGCGTATTGCCATCGAGCGCGGTGGCATGGCTCCCGGCAGCGTGTTCGTCGTACGGTCAGGTCCCGATCTCAAGCGCATGGAAATCCTGCCGCCGCGGCCTGAGCTGAAGAAGGGCCGCACCTATCTCGCCGGCTATGTGGGCGTGATCGGCCAGCAAGAGGGTATCGATCTTCTGCTGCACGCGGTCCGCTCGATCGTCTCGGATCACGGCCGACACGACATCCATTTCGGCATTGTCGGCGGCGGTCCGTCGCTCAAGGACATGCAGGCGTTGGCCGTGCGGCTCGACGTCGCCGACTACGTCACCTTTACCGGCCGCGTGTCCGACCGCGAGCTTCTGGAGATGCTCAACACGGCGGATGTCTGCGTCAATCCCGACCGGGTGAACGCGATGAATGACAAATCGACCATGAACAAGATCATGGAGTACATGGCTTTGGGGAAACCAATCGTGCAGTTCGAGTTGTGTGAGGGGCGGGTGTCTGCCGGCGAAGCGTCGGTCTATGCGCGGCCGAACGATCCGAAGGACATGGCCGCGAAGATCGTCGCTCTGATCGACGACCCGGAGCGCCGCGAGGCGATGGGGGCATACGGCCGCGTCCGCGTACTCGATGCGCTCTCTTGGGAGCACGAGGCACCGAAGCTGCTCGCCGCTTATGACGCGGTGTTCGAGTCTCCGGAGACGGTGGCCTCGCCCAAGCCGAGGCACGCCGAATGAGCGCGGCAGTGAAGGACGACATAGACATGACGGCGCGCCTCGACCAGCTCGCTTGGTATTATCACCGCTTGCGGGCCATGAACGGCGCAGAGGTGGCGCACCGGATCGGCGAGGCGGTAAAGCGTCGCGCGTCGCGGTTCAATCGCTCCGGCTGGGCCGCGTTCGATATGGGCGACGGCCAAGTGCCGTGCCTCGCGCCGCGCGATGGCATGCTGGACCAGCTTGCGCCGGCGCTGGCCCCGCAGTGGCGCGCCGCGGCGGAAGCGGCGCAGCGAGGCGATATCAATCTGCTCGGCCGGACCGGGCCCGCAGAGTGCGGTTTGCGGCGCTGGCACCTCGATCCAGTGACCGGCGGCACCTGGCCCGCACGCACCTACTGTTTCGACGTTCCGTACCGGCGTGAGCGGAAGCTCGGCGACGTCAAATATGTTTGGGAGCTGAATCGGCTGCAGTTCCTCCAGCCGGTGGCTGCGCTTGCCGCATACGAACAAGACGATGCGCTCGCCGCTTTCTGCCTCGACGAGATCGAAAGCTGGATGGACGCCAATCCACCCTTCTATGGCGTCAACTGGGCGTCAGGCATCGAGCTCGCCTTGCGTATCGTGTCGCTGCTCGTCGTGGTGGGGTTGCTTGGCCCAGAGCGGGTGCCACCGGCGCAGCGGCGCAAGATCCGGATGTGCCTCAACGCGCATGCCTATTGGCTGATGCGGTATCCGTCGCGGCATTCCTCTGCCAATAATCACCTGATCGCCGAGGCGGGCGCCTTGTTCCTGCTCGGCACGCTGTGGCCCGAGCTCGGCATCGGCGACCGCGCCGCGGAAGCACGTGCGGTGCTGATCGAGGAAGTGGGCCGCCAGTTCCACGACGATGGCGTCGGTGCAGAACAATCGCCCTCTTACATGGCCTTCACGCTCGAATGGTACCTGCTCTCGGCGGATGTGGCCGCGCGCGCCGGTGATCCGTTTCCGAAGAGCGTTACCAAGCGTCTCGGCGAGGCCGGCCAATTCCTGCGCTGGATCATGGACGAAGGCGGCAACATCCCGCGTATCGGCGACGATGACGAGGGCCGGGTGATCGCGACCGCGCCCCATGCTGGTGGTGGCTATGTCGCATCGGTGGTTGGCGCCATCGCGGCAAACCTCAACCGGCCCAATCTGGCGCCGCCGCGGGTCAGTCCCTCACTGCGCAATCTCTATCTCGGCCTGCCGTCGCCGTGCGTGTCCGGCCCCAAGGGCGCTAAGACGTTCACGAATGGCGGCTATTCCGTGTTCCGCCGCCGGATCGCCGGGCGCAAGGCGATGATGGTCATGGACCACGGGCCGCTTGGCCATCTCTCCATCGCCGCCCACGGCCACGCGGATACCCTGTCGCTATGGCTGCATCTGGATGACCAGCCGGTTCTGGTCGATGCGGGCACCTATCTCTATCACTCCGGCGGCCCGTGGCGCGATCGCTTGCGCGGTACGGCCCTGCACAACACGCTGTGCCTGGACGATCAGAATTCGAGTCGTATCGCCGGTCCGTTCAACTGGCGCCGCAAGGCGCAGTGCGAGCGGATCGCGTGGAAGAGTACGCCGGACGAGACGTTTGTCTGCGGCCGTCACGACGGCTATCTCGCCTCGCACGGTCTCTTGCATGAGCGGCAGCTGGTGGCGCACGGCCACGGCTTCACCGTCAGTGACGCACTGGTCGGCGAGACGCCGGCGGACATGACGCCACCTGAAGTGGAGATCGGCTTTCTGGTTCATCCCGATCTCTCGGTGACGATTGAAGGGGCCACGGCAACGATCGCGCGCGATGGCGAGGTGCTGCTTCGCATCTGTGGATGCGGTGGGCTCGGGCTCGCCCTCTATGAGGGTGCTGAAGAGTCGGCGCGGGGTTGGTACTCCGACCAGTTCGGCTCAAAGCGGCCGGCACCCCAACTTGTGTTCAAGGCGCAGGACCCGACCTCCCGCAAGTTCGAGATCGCGCTCGAGGTCGTCGCGCCGCCGGCGCCAGCGAAGCGGCGCAAGGACGGTGACTCGCGCCAGGCGCCGGTTGAGGCCCGCAAAATGGTGCCGGCAGAATGACGAGCCTCGATGCCGCTTATGTCTATGACGACGTGCGCGTGAGCGCGCGCGGGCTCGGGGAGGGCGCGCAACGTGTGCTCATGGCGCTGATGGTGCTCGTGCTCCTTCAGATGCTGCTTCTGCCCAACCCGCTGCTCAGCCAGTTCACCGGCTATGCGGACCCCGGCGGCAATCCGCTGTTTAAGATCCACTTCTACAGCTACACGCTGTTTCTGGCGTTCGCCTATGTGGTTGCCACCGCGGGTCTCGTGCGCTTCACCGCCGAGCAGGTGGTGAAGCGCCCTGGCGTGGTTCAGTTCGCGGGTGTCATTGCCCTGTGTGCGGCGATCACCATTTGGCGCCAGGGCATCGGCGGCGTGGCCTATATGGTGGACACGCTGCTGGCGGCACCGCTTGCCGTGATGCTCGTCATGTCGCTCAGCGAAGACCGCCGCCGGACGCTCACGACTTTCATCATCTACTTCGTCACGTTCAACGCGGCGGTCGGCGTCGTCGAGCGCGTGCTGAGCGTGCACTTCATCTTCACCAGTCTCGACAAGTTCGAGTATTTCCGCGCAACCGCCTTTATGGGGCATCCGCTGGAGAACGCGTTCATCACCTCGTCGGTGATGTTCCTCGCCGTCGCCATGCCGTGGTCCGTGTGGAAGAAGGGGTTCATTCTCGCGATCTGCATGGCCGGCATCCTCGCATTCGGGGCGCGGAGCAGCTTCGCCGTCACCATCGTGCTCGGCATTGCAGCCGCCCTGTTCTTCGGCGGCCGGGCGCTGTTTCGCGGTGAGATGCGGCTTTCAACGCTCGTAGCGGCACCGTGGATCGCGCTTGTCACCCTTGCGGGCGGTACGGTGCTGACCTTCGGCACGGTGCTCGGTGAGCGCATCGTCAAGCTCGCCAAGTTCGACCAGAGCGCGCAGACGCGCGTCGAGGCGTTCAAGCTGTTCGACTACCTCAATACGAACGACTTGCTCTATGGCGTCGACTTCGCCGAGGTCAACTTTCTGATTGCCACTTTCAAGGACGTGAAGATCATCGAGAATTGCTGGATCAATATTCTCCTGATGCTCGGCGCCATTCTGTTCGTGGTGTTCGTGGTGTCGCTGCTTGGCTTCTTCCGGTCCATCGCGCGGGGACGCGGCGTCATCGCCCTTTTTGCCGTTCTCAACTTTCTGCTGGTGGCGAGCACCAGCAATTCGATCAGCACGAAGACGGCCTCGCTCGCCATCTTCGCCATTGCGATGGTCGGGATCCCACTGATCACGCGGCGATCCCACGAAGAGGACGGAGAGCCCGTACGCTATGCGGTTCCGCTCCGCGAAGGAGTTTGGTCATGAGCGGAAGGGCAAAGTCCGGCCAGCTTGGGCGCAACGCCGCCATATATGGCGGCGCGCTGCTGCTTCCGCGGCTTGCCGCCTTCGTGGCGCTTATCGTCTTCTCGCGGCTTCTGACGCCCGCCGAGTACGGCTATTTCGCCCTGTTCGTGATCTCGGCCGAGCTCATGAACATGGTGCTGTTCAATTGGATCCGGCTCGCCTTCCTGCGTCTCTACCCGGAACACGAGACGCAAGGGCAACTGCCGCTCCTACGGCGGACTTGCCTCGCCATGACCGGTGCCGCCATGGCGCTGTCTTTGCCGGTGGCGATCGTCATGGCGCTGTTCGCGGCGCCGGACCGCTGGTTCGCCTTTTTCGGCCTGCTCATCAGCATGAATTTCGCCAACGGCATTACGCGCTTGCGGCTTTCTGAGTTGCAGGCCGAGCAGCGCTCGGCCCGCTACTTCGCCATCGAGGTCTCTCGTGCGGTACTCTCGCTCGGCTTGAGCCTGGTCTTGGTGATGAGCGCGGGACCGAGTTTCGAGGCTCTGGCGATCGGTTTTGCCGGGGCCAATGTGGGTGTAGCGCTTGTCTGCCTCGTGCCGTTTGTGCGCGATCTCCTGCGCCTTTCCCTGGATCGGACGCTGGTGAAGTCGATCGTCTCCTATGCGGGGCCCATTGTCCCGATCACGGTCCTCGAATCGCTGATCCCGCTGAGCGAGCGCTACATCATCCAGTTTGTGGTTGGACCGGCCGCGGTCGGTGTTTACGCCGCGGCGCAGAACCTGGTGCAGCAGCCCATCAACATGCTGGCCTCCTCGGTTGCGCTCGCGGCCTTCCCTATCATCATGCGTTCGGCGGAGGACGACGGCAATGATGGCGCGCAGGCGCGCATGGGCGAGGTTGGAAGCCTCTTGATGGCGCTCGGCCTGCCCGCGGTCGCTGGCGTTATCATGCTCCGCAGCGAGATCGCGACCGTTATCCTCGGCGAGGAGTTCCGTGAGCAGGCGATGATCCTCATGCCCTGGATCGCGGTGAACGCGTTCCTCGTCAATCTCAAATACCACTATTTCGACATGGCGTTTCACGTGACCAGGCGCATGATGGTCCTGGTCGTGACGTTGCTCCCGGCGACGCTGCTCACGGCACCGTTGATCTACGTCTTCCTGAAGATGTGGGGGCTGCCCGGCGCCGCTGCAGGCGCGTGCCTTGCCTTCGCCGCCTCGCTCGCCGCCTCATGGATCGCGGGCCGCAGGCTGCTTGCCTTCCCACACGCCTTTGGCGAGATCGCCCGCATCCTTGCGGCGACGGGCGCCATGGTGGGCGTGCTCGCGGCGATCGGGTCGCTGCCGGGTCTGCTCGGCTTGATCGTCCTGATTGCGGCGGGCGGCATCACCTATGGAGTCGTCGCAGTGGCACTCAACGCGCTGAACCTGCGCACCGTGTTCTTGAGCTATTGGAGCCGGTTCACGAGCCGGCCTGTGGAGGCGTCATGAGCCGGCGCCATGACGTAGGAGCTACCACGATTTGGCGTGCGCCAGCCAAACGGCCGCGGTTCGCCTTCTATATCCATTCCATGCATGGCGGCGGTGCCGAGCGTGTCTCGGCACTGGTGGCGTCCGGTTTCGCGCGCCGCGGCTATCCTGTCGATCTCGTGGTCAACCAAACCGGTGGGCCGCATATGGAATTCGTCACGGGCGACGTGCGGGTTGTGTCGTTGGACTGCCGTACGGCGAATGCCGCGCCACACCTCCTGAGCTATCTGCGGGAGAACAGGCCGGCTTGCCTTGTCGCCGCGCTCCAGCACAACAATCTCAACGCCGCGATCGCTGCACGCCTCACGGGAACGCCGTTCGCGGCAACCGTGCACGGCATCATGTCGGTGCATCGCTGGAACCTGCGCACCTCGGGCGTGTTCGGTTCGGTGGCGCAAGCGGCGGCTCCGCTCATCTACCGCTTGGCCGATGCCGTCGGCGTGGTCTCTGACGCCGTCGGCCGTGACATCGCCTATTCGGCCCAACGGCCCGACAAGTTCCATGTGCTGCACAATCCCGTCGACACGGAGCATTTCTCGCCTCTTGCTCGCGCAGATGACGACGCTGCGACATGGCACCCCGTCGAGGACGGCAGTCCGATCGTGCTCGGGGTCGGCCGCTTCGACCGGGCCAAGAATTTCGATCTGCTCATCCGCGCGGTGCATGCCATGCAGGACGCGCAGCCGGCGCGTCTCGTACTGCTGGGCGACGGGCCCGAACGCGAGCGTCTGGAACGGCTGGTGCGCGCGCTCGGCCTCGGCGACCGCGTGTTCATGCCAGGGTTCATCGCCGACCCGGCACCGTGGTACCGGCGCGCCGACGTGCACGCGATGGCGTCGGAATGCGAAGGCTTCGGCAACACCATCGTGGAATCTCTGGCCACGGGCACGCCGGTCGTGACCGCGCGCTGCCTTGGCGCGCCGGCCGAGCTGCTCGGCAACGGCCGGTACGGCGCTATCGTTAACGCAGATGCGACAGCCTTGGCCGCGTCTCTTATTGAAACGATCCGCCGCCCCCCTGATCCCGCGCCCCTTATTGCCCGGGCAAAGGCTTTTTCGCTGGACGCTTGCCTCGACCGCTACGAGGCGATGCTGGAGACCATGCTGCACCCGCGCGGCATGGCCCTTGCAAGTGTAGGAGGCAGACGCACAACCTAGGGAGGGATGTGTATGTGCGGGATCGCCGGCCTATTGTTTAAGCGGAAGCCGGACCGCGGTGTCCTCGAGAAGTTCGCGCAAGCCGTGGAAGTGTTCCAGGGCGATCGCGGGCCTGACGATTTCGGTGTGTCCTGCGTCACCGACCGGCTCTACTTCTTCCACAATCGCCTCGCCATCATCGATCCCGGCCGTGCGCGGCAGCCGATGCAGGACGACCGCGGCGTCATCACCTACAACGGCGAGGTCTACAACTTCGCCGAGCTGCGCTTTCCCGACGAGTCCTACTGGCTTTCGTCCGATACCGAGGTGTTCCTCAAGGGTCTGAACCGCGAGGGGGCGCGCTTCCTTGAGCGTACGCAATCGATGTTCGGCCTTGGCTATTACAATCGGCGAAGCGGCGAGCTTCTGCTCGCGCGCGACCGCGTTGGAATCAAGCAGGTCTACTATATCGACACGGACGAGGTGTTCGCCTTCGCGTCTACGCTCAAGCCGCTGATGCAGTTCAGCACGGGTGAGACCGACGAGGACGCGATCTTCGACTACTACCTCAACCGTGCGATCAAGGCGCCCCGTACCTTGTTCCGCGACATCCGGGAGCTGGAGGCCGGCGCGGTGCTCCAGTTTGACACGCGGCGGCGGCGCATTGCTTCCATCCAGCGCTGGTGGGAGCCGGCACAGGTCGAGCGAGCTGTACGTGATGAGACCGAGATTCTTGCAGAGGTCGACCGCAATCTGCGACGCGCCATTAGTGATCGGCTCGTCTCCGACGTTCCGGTCGGTGCCTATCTGAGCGGTGGCGTCGACTCGAGCCTGATCGTGGCCATCGCCAGCGAGACGGTCCCCAATCTGGAGACCTTCTCGGTTGCGATGTCCGACAAACGCCTCGATGAATCGGGGTACGCGCGAGCGGTCGCCGAGCGTTACGGCTTGAAGCACCACGTCATCGATGCTGAGCCCGGAAGCTTCCTCGAAGACATCGAGGCGTGGGCGCTGGTCCAAGACGATATCGTGGCCGACCCCTCGGCGCTGATGCTTCACAAGTTGTCGCAGTTCGCGCGCGATGCGGGCTTCAAGGTGATGCTCTCGGGCGAGGGGGCCGACGAAGCCTTTGGCGGCTACAACGCGCAATTCCGCCATGCGCTGTCCATGCGCTACCATCCCCTATTCAGGCCATTAAAGCCGGCTGCCGGTTTGATCGACAGCTTGCTCGCCCGCCGCTCCAAGCTACGCCAGTTCACGCACCAGCTCATCACCGGCCCCGCCTACTACGGCGTCGCCATGATTTTCGAACCGGTGATCTTGGAGCAGCTCTTCTGCCGCGACATTGATGCGCCCCAGCCCGTCGATGGTCTTTCGGCGGCGGTTGGCCTGGACCTCCGCGACCGCTTGCCGAATGATCTCCTCACGCGTACCGATCGCGCGACGATGAGCGCTTCCATCGAGGCCCGCGTTCCGTTTCTGGCGCATGAGCTTCTGGACTACAGCCTAGGCATAAGCGAGTCGCTTCTAATCAAAGGTCACACGCAGAAATACCTGCTCAAGAGACTGGCTGAGCGCTACGTGCCACGGGCGAACATTTATCGTCCTAAGCGGGGCTTCGACTTGCCTTTGGCGAATTGGCTGCGCGGGCCATTGCGGCCGATGGTCGAGGACTTGATGAGCAGGTCTTGGCAGGAGGGCTTGATCGATCTCGGCTTCATTCGCCAGGTCGTCGATCTTCATCAGGCCGGCACCATCGATGCATCAGACAAGATCTGGGCTTTCACGATGCTCGAGCTGAACCGGAAGGCGCTTCTTGCGCTGCGGGGCGCAGAGGTCGTGGAGAGGCAATCGCGCCGTAGGGGTTGGGATCTGGCGCCCGCCTTGGTTCCGAGCGTGTGACGCTTAGACGAGCGCGGCGCGGTAGGTCTCGATCAAGACCGGCAGCACGACCACACCGGTGAAATGTTCGGCGATGCGTCGGCTTGCGGCGTGTGACAGCTCGCGCCAGTCTGAGCCCTTCCCAATATCGGCGATGATCTTGGCATAGTCGCTCGCCGTTGCATCGAGCGGCAGCACGCGGCCGGCGTCGCCCACCACGCTGCGGTTGAAGCCGTTGTCCGAGCAGATCGGTACGAGTCCCTCCGCCATGGCTTCGGTGAGTGCGTTGGAATGGCCCTCGCCGTTATGAACTGTTGGGAAGATGAAGAAATGCGACTCGGCGAGCTTCGCACGAAAGATGTCTGGCGCAAGCGGACCGTGGAACGTCACCGGTAGATTGGCAGCCCTCTGCCCCAGAGTAAGCAAATAGCTGTCTTCGATCCTACCGATGACATCGAGATGGGCGGGCACGCCCATGTCCTGTAAGGCCTGCACTGCGCCGATCGCCGTCTCGATACCTTTCTCCGGCACCACGCGGCCAAGGAAGACGATGCGGATACGCTCGTCATCCCGTCTTGAGTTCGTCTCAGGGTCTGCAGGCCGCGGGTTGTAGTAGTTTGGCAAATTGAGGATTGGCCTTGGGTTCCGCGCTTCGGCGAACGGGATGAATTCCTCCCCCTCCACGGCA
>Ga0307424_1001445_pt1 | contig 12483 bp, 9 predicted proteins | sample SalMarWE160320MG_FD_202157 | JGI IMG/M metagenome (GOLD analysis project Ga0307424, IMG submission 202157) | Salt marsh sediment microbial communities from the Plum Island Ecosystem LTER, Massachusetts, United States - WE1603-20 | ecosystem: Environmental > Aquatic > Marine > Intertidal zone >... | reverse complement strand
CCCGCACAACGCCGCGGAGCGCGACGCGCGGCGCCGGCCACCCCCACGTGCTTGGGCGACGGTCGGCAAACGCCGCGAGGCCCGCGTACACCGCACCCACCGCGACCACCGACGGGACGGCGAGCCCCAGCAATCCGCGTCCGGCGAGCCGCCACCAGGACCGCGGTCCGACCACCAGATCTTGCGCGCGCTCGACCGCGACGCCGAGCGCAAAGAACAGCGCGTAGAAGGCGGCAACCGCGAGCACCGCCCGGCCGAGCGCGATCGCTCGGGCCCGAAACAAATCGCGCGCCCTCAGCGGAGCGCGCGATGCAGCGGGGCTCGGAAGCGCCCCACGACCAACCCGGCGAGCACGAGCTTGGCCGCATCCCCCAGGATGAACGGCAACGACCCGAGTTGCCACGCGGTCGCAAGATTCCCGCCAAGGATCGCGAGCTGCGCGATGCCCCCGGCGTAGATGACCGTGAGGCCCGCGACGAGCCCGGCGGCCAACCGCCAGATCGCTCGGGGTTCACGAGCGGCCAGACCCATCACGGCCGCGGCCAACGGCAGCGCCAGGAGGTACCCTCCCGTCGGCCCGATGAGACGAGCCACGCCGGGCAACCCGATCGGCGCAAACACCGGCAGACCGAGCACCCCCAGCAGGAGATAGAACACGAGGCTCGCGGCCCCGAGCCGGCTCCCGAGCAGACCGCCAACGATCAGCGCCGCCGGCACCTGAAACGTCAGCGGCACCGGCGTGGCGGGCAGGGGAACGCTGATCTGCGCCCCCAGCGCGACCAGGAGTGCCCCAGCCACGATCGCCGCGGTCCGCCGCAGCGTCTGGGTAGCTGTCCACTGTCGAACGACGGTCCGGGCCGATTCGGTCATACCCGCTCCACGCTCAAGGCGACGGCGTTGCCGCCTCCGAGGCACAAGGTGGCGAGCCCCGTCCGCTTGCCGCGGTCCGCCAGGGCGTACAACAAGGTCGTCAGGATCCGCGCGCCGCTCGCCCCGATGGGATGTCCGAGCGCCACCGCGCCCCCATGCACGTTCACCCGATCCCAATCCCAGCCGAGGCCCTTTCCGTCGGCCAGGGCCTGGACCGCGAAGGCCTCGTTCGCCTCGATCAGGTCATACGCGTCGATCGTCGTGCCGGCCTGTTTCAACAGGGTCTGGACCGCCACGATGGGCGCGAAGAAGAGGTCCTTGGGCTCGCCGCCGCCCGTCGCGTACGCCGTGATCCGGGCGAGTACCGTGAGGCCGTGCGCCTTGGCGAAGGCCTCGGAGGTCACCACGACCGCGCTCGCGCCGTCGTTCAGCCCCGGCGCGTTGCCGGCCGTGACCGATCCGCCCTTCTCGAAAGCGGGCTTGAGCTTTGCCAGTGCCTCGAGCGTCGTTTCCCGTCGGGGCGGCTCGTCGGTGTCCACCACCGTCGTGCCCTTCCGACCGGCAATCTCGACCGGGACAATCTCCGCCTTGAACTTCCCGCCGTCCATCGCCGCGATCGCCTTCTGGTGGCTCTCCAACGCGAATTGGTCCTGCTGCTCGCGGGTCACCCCGGCCTTGGTGGCGGTGTACTCGGCGTGGCTCCCCATGTGGCAGTTGCCGAAGGAACACCACAGCCCGTCATGGATCACGCCATCCACCAGATTCTGATTGCCGAACTTCACGCCATCCCGGATGCCATAGAGATAGAACGGGACCGACGACATGGATTCCATACCACCCGCGACGAGGCACTGGGCGTCGCCGGCCTTGATGGCCTGGGCGGCGAGCATCACGGCTTTGAGGCCGGACCCGCACACCTTGTTGATCGTCAGGGCCGGGATCGTTCCCGGGAGACCGGCATGGATTGCCGCCTGGCGCGCGGGGGCCTGCCCCGCTCCGCCCTGCACGACGTGGCCCATGATGACCTCGTCGATCACGCCGGCCTCGATGCCGGCGCGGCGGACCGCCTCCTTCACGACGAGCGCCCCGAGCTGGGGCGCACGCAACGGGCTCAGCCCGCCGAGAAAACGCCCCACGGGCGTTCGGGTGGCGGCAACGATGACGGGACTACGACTGGTATCGGACACGAGTCAACTCGACGGAAGGCTGTGGTCGTGGGGCGGGCGTCGGGCATACCGACAGCACCCGCACTTCCGTCGAAAAAGTTACGTTCGGGTACCGGCGCACTCAAGCGGATGCGCCGAGCGTGAGCGCACGCCGCGCCACCCCGTCACGCAGCCGCTCGAGAAACGCGTCGGTCGTGACAATCTCTTGCTTCCTGCCGGCGCCCCGCACTCGCACCGCGACCGTCCCCTGCTCGACTTCCCGCTGTCCCACGACCGCCATGTAGGGCACCTTCAGCATCTCGGCGTCGCGGATCTTGTAGTTGAGCGTGTCGTTCCGGTCGTCGACTTCGGCCCGGATACCGGCCGCACGGAAGCGGTCCTTCACGGCGGTCGCCGCCGCCACCTGTGCGTCCGTGATGGGGAGAATCCGGACCTGAATGGGCGCCAGCCACAACGGGAACGCCCCGGCGAAGTGCTCGATCAAGCATCCCACGAACCGTTCCAAGGTGCCGAAAATGGCCCGGTGGATCATGACGGGGCGGTGCGGCTGGTTGTCGGTGCCGGTGTACTCCAACTCGAACCGCTCGGGGAGCTGGAAGTCCAGTTGGATCGTGGGGCCCTGCCACGTGCGGCCTATGGCGTCCTTGAACTGGATGTCGATCTTCGGACCGTAGAACGCCCCGCCGGCGGCGTCGACACCGAACGTGATACCTTTGCGCTCGAGCGCGCGCTGGAGGATCCCCTCCGCGCGGTCCCAGGCCGCGTCGTCGCCCAGCTTCTCGGCGGGTCGGGTGGAGACGTCGAACGCCAACTCGAGTCCGAAGGTCTGCCGCACGATGCGCTCGACCTGGTCCAGACAGAGGAAGATCTCGTCCTCCGCCTGCTCGAGCGTGCAGAAGATGTGGGCATCGTCCATGCACAGCCCGCGCACCCGCAGCATCCCGTGCAAGGTCCCGGATTTCTCGTTCCGGTACAGATTGGCGACCTCGGAGAGGCGGAGCGGCAGGTCGCGGAAGCTCCGTTGCCGGCTCTTGTACACCAGGGCGTGCATCGGGCAGTTCATGGGCTTCACCCGATAGCGTACGTCTTCCGCCTCCCCCGCGCCCGCCGCCATAGCCGGATACTGGTTCGCCTCATACAGGGGGAGATGCCCCGAGATATGGAACAGCTCTTCCCGGGTAATGGTCGGCGTCGAGACGACGTCGTAGCCGCAGGCGAGGTTGTCATCTTCCACGTAGCGGGTCAGCAGCCATTTGATCAGCGCCCCTCGCGGGTGCCAGAAGATCAGCCCCGGTCCCACCACCTCCTGGATCGAGAACAGGTCGAGCTGCTTCCCGAGCACGCGATGGTCGCGTTTGCGAGCCTCCTCGAGCTGCTGGAGGTGGGCGTCGAGGTCCGCCTTGGTGAACCACGCGGTCCCGTAGACGCGTTGCAGCATTTGCCGCCGCTCGTCGCCGCGCCAGTACGCGCCCGCCGCGTGGAGCAGCTTGAAGTGCCGCAAGGCGCCGGTCGTGGGCATGTGCGGCCCCCGGCACAGGTCCACGAACGGGCCGTCGGTGTAGACCGAGATGGTCTCGTCATCGCCAAGCTCCTCGAGACGTTCCAGCTTCAACGGATCGTCCCGAAACCGGCTCCGGCCCTCCTCGCGGGAGACCTCTTCCCGCACGAACGGGTAGGAGGCGGCCACCACCTCCCCCATGCGCGCCTCGATGGCCTCGAGGTCCTCGGGCGTGAACGGTCGCGGCACCTCGAAATCGTAGTAGAAGCCGTTCTCGATGGGCGGCCCGAACCCGATATGGGCCTCCGGGAACAGCTGGCGCACCGCGGTGGCGAGGATGTGCGCGGCCGAGTGCCGGAGTACCGGAAGGGCGTCGGGATCCCGTTCGGTCAGGATCTCGATCCGAGCATCCTCGCGGATGGGGCGGGCCAGATCGCGCACCAGGCCATTGACGCGGATGGCGACCGCCGCCTTGGCCAGGCGCGGACCGATCCCCTCGGCGATGGCGCGACCGGTCGTTCCGGCGGGTACCGTCTTTGCCGAACCGTCCGGCAGGGTGATTTGGATGCTATCCGACATGATTCGCGAAGTCGCGGGTATCCGTTGCCTTGGCTTGCGCGTTTGCGCATTCTTCACGTGCTGCAGGTGGAATTGTAGTCACCGCGATGTGGTGATGCCACATGGAGGGCGGGTGCGCGAGGACCAGCGCTCGGAGAGCGTGATCGGAATCATCGTGATGGGCGCCGCGGCGTTCACGCTCGGCACCGCGGCCGGGATGGTGCTCGGCAGCGCCGTGGGCGCCGTCCACGGGCGCCGGGTGCGCGATACGCTCGGACGCATCGGTCGCCGGCGGACCAAGGCGCCGGCGGACCTCGAGGGGGCGGTGCGCGAGGCGCTGCGGGAGGACGAGGCCACGAGCGACCTCGAGATCGAGGTCCAGATGGCCGAGCCGGGCCTGATCGAGCTGACCGGGGTCGTCTCCGACCCCGTCGTGCGCCGGGTGGCCGCCGACGTGGCTCGGGCGGTCACCGGGGTCGAAGTGGTCGTGAACCGCATCCTGTTCCGGGATCCCGGCGAGCCCGGCCGCTCGAAACCCGACCTGCGTCCCATCTGAGGCGGCCGTGACGTCGACGTCCGCTGCGCGGCAGCTCGCCCCGCAATTCGACCCGGCTGCCGTCGAGCCCCGCATCTACCAACGGTGGCTCGACGCCGGCGTGTTCACCCCCCGCGCCGACCGAGGCGCCGAGCCGTACGTCATCGTGATTCCGCCGCCCAATGTGACCGACCGGCTGCACATGGGTCACGGCCTCAACAACACGATCCAGGACGTGCTGATCCGCTTCGAGCGCATGCGCGGGCGAGCCGCGTTGTGGCTCCCGGGGACGGACCACGCCGGGATCGCGACCCAAAACGTGGTCGAGCGCCTGATTGCCAAGGAGGGACTGCGTCGCCAGGACCTCGGCCGCGAGGCGTTCGTGGAGCGGATTTGGACGTACGTCCGGCAAACGGGCGGGACCATTCTCGAGCAGCTCAAGGCTCTGGGCTCCTCCTGCGACTGGAGCCGCACCCGGTTCACACTGGACGAGGACTACTCACGCGCCGTGCGGCACGTGTTCGTCGCGCTCCACCAAGAGGGCCTGATCTACCGGGGCCATCGGGTCATCCACTGGTGTCCCCGCTGCCACACCTCGCTCTCCGACGAGGAAGCCGAGTTTCGGGAAACGGATGGGAAGCTCTATTTCATCCGCTACCGGCTAACACCCACCTCCGATCCCGGAGAGCAGAGGGGCAGAGGGGCAGAGAGCGCGGAGGGGCAGCGCGGCAGCGAGGCAGACGAGACCGGCGGGACCGCCTCGTCCGCCGGAGAGTGGGTGGTCGTGGCCACCACGCGCCCGGAAACGATGTTCGGCGACGTCGCGGTCGTGTACCACCCCGATGACGACCGCTTTGCTGGGTTCGCCGGGCGGACCGTGGAGATTCCACTCTCGGGGGTCCAGATCCCGATCGCCACCAGCTCCGTCGTGGAACGCGAGTTCGGGACCGGCATGCTGAAGGTCACGCCGGCGCACGACGCGAACGACTTCGAGATCGCCCGGATACTGGATCCCGACGGCGAGATGCCGACGGTCATCACCTCCGACGCCACGATGGCGGACTCCCCCCGCGTGCCCCAGCTCGTGCGCGGCGTTGACCGGTTCGAAGCGCGCCGCCAGATCGTGAAGGCCCTTGAGGGAGAGGGACTCCTGGAGAACGTCGAGGCGTATCGCCACAGCATCCGGCATTGCTACCGGTGCGGCACCGTGGTCGAGCCGCGGCTCTCGGATCAGTGGTTCGTGCGCATGGCGCCCCTCGCCGCGCCGGCGCTGGCCGCCTATCGCGCGGACAAGCTCCGATTCGTGCCGGAGCGCTGGGGCGCCGTGTACGAGCGCTGGTTGACGGAGATCCGCGACTGGAACATCTCCCGGCAGCTTTGGTGGGGACATCGCATTCCAGCATGGTACTGCGACACCGAGGGATGCGGCCACATCACGGTGGCCGAAACCACCCCGCCGGCCTGCGAGCGGTGCGGCGGGGCGGTACGCCAGGACGAGGACGTCCTGGACACATGGTTCTCGTCCTGGCTCTGGCCGTTCGCCACGTTCGGATGGCCTGAGACCACCGACGACCTCCGCCGCTACTACCCCGGCCACACGCTGGTCACGGCGCCCGACATCATCTTCTTCTGGGTCGCCCGGATGATCATGGGTGGCTACCATTTCCTCGGCGACCGGCCGTTCACGACGGTGTACTTGAACGGCATCGTGCGCGACACGCACCACGTGAAGATGTCCAAGTCCCGCGGAAACGGTATCGATCCGTTGGAGGTCATCCGAGGGTACGGGGCCGACGCGCTGCGCTACACGGTGCTGGCGGGCTCGGCCATTGGCACCGACGTCATCCTCGATCCAGCCGATCTCGAGACCAGCTTCGCAGCCGGTCGGAACTTCGCGAACAAGCTGTGGAACGTGGGCAGGTTCATCCTCTCGAACCTCTCCGAACCGACGCCGGACCTCGCCGACCTCGATCCGCAGCAGTTCGAGCTGGCCGATCGGTGGATCCTCTCGCGCTGCCAAGCGGCGGTGACCGAGACCACCGAGGCGCTGGAGGGCTTCCGCCTCAACGACGCGGTCGGGGTCCTGTATCATTTCGTCTGGGACGAGCTGGCCGACTGGTATGTCGAGCAGGTGAAGCCGCGGCTGTACGGCGACGTTCGCGGCGGTGACGTGGCGCGGGGCATTCTGGCGCACGTCTTCGGGACCGTCCTCTGCCTGCTGCACCCGGCGATGCCCTTCGTGACAGAGGAGCTGTGGGGGGCGCTGCCCCGGAGCCGGAAGCGACTCCTGGCTGGAGCGGGGTGGCCCACGACGGACCCCGTTCTCGTGGACCGGGAGGCCGAGGAGCGTTTCGCGCGCGTCCGAGAGCTGGTGAGCACGGTCCGGAACATCAGGTCAGAGTACTCGGTGCCGCCGAGCCGAGGGGTCTACACGACCGTGCAGGCCGCCACCCTGGACACGGCGGAGGCGTGCAACGCCGAGGAGCGGACTATTGAGAGGCTGGCGAAGATCGAACGCCTCCTGATGGACAAAGCCCCGTCCGGGGTCGGTGCCCACGCCGTGCTGGGCGATGGCTCCGCGGTATTCGTCCCGCTGGGAGACGCGATTGACATTGCCAAGGAGTGCGCACGTCTGCGGCAGGAGACGGCTCGGCTGAACACCCTGCTCGAGGGTGTCACACGCACCCTCGGGAACGAACGTTTCCTCGCCAAGGCCCCGCCCGACGTGATCGCGCGCGAGCGGGCCAAGGAGTCGTCGTGGCGCGAGCAGCGCACGACCCTCGCCGACAAGCTCCGCGCCTTGGGCTGCTGATCCTGGCGACCGCCTGCGCCCTGGCGCAGGAGCCGCCCGGCGGTCCTCCCGACTACACCCCCCCGGTGTTGCTGGCCGTCAGCCCGGATTCCGACGCCATTCTGCCCGGATTCCACGACCCGGTCGTGTTCTCATTCGACGAGGTCATCAACGAACGCTCCGCGGCGGACCTCTCGACGCTCTTCGTGGTGTCGCCGCGCCACGAGGAAATCCGGGTATCGTGGAAGCGCACGCGCCTCGAGGTTCGCCCCAAGGATGGCTGGCGGCAGGGTGCCGTCTATCGGGTGGTGCTGCTGCCGGGCGTCCAGGATCTGCGAAACAATCGGCTGCGGTCCGGCGGGGAGGTGGTGTTCTCGACGGGACCGCCGATTCCCGATACGCGCGTCACGGCCAACGTGGTCGATTGGGCCGCGGGCCGACTCGCGGGACGCGCGCTGCTCGAAGCCTACCCCTTGCCTATCGACGAGGACTCGACCGCCTACATCGCCCAAGCCGACTCGGCCGGCGATATCCTGCTCACGCGCATTCCGCCGGGAGCGTACCTCCTGGTCGGCGTCGTGGACGAGAACGGGAACCGCCGGCGCGATCGGCGAGAGGCGTTCGATTCCACGACCCTCACCGTGGACTCGGTGGCGGATCGCGCCTTCTGGGCGTTCGTCCACGACACCGTCGGTCCGGCGCTGCGGGAGGTGGCACGCATCGACTCGATGACGATCCGGCTGACCTTCTCGCAGCCCCTGCATGTCGGCGCCCCGGAGGGTGACAGTGTCGCGGTGTTGCTGCTTCCGGATTCGACACCCGCGAGCGTTGCGCGCATGCTCGCGCCCGCGGCCTACGACACCTTGGTCAAGCGGGAGACCGCGGTCCGCGACTCGCTGCGCGCCCTGGCGGCCGACTCCGCGCGCGCGGCGGGTGACACCACGGGGGCGCCCGGCGACACGACCCGCGTGGCGGACACGACCGCGCGCGTCATCCCCGATACGACCCCTCCTCGAACACCAGCCCGCCAGCCGGCCGGCCGGGCCGGTGCGGGACCTGTGCCGAGCGAGCCAACGCCCGCGGACACCGGCCGCGCCGCGGCCCTCCTGCGGGAGCGCCCCCGCCTGTTCGACCAGTTGATCGTGCGCCTCGCGGCGCCGCTCACGCCGGGCGCCCGATACGTGATCCAGGCGCGGGTCGCAAACGCCGCGGGCGCGGTCGCGGAAACTCGCTCGCTGCTCTCCGTGCCGGACACCACCGCGACGGAGCACCGATGACCGACGCGCGACGCGGCCTTCCGGCGGTCCACGCCGTACTAGCCGACCTCGAAGCCGCCGGCGTTGGGCGCGACATCCCCCGGGTGGTGTTGACGGGTGTTGTCCGGAGCGTGCTGGAAGACGCACGCGCAACCGGGGGCGCCCCACCCTCGCACGGATGGGCGACCGCCGTGGCGCAACGCCTGCGTGAGACCGAGCGACCTTCGCTCAGGCGCGTCGTGAACGCCACCGGGGTCGTCCTGCACACGAACCTCGGGCGCGCGCCGCTTCCCACCGGCGCCGTCGCGGCCATGCGTGACGCGGCGGGCTACAGCGCGCTCGAGTACGAGCTGGACGAGGGCGCCCGGGGCTCACGCCAGCGACACACGCACGACCTACTCGTGAGCCTCACGGGCGCGGAATCCGCCCTCGTGACGGTAAACGCGGCCTCCGCGGTACTGCTGGCGCTAACCGCGCTCGCCGCCGACGGCGAGACCATCGTGTCCCGCGGCGAGCTGGTCGAAATCGGTGGCGGGTTCCGGATCCCCGAGATTCTCGCCAAGAGCGGAAGCCGGTTGGTCGAGGTCGGGACCACGAATCGGACGCGGGTGGAGGACTACGAGCGAGCCGCGGGTCCAACCACGCGATGTATTCTCAAAGTCCATCGCTCGAACTTCACGCTCGCCGGATTCGTCGCGGAGGTGGAGGTTGCCGAGCTGGTCACGGCGTTCCGCGCCCGGGGCATTCCGGTGGTCCACGACGTCGGCAGCGGCCTGCTGATGGATCTGTCTCCGTGGGGGTTGTCCGGCGAGCCGCTCGCTCCGGCGAGTATCCGCGCCGGTGCGTTGACGATCTTCTCCGGCGACAAGCTGCTGGGCGGCCCGCAGGCCGGCATTGTCGTGGGCCCGGCGGCGCTCGTCGCGCGGCTCGCCGCCGATCCGCTCGCCCGGGCGGTTCGGCCGGACAAGATGACCCTGGCGGGACTCGAGGCGACGCTCGCCTTATACCGGGATCCCCAGACCGCCCGGCGGGACATTCCGGTGCTCCGCATGCTCACGGCCGATCCCGCCGACCTCAAACGGCGGGCGCGCCGGCTGGCGAAGCGTCTCCCGGGCGCGCAAACCCTCGCGGGAGAATCCGCGGTGGGCGGCGGAGCGTTCCCGGGCTGCGCGTTGCCGACCACTCTGGTGCTGATCCCAACCGACACACCCGATACCTTTCGGGCGGCGCTGCGGGCCTTCGACCCGCCGGTCATCGCGCGCACGGGAGACGGCGGTGTGGTGTTGGACGTGCGGACCATGACTGATGGTGAGTTTGGGATCGTGGCTGATGCGGTGGAAAAAGCCGGTGGCCGATAGCCGATAGCCGATGACCGAAACTGAGGAGCGGTGCGCGGTGAGGCGACACACGAGACGACGGGGACTCAGGACGTGAAGACGTGAGAGTTGCGGTGCTGGCGTCGGGATCGGGATCCAATCTGCAGGCGTTGCTCGACGCGTGCCGGCCGCCCGAGCGTGCGGAGATCGCGCTCGTCGCGTGCAACGTTCCGGGCGCCGGGGCGCTCGAGCGTGCGCGTCGCGCGGGTGTAGCGACTTGGGAGATCGCCGACCCCTCCGATGGGGCCGCGATGCTCGCCGCGTTGCGTGGGGCGCGGATCGACTTGGTCGTGCTGGCCGGCTATCTCAAGCTCGTGCCGGCGGAAGTGGTCTCCGCGTTCGATGGCCGGATGGTCAACATCCACCCTGCCCTGTTACCCTCGTTCGGTGGCAAAGGAATGTACGGCCTGCGCGTGCACGAGGCCGTCCTCGCCTCGGGGGCGACTGTGAGCGGGCCATCCGTTCATCTCGTCAACGCCGAATACGATCGCGGGCCGATCCTCGCCCAATGGCCCGTCCCGGTGCTTCCCGGCGATACGCCGGAGCGTCTCCGCGACCGCGTGCTCGCTGTAGAGCACCAGTTGCTCCCCGCGGTCGTCCTCGCCGCCGCGCGCGCAGGGCGCCCGGTGCCCCTGACCCCAGATGCAGTCGCCTTCGCCAGCGCCCAGTCCGCCTTGACCGCCTTGACCGCCTCGTCCGCCTTGGGAAAGAGGGAGAAGGAGTAGGGAGAGCATGCCACGTGCCCTGATTTCGGTCTATGACAAGCGCGGGATCGCAGAGTTCGCCCAGGGTCTCGCGACGCGCGGATGGGAGATCGTCTCCACCGGCGGGACGGCTCGATTGCTCGGCGACGCCGGCATGGCCGTGGTCCCGATCGAGCGGATCACGGGATTCCCGGAGATGCTCGACGGACGCGTCAAGACGCTCCATCCGGCGGTGCACGGCGGCCTGCTCGCCCGCCGAGATCTCCCGGACCACATGAAGGCCATCGACGCCCACGGCATTCAGCCTATCGACCTCGTCGTGGTGAACCTCTATCCCTTCCGCGAGACGATCGCCAAACCCGGCGTGACGTTCGCCGAGGCCATCGAGCAGATCGACATCGGGGGGCCCAGCATGCTGCGGTCGGCGGCCAAGAACCACGCGGCCGTGTTGCCGATCGTCGATCCCGCGGACTACCCGCGGGTATTGGCAGCCCTGGATGCCGACGCGATTCCCGAATCCCTGCGGCGGGAGCTGGCCGCCAAAGTCTTCACGCACACGAGCGTGTACGACGCCGCCATCGGCGCGTACCTCGCGGGCACGGATGGCGACGCATTGCCGCCCTTCCTGTCGCTGGCGTTGACGCGCCAGATGACGTTGCGCTACGGCGAGAATCCGTACCAGCGGGCGGCGCTCTACGTGACCGACGAGCCGGGCGTGCGGGACCTGCGTCAGCTGCATGGCAAGGAGCTGTCGTTCAACAACATTCTCGACATCGAAGGCGCCCTCCTCGCGATCGCGCCATGGAGTGACCGTCCGGCCTGTGCCATCATCAAACACACCACGCCGTGCGGCATCGCGCTCGGATCCACTCCGGCGGAAGCCTACCGGCGGGCGCTGGCGGCGGACCCGACGTCGGCGTACGGCTCGGTGATCGCGTTCAATACCGCCGTCGATGCGGCAGCCGCGGAGGCAATGCACAACCTCTTCGTCGAGGTCGTCGTGGCACCGCACATCCGCACCGATGCGCTCGCGGTATTCCAGCGGAAGAAGAACCTGCGCGCGGTGGAGCTGCCCGCCGGCGATCCCGCCGCGCGGACCGTCGACTTCAAACGGGTCCGGGGTGGCCTGCTGGCCCAGGATCGGTTCCACTACGTCGCCGACGACGGACAGTGGACGGTGCCGACGTCGCGCTCGCCCACCGAGGATGAGTGGCGCGACTTGCGGTTCGCGTGGGCCGCGGTGGCCAGCGTCAAGTCCAACGCGATCCTGCTGGCGCGCGACGAGGCCGCCATCGGGATCGGTGCCGGGCAAATGAGCCGCGTGGACGCGTCGTTTCTGGCCGTTCACAAGGCTCGGGCGGCCGGTCAGGAGACGGCGGGCGCGGTGCTCGCTTCCGACGCATATTTCCCGTTCCCGGACGGTGTCGAGGAAGCGGCCAACGCGGGGGTACGCGCCATCATCCAACCCGGGGGCTCGGTGCGGGACCAGGAAGTGATCGGGGCGGCCGACGCCCGCGGAATGGCGATGGTGCTCACCGGGCGCCGCCAGTTCCGGCATTGACGCACAACGGGGAATCATGAACGACACGACGACCGAGCGCCCGCCGTACGGCCTCGCCGCGCTGACGACGGGGGTGGTGTTCGCCATCTACGCGCTCACCCTGGCGCCCACGACCCAGTTCTGGGACACGTCGGAGTACATCGCCGCCGCCAAGGTGCTCGGCATCCC
>Ga0307424_1001442_pt1 | contig 12497 bp, 13 predicted proteins | sample SalMarWE160320MG_FD_202157 | JGI IMG/M metagenome (GOLD analysis project Ga0307424, IMG submission 202157) | Salt marsh sediment microbial communities from the Plum Island Ecosystem LTER, Massachusetts, United States - WE1603-20 | ecosystem: Environmental > Aquatic > Marine > Intertidal zone >... | reverse complement strand
ATCAGATGTCTGAAACAGATGGATTGGACTTCTTGAAAGAACTGCGAGACAGCGGAAAAGAGGTCTCATTCATTTTGTTCACTGGGAAGGGGAGAGAAGAGATAGCGATTAAGGCAATTAATCTTGGGCCGATAGATACTTTGACAAAAAAGGAAAACCTGCGACAGTGTATGCGGAACTTGCACATGGCATAACAACGGCTGTGAAGGCTAAACAGGCGGAAAAAGCGCTTCTAAAGTCTGAAGAAAAATATCGGAAGCAGTTTGAGGAAGCAATGGATTCAATTTTCTTGGCTGATGCTGAAACAGGTATACTGCTCGACTGTAACCGTGCAGCAACAAAGTTGGTTTGCAGAACAAAATCTGAAATAATTGGTGCACATCAGAGCATTCTTCATCCTATGGAAGAAGTGGATGGAAAATTTAGCAGAACTTTTACGCAGCATATCAACAATAAAGAAGGACAGGTTCTAGAAACGCAGGTTATCACAAAAACTGGAGAAATCAGAGAGGTGGCAGTCAAAGCCAACATCTTTGAATTGGGAGAGAAGAAAGTACTTCAAGGAATATTTCGAGACATTACAGACAGAAAAAAAATGGAAAAACAGCTGCAGCAAGAACAAGAAACAATTGAACAAGTTACAGAAAATATTGGCGCCGGACTCTCAATAATCTCGAAAGATTACAAAATCTTATGGGCAAACAATTTTCTTAAAAACATCTTCGGCGACATGCAAGGAAAAACTTGTTACACAACATACAATGACTTGAATAGCGTTTGCCCCGGCTGCGGAGTTAAAAAAATCTTTGAAACAGGAGAAAATCATGTTGTACATGAACAATTGGTTCCTGGTCTGGACGGTCAACGCGTTTGGATAGAGCTTACCGCCACCCCTATCAGAGACGAAAGAGGAAACATAGTTGCAGCGTCTGAACTTGCTCTCAATGTCAACGAACGTAAACAACTGGAAAGCAAGTTCCGAGAGGCAGAAAAACGGTATCGTGCAATTTTCGATAAAACCCCCTTGGGCATCTTAATTATTGACTCTAATGGAACTGCAGTTAACTTCAACGAAGAAGCCCATCGGCAACTTGGTTATTCAAGAGAAGAGTTTGAGAAGCTCACTGTTTCTGATTATGAGGTTCTAGAGACCCCTGACGATACAAGAGCACGCATGACAAAGATATTGAAAACTGGAAAAGACGAGTTCGAAACAAAACATCGTACTAAAACAGGCGAAATCAGAGACATCAAAAACACAGTACAGGTGATTGAGCTAGGCGGGAAGAAGTATTTCCAAGTTATCACACGGGACATCACTGAACGCAAAAAAATAACTGAACAACTAAAGGAGAGCGAAAGAAAGTATCGTTTGCTGACCGAAAACACTACTGATGTTATCTACATTCAGGACATGAATCTTGATATCACATATGCGAGTTCCTCTGTCGAAAAAGTATCTGGTTACACTCCTGAGGAAATGCTAAAATTAACTCCAAAAGAGTTCATGACTCCTGAATCTTTTGAACGAGGAGTAGCCGACTTCAAGGAGACAATCATGTTAGCTGCAGAAAACCCCAATTATGAAATTCCACTCAAACAATACGAATATGTACGCAAAGACGGCTCCACTTTTTGGGGAGAACTAAAAATGAAACTGCTTCGAGATTCCAACAACAACTTTGTTGGATTTCAAGGCAGCCTAAGAGATATCACTGAGCGGAAGCGGGCTGAAGAAAAGCTGGAGCGGATGATGAATAAGCTGGTGGCAATTAATGAAAAGTTGGGGGTTATTGGCAAGCTGACCAGACATGATGCCCGAAACAAGCTCTCGACAATCGCCAACAACGCTTATCTGGCTAAACAGAAGCTGAAAACCAACTTTGACGCCTTAGACCATTTGGAGGACATTGAATCAGCCATTGATCAGATGGAGAAAATATTTGACTTCGCAAGAAACTACGAGAGGCTGGGCGTAGAAGAGCTTTCATATACAGATGTGGAGAAGAACGTTGACGAGGCAGCCATGCTGCTTTCATGTTCAGGTACAATAAAGCTTGTGAATGAGTGTCAAGGCCTGATGGTGATGGCTGATTCGTTGCTGAGACAAGTATTCTATAATCTTATTGATGACACACTGAAATACGGAGAAACGTTCAGCCAAATCAGAGTCTACTATGAAGAAGAGGAGAATCAACTGAAACTGGTTTATGAAGATGATGGAGTTGGCGTCCCAGAGAACGAGAAAGAAAAGATTTTCTATGAAGGGTACGGGAAGAGCACAGGCTACGGGCTGTTCCTGATAAAGAAAATCTGCGAAAGTTACGGCTGGACCATCCAGGAAACAGGTGTACCCGGCAAAGGTGCACAATTCACCATAACCATACCAAAAACAAACAATAAAGAACTGACACTCTACCGGTTTGACAACGAGTAACTTCTGAGACAATTAGGCGGGTTTGAAGAAGTATCTGGTCCATGCAGGCCACTGAAGTGAAGTTGATGTTTCAAAGCCGATTTTCAGTTTCATTCCAATTTTGATGTCTTCAGGGTTCACGCCGCGGATCATCCCGGGTAAGCGAAGACCGTTCTGTAATTCTACGATGCCAACGGTGTAGGGTGCCATAGACTGGAACTGTTCTGGCGCAACATAGATTATTGTGTAGCTGAGCAGCTTTCCGGCACCGTCAAGTTCAATCCATTTCAGGTTAGTCGAAAAACAGTTGGTGCACATTGGTTTTGGGGGCAGAATCTCAGTTCCGCATTCGTTGCACTTGGCTGCCATTAGCCGCTTTTCGCTTACAAACCTGTAGAAGCTTGACACTGTGAAAGGAGCAGTCTCAGACATCTTTCTAGTCTCTCCTGTAAATGTGCACACAGGCAGTGGCTCCTGAGCCTCCAACATTGTGGCTTAAACCCACCTCTGCCCCGTCCACTTGCCTCTTTTCAGCTTGCGCTGTTAGTTGTAAGTAAATTTCGTAGGCTTGAGCGGTTCCAGTTGCGCCAACAGGATGCCCCTTCGATTTTAATCCTCCACTTGGATTAACCGGAAGCCTCCCATCCAGCTCAGTTACGCCGTCCTCCATCAGTTTTCCGCCTTTTCCAACATCGCAGAAACCGAGGTCTTCGTAGGCTATTATTTCGGCGATGGTGAAGCAATCATGGACTTCTGCAACATCAACATTGTCTGGTTTTATGCCTGCCATCCGATAGGCATCTTGCCCCGCAAGCCGGGCAGCCTTAAGCGATGTAAGCTCTTTTCTTTCATAAAGCCCGATGGCGTCGCTGGCTTGTCCAGAACCGATAACGTGAACTGGCGTATCAGTGAATTTTCGGGCAAGGTCCGGATGAGTCAAGATCAGGCAGCTGGCTCCGTCGGTTATAAGGGAGCAGTCATAAATTTTTAGGGGCCATGCAACAACCTTGGATGCCAATGCCTTTTCTAAAGTTATCTCTTTCTGCATGTGAGCCTTCGGATTCAAGGTTCCGTTGTGGTGGTTTTTCACTGCCACGCGTGCCATCTGTTCTTCGGTTGTGCCGTACTCGTGCATGTGAGCTGTAGCCATGAGAGCGTACAGTCCAGGAAAGGTTATTCCATTCCACTGTTCGAAGGGCATGTCAGATGCCATAGCCAGAAACTCTGTTACCTCAGCTGTTGTTCGGTGAGTCATCTTTTCTACTCCACCAACCATCACGACCTTGTGCATGCCCGAAAGTATAGCAAATATTCCTGCTCTTAGGGCGGCTCCTGACGAGGCGCAAGCGGATTCAATTCTTACTGCAGGTTTTGGCAGCAGCCCAGCCCAGTCAGCTATTGTTGGTCCAGTGTGTCCTTGGTGCTCGTATGATTCGCCCATGTGACCCACAAATAATGCCTCAATGTCCCTTGCTGGGTTTAGATTGGGGCATCTGTCATAAGCTTCTTTTGCGGCATCTGCAAAAAGCTCTCTGCAGTACATTCCATCCAGTCGTCCAAACTGGGATAATCCGGCTGACACGATGGAAACTAACGGTTTATTGACCAATCACAGAACCTCGTTAGAGAGTGGGTGATAGCAGTTAGTAAATCTTACCTGAATAACTATTTAACGGAATTCTGGGGTTAATCTGCGGCAACTTGTCAGTTTTTGTGATGTCTGTGGGTTTCCAAGCAGATTGGGTGTTACTCGATGCGCAAATGTTATGAAGTTTAAGCACTAAACATTTACGGCAAACAGAGGAGAAAAATGAAGTATGTTGGAAGTAGAGCCGATTAAACTCGAAAAAGTTGAAAAAAAGTTTCTTGACCGCGAAATCTTGAGGCTGGCGATTATTGCAGAATTGGATGCTGTGAGCTTGTATGAGCAGTTGGCTGCGACCACTGAGAATAAGGCAATCCGCGAAGTGCTGCTGGATGTGGCTAAGGAAGAGAAGACGCATGTTGGCGAATTTCAGACTTTGCTGCTGAGAGTAGACCCAGAGCAGGTTGAGGAGCTAAAGAACGGAAAAGAAGAAGTTGAAAAGGAACTAGGGCTTTAACGTAACCTGAAGAGCCTTCACCTCAGCAGACCAGTCATCTCTGAATGTCCCAAACACTGGCAGCCCACTAGGCATCATGTTTGCAGGGATTCTTTCAGGTCCTCCGAGTGCTTTGCTTAATTTTCTGCGAACACAGTCAACGTATTTGTCGTCCTTGCAGTATGCCCGAATAAATCCTGTTAATGCATAGTTTTTGTTTTCGCAATTTTTGTATTTCCTGAATAACGGGCAGTTTTCGAGGTTGTCACAATGCTTCATTCGCGCCTGCTCCTTCAGGGTAATGCTGAAAATGTTATTTAACGAACAGCGTGTCTCACAGCTTAGGAACAGACCAAAAGAACCGACATTCCGATAACTTAAATTAACAAAACTCATAACGGGTGGATATGAGTCCCAGCAAATCGGGGCGGCGTAAACCCCGTAGAAAAAAGAAAAGCAGCAACAGAAACCTAATATTGGCTGTAGCCTTGGTGGTTGCTGTTGTAGTGATTATTGTGGCGTATGTCATCTTAAGCAGCGGTAATTCTTCAAACGAGCCAGTTCCCAGCGGAAACAAGGTTCTGCTTGAAACAAGCATGGGAAACATCACCATCCAGTTACGGGATGACATGCCGACTACAACAGGCAATTTCAAGAAGCTGATTCAGCAAGGAGTATACGATAACACAACCTTTCACAGAGTAGTTAACATACCCAACAATCTTGTGATAGTTCAAGGCGGAGACCCCACTGGAACAGGGTATGGGGACCCGTCGATACCAAACATACAAGATGAGTTTTCGGCAAACCCAGAAAACAACAAGAATGAAAGGGGCACCATTGCCATGGCAAACACGGGGGCTCCAAATTCGGGAAGCAGCCAATTCTTTATCAACGGCGCATATAACAGTCACCTTGATGGTTTACATCCAGTTTTTGGAGAAGTAATCGATGGGATAAATGTTGTTGACGACATGCTAAGCGTAGAAACAAATTCAACTAGCCACCCACTAGAAGAAATCATATTAATCAAAGCACTACTTGTCGACTAGAAACAAGCTTTTGAATATAACCAGACAGTAACCAGATATTCACTTGGCTAAATTAGAAAAGAAGACGATTCCTCCGAACTGGCTGATTCGGCTGCCTGCTGGAGTCTCCGCGTTCACTATCCTTGTTTTCACTGTCTTGTTCTGTGAAATCTGCAGTAACCTGTGAATTCTATTCTTGCTTCTGCTGCCAGCCAGATACTGGTCTGTAAGTAGGAGATAGGCGTTCATGAAGTCGTCACTCTTGTTTCGGTCATAGATGACGTCTTCGATTTCCTTTAACGAATACAAAACAACTGTGCCGTCTCCGCTACTGTAAAGATTCTTTTCCAGAACATTGACTATGCGGTCAGCTTCTTCTGAGGTTGTTTCCGCAATTATCTTAGAAAATTCTTTGGTTTTCACGAGTTCAGCCACTTTGATGCAGTTGTCTGCGGAGCCTACAAGCTCAGCGAAATTTGCACGGTTTGGGCTCTTCGATTGAATCAGATACCTGTGATGCTTTTGGACGTGTTCCAGAAAATCCTTGGCATAGGATGTTCTTGCGGGAGCTGCCACAACGATGCTTTTAACGCCCTCTTTGAGCACAGGCTTCAAGGCATCAACAACTTGTTCATGAAAATTGTACAGAACCTTCTCATCTGCTCTTTTTCCTTCAACATCCAACCTGAGAAACAGCTTTGCGACACGACTAAATATTCGCCACAGCACCGCATAGTCAGCTTCGAAGCCCACAAGAACCGCCACTGGGTACCCGCGCCTGTAACGCCGATTTCGATTCACCCCAGTCACCTGATCAGTTGCAACTATAGGACAGTTGTAATCTTTCTATGTTTTGCCGAAAGTTTATATGCCTTAAATGTTAGTAAAAGCCAAATTCGATTGAGAGTGAAATGGTAAATGGGCGATAAACTAGCGAATCCAGCGCCTCTGGGGCTACTGGGCTTCGGAATGACAACAGTTTTGCTGAATCTACACAACGCAGGCTTCTACCCCCTAGGCGGCATGATACTTGCCATGGGACTGGTATACGGCGGATTAGCTCAGGTCATCGCTGGCGCAATGGAGTTCAAGAAGGGAAACACCTTTGGCACTCTTGCCTTCAGTTCTTACGGCTTATTCTGGTGGTCTCTAGTCATTTTGCTGCTGCTCCCCAACTTCACGCTACTGAATCCCGCAGTTACGAAACCCGGCGAAACGGCGATGGCGGCATACTTCTTCATGTGGGGCATGTTCACTTTGCTGATGTTCTTTGGCACACTGAAAGCTAATCGGGCAGTACAGTTTGTGTTTGCCAGTTTGACTGTTCTGTTCTTCTTGTTGACGGTCGTGAGACTAACCGGAAACGCAGATTTACAGATAATCACAGGATTTGAAGGAATAATCTGCGGAGCAAGCGCCATCTACACGGGCATAGCTGAAGTCCTGAACGAAGTTCATGGGAAGACAGTTCTGCCGTTGTGTCCAGTAAACAAGTAAAACCTTCACAAATCTTTTACGTGTTTACTGCCTTACTCTTTTTTGGAACATTCCCTCTTTCAGGCAGGTTGATGACGTGGACAGATTTCTGTACCAGAAAGAAATATTGATTGATGACTCTGGCTGGGGCGACCTAATTTTAGGCGTCGTTATCGGCGCTCTGAAGCTTCCAGAAGGCAGATACATGGAACGTCGGATTCCAGTTTCCGCGTTTCAGCTTCCAAACTTCCAGAATAAACAGTATCTGGAGGATTCTGTGAAGATCGCCGAGGAGATAGTTGAGGTGATGCAGCCTGACAGCGACACCGTCTTCAGGGTCTGCTCCGGCTACGTTCTCTCCCGGGTGCGCGATTACTTGAGAAAGCAGGGATACCGGATTGAGGTGGTGGAGGTTACGGGTGAGCTACAGGAGATGGTTGAGCGAAGCTTCGTTAAGTGGTGCAAAGAGGTGGGGGTAAACTTTGAGCTTCTGCAGGGAAAACGGGGCTTCAACACGTTCATAGAATGGGTTGCGGAGAAGCCTCATCTCAGGGAGCAGCTCGTGAAGACAGGATGGAAAAGCTGGAGCCAACGCTGGCGAGACAGAGTCTACAACATGAGCAGATAAAGAAACAAGGATACAGCTAACTTTTTTACTCGATTAGCGTCAGAAGGTCTTCTTGGATGTAGGCTACGAGGTCGTCTTTGGTGCTTTTGCTGAATAACGTCACTACGCTGTTTCGGGTGATTCCCATCGTTAGTCCCCGTTTGTGTGCCTCAAAAACCACGTACCAGATTTGCCCATGGGACAGGTAGTCTTGGTAAAGTTGGGTGTCGGCGAGGCCTGAACCTGCCAAGCACAGCTTCTCGACTCCGGGTATGTCAATTTGGTCAAACCATATGAGGCGTGTTGCCTGCGGGTTTGATTCATGAAGCTCTTTGAGGGTTTCATGGGGAATCTTTGTTTCCACTATGGCTCTGGGGGTTATAAAGAGAACTTTGCTGAGTTTGTTTGCCACATGATTTGACAGCAGCTTTTTTACTCCCCGAGCTACAGAGGGCGCAACCACAATCAGGAATGTTCGGTTCTTGAACTGGGTTATCCAGAAGGTGGCTTCTTCTGTGGCGGGATTCTCGATTAGCCTGCGTTTGTAGTATCGTTCCCGCATAAAATCTGCGCTGAAAACTCCGGATATCAGATTCTGTTTGAGGTTAAGGTCCAGAATCTCCGTTACCAGAGTCACAGTTTCGCCTTCACTGTTTTCGATGCTTTCCTCTTCACGGAAGTTTTTCAGCTTCTGAGCTACCAAACCAAAATTGGTTTCTTCCTTGATTTCAAAGATTTTAGCGGGTAGAACCATGTTTCCACCGACAAACAGTTTGTTTTCTATACTTTAAAGGTTCTGCGAACAAAACAAAAAGAGTACTCACTGCCATTCCTAAAAACGCTAGGAAAATGTTGGAGTAAACTACCTTTTCTTTCGGCGTCTGCTGCCGGGTGTATACTGTCCGCTTTCTCGGCTTAAGATGAAGCGTTTACGGTAGGAACTGCGGTTGTTGACTCTAGGAGCTGTAGTGTGGCGTTCCCTAGCTTCAATTTTAGGAGTTATGGACCTAACTTTGCCCGCCTTAGATAACGAACCGTGTGATGGCACAATTTCACATCCTTATGTTTTTTGGTGGAAAATACTACACAAACAGATTCTTATAAACGTTCACAATGCTCGGCTTTACTAAACATATATCTTTGAGAAAATGGAATTCAATAACATGAAGGTTAGGGGTGAATCTGTTTGAGAGAAGCAATAATCTTAGCTGGAGGAGAAGGGTGGCGACTGAAACCCGCAACTTGGGTTCCGAAGCCGCTCCTGAAAATAAACAAGAACACGCTGATTGACCATCAGATAGAGTGGCTTCGCTCCCACGATTTCGAGAACATAATTGTGGCATCCAACAGAAAAGACCTCACGAAGCAGCCAGTTGAATATTCATTGGAGGAAGACAGCTTAGGCACTGGAGGCGCCACCAAAAAAGCCTTTGATCAGGTTAAAGGAAAAGTAGCCTACGTCATGAACGTGGACGACCTTGTCTTCTATGACCCCAACGAACTTTTTGACTACGCAGGCAAAGGCGCAGGAATACTGCTAGCAAAGCCGCAGATACCCTTCGGCAAAGTTACGCTCGCGAACGGCATAAACGTCGTCAGATTTCAGCACAGAGAAACACTAGATTTCTACGTCAGCACAGGACATTACGTCTTCAAAAAGAGCGCAGTAAAAACACTGTTTCCTGACAAGGGCGACTTCGAGTTCACTGCCATGCAGCGGCTGGCGGACAAGAAGATGCTTCAGGGCTATACCTATCATGGAATGTGGTTTACGCTCAACACCATGAAGGAGCTCATGGACGTCAGGAGATTCTTCAAAGAATAGGCACCAGCCATGAAAATCTTAGCCTTGCTTGGCAGCCCCAGAAAAGGCGGAAACACTGACCAGCTTGTTGAGCAGATTCTGAAGGCAGCCAGAACAAAGGGGCATAAAACAGAGAAACTGTACCTCTACGATTACACCATCTCCTTATGTGTTGATTGCCGGAACTGCAAAAAAGGAGATTATGTCTGCTGCATAAACGATGAAATGCAACAGATTTACCCAAAAATGGAGGAGGCGAACGTAATAATTTTTGGCACACCAGTATACTGGTACGGTCCCACCGCAAAAATGAAGATGCTCATAGACAGGATGCGCCCCTTCGTTGCGAACGGAAAATTAAGGAACAGAAAGGCTGTTGTTGTGGCGCCTTCGGCAGAGGGCGCAAAAGCCTGCGGTCCACTGCTTGAAATGTTTCAGATGTCATTTGAGTATCTGGGAATGGAGTTTACAGGCAAGATTTTTGCTAAGGCTTACGAGAAAGGAGAAGTTGCGGCGAATCAACGAGAAATGGAAGAGGCGTACGCGCTGGGTGCCTCATTATAGGCAAATTGTTCCAGAGCCAACAATACACACTCATGTTTTTTAGGCAAAATGGGTAGACCTAGCAACCTAAACTATTTTGACGTTTCTGCAGCCTTTTTCTGTAAACCGTGACTGCCAGCAGCGTCGCAGCTACAACTATGGTTATTGCCAGTTTTGATGTGAACTCGGGTATATGTTCTGGGTTGCTTGGGAAGGTTATTGTTGTTCCGTCTGTTGAGGCTATGATGGTTCCTGAAACGTGGGTTCCGTAGATTGTCACGCCTTCTGCAAGCAGCTTCTGTATTGTCTCGTTGTGGGGGTGACCGTAGCTGTTGTCTATCCCCGCACATATAATCGCGTATGATGGGGATGCTATATCAAGGAAGGCTTGGCTCGTGGCGGTGTTGCTTCCGTGGTGTCCAACCTTTAGCACGTCACATTTGAGGCTGACCACTGAACTGACCAGCATACTCTGTTCTGCGGGTTCTTCTGCGTCGCCCATGAAGAGGAAGCTGGTGTTTCCTACCTGCAGTTTAGTTACGACGCTGTTGTCATTCTGGTCACTGAATTCTAGGGGCTGAACAGGATGGACTACTGTCAGGTTTGCGGTTTCAGTTAAAATGTAGGTTTGTCCTCGCTGCGCCACGGTTAGGTTGTGGAGTTGCGCCGCGGCTATGAAGTTTGTGTACGTGACGGAGGTGTAGGATTGATTGTTGAATAGCACATTTTCTATGGTTAGGGCGGAGTTTAGTATGCCAACGAGTCCGCCGATGTGGTCTTCGTGTGCGTGTGTTGCAATCACTAGGTGTATGTGTGTTATGTTCAGGCTGTCAAGGTAGTCTAGGACTGTTTGTGTTTTGGATGCGGAGCCGCCGTCTATCAGCACGTCCATGTCTGCTGTGTCAATGAAGATGGAGTCGCCTTGTCCGACGTCGATGAAGTGGACGGTGACGTTGGCTCCTGTTTGGGCTGAGGCAGAGGGAATAAAGCAAAGGGTTAATAGAGCGGCTAGAAGGGTGGCGGCTACTCTGGTTTTATGCATTTTACTTGTTTCCACCCCTGCTTGGTTATTGTGGCTGCTTGGTTTTCGAAAACTGTTTTTGCGCCGCATTTACAGGTGACATGTAGTCTGTGGGTTCCCTGTTCTGTCTTGTGAACTGAGCCGTCTAGGACAACCAGTTTTGGGGGGCAGGATACACTTTTTTTGGTATAGAATATCCCCAGAGGGCGTCTACATGCGCCGCATCTGAGAGTTAGCTTCTGTCCACGCTGAGTATCCATTTTGCCCACAGGAAACGCTCTCCAATATCGCAATTGTATTGGGCTTGCGGAATAAAAGCTGTTAGCAGACTTGAGCAAATCTGCGAATCTGCAAAGAAGGCTGTTAGGTGTATTCTCTGAAGGTGTGGTCGCATTTTGTGCATCTGAAAAACAGTGTTGAGCCCTCGTCGCCGCCCCGTGTTTGCACTTGCCAGAAGTAGGCTGTGTTGTTGCCGCATTTTGGGCAAGCTATTTGTTGCGTGGGCATGGTGCGCACTTGATGCTCTTTTCCGATCACTGTTATAGATTCTTTGCGGCGTCGCGTTATTTTTTTGGCGTCGTCAGCGGGGTTATGTTTTCCGGGTTTCTTGTATCCACATTTCTGGCACATTAGCCGGAGAACAGTTTTCTTTCCGTCCTTTTTGCGAGTAGAAGTTAGACGCGTTCCACAGTCGGGACAAAACTCCATAACAAACACCGAATCTTCTGCGACACTCCTTCACTTTAACCCTTAAATATTTTCGTTTTCTGTCGCCAACAAAATTGCTAATGGACAGCATGAACAGCTTCTTCGGAAAAACAGGAAAAAGACTGTTTTCAACAATCTTCTGTTATTAGGCTCCTACTATGAATGCAGGCGCAATCAGGGAGTCGGGTATAGTGAAAAACTTTTTCTTGAATGATTGATGTTAGTTTCTTGATTGGGAGCTGTTCAAAGTTGAAGTTAATTTACCTCATTATTGACGGGATGGGCGACCGCCCCATATCTGAACTGGACGGCAAGACTCCGCTTGAGGCTGCTGATACACCGCACATGGATTTTCTGGCTAAAAACGGAAAAACAGGACTCATGTACACTGTGGGTAAGGGAATAGCTCCCGAAAGCGATGTGGCGGTAGTTTCTATCTTGGGTTATGATCCTTTCAAGCATCATGTGAGCAGGGGCGCCCTTGAGTCTATCGGTGCAGGAATGAACATGAGAAACGGTGACTTGGCGCTAAGATGTAACTTTGCAACAGTGGCGTCCGACAACTCTATCGTTGACAGAAGGGCTGGAAGAAACTTGACACAGGAAGAAGCTGATGAGTTAGCTCAGGCAGTTAATGAGGAGGTGCAGCTGGAGTCATATTCTAGTAGTCTAGAGATAAAGAGTACCTCAACTTATCGGGCAGCTTTGGTTATACGTAGCAAAGAAACGCTTCTTTCGGGCAACATAAGCAACACTGACCCAGCTTACAAGCGAATCAACAGTGTAGGTGTGGCTGACCTAGAAGCTGAG
>Ga0307424_1001441_pt1 | contig 12500 bp, 15 predicted proteins | sample SalMarWE160320MG_FD_202157 | JGI IMG/M metagenome (GOLD analysis project Ga0307424, IMG submission 202157) | Salt marsh sediment microbial communities from the Plum Island Ecosystem LTER, Massachusetts, United States - WE1603-20 | ecosystem: Environmental > Aquatic > Marine > Intertidal zone >... | reverse complement strand
ATCCATGGCCAGCATGCTTGCCTCTGGCTTCTTCGGAAGAAGATCCTTGTATTTTTCGTAGAATTTCTCGATGGTCGGCTTGATGCAGTCCTCTATCATCTGCTTGTTTGTTCTGTTCGTGAGATGTGGGAAGCCCATCTTGAAGGAGTAATCGATTATGTTCGTTTTTCCAGAGTAGTTTATGATGATGCTGTCTAAAACTTTCCTGTTCGGTATCTCCGTGATGTTGTATGTGGGCGTGTAGATTTTTGTGTAGTTGATGGTTATCTCCTTCACTTCGCCCTCAACATCTCCGATTTTCACGTAATCTCTCACCATGAATGGCCTAGAAATCATGATGTAGAAACCCGCCAAGAAGTTGCCTATCGTTTGAGTGGACGCAAAGCCTATGGCGGTTCCAGTCAGAGCTGAGATTCCAAAAAACAGGTCTGTGGGCACCTTGAATAGAATCATGAGAGCAACTACGGCAGATGCAACCACGACTAATCGGGTAACCAACTTCAAAATGTTGACTGCGTGAGGCTCCAGGTTTACCCTTTTTCCGTATTTGGATATTGACCTGTGAATCAGCATGTCCAGAACAAAAGTCACTACTACAATAACTAGGGCTAGACCAGCGAGAACAAGGTTGTCATTGGTTAAGAAAGCAGGAAACACATTACTCACCGTGTAATGGAGATGGAGAAAGCAGTGTTACCAAAAAACTTTTCTATATCATTAAATTGTCTCAAAGCAACAGAAATAAGAAACTGAAACAATAAACTGTGATAAAGTAGGATAGAGGTCGAGGTAATGCCGGACACTTTTCGGGTTAAAACTTGGCAAGAATTTAAAGAAATAGCCTACGCCAAGAACCCTAAAACTGTCGTGTACGTTATCGCCCAGAGCGTCCCCGCCAGAAATCACACTGGACTAAGGCTTATTTTGCCCGTTGAAAGTGCCCAGTACATCTTCGTAGACGCTGGAGGCAAAGGCGACACCATGAGAAGAACAGGAATTCCAATTCGCACAAACCAGAAAGGGAACCGTTTCCTCACAGACGAGGACGTGATACGTTTCCTCAGAACAGAGCTCCAAATAAAAGACCTGAAAATCTTCTCGTACTGGACAGCCTAACCAATACTTTAATCAAAAGATAGATGAAAACAAAAAAGGGTGGTTGCCGGGCCTGACTTGACCCGACGCGGCACTTGAATTTTGACCGTTGCTCCGTTTATTGGGGCGCAATCATGGTTACGGCGTGAACATTGACAGCAAAGTTTCGGTGTGAACCACGTTGGGATGGGCTTCAACCATCTCGTAAATGATTTTTGTTAGATGCTCAGAATTGTCTGCTTCTATGATAGCAACAGCATCGAATCTTCCCAGAACCGAATTAGCCAGCGTTACGCCCTTTATCTTCCTCGACTGCACAATCTCCTCCGAAGTACCGGGTCTCATCGTCAAGAGTACGAAAGCCCTTATCTTTTTGCTGCGGAGATCTTTTGAAGACACTTTGTTTCGCTCCTTTTTAGAAGAGTGTAATTGCTGTTTCGGTGTGGACGATGTTAGGGTCTTTTTCGATTACTTTGTAGACGAATTCGTTGAGGGTTTCTAGGTCCGGGGCTTCGAGGACAACTATGACGTCATGCCGTCCGTAAACGGAGTCAGCATGCAGGACATTTTCGAAGCGCATTTTGATGGCTTTAACTACGTCTTCAGATGTTCCGGGTCGCGTTTCAATTAATAGATATGCTTTCATGCTTATTCACCTCTCCATTATTCCTTATTTTAATAGTCTAGATATTTCATTATTTCCCATGGAGTTACATAGAGGCAGAACTGGTTCCAGTCGTTGGTCTTGTAGTCTATGAACGCATCGAATATGTGGCTTCCAAGAGCCTTATGGACTACCTCGTCGCTCTTCATCGACTCTAAAGCATCCTTCAATGTCGTTGGCAACTCCTTAATACCAAGGGCACTTCTACGTTCACGGCTCAGCTCGTAAACATCCTCGTCAACAGGGTCTCCGGGATCAATCTTCTTCTTTATTCCGTCAAGCCCAGCCATCAGGACACATGAAAGGGCTAAGTATGAGTTGCATGATGGATCAGCGGAACGTAATTCTGCACGTTTTGCTGCGGCGTGCTCAGGACCTTTGAAGTATACTGGAACACGTATCATTGCTGACCTGTTGCGACGAGACCACATTATGTAGATTGGCGCCTCAAAGCCTGGAACAAGCCGCTTGTAAGAGTTTACTGTTGGACAACTTACGGCAGTTATGGCTCTGGCGTGTTCTAGTAAGCCTCCGATGAAGTATCTACCTATCTGGCTCATCTCAGCATACTCGTCCTTTTCGTCATACATCGCGTTCTTTTTGCCCTTCCACAGAGAAGCGTGAATGTGCATACCGCTGGCGTTGTCAAGGTAAACGGGTTTAGGCATGAAAGTGGCGATTAATCCATGCTTGTTTGCAACGTTTTTAGCTACGAACTTGTAGAGCATTGTCCTGTCAGCGGTTTTGACCAGTTCTCCGTATTTGAAGTCAATTTCGATCTGTCCTGCAGTAGCAACCTCGTGGTGGTGCATCTCGATTTCTGTGTCAAAGTTTTCTTCCAGTATAGAAGCAACTTCGTTTCGGTATTCAACGGTTGTGTCTTCTGGTGGTGGTCTGAAATATGCCTCTTTGGGTCGTAATGTGTGAGCTCCGGGAGTGGTTTCTGGGGATTTTGGTACAACTCGCGGTGCTCCCCATGAGTCTCCTGCGCCACCCTTTGGGCTGACCCACATGTCCCAGACAAGGTTTGTTGGGTCAATGGATTTGAAGACGAAGTATTCCAGTTCTGGACCAAAAAATCCGGTGTAGCCCATGTCTGCTGCTGCTTTTACTGCTCTTTTTGCTACGTATCCTCTTGGGTCTACAACTGAAGGCTCGTTGCCTCCGAAGGCTTCGTAAATGTCTCCAATGATTATGGCGCTTCTCTGTTGTTCGTCAGTTGTCCAAGGGATGATGCATAGTGTTTCTGGGTCGGGTTTGAGAATCATGTCAGATTCGTTTATGGTTTTGAAGCCGCGTACAGATGATCCGTCGAAGCCGATGCCTGCTGTTAGGGCTTGTCCTTCTGTGTAGTGTCTTGCGGGTAGGATTACATCCTGCATTAGTCCTCGGACGTCTACGAAGGTGGTGTGTACCCATCGTATTTTGTTTTTTTTCAGGGTTTCTTTGGCTGTTGTAATTGCATCCATGTTATTCACCATTCATTCAGTTGAAACTGAGATTATTACATGTTTGTATATAAACTTTTCTAATAATCTGAAGGAAAATTTATATACGTGTTTGATTAATGAACAAGTGTTCATGATAAAACAGAAAAGCAAATTGTGTCATAGACAATCATTCAATAAAGGAGGAAAAGTGAACTGACCACTAATTCACATCACAAAGTGGATGATGTTGACCGCAAAATCATCCAGTTATTACAAGAGGACGCCAGAAAAAGCTTCAACAAAATAGCTGACAGCCTAGGCATAGCCGTTGGAACAGCATACAACCGCGTAAAGAACATGGAGGACAACGGCATCCTGAAAGGCTACACAATAATGCTGGATTCCACCAAACTCGGTTACGGCTTAACGGCACTCATACTCATCGAGGCAGAGGGGCGCTATCTTCCTGAAGTCGAAAAAGAGCTTGCTAAACTCGACGAGGTCATGTGCATCTACGACATCACCGGAGACTACGACGTAGCTGTAGTTGCCAGATTCAAAAACAGAAACACACTAAACAACTTCATCAAATCGGCACTGAAAATGCCTCACGTGACCCGAACAGTCACAAACGTTGTACTCAACGTAGTCAAAGAAGACTTCAGAGTCAAAGTATAAACTAATACGTTTCCAGCATCCTTGGGATACGATTCGATTTATTTCTGCATTCTTACTTACCTGGACTGCCTTTCGTCCTTCTTCACTCAGAAGATTTTGAAAGTAAATTTTAACCCCCAAACCCAAAACTTAAATTTTTAGCTGCACGCAAATTTCGTGCGAGCAAAAGAAAGTGGAGTTCAGATGGTGAGTTCATGAGGAACGATGAGTGCATAATAAAATTTCTTAATAAAGACGGAAGAGTGATGCAATCTTTTCAAAGAGACAAAGATGGTTGGTTTCAAACTAGTTCTAAGGGAATAGTTAGACGATGCACAGCCGAACAAACACTATCACATCTGTTGCCTCCTCTTGCTGGCGTCAGCCGAGCAATTGTAAATGTGGAAAGGATATAGCCTAAGAAGTCGAGTTGAATAAAGGTTCAGTTTTGTCATCAGGTCTCCCAGTTTGTTTATTGTTTAGACTTTTTCGTTTTCCCTTATTCTTTTCAGCAAGATTCACCGTTTCAGCTATTCTAGTCTTCTGTAGATTGCTGTGAACAGGAATATGCCTGCTGCAGTGAAGACTATTACTCCGCTTGTTGCAACATTGTAGACTGATGATAGCAGTATGCCTGTGATCATGCTGGTTGTTCCGAAGCATATGGCAGCTAATGTTGTTCCCTTGAATGAAAGATTCAGTTGAAGCGCAGAAAGTCCGGGCAACACTAGAAGTGCAACTACGAGGATTACGCCTATCACTTTTATTGAAAGCACGATTGTTATTGCCACCAGCAGGTTGAAAGCCAACGACAGCGAACGAACAGGAATACCCATAAGTCTAGCGCCTTCCTCGTCGAAGGTCATGGAAAGAAGCTCCTTGTAGAATATTCCCAGAACCAGTATCGCCGATATTCCAAGAAGTGATACTATGATGAGGTCTGTTTGGTCGATGGTGAGAATTGAGCCGAACAGAAAACTGAAGAGTTCAACGTTGAATCCGCCAGCCAAGCTTATGATTATTAGACCCGCGGAGAACCCGACTGCCATCATCACGGCTATGGCAGAGTCGGACTGAGCCAAACCCTTTCTTCTCATGTAAGATATGCCCAAAACGGCTAAAATCGAAACCAGTAAAGCAGTAAAGATTGGGTTGATGCCTAGAAACAGCCCCAAAGCTATTCCTCCGAAGGCGGTGTGTGCTATTCCGTCGCCTATCATAGCTTCTTTTCTCAGTATCAGAAATAGACCCACCCATGCGCAAGCCAAAGCTGCTATGGTTCCGCCTAAGAGTGCATTCTGGAAGAACTGGAACCCAAAAAGCCTGAAAATGTCAATCAGCTCATTCATCTTCGAAAACCCGCTTGCATTTATGTTCGTGGAAGACGAAGTGGAAGTGTTCGCCGTAAACTTTACTTAGAACCTCTTCGGGCTTCAAATCTTCAGTTATTTCAGACACGTTAACCAATCGGTTTATGCACATAACCTTGGACATTCTGCAGAAAACCGCAGTCAAATCATGGGTCACGAGCATGATTGTTATGCCCTTCTTAATGTTAAGGTCGCTGAGCTTCTTGTAAAATTTCTCTTGAGTCTTCGCATCTACTCCAACTATCGGCTCATCCAACAAAATTATTTCAGGATTTCTCACTAAGGATTTAGCTACGAACACCCGCTGTTTTTGTCCTCCAGACAGTTGCCCGATTCTCCTGTTTGCAATGTCCGATATTCCCATGAACTCGAGAGCATCATCTACAGCCTCCAAGTCTGGAGGTTTCAGGGTTCTTCCCAAGTTGCTTCTGTTCACTCTGCCAAGAGACACCAGTTCACGTACAGTCAACGGAAATTGAGAATCAAAATTGATTGCATTCTGAGGAACATAAGCAACTTTCTCCCAGCGGGAAAAGGATTCTATGTCTTGACCAAAGAACCGTATTGTTCCCTTTGTTCGTGGTGTGATGTTTAGGAGGGCAAGTAGAAGAGTTGTTTTTCCGCCTCCATTGGGACCAACTATGCCAACGTAGTCTCCTTTGTGGATTGTGAAGTTGGCGTCTTCGATAGCCACAGAGTTTGCCCGGTTTACATTGAGGTCGGAAACCTCCAGAACAGTAGTTTTTTCTTGCATTGCAGCCACTTGAGTATTATCTTGCATTTCATTTCAACTTTCTTATTCTTTTATGCTTCAAGTCCAATCTCAAGGTTTTCCAAGTTTTTCTGCATCTGCCCAAAGTAATCTAAGCCGTCCATTGTGCCGAGCATAAAGTAGAGCTTCAGTATCTGCACATCCTGACCGGAAATGCGCTTCAGCTCGTTCCTGAGGGTTTGGGCGGATTCGCCGGCGTAAACTGGGTCAACATACACAATATAGGTTTGATGCTCCAGCATCATTTCTACGAGGTTCGCGTAGGTTGAGGCGCTTGGCTGCTCGTCCGCGGAGATGCCTATAACTCCGTGCTGCTTGAAGCCGTACCTGTCAGCGAGGTATCCGAAGGCAGAATGGGAAACAAAAATTTCTTCCTTACGTTTTGTTGAGAGTCCACTCATGTAGTTGTTGTCCAGTTCTTCGAATCTTGTTTTTAGGTTTTGCCAGCGGCTAGCATAGTAATCGGTGTGAGTGGGGTCTTTCTGGATTATTGCCTCGTAAATGTTTTGAGCCTGCTGTTTGGCTATGAAGGGGCTTATCCAAGTGTGCGGGTCATAGAGCCCCTCATGCTCATGATCGTTTTGTTGTCCAGTTTCAAGAAGCTGTATTCCCTCGGTGGTTTCTAGGATGATCTTGTTGCTTGAATCAATGATGGGGAGCACGTCGTCCTCGAACCAGTGGTCAAGGGATGCGCCATTGTAGATTATCACATCCGCTTTGTCTAGGGCTAGGATGTCTGCGAGGGCGGGCTGCCAATTGTGTACCTCGGTGTTGTCTGGTATGAGCTGCTTGACGGTTATTTCTTCTCCGCCTATCTGCTGGGCGAAAAAGGCTAGGGGATAAAATGTGGCTACAACTTTCAGTTTGTTGTCTTCTGGTTTGTTTTGAAGCGCGTAGAAAGCTGTGGCAAACACTGCCGTTAGGACGATTATGGCTGTTGCGGATACGAAAAGTTTCTGGCGTTTATTCATGCTGATGTACCTTTTCGGTGTTTACTGTGTGCACAAAGAATTTATTAAATTTTTGCTATTTTTTAATAAAATATATTTAAGTATAACATGACAAGTTAATAACTTGGTGTGTGACGTGACAATCATCAGCATCTCAGTCCCAGAAAAACTCCTACAAAGAATAGAAACATCCATCAAAGAACAGGGATTCGCAAACAGATCCGAGATCGTCCGACAGGCTTTAAGGTCATTTATCATGGAGAACAGAAGCCTCAGGGAGCTTACGGGCGAAATCGCAGCGTCCATAACAATCATTTACGAAAGAGAAGCAACGAAGGGGCAGATATCCGAAATCCAGCACAGCTTCGGAAACATAATCTCAACATTTCTTCACGCCCACATAGACGAGGAGCACTGCCTAGAAGTAATCGTAGTAAAAGGGGAAGCAGACAACATCAGAAAAATGGTGGAAGCCTTCAGAACCAACGAACAAATCAGCCAAATCAAAGTTTCAATACTAAAAACAACCAAAAAATCAAGTTAAACACAAAAAACGGGCAGCCGACCACGTTTAGGGCAGTTCTATAGTGCCCGCAACACGGAGTTTTCCGCCCTCCAGATACATCAGAACAGCCGTGTCGCCTGGACGGTACACGATTTCTTTCTCTAAACTCAACATTAACGTCGGTTTGCGCCAGTCTCCGTTATCGGTTACGGATTCAACTTTGCTGTTAAGTGATTGCATCCAGTGCCCCAAATGTAGCACCATTCCCGCCTTAATTGGAGTAGACCAGTATTTGACAAGAGAAGCTTGTGACGCTATTTGTTTGGAGGTTTTGATTGTGGGGTCGTTTGTCAGTACTGTGCCTCTGTCAACATCGTCTACTTTGAGGTTTTTGAGCGCCAATCCCACCCGATCTCCTTCGGTTGCGCTGTCGAAGTTATCGTCGTGCTTCTGAATGGAACGAAATTGTGTTGTCTTGGTTCCCGGCAGCACATTCATTGTGTCATGTTTCTGGATTACGCCGTTTGCGACTAAACCGAGGATAACGGCTCCTACGCCCTTCACGTTGAAAGCGTGATCAACAGGCACAGTTCCTGATGTCTGTTCCTCTGTTATGGTTGCTGTTTGTGTTGCCTCCACAACGAGTACCTCTTTTAGTGTGGCTGGCTCGTCTGCGACAAACTTGTAATTCTCCAGAATGGTTCCCTTCACGAGTGGTTCAATCTTTTCTTGGGTTATGTAGTTTCGGAGGACAAAATAGCCGCTGCTTATCCTGCAGCATTGGAGCATCACGAGCTGCTCGCCAAGTGTGGGGTTCAGTTCGTCCACGACAACGATGGCTTTCGTGGCTAAGGAGCAGGCGTAGAAGAGCGGGGCTAGGCGTTCAGGGTAGCGGGTAGGTTCTATGAGGGTTACGGTGTTTTCTCCCTTCTTTATGTTGTAGAGTGTGATGTCTGTTGATGTGCCTTTTTTGGCTAAGGTGCTGCTGTAGCCCTGTTTGCCGAGAACTGCAACGGTCAGGTTTCCCATGATGCATATTCCTCGCGAATTAGCGCACCATGCTGCACGTTACAGATAAGGGTTATGGGCGATCAGCTTGTTTCCTTAATGTTTAACAAGAAATGAAAAACTAGATCCGAAAGCATCAATCGTTCTTACTTTGTGCCAGTAGACAATAGGTAAGCTGTTTTTCCGTTTTGGGTTATAATGTTTTTGTGGCTTCGTTTGACCTTCCAACAGTTCTCCTCATTTTTTCGAGCAACAGCAACATTAATAGATGCAGTAGCACACTTGAAGAAGTTACTTGCATAGTTGGGTTGTTTGCTATGAACCGAAAAATTGCTTTGTCGTTAATTTTTGTGCTTATTGTCACCCTTTTTTCATGTGCTGAATCTGCGTTAGCAGAAGGGACTGTTGGCGTCAGTGTTGGACAGTCCACTGAATACACGTATGCGTTCAGTGGAACAGAAAGATTCAGCAATGGGACTTTGAATTCGTCTGTGCCATTTGATGTTGGTTACATTGAGACGATTACGATTCAGGACATTTCTGGAACCAACGTCACAATTGAAGTCACAAGAACTCAACGTGATGGGACTAAAGAAACAGGCAACTGGTGGATAGATGTGAGTACAGGAGATGGCACTGCAACAGGGGTTATTATTTCGGCAAATCGTAATGCAGGCGAAATGGCATACCCAGATTGGGTAAATAACGAGTCGACCACTGAAGGCGCGGACATAATAAACGAAACTATAACCATGAAGCTTGGGGAAACATTCATAGAAGTTAACCATTTTGAGATTATGTACACAGTTGATAATCAGTCCACTTATTGGGATTATTATTGGGAAAAGTCCACGGGTTTGCTCGTCAAATTCACGATAATGGGCACCGAAGTTGATGAAGAAGGTACGACATTATATTTGAATTATCAACAACAAAGAGTTGGTCTACAGCACGTATTCTATCCCTTAATTGATAGCGCTGATTACCCGGTGACTGTGGACAGCAACTCTGCAATATTAAATTTTGAGTTCAATCAAACAGAGAGAAAACTGAGCTTAAATGTAACAGGCACAACTGGAACAGGCGGATTCTGTGATGTTGCAGTTCCAAGCAGTTTGGTTTGGGGCACATTCACGTTGAGCATGGACGACTATCCATTAGCTGAAGGCACCGACTATACCCAAACATACAATGGAACACATTACATATTCCACATCAGCTACATTCACAGCACTCACACAATCGAAATCTTAGGCTCCGATGCCATACCAGAGTTTCCAACAGTAATGATAGCCTCGATATTCATGGCAGCAACGCTAATGGCGGCTATAGTATACAGAAGACGGCTAAATCAGACAACTCACTAATTTTCGTCAATTAAATGATGATGCCCAGTTTTTCTTTAGCCAACTCAGACATGCCACTTTTCCATGCTTGTTCCGTTTTTTCTACTATTGTTTCTTCGTCCAGTTCCGGAAAAATGCCATGCAGCATCTGGTGCAGTATAGTAAACATTAATTCTAGAAGCCCAGCGGGCGGTGGAGACTGGAGGTTGTTTTGAAAAAATTTTTGTGATATACGGATTTGTCCTTTCTTGTTGATGTGGGCTCCGCACTCTTTCTGGCAGGCATCACATAAACATAGATTGTATGAAAGGTATAGCGCACGAGTTTTCTGTTCACTGTCCAGTTGAGGTGTTGACTCCAGAACTACTAACGTGGCATTGTAGAGTGCATCAAAAATTTGTTCTTGAGTGCGCGTGATAGGCGCAGAATCATTCAGCAGCGGATATAACGGTTCAATGTCCCTGCTGATGTCATGTTTGCTGCTGTAATCTAACCAGTTTTTGTGAAGAAAATCAACTGGCTCAAACTCAAGCTTTTTCGTTCCCTTTCACACTCCAGATATCAGTCATTGATGTAACGGCTACAATAGTCTCTGCTTGTTAGAGGTTTATAAACTTAGAAACAGTCAACAGCCTCTGTTAACGTCGTGCCTTTTCAAGCAGCTCTTTTTGAAAACATTTTGGACAAGTAGAAAAAGGAAACACTTCACAGGAACCATCCTCGAGAATTATCTTCATAACATCCTCATCACTCAAATCGGCGCCGCACTTCACACATTTACGTTCACCCAACAGCTAACCCTCTATATCACAAAACCCTTTGAAAATAAGATGCTATACAAGTAATAAAACATTTTTCGAGAATTAACCCACACCTTAAAGCAGATAAAATGAAGTGAGGTAGCCCGGAGGTTATCAGTGTCTAGACACGAATATATCACACCATTTTTTCTATCCGTTAGTTCTAGAGTGTATTTGGATTTGATTTCTCCTCTTTTTCATTACATGACCAAACTAGTTTAATTTCCGAATAAGTTAGCATGCGCGTGATTAATTATCAATTTTATTGAGTTTTTCTAAAACTTCTTTTCCTTTTGGAGTGATTGCATATATTCTATTTTTAGGTATATTCGGTGTTAAGCATTCAACCAAGCCTTTTTCAACCAATTCTCTGAGTGCTCGACTGACATGAGGAAGATGTTCTCCTGAGGAAATGGCGATTGCGCTGGGCATCGTGGGACCTGAAACGAGTGAATCTAGGCACAATCTTCTAGTGCGACCTTTGGCAAATGAAACAAGTTCCCACATAGCCTCTAATAACAATCTCTTAATTGATAATTGTTGCTACTATTCGATTATTAACATGTATAGTTACGATGAGCTTTTGATATTCTTTGTTTTATAGCCTCAAGGTGCAGCCAGAAATCATTCTCAATCAAACATCACGCGCGACCATATGTCCTCTTGTATTCTGGGTTATCTGGCATGGATTCTGCCGCTTCTCTGAACCGTTCGAGTAGAGTCCCTTTTAACCAAGGCTTCGCAGCTGAATTACTTGGCTTAAGGTAATCCCCCCATTCCATTTTATTCAGGGGCGAAGGGAGCACGTTCCACGTGCCAGATGCAGCCCTCATCTTGCGCACCCCTTCTAGAAAATCTGGCTCTTCGAGTATGCGCCGAAAGTAAGCAGTGACATAATCTCTAGGTCTCTTTCCTTTTGAAGGGGGAACTTCGACCATGACTAAAAAGACTCATCTCCCCAATTGACCTCCTGCTTTAACATCGCCAGCTGAACATCTTGAAGCACTATCTTGACATCATCATCACAACGAATTTCCAAAGGGTCTTCTCCTCTGAAGATTTTCTCCACTAAATTACAATCAAGTCGCTCCCCAGCATCCATAACTACCCGAGGGTGAAGCATTGGCACATCTCCAGAGCTAGCCAAACGATAGATTTTGAAGTCAAAGCAGCCAACTTTTCTTCTACCTTCATTCCTGCGTTCCTTCCATTTTTTGTAGGCGCCCTTAGCCATCAACCCCGAGTAATTAAGTTGTAAATCTAACCGAAAGTTCGGAAATATCAACAATAATAGTCTTCTTTTTCAAATGCCCTTCCAAAATTAGATTCGCGATTTCTTCTGGTTTCATAAGTTGGTTTGAGCCTCCGTGATGAAGGGCGAAAGCCAACTAGAAAGCTGACGCTTTGTAGGAGTACACGTTCCTCTGGAAGTGGTGAACTGTTGCATAACCGTGCATATGTGCAAGTAATCGACTTCCTGTTTATTCTGGAAAGCATCTCTACTGTTTTTTATAAATTCCGCTGTTTGATATGGCACCCTAATGCAAGTTAACAGAGTATTAATCCTGCCAACATCGAATGTGTATTTTCCCTTGAATTCTGGACGATTGGACTCAACGTGATATTTCACGTCTTCATTCCAGCCTAGAACATCGAGGAAGTTAAGAAGACCCATAAGACCAAACGGAAGACCAGGACGGGATAACTGCTCCAATCTCTCGACAATTCGCACTATTGGCTCAACTGGTTGATACCGCATTATACCTGGCTTCACTTCGACATGATCGATCATGTAGGCATTTCTGTAAACCAAAGTCAAGAAAGCTTTGAAGCCTTCAAAATCTGTTGCTGATATTCTTAAGATATCGGCCCATATCTCGTCGAACTTCAGTCGCCTATCTTT
>Ga0307424_1001440_pt1 | contig 12505 bp, 14 predicted proteins | sample SalMarWE160320MG_FD_202157 | JGI IMG/M metagenome (GOLD analysis project Ga0307424, IMG submission 202157) | Salt marsh sediment microbial communities from the Plum Island Ecosystem LTER, Massachusetts, United States - WE1603-20 | ecosystem: Environmental > Aquatic > Marine > Intertidal zone >... | reverse complement strand
ACTCCCTAATATCCTAACCGCACTCCTGATCACCAATCCGGCAATCAACGACGTGGAAGACAATCTGGTTGTGGAAGTTGCCCAGCATTTGGGTGACAATGTGGTGCGTTGCATTGCCATGGACGTAACCGACGGCCTTGTACGGGGCATGCCGGTCAAGAATTCGGGAAATCCGATTATGATGCCTGTAGGGGATCCGGGTTTGGGTCGCGTCCTCAACGTGGTCGGAAGACCCGTGGATGGTCTTGGCCCGGTGGAGGCGACCGAATACTATCCCATTCATCGTCCCGCACCATCATTCGCAGATCAGGACGTGTCTGTAAACGTGCTTGAAACCGGCGTAAAGGTCATCGATCTCCTGGTTCCCTTTCCAAGAGGCGGTAAAATGGGGATGTTTGGCGGGGCCGGCGTTGGAAAGACGGTCGTAATGATGGAGATGATCCATAATATTGCCATGCAGCACGGCGGCATCAGCGTGTTTGCCGGTGTCGGTGAGCGGACGAGAGAGGGCAACGACCTTTACATGGAGATGAAGGAATCGGGCGTTCTCCCCAAAGCCGCTCTGATTTACGGCCAGATGACGGAGCCCCCCGGCGCCCGTGCAAGGGTGGCGCTATCCGCGCTGACCGCGGCGGAGTATTACAGAGACGAGCGGGGGCAGGACGTTCTGCTCTTTATCGACAACATCTTTCGGTTTACGCAGGCCGGGGCCGAGGTTTCAGCATTGTTGGGGCGTACGCCTTCCGCTGTGGGGTATCAGCCTACCCTGGGTACCGACCTTGGTGCATTGCAGGAACGGATTACCTCAACCACGAAAGGTTCCATTACATCGGTTCAGTGCGTGTACGTGCCTGCGGACGACCTTACCGACCCGGCGCCTGCGACCACGTTTGCGCATCTCGACGGAACCGTGGTGTTGTCAAGGCCGTTGACGGAATTGGGTATTTATCCGGCCGTGGATCCGCTGGATTCGAGTTCGAGAATCCTGGACCCGAACTATCTTGGCGAAGAACACTATCATACCGCAATGCTGGTGCAGCGTACCCTTCAGAAATATAAGGAACTGCAGGATATCATAGCCATTCTGGGTATGGATGAGCTGTCCGATGAGGACAAACTGACGGTTGCCCGGGCGCGCCGGATTCAGCGTTTTTTGTCCCAGCCATTCCATGTGGCCGAAACATTTACAGGAACACCGGGCGCTTATGTGCCTGTAGCCGAGACGGTCAGGGGCTTCAAGGAGATTATCGATGGTAAGCATGATGATCTGCCCGAAGCCGCGTTTTATATGGTCGGTGGTATCGAACAGGCTCAGGAAAAAGCCGAGAAGATCGCCGGCAAATAAAAAGAGGGGATAATCCATGGGAAAGCTACATCTGGAAGTTGTTACCCCTGAGAAGGTGATGATAAGCCAGGAAGTGGATATTGTGGTTGCGCCCGGTTCTATAGGAGAATTCGGCGTTTTGGAGGGGCATATACCTTTTCTTTCCGGGATTGTCCCAGGCGAGCTGCGTTATTCATCGGCTAATCAGACTGAGCATTTTGTTGTGACAACGGGTTTTGCCGAAGTCTCCGACAACCGGGTGTCTATTCTTGTTGACGCGGCAGAGATGGCCTCTGCAATAGACGTTGAACGCGCACGGAAGGCAAGGGATAGGGCTGAAGAAAGATTAGCAAAGGGTAGAAGATCGGAAGATTTCGACTTTATCAGGGCAGAGGCTGCGCTAAAGAGGGCCATCTTACGTATTCGAGTCGCAGAGAAGAAAATATAATACCACAATTTCATAGGAAATTTTAAAAGAAGGCAAGCGGAATCGCGCTTGCCTTTTTTATTTATTGACCTTTTTATGTTTCAGGAATATTATAAAATATATTCGAGTTTTGAATCATCATCTTAACATTAGGAGCCTCGAGCGTTTAATTAGTCGTTTTGAGCTTAAGCGATGCTGGTGGTTTCGGCTTTTCTATGCGGGTAAGTGGTTGACTTAGTTTATTGTTGAATAAGTTGGCAAGCTTGTGGGCATTTGCGATAATTTTTGGAAAGATTGAGAGGTTTGATTCGATATGGAGAGTGGAGAAGAGACCAGGCAGTACAAAGTTTGGAATTCCTTGAATTCAGAAGAAGGGGTTGATCAATTCCAATTGCTCGAAGATAAGGTTGATTACCTTATTGAAATGATAAAGAGCCTAAAAAGAGAAAAAGAATCTTTTGCTGAGAAGTTTCAGATTCAGGAAGAGAAATTGGCTGATCTCACCAAGGAGGTAGAAGGCCTGAAATCAGGCAGAGATAAGGCCAAACAGAGGATTCTTTCTCTCTTGGAGAAGATGGAACAGATCGCTGAATAGAGCGAATGACTCGGTCATAGATGTGCAGAGAACATCATCGTAATTAGCTAACATTATTGGGGATATGGAAAAGCCTATTAGAATCAGAATCCTTGATCACGAGTATCTTTTGAGGAGCGATGAAGATGAGGCGCGAGTCAACGAGATCGCACAATTTGTAAACGTCAAATTAGGGGAGATCAGGAATAGCGGGGGAAAGCTCTCTGAGGGGAAGGTGGCCATATTGGCTGCTTTTCATATTGCGAGCGATTATTTTCAGGTATTAAGAGAACGTGATGATCTGATAAAAGATGTTCAAGATAGGGCACGTTCGCTTAATACCCAGATTGATACCTTAGCTGAATAGGTGATCCTTTCTCTAAAGGTATTACCCGTAACAAACAGATGCCGGGAGAATATTTCTTCGGACTCACAATGTTTCGGTGTAGATTCATTTTGTGTTTAGGGGAGTTTATATATGGGGATTAAGGGTTAATCGGGATAATTACACTGAGTGTTAGTGATATATTTATTGAGTCAGATAAAAATAGGTGTTGCGTGAATGATGTCAATGGTTTTCGAGAGACTACTAAAGGATCTATGAAGTAGCGCATCTCCACTGGGACGTTTTCAGTTCCTACTATCCCCTCTTTGTAATCCGGATTATCCGTTCTGATGTCTGGATTATCCCTTTTTTCTTCCATCCTCACTCCTCACAGAAGCGTATATGCCTGGAGCCCTTTGGGCTGGCGCTTGGAGCGTACCGAATTCCGGTATATCCGGGTGATGTTTGTCAATATCAGGAGTATGAAATCATGATGGGTGTAAGTGCCGTTTATATAATTGTGATTGTGGGGGCAGGATTAATTGCCGGGGTCGTCATTGGCTTCTTTGTCCGCAAGAATCTTGTGGAAAGCAGGGTGGAAGCCATAGAAAAATACTCTAAGAAAGTCTTGGCTGAGGCCCAGAAAGAGGCTAAGACAACAAAGAGAGAAGCCGCTCTTCAAGCCAAGGACACTCTTTATCAGATGAAGGTTGAATTTGAAAAGGAGACCAAGGAGAAGAAAGAGGCTCTGTTGGTCCAGGAGAAGCGTCTACTTCAAAAGACGGACACCTTGGATAAAAAGATTGAACAATTAGAAAAAAAGGAAGAGAGGATCTCAGAAAAGGAAAGAGGCGTTGAAAGGACTGAAAAGGAAATAAGAAAAAAAGAGGAGGAGTATAAACGCCTTGTTACAGAGCAGAGAAGACAATTGGAGCGGTTGGCAGGCATTTCCGCGGAAGAGGCCAAGCAGATCCTCGTCAATTCCATGGAATTGGAGGCCAAGCATGATGCCGCAAAAATGATACGAAGGATTGAAAACGAGGCGAGATCTGAGGCTGATCGTAAGTCGCAGGAAATCATTGCTTTGGCAGTAAAAAGATATTCCGGGGATTATGCAGCAGAAAAAATAGTCTCTGTGGTGAACCTTCCAAATGAGGAGATGAAGGGGAGGATTATTGGCAGGGAGGGAAGAAACATTCGAGCTATTGAAGCTGCCACCGGCATTGATCTTATTATCGACGATACCCCCGAGGCGGTCATATTGTCAGGATTTAACCCTGTGAGAAGACAGGTTGCAAAGGTTTCATTAGAGAGGCTCATTGATGACGGCAGGATTCACCCTGCCAGGATAGAGGAGGTCGTCTCCAAGGCAAACAAGGAGATTGAAGCGAGCATTAAGGAGGCCGGAGAGCAGGCCACATTCGACGTTGGGGTTCATGGTATTAGTCCTGAACTTGTTAAACTTATCGGCCGACTCAAGTATCGTTCAAGCTATGCTCAGAATGTGCTTCAGCATTCGATGGAAGTGAGCTTTCTTTGTGGTGTTATGGCGAGTGAGCTTGGATTGAACGTAAAACAGGCGAAAAGAGCGGGGCTTCTTCACGATATCGGGAAGGCGGTGGACCATGAGGTGGAGGGGCCTCATGCAGTTATTGGGGCGGACCTGGCAAGGAGACATGGTGAGTCAACCCAGGTAATTCACGCCATAGCTGCCCATCATGAAGATGTGCAACCGGAGTCTGTTTTAGCGGTTTTGGTGCAGGCCTCGGACACCTTGTCCGGGGCAAGGCCAGGCGCACGCCAGGAAATGTTAGAGTCCTATGTTAAGAGACTGGAAAAGCTCGAGGAGATTGCCACGTCTTTTCATGGGGTCAACAAATCCTTTGCAATTCAGGCCGGCCGGGAGATTCGGATTATGGTTGAAAGCAAAATCATTGATGATGATCAATCCTATATGCTCTGCAATGATATTGCAAAGAAGATAGAAAAAGAGCTGACGTATCCGGGCCAGATCAAGGTGACCGTGATTCGCGAGACCAGGGCAGTGGGGTATGCCAAGTAGAGACCTTTTCAAGACTTCATATCAGACAGGTGTTTCTTTCACCTCCTTTCAGTTCTCAATCGGGAATTCAAATACGACTTCTCTGTTATGATCCTGGTTTGAATCGTATGTCCTTTCCATGAAGGTGACATGGTCATTCTGATCCATTAACAGAATTGCCGAAGATCTGGTGCCGTAGTTTGGGCTGGCGATAAAGATCGATGATAGCATCCTTTCCCATTCAAGCCCCACACCGGTATCAGGCAGGTTATCGTCATCGGGGATTGAGCGGTCGAGGAGCATGTTCAAAAGCGCTGCAGGGGAGGGAACGCTTTGCTCTGACAGGATTTCCTCCAGAGCAGCCTTCCCTCGAGAGACCTTGGGCCACGGGGTATCCAAAAGATGGTTGCTCACACCATATATGCCGGATACCAGACAGTGTGTGCCATTTCCCCGGTTTGAGTACCAGTAGATTTGATCTTTAGTTCCAACAACAAGGTTGAATCCGTTATAACCCCCGGCTTTTGGATCCAACCTGGCAAGATATTCTTCTGGTTTCTCTTCACCCGTCAGGAAATCGCTCACCAATTCTCCCCTGGAAGGCGCATGGCTCTTTAGAGATGCCGGGTCGCGATAATTGGTGATGGCTGCGATCCTACCCTTTTTAGTGATCCCAAACCATGTTCCCCCGGCGCGCAGATCCCTACCGGCAAGGAGGTCAGGCCTATCATCCCAGAAGGACGCGGGAGCTGTCGGACGGTCGTAGTATTCATCCCGGTTTGCCGCAATAACCAATTTGTAAAAAGGATGGGATTTTATTGCTAAGAGGAGGAGGCACATGGGTTGTTTCTATGCCTCTGTCTCGAGATCCACTAGGTCAGACAGGTTGATCTCCAACATCTTTGTGCTGGAGAGGATCCGGACCGTATTCTTAGCGATGGCCGGGAAGTCATCCGCCATCTGATTCAGTTCCGTTGCGATCTTTTTAATGGCCATGATCTTAGAATTCATATCCTCTATATCTATTTGCCGGGGCACTTTTTTCCGAATCTCTTCCTGGTCAATTTCAGGCATGTTCCGCCTTGAGGGCAATTCTATCCACGTCGCCCACCTTGTCCACCATCACTTCAAATTCGTCTCCAAGCCCCTTGATCCCTCGTACCACTTCCTCAATGGCCGAGGGCGCCAGAAGCACCCCTTTCACCTTGGTGATATCGTCGGCCCGGCCCACCACGCCCCCCCTAATCAGCCGAAAGCTTCGGCCGCAGGAACAGGGATCAGGATCCCATTCGATAATGTCCTTAGAATCGAATCGAACGCAGGGCTGGGCCTGGCGATCCAGGGCCGTTATGATCATTTTGCCCCGTCGGCCGGGTTCTTCGATGATTTCTCCAGTGTCCAGATCTTCGATTTCAACCAGGAAAAGCCCCTCGTTCACGTGCATGCCATACGGTTGATCCGCGCACTCGAAAGACCAGGCCCCGATCTCCGTGGCCCCTGCATGGTCAAACACGTTGGCCCCCCACGCTTCCTCAATCCGCTTTTTGGTGCTGGGGATACCCGCACCAGGCTCGCCTGCACAGGTAATCTTCTCAATGGAAAGGGAACTGGGGTCAATTCCCATCTTATTCCGGGCCGTATCCGCCATTCCCAGCACATAGGTGGGCGTGGCCATCATGGCCGTGGCTTGAAGCTCCTGTATCTTCAGGATTCGCGCCTTGGTGTCCAGAACCCCGCCCGGCACCACTTCGCAACCGAGTTTCTCCGCTCCATAGTGACCTGCCCAGAAAGCCACAAAGACATTGTAACCGAAAGGGATAAAGACTCGGTCTCTTGGACGATACCCCTGGGACCAGAGAATATACGACCAGCACTCGGCCCACCACTCCCAGTCGGTCCAGGTATCCGGCTGGTAGACCGGTTGCCCGGTGGTCCCGCTGGTCTGGCGGAATTCCGTGACCTCTTCAAGGGGAACGCAGAGGGCGTCTCCGTAGGGAAAAGGGTCTTTGCGCTGGATGTCCCTCATCATGGATTTTTCGACCTTTGGAACATTCCAGATGTCCTCAAAAGAGCGGATATCATCAGGGGTGATGCCTGCGTTGTCATAGAGTGCCCTGTGAAATCTCGAATGATCGTACGTCCATCGGAAGAGCCTCCTAAATTTCTTGAGCTGAAGGGCCCTGATCCGCTCGTGGGGAAGGGTTTCCAGGACGGGGTTCCAGTACTTTTGGTTTTCAACCATGGTTATATGCCTCTTTCCAGCAGTTTATGCTGATGCGGCTTTACAGAGATGTTTGGTCATAATCGTGCTGTTTTTCCAATTTGTCAATTTAGTTTGCATGGCCACCCTCTTTTTCCGCAGATTTTCTGCGGGGGGGGTCATGAAGCGTCCGTTTTGAAAATTATGACATAAGCCTTACGGATGATGATCAGAGCCGTGACCAGCAGGAATGCGGCCGAGATGGGCTTGGTCAAAAAAATTGTCCAGGATCCGCTGGAGACTATGAGAGACTGCCGCAGTCCTTCCTCTGCGATAGGCCCTAAGATCAGCCCCATAACAATTGGCGCGAGAGGAAAAGCGAATTTTGTCAAGAAATATCCTATGACCCCGAAAACCAGTGCCGTACCCACATCAAAGAGGGAGGAATTTACAGCATAAGCTCCGATGAATGAGATGACCAGAATGATCGGAACCAGAATCGCTTCTCTGAGTTTAAGAATGGCCGCAAAGAGATAAGACCCAAAATAGCCGTACGCCAGGACTAATAAATAGGTCACCAACATAGTGGCGAAGATGGCATATACAAATGGACCGGATTCTACGAAAAGCATTGGCCCGGGTATGAGACCATGGACCAAAAAGGCCCCTAACATCACAGCCGTAATGGGGTCCCCAGGAATTCCTAAGGTCAGGAGAGGGATGAGGGCACCACCCGTTACAGAATTGTTGGACGATTCAGAGGCAATAACACCCTCAATGTAGCCGGTGCCAAATTTTTCTGGCCACTTGGAAGCCCGCTTAGCTTCTGAGTACGCCACAAATGAAGATATCGCCGCTCCAGTTCCGGGGATTGCACCAACACCTGTACCGATGAGGGAGGACTTGAGAAGGGTCATTTTGAACCTCCCCATGATTTTGAATACGTCCCATAACCCAGCCTTTTGTTCCATCTTCTCTAATTGGACCTTCTTGGCCCCCTGTTCGGTCAGCCGAAGTGCCTGGGAGATGGCAAAGAGTCCCACCAGTACGGGAAGGAGCGGAATCCCCCGGCTCAGGTCAAGGATTCCGAAAGTGAACCGTTCCACGGTGCCCATCTTATCCTGGCCAACGCCTGCTAAAAAAAGGCCGAAGGTTCCCATGAGGAGCCCTTTGAGAAAAGACTTGCGACTGCTTGAGGTGATAACCATGATGATTCCGAAGAGGGCGATCGCAAAATACTCTGCGTAAGAAAACTTCAGGGCTACTTTGGCGATCAAGGGAGCGCAAAACGTCAAAACAAGTACGCTGAAGACGCCCCCTATAAACGAGGCCACAACAGAGGCTGTCAGGGCCCGGTGTGCTTCCCCTTTTCGGGCCATCGGATATCCATCCAGAATGGTACATATGGCTGCTGGAGTTCCTGGCGTGTTTATCAGTATGGCGCTGACCGCCCCGCCGTAAAAAGCCCCGCAGTAAACGGCCACCAACATGCATATGCCGAGAACGGGGTCCATCCCAAAAGTCAAGGGCAAGAGTACGGTGACACCCACGGTAGCGCCGATACCTGGTAGCACGCCCACAATGATTCCTAATGGGACACTGAAGAGCATAACCAGTATTAGCTTGATATCTAAAACAGCTGCCCAGCCGGATAGTATGTCTGCGAACATGAGTTAATGCTCCCCATTAAAAAACGCTGCCGGTAGGGAGGCAGACATTAAGCAGGTTCTCGAACAGGTAGTAGGTGCCAAAGGTTATGGCAGGCGGAATAACGGCCAGCATCCAGGCTTTACGCACTCCCAACAGGTAAAAGCTGAGGGCCATAAATGCTATGGTTGAGGCGATGTACCCGAACAGTGTGGCCAAGTAGATATAGACGAGAAAAGTCCCGAACATGATAATCGGCCGGCGGTGCCAAAATGGCGCAGGTTTAACCAAATCAGGAGAGTCCTTGCCTGTTTCTCGCAAGGAGAAAAAGACCAGGAACATGGACTCTAAGGCTAAAGCTGCCAGCATTAGGCGAGGTAAAAAGGTGGGGCCTACATCGCCCGGCATTTTCTCGAACTCATAGCCAGTGAATTGATAGGTCAGCGCATAAAATGAGATGGCAAAAGAAAGGATCAGGATTCCCATCATCAGATTTCGCTGTCTCATGGTCATGACGTTTTTGTTTGTGGCCATTCTCCACCCCTTCAGTTTGAGATTGGGAGGATTGGAGGGGAGAGCTGGAGTATTGGATAAGATAAACAGCTCCAGGGCTTTTCAGGTACCAAGCTTAAATAATCCCTATATTCGTGACGAGCTGCTTTCCCAACACTCCATCTCTCCAGTAATATTAATCGAATTGCGACAAACAGAATACCCTCTGGGACCGGATTCTTATTTCTGGCTATCGGCTTTATATGCCTTGAAGTATTTGATGTCGGACTTGATTTTTGCCTGAAACGCTCTGCTGTCAAGATAAAGCACCGGTTGCTTGGCCTTGGTCATGGCCTCGATGAAATTTTGACTCTTCGCAGCCTTTGCACAAGCGGCTTCCAGTTTCTTCAGCGCTTCTCCGTCAATTCCCTTTGGGGTGAAGATACCTGTCCAGAGTTGCGGATAAACCTTGACGCCATCTTCCTCAACAGCGGGGACGTCCGGAGCCAGGGGCATCCGTTCGCTTGCAAACAGTCCCATAACACTCAATTTTCCAGCCTTTTTCAGGCCGATGACTCCTGCCAAGACCGCCGGGGCAACATCAACATGGCCCCCGACCACAGCCGTGACCCCCGGGCGCAGGCCTTTATAGGGGACCCCCTTCATTTCGATGCCAGTCGCCGATTCAAGTGCCTTCATCATCAGGTAGGGAACTGTGCCTAAGCCAGGATGTGCGAAAGTGACTTTTCCAGGGTTCTTCTTGGCGTAATCAACGAGCCCCTTGATTGTCTTGTAAGGCGTGTGGGCACCCGCCACAATCACAATGGGGAGGTAGGTAAACTGGCAGATCGGTTCCAGATCTTCTGTCTTGTAAGGTAATTCCTTGGAAAATATGGGTTGTGTCACAGCGGGCCCAATCGGCAGCGAACCGATCTCGTACCCATCCTTTTTAGCCTGTGCCACCTTGGCCGCACCGATGGTTGCCCTGCCACCGGTTACGTTTGTGACCTTCACAGGCTGACCTAACTCCTTTGTCATGGCGTCGGCAAAAATCCTTGTGGCGATGTCACCGCCGGATCCCGCCGGAAAGGGATAGATCATCCGGATCGGCTTGTCCGGATAGGCCCCTCCCAAAGCCCACGAAGCAGGAAGGAGCACCAGCCCCAGCAAGACAGCCAACCCGATGAGCTGAATCTTTTTCACGTTCATCTTTTTCATCGCATGTCCTCCTTTTGGAAACGTTGAAAGGTTTTGGTTTTCATGCCAGATGGAACATTGGCGGCACCTCTAACACGCCATTTGGTTTGAGCAAGTCCTGACATCTCAAAATCGCGGACGGTTTCTTTTGTCCCTATTTCCCAACGGGTTTCACATCTGGTTTCCCATCAGGATAGCCCACCACCAGACTTCCTTTTTCAATCCATTCGCGTAATTCGGGATCCAACTGGCTGGCTCTGGCTTCATAAACGGCATGGTCTTCTTCTTTTGTCAGGATATCCTTCCATATGCCGTCGACCTTATCCATGAACGCATCGCCACCCCCCTTAAACATCTTGTCGAACTTGGGTTGCAGCGTTTTCAGATCTCTTTTCATGGAATCAAAGGTTGCGGATTCCACCAAGGCGGGCCATTTTTCTTCAGGAACCTCGACGTCAATAAACCTCGCCACCCTGCGCATCTGCCCTTCTAGATCCTCTAATAAATCGGTAAAGTGAACCATTAAGATATTGGGCAAATGACGGTAGGGCCAAAAACTTTCAACATAGCTGAACATGGACCAGAAGGGATATCCGTCCTGCTCCCATTCGAAGGTGCTCTTTGCTAGCCAGTCGTGCCATCTTTGGTGAACATCACCGCCGTCCTTGAAGCGAGGAAAGGGCTTATCTCCATACTTGTCCTTGTTGGCGAGATTGTCATCGGCAAGAATTTCCCAATGATTTTGAAGCGAAAAGAAGGCGTCGTGCATCTCCCGTGTAACCTGGATATATTTGATGTTTTCATTGTAGGGTAGCCCGTCCAGTGGAATATGGGTTTTTATGAAGCGGCGGTGTGTTATTGCATCCATATTCTTCACTTCCTCCTCAATGGATGCCAGCAGGCGATAGTCCGGCCAGGGCGTCTTCATCACCTCACTATCAACTCTGGGGTTCTGGTGGATCAATAGGCTTAAAATGCGAAGCATCCATGTTGTTCCAGATTTGAGGGAGGTGCACACCAGAATGTCATCGTTACGAAAATTCACCGCATCCCAGTGTTTGGAGTTCAGCGTATCATTTACATATTCACGTGTTCGTTTTGGGAAATCATGATGTTGCATCGCTCTTTTTCCTTTCAGTGCAATCGCTTTTTTGGCAGCTTTTTTTCGAGGGCCTGAAGCAGGGGGACTATGTCCTCGAGATGTTCCCGAAACCTTCGGCTCGCTCCTTCAGGATTTCCCTGTTTGATCTTCTCAAATATGGCTGGATGAGAATTCGTGTCATGTATCACCCTTTCCGGGGGTTTGATACTCAATACAAGCTCTTCTGTAAAATCCATCAGAATGTTCACCAGGATTTCGTACATCGGATTGTGGCACGCACTGGCCACGAGCCTGTGGAAATTCACATTCCAGGCAACATATTCATCTCCACCAGGGTCTTCAGGAACCGCCCTTAAAGCCTGGGCGAGCATCTCCAGATCCTTTTCATCTCTCCTTTCAGCGGCCAGACCCGCCACCACCGGTTCAGTACCCAACCTCACTTCCATTATGTCAGCCACATTTGCCTTCCCTAATCTGAGCACATCTCTAATAACGCGTGAGACGGAATCGTGTTTCATAGGAAGAACAAAGGCTCCTCCCAGAGGACCGCGCTTCACTTCGAGTAGGCCGGTTCGCTCCAGATCTCTGATCGCCTCGCGGACGATTAGACGGCTGACGCCGAACATCTCCACCAGCTGGTGTTCGGATGGTATGCGCACCCCTGACTCATATTTGCCTTCGAAAATGGATTCCTTGAGCTGGCTACCCACGAGATCTGCCAAACGTTCTTTGCGGATCTGAGTATATCCCACGATCTCACTCCTTATAACAATATATGTTATACATATTCTATTATATGATTACGCGTCAAGAAAAAATTCCGTTTCACGAGAAAATTTGCTTTGCCGGCAAAAAACAGGGCTTCCCGGATCTCAAAAGGGAGGTCGATGCCCGCCGATCCGGCTTGCACCTGTTGGCAAAGGTATATCACGGGTCGTTGGTTGAGCACCAAAGGTGCAGGGTATAACAAGTCTGTATGTGGGCCTATTCTTCTGAAAGCAAGAGAGGGCCTTTTGCAGAGCTTTCCGTTTGTTCATGCGGCGATCGCTAATACATAAGATTGGGCAGAAACAGGATGATCTGAGGAAAGATCATCAGGATAATAATTCCAACGATCACGGCTAACAAAAAGGGGAGTATCCCTTTGAAGATGGACTCAAGGGGGACTTCGCCGAT
>Ga0307424_1001439_pt1 | contig 12509 bp, 13 predicted proteins | sample SalMarWE160320MG_FD_202157 | JGI IMG/M metagenome (GOLD analysis project Ga0307424, IMG submission 202157) | Salt marsh sediment microbial communities from the Plum Island Ecosystem LTER, Massachusetts, United States - WE1603-20 | ecosystem: Environmental > Aquatic > Marine > Intertidal zone >... | reverse complement strand
TCCTGGTCGACGATCCTTGGCGGATGTTCCTAACCACCGATCACCCCAACGGCGCGCCCTTCTACACCTATCCGCACCTCATCCGGCTGCTCATGGACAAGAGCTTTCGCGACGATGCGTTCCAGAGGATCAACGCGGACGCGCAGGGGGCCAGCATTCTCTCCACGATTACCCGCGAATACACGCTCGACGATATCGCCATCATGACGCGGGCTGGACCGGCGCGGAGCCTTGGTCTTAAAGATCGCGGGCATTTGGGGGTCGGTGCCGCGGGCGACATCACCGTCTACAAAGACAATCCCGACCGCGAGGCGATGTTCGCCACGCCTGCCATGGTGTTCAAGGACGGAGAGCTCGTCGTGCGCGACGGCAAGGTGGTGAAGGTGGTGCAGGGCGCCACGCATGTCGCCCGGCCGGAATACGACAAGGGCATCGAGAAGTCTCTGGAAGACTATTTCGACCGCTTCCACACGATGCGCATGGAGAACTTTAAAGTCGCCGACGATGAGATCGTGAAAAGCGACAAGGGCGCGATCGTCGTTCAGCCGACGGGGGCACGGGCGGCATAGATTCACATATCTGGGGTGTGTAGGCGTAGGGGGAATGGATGCAGGAGCGTGTCGTCGAGCAGGGCGAGGCGGAGCGTGCAGCGCCAAGTTGGTATCTGACCAGAGACGGCAAACAGTACGGGCCCTTGACGGACCGCGAACTGTCCCTGTTTGCCGATGGCGGTAACTTCAAGGACGGCGATCTTCTATGGACTGCGGGCCTCGACGCCTGGAAGCCGGCCAATGCCATCTTCGGTTTCGCATCGTCACCCGAAGCCGACGCGGACGAACCTGTCGAGGCGAACGACGCGGCGGCCGACGCGCCGGTCTTTGTCGATCCCTCTCCCGAGGGTGACGCGGACCTGACGCTTGAACTGGACGGCAAAGGCGACGCGAGTTTCACCGTCGAGCCGAACGGCAAGGCCGCTGACGTGGAGTTCAGCCTTGCGCAGGACGATTCGGCGCACTCCGTGACCGAACCGAACGGCGAGGCCGCCGGCGCCGTCCTTGGCCTCGCGTCTGAGTCCGACGAGACCGCCCATGGCGCCGCGGAACCGCATGACGATGCCGTCGACGCGCTTGTTCAAGCGCTGACCGCAAGTGGGGAGAAGCCCAAGCCGACGCTCAAAGAGAAGGTGATCCAGGAGGCCAAGAAGTTTGCGGGGCTTTTCGTCTATCTCTGGGTGGTCTTCACCGTGCTCCTCGTGCACGAGTGGATCGTTCTTTCCGAGAACCACATCGGCTTCACGTTCTATGGGCTCGCGGCGATCAATGCCGTGGTCATGGCGAAGATCATGTTGCTCGCCGACAAAACCCGCTTCTTTGAGCGGTTCAAGGGAATGCCGCTGGTCTATCCGATCCTCTACAAGGCCGCCGCCTTCACCACGCTGCTCTTCGCCGCCTATGTGCTGGAAGAGATGCTGATGGGGGGCATTTCCGGGAGAGGCTTTCTCGCCAGCGTGCCCCATGTCGGTAGCGGACCCATGGGCGCGCTGGGTCTGTGGCTGATCTTCTGCGTCGCGCTCATTCCCTACTTTGCGTTCAGGGAGATTGAGCAGGCGGTGGGCCCGGAGATGTTCCGGCGCTTGCTGTTCGGAAATCGGCCGATTCGCCCCTCACGCGGGGCTAGCGGGTCCGCAGGCGCCTAGCCGAAGCGGCCCGTGATGAAGCGCTGCGTGCGCGGGTCCTGAGGACTCACGAACATGTGGTGCGACGAGCTGAATTCGACCAGTTCGCCGAGATACATGAAGCCGGAAAAATCTGAGACGCGCGCCGCCTGCTGCAGGTTGTGCGTGACGATGATAATGGTGTGATCTTCCTTCAATTCCTCGATCGTCTCCTCGATCTTCGCCGATGAAATCGGATCGATCGCGGAGCATGGCTCGTCGAGAAGGAGCACTTCGGGTTGGACAGCGATGGCGCGTGCGATGCAAAGGCGCTGCTGTTGACCGCCTGATAGATTGAAGCCGTTCTGCGTGAGGTTGTCCTTCACCTCGTCCCACAGCGCGGCGCGGCGAAGTGCGGACTCGATCTCGGCATCCAACTCAGCCCGAGGCAGCTTGCGAGACAGGCCGATGCCGAACGCGATGTTGTCGTAGATCGACATCGGAAATGGCGTGGGCTTCTGAAACACCATGCCAATTCGCGCCCGCAAGAGGGGGAGATCAAGGTCGGCGCGCAGGATGTTTTCGTCGTCGAGCAGAACTTCTCCGTCTACGCGCTGACCGGGGTACAGGTCGTAGATACGATTGAAGATGCGCAGCAACGTTGATTTGCCGCAGCCCGAAGGCCCGAAGAGCGCAGTCACCTTGTGCGAGTAGATCGGCACCGAGATGTCTATGAGCGCGTGGTTGCCGTCCTCGTAATAAAAATTGAGATTCCGGACGCTAATCTTTTCGGCTGTTGATGCCGTGGGCGTTGGCTCGTGCAACTGCTGACGCGCGCCGTCGATCATGACGGTGCGCTCCTCGGGTAGTTCGCTCGCTGCCAATCCGGATTTGGACACGTGGGGGGCCTCTCACTTGGAGCTTAAACCGATACTGTGAAGAAGCGCCAACGGTCTTTGACTGCGATCAGCGTAAAGGAGTACGGAATAGGCAAAGGTGACACGCCTTGTCATACAAACGTCATTTGACGAGCGCGCCCAGGATAGGCGTTCGTCTTTGTCTCAATGGGGAGGCAACGAGAAGATGTCTACGCAAGACCTTGAAGGCTTGAAGGAGAGGCGAGCGCACTTGGAGAGTATGCTTCGTGAGCTGACTGCCAGACGGGAGGACCTCTACATGCCTGGCGTGAGCCTGATTTCCAGGGAGGCCCCGCCGCCGCCGGAACAAATCGAGCTGGAGGTCGAAGAGTTGCAGGCGATGATTGCCGAGATCGATGAGGAATTGAAGAAGCATCCGGAGGGCTAGAAGCCTTCCCGGACTTTGCCGACCCACTTGGCGGAAACAGCTGCCTGGCCGAGCCCTGAGGCTCAGGGTTCGCGGAGTGGCGTGTGCGCCAACAGGCCGCGCCCAACCAAGACGTCCCATGCCTCTTCCGCGGTGTCCACGACCTGGAACAAGCCGAGATCGCTCTCATCGATCATGCCGAGCTCCAGAAGCGCCTCGAAGTTGATGATCTTCCGCCAGTGATCGCGCGAAAACAGGATAACCGGCATCAGCGCGGACTTGCGCGTTTGCTTGAGGTCGAGGATCTCGAACAGCTCGTCCATGGTGCCGAGGCCGCCGGGGAAGACGGCGAGCGCATTGGCGCGCATAGCGAAGTGCATCTTACGGATAGCGAAGTAGTGGAAACAGAAGGTCAGCTCCGGAGTCGAGTATGGATTGGGCGGCTGCTCCTCCGGCAAGACGATGTTGAAGCCGATACTCGGCGCGCCGGCCTCGGCGGCCCCGCGATTGGCGGCCTCCATGATGCCCGGCCCACCGCCGGTAGCTATGACGTTCTGGCGCGTGCCGTCGATGGTGAGCGGGCCGGCCCGCTCCGAGACGATCCGCGCGAACTTGCGCGCCTCCTGATACCAGTGGGAGAGCTTCTGTTGCTGCTTGGCCCGCTTGCGGGCCGCGAGGTCGTGGGCCCGGTGTAGCGCCTCGTCCACCTGCTCCGGCGACAGGATGCGGGAGCTGCCGAACACGACGACGGTCGAGGCGATGCCCTGCTCGGTTAGCGCCAGGTCGGCCTTCGAGAACTCGAGCGCGAGCCGAAGCGCGCGCATCTCATCGCTTTCAAGAAACGCCGCATCCTCGAAGGCGAGGCGGTAACTGCGGGATTTCCGGCTGTCTTGTTGTTCAGCTTTCACGACGTCAGCTCCCTTGTGGCCCTGTCATGTTATGCTGCCCACGGATCGGTGTCTTTCGGGCTTCGTTATATTCTGCCAGCATGGAAGCGACTGATTCTGTTTTCTCTTGCGAGAGGCCCAGCACGAGGAAGGGCCGTTCAAGAAGATGAGCCGGACGAAGGGAAACTGCGATGCCGATCATTGTTCTGCTGCTGCTTGCCGCGATGGTGGCGACCTTCGGATTCTGGGGCACCCTGAAGGGAATCCTCGGCGCCATCGGCGTGATCATTCTGCTGTGCTTCTTGGCGGTGCTGACCTTCTCTTTCCTCGCAGCCTGGCTCCTCCGGCGCTAATCAACTCTGCCCGCTCAGAGTTCGTGGCGGGTGCCCGTGATACCAAGATCGGCCTCCTGAGCTGACGCAGACGCGCCAGGCCGGTGAGACACAGGCCTAACAGAGCGGATCGCCAAAGATTTTGGGTTCGGGGAGATGCCTCGGCGAACTCCCCCGTGGCCGAGAGGCCATCGCGAGCAGCGCAGCGCCACTAAGGCTCGAGGAGCGGACTAGCCTACTCGGCGGCGAGGCGCACGTATTGGCCGTTGGCGACCGGGCAGGCGGCCCACAGCTCTTTCAGCGCGTTGATAAGATAGGCCATCTGCCCGTCGGTATGGACCGGCGAGGGCGTGAAACGCATGCGCTCGGTGCCCCGGGGCACGGTCGGATAATTGATGGGCTGCACGTAGAGCCGGTACTGGGTAAGCAGGGTGTCGGTCACCGCCTTGCAGTGGACCGGATCGCCGACCATCACCGGTACGATATGGCTCGGATTGTCCATGACCGGCAGGCCTGCGTCGGTCATCAGGCGTTTCAGCGTTCTGACCCGCTCCCGATGCCGTGCGCGCTCAAGCTCGCTCACTTTGAGGTGGCGAATCGAGGCGAGCGCGCCAGCGGCAATGGCCGGAGCCAGCGATGTGGTGAAGATGAAGCCCGGCGCGTAGGAGCGGATGGCGTCGCAGCAGGCCTTGCTCGCGGCGATATAGCCGCCCATGACGCCGAAGCCCTTGGCTAGCGTGCCGTTGATGATGTCCACACGGTCCATGACGCCGTCGCGTTCGGCGATGCCGCCGCCGCGCGGGCCGTAAAGGCCGACGGCGTGCACCTCGTCGAGATAGGTCAGCGCGTTGTATTTCTCCGCGAGATCGCAGATCGCTCCGATCGGAGCAATATGGCCGTCCATGGAATAGACGCTTTCGAAGGCGATGATCTTGGGCGTCTCCAAGGGGACCTTCTTCAACAGATCCTCGAGATGACCGAGGTCGTTGTTGCGGAAGATGTGCTTCGGACCGCCGCCATGGCGGATGCCCTCGATCATCGAGGCATGGTTCTTCTCGTCGGAGAAGATCACCAGACCAGGGATCAGGCGCGTGAGCGTCGAAAGCGTGGCGTCATTGGCGATATAGGCCGACGTGAAGAGCAGCGCCGCCTCCTTGCCATGGAGGTCGGCGAGCTCGGCCTCGAGCTCGACGTGGTAATGGGTGGTGCCGGAGATGTTGCGCGTGCCACCGGAGCCCGCGCCCACCTCATCGATCGCCTCGTGCATGGCTGCGCGCACCTTGGGGTGCTGGCTCATGCCGAGATAGTCATTGGAGCACCACACCGTGACGTCGTGGGTACCCTCTTCGGTGAAGTGGTCGGCGTTCGGATAGGCTCCGCAGCGGCGCTTCAGGTCGGCAAAAACACGATACCGGCCTTCGCTGTGTAGCGATTCAAGATGCCGACGGAAGCGATCCTCGTAATCCATCTGTCTCTTTCCCTAGACCATTGGCGTCCGCCAACGGCACCCAGCTATTGGCTGAACAGGATGGATATGGTTGTGCACGCCCCGATTGAGCAAGTTCTTGTACCGCTTGCCTAAAGTTCACGTTGCGCCGGGGCTTACCCAGGTAAGTAGCCCAAGAGGGCGGCGGTCACAAGGACCGGTGCGCAATCTTGGGGCAGTTCTATTGTCGCATAGCCCCCCTTGGGGCGTTCGAGCCTTGACCTGGCGCAAAGGCGCCCGCGCCTTGAACGGCGGGCGAGCGAGATTTCCCTTAACCAATTGGGGAATCCGGTCCCTGCGCAGCCTTGCGGTTTGGAGCCATTTTACGAAACCAAAAGGAGTCCCTGGTAGTTATCGCCGTGACGGCCGCGCCAAGTCGGCCCAAAAACGGGATAAGGCGTCCATGTTTCCGAATCGATCCTGCGATTCCGCTCGGAGTTCCGCTCCGTGCTTCCTGCTCGGCGCCGGCTGTGCCGCGCTGCTGGTGCTGTCGTTTGCTGGGGCCAGTCTCGCCCTTTCGCGAGGGAGCGGCGAGGCCTGGAAGCCGGGCATGAACGAATTGCGGCTGGGCCGGGTGCCACACCCTGAGCCCACTTTAGGTGGCTTGGCCTAAGTTCCCGGGCGCTCTATTGCTCGCGCTGAAGGGTATCAAGCATCGCCCGGAGAAGCTCGCGCCGCGCGAAAGGCTTCTCCAGGATGGGCCGGCTGCGATAAGGCTCACTTAGGCCTGACGTGCCGTATCCAGTGACGAAGATATAAGGCAAACCGCGACTTCTGAGTTCATCGGCGACGGGATAGACCAGTTCGCCGGCGATATTGAGATCCAGCACCGCGGCCTCTACAGGCTCCCCGTCGAGAAGCTCGAGCGCCCGGCCCACGCGGCTGGCGGGGCCGATAACGGCACAGCCCAATTCCATCAGCATGTCCTCGAGCTGGAGGGCGATTAGCGCCTCGTCCTCGACGACGAGGACCCGAAGGTCCTTGAGCTGTGGGTTGTGCTCAGACGTGTTCACCGCCTGTTCCGCTCCGGCTGCAATTCGCGAATCGGCTGTTTCGGCCAAAAGGCAGCCCGTGTGAAGACAAAGCCGGGCTACGGGCGGCGACTTTTAGACCAGGATAGGGGGCTTCGCGACCCCTAACTCGTATGGGAACGCGCTAACGGGCTGGGCACAAGGGAGAATCGGAGCTTTTGCATGATTAATGCGCGCTGCCCTGTTTACGGATTGGGCAGGACGGGGACGAAGGGAAGGGCGTATGCCTCCTATCTAGGCCAAAACAGGATCGTCTGGGCTGCGCGGGGCATCTTTCACTAACACATTGACAACGTGTTGTTTTATGCCCTCATGGCGGTCGGGGCGTGCGCTTTTCGGGGGCGCAAAGTTCGTGGCGGAAATGTCACAAGATGGCCAAAAACGTCCACGCCCGCTTTGATAGCAATTTACCTTCCTGCCGGAACGCGTATAAGCAGAGCTAGAACTCTCTGTCGGGGGATTTCGGACCAGTTTCGATGGAATTTCACCGATGCGGAGCCGAGAGGCGAATTCGAAGCGAGAGTTTGGATTAGGCAATTTATCAGGGAAGGTGGAGATGGATATGTTTGGGGGACTGACAAAAACATCCAGCCGCATCGCCATCGCAGCTGCACTTGGCATGACGTTCTGGGGGTATATGACGAGCATTACCCCTGCCAAGGCTGCTGATCTCGGTGGCGACTGCTGCGCGGATCTCGAAGAGCGGGTGGCGGAGCTTGAGGCGACGACCGTCCGCAAGGGCAACAAGAAGGTGTCGGTGACGATCTCCGGTTGGGTCGTGAAGACCATGAACTGGTGGACCGATGGTAACGACAGCAGCTTTGCTGTTGGCGACAAGGATTACGATCTGGGGTCGCGCTTTGCCATTACCGGCTCGGCGACGATCGCTCCTGGTTGGTCGGCCGGTTACAACATGACCGTTACTGCCGGCGGCGAGTCCTTCGGCATCCTGTCCAATCAGGTCAATGAGTTCAACTCGGTCAACGGCGCGCTTTATGGCAACAACTTCGCGGCCATCAACACGCTCTACTCGTACGTCTATATCAAGAGCGACAAGTGGGGCACTCTGAACTGGGGTCATCTGAGCCCGGCTTCGGACAATCCCGCGGTTCTGGCTGATATCTCCGGTACGGTGATCGAGTCGAACTCGGTGTGGTTTGAGGGCGCCGGCTTCTTCATGAGGCCTAAAGGGCAGAACGCGATCAGCGCTCTTACCTGGAACAGCTTCGCACTCTGCAGCAGCACGATAGCGCCTGGCGGCGACTGCTTCGGCACCGCAGAGCCGGCTGTCCGGTACGACTCGCCGACATGGGGTGGCTTCCGGTTCGAAACCTCCTATGGCACCCAGAACGTCGCCCCCTTCATCCCGACCAGGGACAGCCATTTCTGGGATATCGCGGCGTTCTACAACAAGGACTGGGGCAACTTTAAGATCTCGTTGGCCTATGCCTACACCTGGATGGAGTCCAATCCGCTCAGCGGTGGCCAGGAGAGCTACAACCAGGTTGGCGGCACCGTCATGCATGTCCCGTCTGGTCTCGGTGTCTACGCGACCGGCAACTTCGAAAACGTGTCAGGCACGAACGCCGCCGGTGGCAACGTGCCGGATACGACGATGTGGGGCGTCAAGCCCTTTATCAAGCGGACTTGGAATCCGCTCGGCGCCACGGTGCTGTACGGCGAGTACTACCGGACTAATGATGCCTATGGCCTCATTTCCGGTGCCAACCTGTGCGCGACCGGCGGCTTCGTTGCCGGATCGAATATCGGCAACTTCTGCGCCGGTAACGCGGCCAACTCTGTGGCTGTGACCGGCTCACAAGCCGAGCGCTGGGGACTGGGTGCCGTCCAGGAGATCGACTCTGCCGCAATGCATGTGTTCGCTCGGTGGCAGCATCAGGATCTTAGTGCCGATTTCACTGGCCTTAACGGCGTTACCAACAACCGCCGTAACGTTAGCCAGGGCTTCGACTCCTACGATCTCTTCCAGGTTGGTGGCATCATCTTCTTCTAATCCACACTCTGGAAGTTCAAAGCCAACGGAAGCCGCCCTTCGGGGCGGCTTCTTTTTTTGCCTGGTCTCTCGCCGTTTGCCTAATTGAGCAAACAGCCTTGCCAAGGACAGCCGCCCAGAGACTTGTGAAAGGGACCGCGCGGCGCTATCTGTGGGGCGAGGAAAGCCTATAAGGAAAAGGGCGGAAGCCCTTGGTCACCCACAGGAGCCCATGCAAAAAGAAGCTCCCAACGATGGACCCGGTCGTGTTCCGGTTCTGTCAGTCAAGGACGTGTCCTACTGGTACGGTTCGAAGCGCGCACTCGATGACGTGAGCTTCGATGTGTATCCGGGCAAGGTCACAGCGCTGCTCGGCCCGAACGGCGCCGGTAAGACCACTCTCTTCTCCCTGATCACCCGCCTGTTCGACGCGCCTACTGGCCGCATCGAGATCGACGGACGGTCAGCGGCAGAGTCGGGCTTCAAGGCGCTCGGGCCGCTCGGTGTGGTGTTCCAGCAACCAACGCTTGATCTGGACCTCACGGTCAAACAGAACCTGCGCTATTTCGCGGCGCTCAGAGGCTTGAAGCGCAAAGAAGCGGATGAGCGCATGAACCGCGCCTTGGACGCCCTCGACATGAAGGAGCGGATCACGGAAAAGGTGCGGTCGCTCAATGGCGGTCACCGCCGCCGAGTCGAGATCGCTCGCGCGTTGTTGCATAGCCCGAAGCTGCTTCTCTTGGATGAACCTACGATTGGTCTCGACGATCCAACGCGTGCAGCAATCGTGAGGCATATCCACGCTTTGGCGCGGAGCGACAATATCGGCGTGTTGTGGGCCACCCACCTATTCGATGAGATTGAGCCTGACGACGATCTTATCGTGCTGCATCGCGGCCGTATCATAGCGCGCGGCGAGGCGAAGACCGTCGTGGCCGAGACCGGCGCGAAAGATCTGGGCGAAGCCTTTAGGCGCCTGATTGGCAGCGACGCCGAAGAGGGCATCGCCGTATGACATTCATGCACTACGTTCGAGCCTTCTATGGCATCGTGTGGCGGGAACTCTTGCGCTTCCTGCAACAGCGCGAGCGGCTTCTGGCCGCTCTGGTCCGGCCGCTGATCTGGCTGATTATCTTCGCCGCGGGCTTTCGTGCGGCTCTCGGCATCTCGATCATCCCGCCTTACGAGACCTACATCACCTACGACGTCTACATCACGCCGGGCCTGCTCGCGATGATCCAGCTCTTTCAGGGCATGCAGAGCTCTCTGTCCATGGTGTACGACCGCGAGATGGGGTCGATGCGGGTCCTGTTGACGACGCCCCTGCCGCGATGGTTCCTGCTGGTGGCGCGCTTGTTCGCCGGTGTGCTGGTGTCGTTGGCCCAGGTCTACACGTTCCTTCTGGTTGCCTGGCTGTGCGGCGTGGAACTACCGGCCTGGGGCTATTTGGTGGCCTTGCCGGCCCTGTTCTTGACCGGTCTGATGTTCGGGGCGCTCGGCATGCTGTTGTCTTCGACCATCAAGCAGCTCGAGAATTTCGCCGGCATCATGAACTTCGTGATCTTCCCGATGTTCTTCGCCTCGTCGGCTCTCTATCCCCTATGGAAGATGCGTGAGGGCAGTCTGATTCTCTACCAGATTTGCCTCTACAACCCTTTCACTTGGGCGGTCGAGCTGATCCGCTTCGCCTTCTATATGAAGATGAATTGGGAGGCCCTGGGCATCGTGGCTGGTTGTACGCTGGTGTTCCTGGCGCTCTCGGTTTGGGCCTACGATCCTTCACGCGGTATCCAGCAGCGGAAGGTCGCGGCGGCGGCCTAAGGACGACTTTCGTCAGAGGCTCGAAAAGTTTCCCGGATAGCGCTTCAACAGATCGGCATGGATCTTATCGATGGTCTTAGGGTCGCGTTTGTCTTGCGGGATGTCGATGGCCTCGACGGCGAGCACGTGGGTGGGGCGCGGCGCAAGTAGCACAAGTTGATCCGCAAGCTGGATGGCTTCGCGCGCGTTATGCGTGACGAGAAGCGCCGTAGTCGGTCTCTCGGACCAGACTTCCAGCAGGAGACGGCGCAAGCGGTCCGCGGTCCTCTCGTCGAGTGAGACGAAGGGTTCGTCCAGGAGGAGAAGGTCCGGCCTGGTGGAGAAGGCGCGGGCGAGCGCCACGCGCCGCGCCAAGCCTAGAGAGAGCTCCTGGGGGTAGCGCGGCAGCATATCGGCGATCCCAACCGCGTTCGCGAGCCAGTTGAGATCCTCCTCGGTGAAGCCCGGCGCGGCAACCAACTCGATATTCTGCCTCACGGTGCGCCACGGCAATAGACGCGGCTCTTGGAACATGAAGCCGATGCGCGCGTCGGAGGGAAACTCGACCTCACCGATAAACCTATCATCGAGATGGGCGATGATTCTGAGCAGCGTGGTCTTACCGCAGCCGGACGGCCCCATGAGCACGGTCATGCTCTCAGGCCTCAGCTCGAGCGTGAAATCGCGGATCGCTGTCAGCTCGGTGCCGTCAGCGCCCACATGCGTCTTCTCCTCGACGTGGATCTTAAACTGGCTTGTTACGCCAGCGTGTTGAATATCGTTCAAGGGGCTGTACCAGTAGGTATTCGATCGCCAGCATGACTGCCACGAAGGCTAGCGTATAGCCGAGGATCGCGGTCACGTTGAACAATTGGAAGTTGAGGTGAAGCTCGAAGCCGACACCGTTCGGTCGTCCGAGGAGCTCGACCACCAACACGATCTTCCAGATCAGTGAGATGCCGGTACGTGAGGCGGCGGCGAAGTAGGGTTGGAGTTGCGGCAGCGTAACATTGTGGAATTTGCTCCAAGGCGTCATCCGGTAGGCCCGGGCCATCTCGTTGAGGCCGGGATCGAGGGAGCGCGCGCCTTCGCGCAAGGTCACGATCACGTTGGGAATCTTATTCAGGGCCACCGCGCCTATCGCGGCGGCCTCGTTCAGGCCAAACCACACATAAGCGAGAATGATAATCACGAGCGCAGGCAGGTTCAGGAGCACGATCAGCCAAGGATCTAGCACCCGGTTGAGCGCAGGCATCTGGCCCATGGCAAGGCCGAAGGCGCTGCCGATTATCATGGCGACGATGAACGAAGCGACCACCCGCCACAGCGTGATGCCGAGCTCGGCCAGCATGTTGCCCTGAGTCGACTCCTCGTAGATGTAATGCATGACGGCGGCGGGGCCGGGCAGCAGGCGGCTCTGCGCAATCTCGGCGGCCACGAACCACACGAGGACGAAGCCCGCCACAGAAATGATGGTTACCCAGGGCCCGCGCGAAAGGCGCAGGTTCCGGCCAGTCTCCGCGCGGGCGAAGGTGATGCTCACTGCTCGGCACCGTGCCAGAAGGTTCCAGGCGCAAGCTCGGTACCGGAGCCGACAAGCTTCTTGCCACCCAGCTCGCGCAGGAACTGATAGAGGACTTTCGCATCCGCCTCGTCAGAAGCACTGGAGCGTTCGGGGATGCCTTCGCGATAACGCCGTCGCAACGCTTCAAAGGTGGCCTCAGTGAAGGACGGATCGTTCGCCGACATCAGCGGCTTCAGCCTATCCCACTGCGCGTTGGAGGTGGCGAGCAGCTCGTTAGCCTTGGCTGCCGCGCGTAGAAACCCTTGAATTGCTTTGAGATTTTCGCCTGCCCAGTGATCGCTGAAGACGAAGCCGACCATGGATACCTCGCCTTTGGCGCCAAGCTCGCGTACGACATCCTCAAGGCTGATCAGCTGCGTGAAGCCTTCGGCCTCGAGGCGCGCCGCGTAAGGCCAGAAGTTGAGCACGGCATCGACCTCTCCCTGCTTGGCCCTTTCGTTGAGGAGCGGGGGCGCGC
>Ga0307424_1001438_pt1 | contig 12516 bp, 8 predicted proteins | sample SalMarWE160320MG_FD_202157 | JGI IMG/M metagenome (GOLD analysis project Ga0307424, IMG submission 202157) | Salt marsh sediment microbial communities from the Plum Island Ecosystem LTER, Massachusetts, United States - WE1603-20 | ecosystem: Environmental > Aquatic > Marine > Intertidal zone >... | reverse complement strand
GCTCACCGTCCGACGTCTCGCCGCTCGCTGCCTCGATCTCGACGGTGCCCTTCCCGCCACCCACCTGACGCGTCGTGTCTTGGGTCACGGGGTCGTGGAGACCCTTCAGGGACCCCCGATGTAGACACGCGGGGCGTCGACCCCTGCTACAGGGCGTGGCAGGCATCTCAGGTCGCCGCTACGTGTGCTGCTCCCTCCACAGCCAAAAGGCCAGCGCGCCCGGTCCGACTACCGCCAAGACGCTTACCCACATCGGCACCGCGAACGAGCCGACGGTGACCGCCACCCCGAACACGAGGCGGAGCACGTGGCCGAGGGCGACGAGAGAAAGGAAGCAGATCGCGACCAGCACAGCCGGCTTCATGGCCCCCTCCTTCAAAGGGAATCGCCTGGCCGAACGGAACGCCTTCCAACCACTCAAGCCTACCCCGTCAGCAAGAGTGCCCAGTTAGGGCGCCTCAACGCTCCACATCCACGTTGATCGGCGGGCGCATCAATCCGACAGCCAAATTCTCAAGGTAGAAGCGATTCGCCCCATTGATGTCACCGTCGAGTAGGACGTACGACAGTCCGACGTTGGAGAAAATGAGCTCAAGGGGCTCGTTAGCGTTCAAGAAGAAGTGCTCCATTCCCGCGCGGAGTTGGCAACTCGTTGTCGGTGGCTTGTGCCGCTGCGTACCAAGCTTACGGGGGATAACTCGACCGGAGGTCCCTAGGAGGAGGTGCTGCCCAATGCGGCTGGCCAAGCTTTGGGCGTTCTTGCCCACATAGAGCGGCACGGGAAGGTCAGCATCAAGTCCAAGCCATTCACTGCCAACCTCCAACTCCACCGTGCGCCCCCCTGGACCATACAGGTGCATCGCTCGGTTGAATTGCTCGGAAGAGAGAACAGTCCTCGGCCCGGTCCACCAGAACGTGTATACGCCTCCGGACTTCGGCAGCACCTTCGGACGCAAACGGAACTTGGCTCCGCTTGGCACAACCAGTTCCTGAAGAGTCTGGTGCTTAAGCCGGCAAAGCTCTTCGAACCAGCGACCGAGCGACCCTCCGTGGACCCCACCCACCAAGTTTGCGCTCCTGTCTAACGTCTCTTATTGCTAGGCGCCGTGACCAACATCCTCGGCCGTTGCCGCGAGCTGCTTCAAGCCCCAGTTGGCCCCGGACCTTCTGCGCTGACGCCGTCAGCTTGAGCGCCCAGCTAGCTGCTGACGACTGCCCTCTACCTCCCGTATCGGAAAAGAGGTTCACGGTGTACGGCGAAGGTAGTCGGGCATTCCAACGCGCTTCTCTGTTGCAGCGCCTCTCCTTCCTTCGGTGCACTGGATGGCGCCGATCGCAACCTAGTCCTCACGCCTCGCCACCGACAGCGCTCCGGGGCCTCGACCGTGGAAGGCAAACTCCAACATTCAGGGGCAGGCCAGCGACAGGCACACGGTGGCCGGCAGCGGCTCGCTGGCAGCCTGGTCGCGGAGATGCCGAGTCAGTTCGGGAGCGGGCCCGCCGGCCACCCTGCCAGGCCCTCTGATCTGGTGTCAGGGGGCTGCCTCTTTGTGTCGATTGGGCCGGTTCTGGGCCGATTCTCGTGTCGATTGGGAAGGCCCCCTGACCCGGTTTCAGGGAGCCTTCTTGGGTCGATTGGGGTGTCGGGCCAGATATTGGGCCTTCTCGGGCCCGCAGGTTCCGGCGTGCTCGACAGGCAAGAAGCTCTGGCGCTCACCCCACCAGTTCCTTGAGATCTTCTAGGAACGCCTCCAGTTGGATCGAGCGTTCGTCCAGGTGAACGCTCTTTATGTGCTCGTACAGGCGCACCGGTCCCAGATCCGTTCGGGCTCCAAAGTGTTCACGGCGGATCTCCTGCGCCTCGACGAACTCCGGAACCTCTTCGTAATCCGACCTCATCGCTCCTGCGCCTTCGAATTCTCCTTCCGTCAGCATGGCCACCGCAATGTAGATGTCGAATGCGTGGTACCGTGAAAGGTCCGGGTCGGGGTCGTCGAGACGATCCCGGAAGGCGTGCAGCTTCATAATGACATACGAGAAGGGGTGCGGCACTCTCACCTTGACGACGCCGTCATCGCACTTCATAGAGAATTCTGTTGCGTCCGACTCGACGGGGAATGCCTCGCGAGTAACGCGCGCGTGCAGACCGTCGTATCCGCGGGGCCGTATTCTCGGACCATTGACCTTGACATCCGCTCCGCCACCGGGCAATGCGGCTAGCAGATCCACCTTGATCGGACCGCCACCTTCCTTCCCCTCGGCTTCGTGGATGAACTGGAAATAGTGAGCTTCCTTTCTTGGCTCGTAATCCAGCTGTTCCAGAATCGCCCGGACAGTCTTCATATGCTCCGCGTTTACAATCACATCCCGGGACAGGAACACGTCGATGTCCAACGTGGACCGAAGGGCCGGATATGGACGGAGAGTCCTGACGTTTTCCTCCCTGAGGTGCTCGTCGCGCAGGAGGAGTCCCAGGCCGCCTCCTATCGTGAGCGTCAATCCGTGGTCACCGAACGCTCGAGCAAGGCGGCAAACCTCCCGGCGTAGCTGATCAACGGTCGTCATCTCGCAGACTCGACTGCGTTGATGATGCTTTCGCGCAGGAGAGACGCGATCTCCTTTTCGCGCTTGCCACCTGACGCGAGCTCTAGGTATCGCTGCAGCGGCGAGAGCCACTCGAAGCCATCGCGAGACCTGACGTCGAAGAAGACTCGGTCGTCCCGGGTTTCACGAAGTTCGACGTTCGGGAACCGGGTCGACTCGGGGACGGGGAATTCATCGAGGAAGCGATTGATCGAGTCCATGTAGATAGGCAGCACGTCGGATTGCGGCGTGGGATCCTCGGGTCCGGACGTACCGCCGACAAGGCGCACCCCTGCTGACGTGGCGCTGGACTGCAATCGTTCGAGCGTCGAAGGATCCATGTCCAGCTTGCCTGGGAAGCGACGCCGGACTTCCACCGGGTCAGCGACGTAGCCTTCGACCAGTCGGTCCAAGAGCGTTTCCGGCCTCTTCAGCTCGATGGCAGGCCGCTTAGAGATCAGCATCTCCTCCTCGAGGGTGGTCAGCACCTTCGATACTGTCCCGAGGCTGATCGTCCCGCCTCGCCGCTCGATCTCCACTCGCACGTCCGTCACCCTTTCGAACCGCGGCTCCACCATCAACACACGAGGCACGAGCGAGCTCCGTCCTTCGTAGACGGCGAGGATTGGCCGACTCTCGGGGTACCGGTTCTCCGCCCCCGTCCTGTAGACAAGCAACCGTCCTGAGTCGATGATCACCGCATTCCCCGACAGGTCCATCCCGCTGATGCCCTCGTCCAGCAGGCGGTCGAGGTTGCTGGGTGCCAGGTACGGCACCATGACCATGGGAAGCTCATCGCTGCCGCCCGGAAACCGTTTGCCCTGTTGAATGGCGCCTTCGAGGGCTTTCGGCGTGGAAGTCCCCTTGTACTCGACAGCAAACACTCGTGTCCAACTCCCCCACGCGAGACGGAGCCCGAAATCGGCCCGGTAGGCACCGGAAACGAGGGGCTCCCGTCGCACATTGAGAATCGTCAATGGTGGGACCTGGATTCCTCTCGATGAAAGGAGTTCAAACGCCGTCGATTCTGCCAACATGGTTTCTGGTTCGTTTGCGTAGTTTTCGTACAGCGAGCGATTTTCTCGTACGAGAAAGTACGCAGTTTTGAGAAACTGGCAAGATCAGCGAGAAATCTGCGTAGAACGATTTCTCCTTTCCGTTTGTTTTCTCTTCCGAGAAAAGCGCCAAATACACGAAATCCTCCGCCAGCAGTCCATTGGATCGGACGACCAGAAGCCATGCGATGGCCTGCCGGGTGAGGGTGGAAGCCGGAGGAATCGCTTGGCCCGATTCGCCACGGCGGAGCGTGAGGGGGCGTCACCTTTGGGGTGGGACGACCGAAGCCGTTGGGCCACTTCATGTGTCGATTGGGCCGGATATTGGGCCTTTTCGGGCCGGCAGATTTCCGGCATCGTCGAAAGGCAAGAACGGCAGATCGTGCGCTCCACCAGTGATTTGTACGTGTTCTTGCCGGAAATGGCGGCTAAGCTGAATCGAATGGGGTTCAGGGGGTCGCCGGTTCGAATCCGGCCCGTCCCGACTGAGAGGCCCGCGGCTTGCCGCGGGCCTCTTCTTGTTGCTCCCTCGGTGAGGACCGGCGACCAGGCTTGTTGGTTCCCAACGTGGTGCGCGGTCGGCATACGGTCGGCACGCCGTCTGCGGAGGGGCAGCGCCGGCGTGGGGGTCGCGGCGACGGGGAAGCCACATGAGGGGTCGCTGCGCGCCAGGTTGTCCAAACCCTCTCATCCGCTCCCGTGACACCGAGTGCAGGCGCGAGCAGGACGGGCATCGACCTGATCCAGATCGGTTCCGGCCGGCCTGCGCTGGAGCGCTTCGCGCGAAGCTGAGGTTCTGCGGCGGGGCTTCGTCGTTCCTACTCGCCGCCCTCCGCCCTCAGCGCCTTGAGGCGTCCTCGCACCTCCTCCCGCTCGGGAACGAGCGCGGAGTCGGCGTCCACCCCATTCCTTCACGAACCGGTCGTAGTAGTAGATGGCCTCCCGGGTGCGACCGGCAGCCTCGTGGATACGGCCCAGCCGTTCGTACGACGTGGTCAGGAACAGCTTGTCGGGCGGCGTGAAATCGTTGACGATCCCTTCGTAGAAGTAGCGGGCCACCTCCGGATCGCCACTCGGCGCGGAGGAAGCGCGCGTGCGAGCCCCCCGAATTGAGGTTGCGACCTGTGCCTCGGCTCCATAGCCTGCCCAGGTCACTACAACGGGGGGCGAGATGCGCACAAGAGGATGTGGGCTGCTGCTGGCGTGCAGCATGCTGGCGGGATGGGCGTCGGCGTGCACGTCTGCCGGCCCCGCACGGACAAGCGCCGCGGCCGTGGACTCGACGATCGTCGAGCGCTCCATTCCGGAGCTTCAGGCTGCGATGACCGCCGGCAGCACCACCAGCGAGGCGCTGGTCCGCGCCTATCTGGCGCGCATCGCCGCGTTGGACCGGGCCGGACCCGACCTGCGCAGCATCATCGCCGTCAATCCTCAGGCGATCGCCGATGCGCAGGCGCTGGATGCCGAGCGGAGCGCCGGCCATGTGCGCGGACCGCTTCATGGCGTGCCCGTCGTCATCAAGGACAACATCGAGCTTGCTGGCCCACTGCCGACGACGGCGGGCAGCCTGGCGCTGGCAGGGAATGTGACGAACCGCGACGCGCCGGTCGTCCAGAGGCTGAAGGCCGCGGGCGCCGTGATCATCGCGAAGACCAACCTGTCCGAATGGGCGAATATCCGCTCCACCGCATCCATGAGCGGGTGGAGCGCGGTGGGCGGGCTGGTGAAGAACCCCTATGCGCTCGACCGTACCGCCTGCGGCTCTTCGAGCGGGACGGGGGCCGCGGTCGCCGCCAGCTTCGCCGCGGCGGGGGTGGGGACGGAGACCGACGGGTCCGTGGTCTGCCCCTCGGCGATGAACGGCCTCGTCGGACTGAAGCCGACCATGGGCCTGATCAGCCGTTCGCGCATCGTGCCGATCAGCCATAGCCAGGACATTCCGGGGCCGATGGGGCGAACCGTCACCGACGTCGCGACGCTGTTCACCGGCATGACCGGCAGCGACCCCGTCGATCCGGCGACGGCGCAGGCGGACCGCTATCAGCATGAGGGCGCGCCGGCCCTGGATGCGGGCGCGCTTCAGGGACTGCGCGTCGCCGTGGTCCGGCCCGACCATCTGCCGGACGCGCTGGCGACGTGCTTTGACGCGGCACTTGCCATACTGAAGGCGCAAGGCGCGGTGCTGGTCGATGCCAAGGAGCCCGAGCTCAAGGAGCTGGGCGAGGCCGAGGATCAGGTGCTCAAGACCGAGCTCAAGGCGGATATGGCGAAGTATCTCGCCGACACGCCGCCGGAGGTGACGTCGCGCACGCTGGCCGATCTGATCGCCTTCAACAAGGCGCACGCCGATCAGGAGCTGCAGTTCTTCGGCCAGGACTATTTCGAGGCAGCGGATAACACCCGCGGGCTCGACGATCCGGACTACCAGGCGGCGCTCGCCAAGTCGCGGCGGCTGGCCGGGCCGGAAGGGATCGACGCGATGCTGAGGCAGGCGGGCGCGAGCGTGCTGGTAACGCCGACCTATGGCATGCCGTGGCTGTCCGACCCGGTCTATGGCGATCATTTCGAGGGGCCGAGCGCGAGCGAGCTTCCGGCGGTTTCGGGCTATCCGCACGTCACCGTCCCGATGGGGCTTGCCAAGGGCCTGCCAGTGGGGCTGTCGTTCATCGGCACCGCGCACAGCGACTGGGCGTTGCTCAACGCGGGCTATGCCTATGAACAGGCGGCGCAGGCGCGCGTGGTGCCGCGGTATCTGCCGTCCGCCGATGTCGCGCCGGGGCTCGACGGAACCGCCGCCAGGTAAGCGCCGTCCCCAGGCCCATTCGGCAACAGCCGCAACCCTACTCGACCTTGAAGGCCACCACCGGGTCCACGCGCAGGGCCCGTAGCGCCGGAATCCGGGGACGCCTCCCCCTGTGTCGGTCGCGTCGAAGCTCCGGCCGGCGAGAACGGGAATGCCCATGACCTCGACCGAGCTGTCGTCTTTGTTCGATACGTGACGCAATGGTCAACGGGTTGTAGGCAGCGAAGAGGTTCTTCGCGTGGATGCGCGGCAAGCAGCATCGTGGCCCCCTACGTGGCCGAACGACGCACGGAAGAGCAGGACACCGCGTCGGACGCGCGCCGGCGTATTGAAAGCGTAGCTGAGGCCCTGCGCGCCGGGCGCTGGTCGTCCGCGGGATTGTCGGTCAGAGAATCCCGCTGACCTCGAACATGGCCCTGAGTCGCCCCGGCCGGTCTGACCAGGAGGATAGGATGTCTGCCCGCAACGCACTTCGTCCGCATGCCCGGCGCCCTCTCCCCTTCGCCGCGCCATCGGCATGGCTGCTCGTGCTCGTGACCGCATGCGGCGGCGATGGCCCCACGAGTCCCGTCGGTCCGGAGCCCCCGGTCGGGCCCGAGCCGCCGCAGAGCGTCGAATGCGGGGGCGAGAGTTATCCCTGCTCGCTGGCCGACGTCTCCCTGGACGTCCTGGAGCGGAGCGACGCACTCGGCGATTCGGTGGTGGACATGATCGTCCATGGCGGTTCCGTGGCGGAGGCGACGACGTGGATCGAGAGCCGGCCCGGGATGGTCGAGGTCCAGTCGGACGACACGGCCATCCGGTTCCGTCTGGAGGGCGGTCGAGGCACGTGGATCATGATCGAGGGCGACGAGCTGGACGGGGACGCCGCATCCGGGGCCGCGCGCACGGCGGACGCGGGTCCGATCGGGTCCGCCGCGGCCCCCGAGCGGACGGTGGTCGGGGAGGGGCGCGAGCAGAAGCGTGCGCTCGTGCTGTCGCCATTCCTGTGGCAGATGGGCGTGTACGACGACGGACTGGCGGTCTCCGACATCCTGAAAGGCACGCGGGGATACGAGGGCGGCGTCGACTACCGGGCGAACGAGACGGCTCGGTCGAAGAAGGTCGGCGTCGAGAGCTTCGAGGGATGGGGCAACTTCGACGTGGTCCACGTCTCGTCGCACGGCAGGCGGCTGTGCGACGAGGCCGGCTGTCGCGCGATGCTCGTGGCTACGACGCTCGAGGCGATCCTGGCGGGTGGCACCGAGAGCGCGGCGGAGAAGACGAAGACACTGGAGCAGGAGGGGCTCGACGTCTCGAAGTCCACACACCACCCCGGGCTCACCTTCGTCGCGGCGACCGCGAAGTTCTTCCGCAACGCATACCCGACGGGGTTGCACGATACGGTCGTCTTCCTCAACGCCTGCCAGATCTTCGGGCCCCAGGCCCCCGACGTCGTCGACGCGATCCAGGGCAACGGGAGCGTGGTCTTCGGGTGGGACGAGGCCGTGTACGCCGGCGAGGCGAAGCAGACGGCCGTCGCGCTGTACACCGACCTGTCCGAGCGCGGCTACCCGACCGAGGTCGCCTACGACCGGTTGGGCGACCTGAAGACGCTGAGCGCGACGGAGCACGGCCCGGCGCCCACGCTGATCCGTGGCGTCCGATCCGGCGGCGGCGACCTGAGGATCCGGGAGATCGTCACGCTCCTGGAGCCGGCGTCCACCCTCGAGATGACGCCTTCGAGCTACGTCCTGATCGAAGGGACGCAGAACGATGGCGAGCCGGACGATGCACCCTGGCTGGTCCGCGTCGACGGGATGAAGCCCGACGCCGCGGCGCATGCTACGCTCCACGTCACGGTGGACGGCATCGCAGCCGACCCGGTGACCGTCGGCAGCGGCACGGCGGACGAGAAGGACCGGTGGACCGTCCAGGGCGTCATTCCGCTCGGCTACGACCTGGAGGCGGACAAGGCGGTGACCTACGAGGCGTGGGTCGAGCTGCCCGACGAAGGAGAGAGCCGCCGGCACACGCCGGCGACGCTCTCGGGCGACGAGCCGATCATGGGGAGAGAGTGGGAGTTCGTCAGCACGGAAACCTTCGACGACCCCTATATCTCGCCCTACTCGAGCACGACCCATCTGACGCTGACGTTCGCCGAGGGGCAAGATCCGAAGGAGCCGCATCCCAGGTACGTGATCACCGGCGGCACGGTGACGTGGGACTACAATTTCACGACCGGCACCTGCACGGTGACCTCACCGGTCTTCACGTTCGATGTGACCGACGAGATGACCGGCATCTCCAAGCTCGTCTTCGACACCACGCTGTCCTCGGTGGGCTACAGCGGGGAACTGTACACGAACGGGCCGGAATTCGAGGTCACGTCGTACTGTGGCGACGACACCTTCACACAGACAAACCGCGCCAACAACAACTGGATGGAGTGGACGGCCGAGGACGGCCAGACCGTGTCTGCCGACCGCCGGACGATCTCGGGCACGTACACGATTCTCAGTGAGATCTTCAACGGCGTCATCCAGTCGAACTACACGATCACCAGGGTCCGGTGAGCGGCACGGCGCGGCGGTGGCGATCGCTCGGTGCCCCGAGTGCAGTCGGCAGAGCTGCGAGGACGACGGGAATCCACCATCTCATCATTCGACACCTCGATACGGGCGAGTAGGTGTGGAGTGACAAGGAAAAGGAGAAGACGCTCACAATTCCTGCTCGTAGTTCCGCGTCGCAAGCCGCGACGCTAGGCGGTAGGTCCCCCCACCGGAGCGCGCCCCCTTGCCCACCGCCCAACCGCTCCCCACCGTGCCGTCCAGCCCTCCCGTGCGGTGCATTCCCATGCGTACCCGGTCCGGATGAGCCATCTCAGCGAGCCGGTTGCCCGGAGGACTTCTACAATGGCAAAGCGTGCGGTTCCTTTTTCGGTTTTCGCCCTCCTCCTTCTCCCCCTCACCTCGCTGGCCCAGGGCTATCCGCCGCCCAGGCGGGTGAACGAGTTCCCGGTGGATGATCCCGTCATCAAGGCCATCTGGGACGAGGGGATGGAGCACTCCCAGATCTATACTCTGGCCCAGACCCTGGCCGACTCCATCGGCCCGAGGCTCCCAGGTAGCCCACAGTTCGACGCCGGCGCCGGTTGGGTGCTGAAGCTCTTCGACGCCTGGGGGATCGAGGGGCGCAAGGACGAGTACGGCACCTGGAAGGCCTGGAAGCGGGGACCCACCCAGGTGGACCTCGTCGAGCCCAGGGTCAGGAGCCTGGACGGGATCATGCAGGCCTGGAGCGCAGGCACCGAGGGCCCGGTCACCGGAGAGGCGGTGGTGGTGCCACCCATCTCCTCGCCCGCCGCGTTGGACGCCTTCCTGGGAACGGTCAGGGGGAAGTTCGTCCTCCTCACCATCGCCGAGCCCACCTGCCGCCCCGCCGCGGACTGGGAGCAGTGGGCGACCCCGGCGTCACTGGAGAAGATGCAGGCCCTGCAAGCCGAGAACCGCACCCGTAGCCGGCAGAGGTTCGAGGACATGGGGCTCGAACAGAACGAGTTCATCGTGCGCCTCGAGGCGGCCGGGGCGGCGGGGATCCTGAACGGGGCGTGGACGGGGAACTGGGGCGCGACGACGGTCATGGCCGCCCGGAACACGGTGGCCCCCAACATCATGATGGGGTGTGAGGACTACGGGCTGGTCTACCGCCTCGCCCAGAACGGACAGGGACCGGTGCTGCGGGTGGACGCACAGGCCACGGACCTCGGCACCGCCCCCACCTACAACATCATCGGCGAGATCCGGGGGACCGAGCTTCCCGACGAGTACGTCATCCTCTCCGCCCACTTCGACTCGTGGGACTCCGGGTCGGGCTCGACGGACAACAACTCCGGCACCGTCACCATGCTGGAGGCGGCCCGCATCCTGAAGCAGGTCTATCCCCATCCCAGACGCACCATCCTGGTGGCGCTCTGGAACGGGGAGGAGCAGGGCCTGAACGGTTCGCGCGCCTTCGTCGCCGATCACCCGGACATCGTGGCCAACGTCCAGGCTCTCTTCAACCAGGACAACGGGACCGGCCGAGTGGCCAATATCTCCATGCAGGGACTCACCGGCGTGGCCGGGTTCATGGGCGAGTGGTTGACCGCGGTCCCGACCCAGATCTCCCAGGAGATCAGGCTCCAGATCCCGGGGACTCCGGGCACCGGGGGGTCGGACTACTCGAGCTTCGTGTGCGCCAGCGTGCCGGCCTTCAGCCTCAGCTCGTTGAGCTGGTCGTACAGGCAGACCTACCACAACCCCACCGACACCTTCGACAAGGTCATCATCGACGACATCGTGAACAACGCGACCCTGACCGCCATGCTGACTTATCTGGCGTCGGAGGAGCCCGAGAGACTCCCGCGGGACCAGCGGGTCATGGGCGTCGATGCCAGGACCGGGGAGCCCGGTGTGTGGCCCGAGTGCCGTGCGCCTGCCCGGGACGACTCCGAGTATTTCCGTCGCTAGATCCGGCCGCCCCGCCAATCGGAGAGGCTCTGCGATCCGGGTGGTCGCGGAGCCTCTCGGTCTTTCGGGACCACCCGATCCCCATCACGCCCCGTCGCACCACTCCCGCGCGTTCTGGAACATCCTGAGCCACGGCGAGGCCGTCGACTTCCCCTTCCACTCCAGGGGTGTCCACCCCCACTGCCAACTCAGGAACGACCGTTCGGGATGGGGCATGATGGCCAGATGCCGGCCGTCCTCGGACGTCAGGGCCGCGATGCCGTGCGGTGAACCGTTGGGGTTCATCGGATAGATCGTGGTGGCTTCGCCGGCGTCGTCCACGTAGCGGACGGGAGCCAGCCCCTGGGCCAGCACCTTCTCCTCGATCTCCGGGCTCGGGAAGTGTGCCCGGCCCTCACCGTGGGCTACCCAGACCCCCAGCGTCGCGCCTTCCATGCCCTTCAGCAGGACCGAGGGGCTCTCGACCACCTGCACGTTCAGGAAGCGGCACTCGAACCGGCCGGAGTTGTTGTGGATGAAGCGCGGCTGGAACCGGGTCTCGATTCCCGGCCAGGGAACCCACCCCAGGAGGGCCGAGAGCTGACACCCGTTGCAGATGCCCAGGCTGAAGGTGTCGGGGCGATCGTGGAAGCGTTGGAACTCCTCCAGGAGGCCGGGATTGAAGCGGATGACCCCGGCCCAGCCCTTCGCCGAATCCAGCACGTCGGCATACGCGAACCCGCCGGGGAAGCCGATGCCGTGGAACCCGTCCAGGCTCGCCCGGCCGGCCAGGAGGTCGGACATGGCGATGTCCCAGGCCTCGAAGCCGGCCATGTGGAAGGCCGAAGCCAGCTCCCGGTCGGAGTTGCTGCCCTCCTCCCGCACCACGGCCACCTTGGGGCGCGCCGTACGGGCGAGGATCTCGGGCGCGGTATGGGCCACCTCCCAGGGCACGTGATACGTCGCGCCGGAGCGGTGCCGGACGCCTCGCTGCTCCTCCTCCGCGAGATCGGGATCCGTCTGGTGACGCTCCAGGCGGAAGCTCGTCTCCTCCCAGAGGTCGCGCAGATCCCGCATGTCCTCGTCGAGCACCTGGGTGCCGCCCACGCGGATGCGCACCCGGGGCTCGGCCACGGTGGATCCGATCACCCTGCAGTCCACCCCCGCCGCGCGGAAGGCATCCAGGACGCGGGGCTCGTACTCCTCCGGCACCTCGAAGACCAGACCGAGCTCCTCGGAGAAGAGGACGGGAAGCGTGGCCGTGGGCCCCAGGGGATCGGCCCCGTCGGGCGTTCCGTTCAGATCGATCTCGATCCCGCAGTTTCCGGCGAAGGCCATCTCCAGGAGCGTGGTGACGAGGCCGCCGTCGCTCCGGTCGTGCCCTGCCGTGAGCACGCCACCTGCGATGAGGGTCTGCACGGTCTCGAACGCGCTCTCGAGCGAGCCCGGGTTCTCGAGGTCCGGGGGCACGTCCCCCAGCTGAGCGAACACGTGGGCCAGCGCGGAGCCGCCCAGGCGGTTCCGCCCCTCCCCGAGGTCCACGAACAAGATGCGGCCGGTGCCCGGCAGCTTGAGATCCGGGGTCACGGTGGCGGTGATGTCCGGG
>Ga0307424_1001436_pt1 | contig 12527 bp, 8 predicted proteins | sample SalMarWE160320MG_FD_202157 | JGI IMG/M metagenome (GOLD analysis project Ga0307424, IMG submission 202157) | Salt marsh sediment microbial communities from the Plum Island Ecosystem LTER, Massachusetts, United States - WE1603-20 | ecosystem: Environmental > Aquatic > Marine > Intertidal zone >... | reverse complement strand
ATGATCACTGTCGCGATTGTAGACGATCATCCAATTGTCCGCGCGGGTATGCGGACCATTCTGGAATCTTGTGATGATATTGTTGTATTGGCAGAAGGGGGAAGTGGGGGTGAGGCTCTCCAACTGGTCGATGAATACCATCCAGGTGTGTTGGTGTTGGATATTAATTTGCCTGACAAGAGTGGCATTGATGTAACCCGCCAGTTACAGGCCAAAAACTCGTCTACGGCAATTCTGGTCCTGACCGCACATAATGATTCTCAATTAATCTTTGAATTGCTGAAAAATGGCGCCATTGGTTATGTGCTCAAAGATGAAGCCCTGGAAACGTTGACCAGTGCAGTTCGCGCTGCGGCGAGCGGGAAAAGCTGGCTGAGCCCAACAGTTGCCAGCCTGGTCGTTCAAAGGGTCGTCGGGCAACAGGCAGATACCGTGGAAAAAGCTCCCTCAGCACCAACCATCGAAAATCTCACCCAGCGCGAACTCGAAATACTGTGTTTGCTGGCTGAAGGACTTGATAATACGGCAATTGCTGATAGTTTGACCATCACAAAACGTACGGTACAAAATCACATCAGCAACATTTATGGGAAATTGGAGGTTACCTCACGAACCGGGGCGATGTTATATGCGCTTCGCCATGGATTGACTCACGTGACTTAATCGATGAGAGAATTCGCCCAATGATTCCTGAAAAGGGTGTTTGGAATTCTGTCTGGGGTGGTTTTCTGGCTTTTCTAATCCTGGTTGTACCTGTTCTGGTGGGAGTTGATCTCTACCTTCAGTGGCATTCCCCTACAATGGATTTTTATCTGGATAGTCCAGGTTCTTCAACCGTGCATAGTGTCGTCCCGGGCGGCCAGGCTGAGGCAGCTGGCCTACAGGCAGGTGATGTCGTTTTGACGGCGGATGATGTCCCATTTGGGCTTTGGTATGCGCCACAAATAGGGCGAACTCACATCTTGAAAGTCGAACGTAGAGGAGAGCAATTCCCCTTGGCTGTGCCAACCATACGTGTCTTCCAACTTAATTACCTGTCTCTGGCCAGCGCAATCGTTGTTGTGTTGGCTTTTTGGGGAATTGGAGCTTTGTTGTTTGTACGCCGGTTTTGGTATCCAGAGATTCGCTTGCTATTTTTGTTATCTCAAACCATTGCTATTACAATCCTGTTTCCATTGTCTTTTCAAGAACCCTGGAACCCACCGGGCTGGCTGCTTCCTTTGAGTATTGCCGGATTTGATTTAGTAGCCCCCCTGTTTTTGCATTACACAATTACTTTTCCTGTCAAACTTGGTTATCGCCGCCAGCGCTATTGGGGTTTGATCCTTCTCTATGCTTTTACGCCGGTTGTATTCTGGGGTTGGTTGCGGGAAAATCAACTGGGGATGCAGTTGAGTATTCTTTTTTTTAGCCTGGCTATCGCAGCGGCGATTGCATTCATGCTGTATGTATATCAGTATCGGTCCTCTCCAGATGAACGGCGCCGCACCCGTATCATTGTTTTTGGGACGTTGATGGCTGGCATCCCGCCTATTCTGTTTTACCTGTTGCCCAGGGCCATTGATTCTCCTTATGTGATGCCAGAGTGGGCAGCGGCTCTATTTTTGATAATGGCTCCATTTGGTTATCTGTACGCGACGTTGCGTTACAACCTGTTTGGCATCGACCGTTTGATCAACCGGACACTTGTTTACGCGATCCTGTCTCTGGGAATTTTCATTGTTTATCTGGGACCTTACTTGTTCCTTTATCAGTACCTTCCAGATGATTTATTTATTCATTTGGCCTTTATTTTCGGACTGACATTATGGATTGGGTGGACTTTTGATTGGATGCGGACTCGCGCGCAAAGATTGGTGGATCGGCTTTTCTATGGCGGTTGGTATGATTACCCGGCAGTTGTCGAGATCATTAGTGATGCGCTGGCGCGGAGCAACACCCGTGAGCAAATTACCGATGTTCTTGCCAACCGGATTTCCGATTTGATGCAATTGAGTAGTTCGCACCTGTGGATCGGTAATCAAAATTCCACGTTTCCCGCTGCGTCGCCGATGCAAACTCGCTTTCGCTTTATGTTTCAAGCTGATACCCCGGCTCAATGGATGGTAGGCTTGCATCGAGATGGCGATGACCTGTCTGGTGCCGATCACCGAATTCTTCATACCCTGGCACAGCAAGCTGAAATAGCATTGAATAATGCTTTTATGATTGAAAAGCTGCGCAGCCAGTTGGATGAGATTCGCGCCAGCCGGGAAGAACTGGCTCAAACCCAGCACCAGTTGTTACGCTCCCGCGAAGAAGAGAGAGCGCGTTTGGCGCGCGACCTGCATGATAGTCCTATTCAAACGCTGATCGGTTTAAACATTCAACTGGGTTTGCTTTTGAATTCAAAAAAACATAATTCCGCTACATTCGAATCTCTCCAAGAAATGCGCGCTGAAGTACGCCAGCTTTCATCTGAATTACGTCAGGTTTGCGCTGATTTACGCCCACCCATGTTGGATACGCTGGGTTTGGGCGCAGCCTTGCGCGCCCTTGTTACGGAGTGGTCTGACCAAAACACTCTTGAGACGCAACTCAACTTGTGTTCGGATGCCAATTTACATTCATTGCCTGGAGAAGTAGCTGTCAATCTTTACAGGGTGGCTCAGGAAGCTTTGGTTAACATTGCCAAACATGCCAAAGCCCGGCATGTAAAAGTATCTCTGGCCTGGGAAGAAAATCAATTGGTCATGAGCATTGAGGATGATGGGATGGGATTTAATACTCCAGATACCTTGCATGGGTTGACGGCTCAAAGTCACTTTGGTCTGGCTGGAATGAGAGAGCGGATTGGTCTGATTGGCGGAGAATGGTCATTGAAATCGAGGCCTGGAGCTGGGACAACCGTGTCTGTCAGTTGGCGTGCTGAAGGGGAACTACAATGACAGAGAGTAAGATTGAAGGAGCTTCATCGTTACGCTCAGACAGTCCTGGCGTAAAACCTTTATCTCGCAAAGCGAAATGGGTCTTTGCGGGTATTTCGATGTTGATCTTTATCCTATTGTTTTCTGTGCTATGGATATCGGTTTCCAACTTGCAGAAAAAAGCTGGTCTGGGTGTTGTGTTGTCCACACCCTTGGCAGCCAGAACGCCAGATTTACCGATAACCATTCGCGCCTTTCCCGATACGTTGGAGAATATTCACGTTTTCAATGACCAATTGGATGTCTGGGAAATGAGTGAAGCGCAATTTGAATTTGCTGCCACCCACTATGCAGGCACGCAGAAGGTTTTTGCCTCTGACGCCCGTCGCTTGCGTGCTCACAATCCAAACTTTATCATCCTGAACTATCGCCTGGGGTTGGGCTTGGGATATCAAAACATCACCGGGGATTGCGAACCCAATGGCAAATGGTTGGAAGTGATTGAGGGAGAGAAATGGGTGCGCGAATATCCTGAAAACCCTCCGGACGAGTGGTTTTTTAAATTTGGAGGCCAACGCGTACTCTTTTGCGATTGGGGATGGTATCTAATGGACATCAGCAATACCTCCTGGAGGGAGTACTGGGCCGGTGAGGTTTTGCGCCAACTGCACGCCAACGCGGCTGACGGGATCTTCGTTGATGGTCTATTTCCTCCTAATTATTATGGCGGTGATAGATTCGATCCCAATCTTCCTGACCTGAATCAATCTTTCGAAAGCACCTGGTCATCCCAAGTTAAGGCTTTCATCGCTTTTGGACAAAGCGGGGAGCTGGCCGATTATTATTTCATTCCAAACGCTGGCGCGTGGGTGAATAGGCGTGACGTTACGGACTATTCCGGCGCCGATGGCGTCATGGTTGAGGGATTTGGCAGATGGTCTAGCGGAGAGTATTTTCTGGCACAAGAAGAAGACTGGCAGTTGCAAATGGGGCGCATCCTGGGCATGGTCAATCTGGATAAAATCGTCTTGTTACAACAATATGTGAACAAAGATGATTATGAAGACCGCATGTTCTTGCTCGGGAGTTATCTGCTGGTCAAGGGACGCTACACTTATCTCAACCTCGAATTTTCATCAGAACCAGAATGGTTTCCCGAGTATGAGATTCCCATCGGAATTCCTATAGGAGGCACCCCGGCCTCGATCAGCTCACTGTGGCGATCTGACTGGAAGGTTTATGCCCGAACTTATAGCAATGGACTGGTGCTGGTTAATCCATCTGACAAATTACAGGAAATACTCTTTGAGAAAACCTATTACCGGGCATTCCCTCATGGCGGCGGCATTGTCCCCGCTGATGGTAATGTATCAGCTTGGAGTGTAGATTATGCGCCGGTAACAAGTGTCAGTTTGGGTCCGAACCAGTCAGTAGTCCTGCTTGAAGTGCTGCCAGAACAGTAGTTAAGTGTAGTTTGCGATGATTGTAAAATACCGGTACCGTGGTACCGGTATTTTATTTAAAAGCTAGTACTGAAATGGTACTTTGCCTCGATGACACGGGAACAGGCTATTTGCTACTATATGACTGGAAATCCGTCCTTTCTGTTGCAAGCTGCCTGTGAGCCTATGACCCGTGTCCTGATCGTTGATGACCAACCTTCTTTTCGCCGTCACTTGCGCCAATTGTTGTCCCATGCTGGGTTGACAGTTGTCGGTGAAGCGGGTGATATCCCTGCCGCAAAAGAGTTGGTCCGCGAGCTAAAGCCGGATATTGCCATCGTCGATGTGATGCTGCCGGGGGAGAGCGGGGTGGCAGGCATATCCAAGCTCAAAGCCCTGGCGGAAAATCTACGGGTCATCCTGGTAAGTGCACACCACGATAGCGCCCAGTTGTTCCAAAAATCGGCACAGGAAAGCGGAGCAGAAGCTTTTATTCCTAAAGACGAGTTGGACCTGGACCTTGTAAGAAAGTGGATGGAGAAGTCTGATATTTGAAACTCATTTTGAGGAGGCTGCTATGAACCAAAAAAATAAATTGAGGGGATTGATATGGATCACTATCATTCTTTTGGCATGGGGAATAACATCTTGTAGTGGAACCGCGTCTTACCCCCAGTCATGGATCGATTACCCCGGCGATGGGGCGTCTGTGCCTGTGGGCGCCTCGGTGAACGTCATCTCTCACATCTTTGCGCGGGAAGGGGTAGCGGAGGTAGTGCTCTCAGTAAACGGAGAGCCTTACCGGCGCGATGTTCCTTCCGAAGCGAAACCAGACTTCGTTTCGATGCAGCAAGAGTGGATCCCGGCTGAAGCGGGCACCTATATACTTCAAGTCCAGGGGTATGACCGGCAAGGTCAACCTGGCAGCCCGGCGACAGTTTCGGTTGAAGTCCGAGGGGAGGTACCCGTCCCGATGATTACCGTTACACCTGTGATTTCGGTCACACCCGTAATCACCGACACTCCCACCCCCGTGATTTCGGTCACACCGCCACTGCCAGCAAATATTGTCAATTTCTATTCTTATCCGCCAGATATTAGCGCCGGGTCCTGCGCCACGATCTACTGGCAAGTTGAGAATGCCCAACGGGTTATCTTTAGCGGAATAGAACAACCTTTTAGCGGATCGTACAGCGCTTGCCTGTGCGCCGACGCGCAGTACACACTCAACGTGGTCAACTACGATGGGACAGAGGAACGCCGCACGCTGAATATCAACGTGACAGGTTCCTGTGTAACCGAACCGCCTGCCCCGCCCGCTGAAGTTCCCCCACCTGCCGCAGATACCACACCGCCACCGGCTCCGGCCCCCGCTGTTCCCGCAAACGGATTGGAACTCACCTGCCGGTCAACCCAGACCCTGGCTTGGCTGCCGGTCACCGATCCCAGCGGCATCTCCGGCTATTACGTCAAATTGGAAATGCAGGTAAAACCGGGCCAGTGGAATTCGGTTGGGGGTTATGGACCTGTCACCGGCAAACAGGTGAATGTCAATGTCCAATGTGGCGACATCTACCGCTGGATGGTACGCGCCCAGGATGGCGCTGGTAATTACAGCAATTGGTCAGCGCCTTCGACCTTCTCAATTATTTTGAATTGATCGGGTCTCAGGAGAAAAAAGATGAATAACAATAATTACTATCAACCGTCTGCGCCTAACCCACGCCAGAGAAGAAAAAGGAGCTGGCCTATTATCCTGGGTTGCCTGGGAATACTGGGGATGCTCTTTGTGGTTATCGTTCTGGGTGGGTACTTTTACATGACGGCCAACGCTGCTTCGCAATCGGTGGTATTCATCCGCTCGCCTCAAGATGGCGAGCGGGTTGAAGCGGGACAACCGGTACAGGTGCGTGCGCTGGCACGCGGCGACCAGAAGATTGTGCGTCTTGAGTTATGGGTGGATGGGCAGTTGTTGGATGTAGAAACCAGCAGTATCCGAAATGGGATCAGTCCCTTCCCATTGTTGACCACCTGGGTTCCTCAAGCTGGGACGCATACTTTGATTGCGCGTGCTTTCAACAGCCGCAATGCAACTTCACAGACGGCGATTACCGTTGAAGCCGTGGCACTTGCCGACCGGGATGGAGATACAGTTGCAGATGAAGCCGATAGCTGTCCCGATCAACAGGGCAGCCCGGCAGCCGACGGATGTCCCGACCGCGACTTTGATGGAATCGCGGATGCCAGTGATGCCTGTCCCGATGTTGCCGGCATGCCTGGAGACGGCTGCCCGGCGCCCAATGAATCAGACCGCGATGGGGATGGTGTACTAAATGAAGTCGATGCCTGCCCCGAAGTAGCCGGATCGCCCCTGGCACACGGCTGTCACGATGCCGATGGGGATGGAGTTGGCGATGCCAGCGATGCCTGTCCTTCTGAACCGGGTAGGGGTGTCGATGGCTGCCCTGAAGCGGCTCCGGAGCCTGCCGTGGATGATAGTGTGCCGCCTGAACCCATCCCTGGTGTTGACCCTCCGTTACCGGGCGGCGATCCTGTTGAGCCTGGTCTTGGACCTCCCTTCTTTGTTCCCCCTCTCCGAATTTATGTTCAGCTTGAACTCGAAGCCGTAGAGATGCTGGTGGGCAGGGATTACGAAAATATTTGGTGTTATGTCCGTCTCAACGAGGAAGATATGCGCCGGTATGATTTTGAGACACTGGGTGAACGGCATTGGAACGCCGCTGAAGTTCTTGGCGGCGAGAACAGCCTGCACCTGTTACAGCCGTTGGGCGATCCCTTGCGCATCCAGGTTACTTGTTTCGGATCCGAACCAGGAAGCGGAGAGTTGGCATACTCTGGCGAAATCAGTCTCGAACACCCCTCCGGTGAATGGGACGGGCGCGCCCTGACGGCGCATATCCCGGGAGATAGTGACAACCTGATGATTTCCTATCGGATCTGTTCCCCATCCTGCGACCAAGAAGCACTCCAGATTCCCGATTTAGCGCCGATCAACACCGGCCCGATTGGTGAAGGCCCCTACACCTTGAGCTGGCGCTGGGGTGGCGATAGCGCTCAAATTGACGGCTTTGGCCTGTCCATCAGCAGTATCAGTTCGGCGACAACCATCGATATCCCCCGTCCTGGAATGCGTTCCCTCAATATTGCGGACTATCGACCCGCTTGTGGCGAGACTGTCTACTTCCAGATGTTTGCCTATCAAGGCCACGGCGAAATTCGTTCGCCTCTCAGCAACACCCAGGCCTGGACTGGCAAACCGTGTTCGCGCCAGGTGAAGGTCACGTTCGCATACATGGACACAGATTTACAGTATATCGGCGGCGATTATACCGGCCGTGGTCCCATCTACGGTACATTTTATGCAACATCCGGCTCCGACATACTGACATTGGGTTTTGATGGCGGCAGATGCTGGTCAGTCCTGTGGATATTCTCGTGCAATGGCTATGCTATCAGCGTCGGCCGCTACAATATTGCTGGGATGTTCAACGCTATGCGCGCCGAAGAAGACGGTCATGCACCAGATGTCAACTACATTATTGTCGAATTGAATCCTGGTGATGATTTGAGCTTCGGCGGGAGTATCTGGGATGAGGAGGCTTATGGAAGCGACCATCGACTTTTCCATGCCCGACACACCATCGCGGCAGACGAAACGCTCCCAGCCGAGATCATATTAGAAGACGTAACCGGATACGGAAGGGTTTCACTAACGGTTCAAATTGAGGAAATAAGCGGGCCGTGATGTGCAGGGACCGCACTGTCCAGACAACACTTATCGCGAATTGTGCGAAAGCGCCAAGGTTGCAGTGCAACTCCTCGCTGGCATATAAAAACCTTATCTTGCAAAAGAAACTGTTTTGTGGCTTTTGGTCTTATTACGTGACCATCCAACCAAAGGAGATGTATATGAAAACACGACACTGGCTTGAACTGATTTGCACCCTGATGTGGATTCTGACCAAACCACTGACGAATTATTTGCATCGCTGGGCGGCGGCGCTTGGGATATGACCCACCTGGCTGCGCCATCTGCGCCTGTGCTGCTCTGGCCTGGCAACCAGCCCCTGCCCGCCTCGCTCGAATGCGTCGGTGTGCTGGGCGGCACCGAAGCCATCTCTGCCGGGCAGATCGGTCTTTTGATCCCGCCGATTGCATGGGATGCCGTCACCCGCTCAGCAGCGGGAGAGGCCTTCGAAATCGAAGTCGAGTATGGCTTCTTCAACGACCCCAACTCTCCCACCTGTGACGCCAGTTGGCACGATCCCGGATACTATGCCATCAACTACAGCTTCCATGCATCAGACCGCAGACCCGACTCTGGCAGATGGTCAACCCTCTTCAAGGTCTGCCGGGTTTCAAGCGATGACGATTGATGTACACCGTCAAAGGAACCTGTCATGAAAAATAGACGAAACATCCTGCCTATCAGCGCCACACTGCTCATCCTGCTGGCCTGTAATCTCATCCAACCACCAGCAGGGCAGGCTCCCCCCAGCCTGCCCCTGGCAAAAGAAACGGCCTCAAGCTCCCCGGCCACATCTGCCCCCCTGCCGCCGCCGTTAGACCCGGATGCCGTCATCCAGCCCGCTGACATCGAATACCTCGGCGCGTTCCGCCTGCCCGGCGGCGAAGAGCCTCCACAGACATTTGCCTACGGCGGCAACGCCATGACCTTCAACCCTGATGGCGACCCGTCCGGCGCGCAGGACAGTTTCCCCGGCACATTGTTCATTACGGGACACGACCGCATTGCCTACGGCGCCGTCCCGGATGGCGACCAGGTGGCGGAGGTCAGCATTCCCGTGCCGGTCAATTCCCGGAACATCGCAGACCTCAACACGGCTGATTTCATCCAGGACTTTGCGAATGTAACCGCCGGTCACTTTACCGAACTGGAAGAAATCCCCAAAGTTGGGCTGCAATATCTCAACCGGCCCGAGACCGGACCCAAGATTCACATCGCCTGGGGCCAGCACCTCCAGCCGCAGGACATCCCCTCGCATGGCTGGTTCAATCCAACCTTGTTAAATCCTGGTTTTCAAGGCACCTGGTTCATAGGGAATCAGGATCTGTACAGCGTCAACGGCTACATGTTCGAGATCCCGGCCCAATGGGCCGACGTCTACACTGGCGGACGCTACCTTGCCACCGGGCGCATGCGCGATGGCGGACAGGGCGGCATGGGGCCGACCATCTTTGCCTACCGTCCCTGGCTGGCGGATGGCACTCCGCCGCCATCGGGAGCGCGCCTTGAAGAAGTCCCACTCTTGCTCTATGAAAATGCCTACAATACAGAAGATATCGTTCGCAGTCTGAACGGTTACCAGCATCCCGACTCGTGGGAGGGCGGGGCCTGGATTACAACCGCCTCCGGCAAGGGGGCAGTCCTGTTTGCCGGAACGAAGAGCACTGGGACAAAATATTGGTATGGCTATATCAATCCCAATGGCCCACAGTTGGCCTGTGTGGATGCTGAAGTCACCGATTTCCCCACTTGCCGCATGGCCGATGGCTCGGTCTGCCCACAGGAGGATTTCTCAGGTTGTTGTGATGGGGCCTCGGGGGCATGTGTCTCCAATCGCGGCTGGTGGACGACGCGCTTCGACGCTGAATTCATCCTGTATAATCCCGCTGACCTGGCGAAAGTTGCAACAGGTCAATTGGAATCATGGCAGCCGCAGCCTTACGCAACGATTGATATTGATGAACACCTGTATCTGAAACCGCCAGAATGGGATTTGGTTGACCTTGGCTGGGGTGATCAACGCCGTTTGCGCATCGGTGATGTTTCTTATGACCGGGTGAACGGTCTGCTTTATGTCCTGGAACTCTACGCTGACGGAGCCAAGCCTATCGTTCATGTGTGGAAAGTAAAATGACAACCTCCAAATCATCCATCACGAAAGTCTTTCCTTTGTGGATGATGATACTAAGTGGTTCTCTCGCTAAGTTAGTGAAATATCTGAACCTTTACAAACGCCATAGCCGCTAATTAAAGTCACCTGTTCTTGTGGTTTCTTTTTCCAAACATAAGGATGGCGATGAGCATTCCAGTAATCCAGAGCTTGATTCAAAGCGGATGTCAGTTCGTCCAAGTTTTCAAAGCGCTTACCCTTAAGAGCCAGAGAACGTAATTGCTTCCACTAAGGCTCAATTAAGTTCAGCCGGATATAAAATGAATACGCCCTGGATTAGGGCGTATTGTATGGAATATATAGAACATATAGAGCATGTGTGCCCCCAAGGGAGTATTGTATATAGGGATAATAGAGGTTTGAGAGGGCGGTATATTTTCCAAAAGACTTCACCTGGATGAGAAAGCTGATGCCCAGGCTTCGATCAACTGGACGGCTGCCTTAACCCCATCTTCTTCACGGATCTGTTTACCTATTTCCTCAGCAGCCCGTCGCATAGCCGTGTCGTGCAGCGCTTGATGCAAGGCGGTGGAAAGAGCATCTACATCCAACCTTTTCACAGGGATCGGGATTGGCCCTGCCCCGATATCAGCGACGCGCTTACCCCAGAACGGTTGATCGGCACCATGGGGGATGATGATATTGGGAACCCCCGTACGTAGACCGACTCCTGTGGTTCCTGCGCCGCCGTGGTGAATAATGGCTGTGCAGCGGGGAAACAACCAGTCATGTGGAGCCTCTTCCAGATAACAGACATCTTTGGGCATGGATGTGGGTTTCCAACCGCCCCAGCCGGTAAGGATCACCCCGCGTCCTCTGATTTCTTTTATAGCCTCCAGCACCACTTTTCCGATACGCTCGGATTCACGGTGCACCGTACTGCCGAATGAAAAACAGATGGGTGGTTCACCTCTCTCTAGGAATTCGGTCAGTTCCGGTGGCGGGTTGTATCCTGGTTCATCGAGAAAAAAGTAGCCTGGTACAAAAATATTGGATGCAGTCCAATCAACAGGTTTCGGAAGGACCGCTGGGCTGTATGCAAATACCAACGGGGTGGGTAGGCGGCTGCCTGTCAGTCGGAAGGGCCAATACAACTTTTGCGGAAAGTCCTTTGGTGAATCCTTTCGTAGCTTCTCGAATCCGAAGTTTCCACCATGCCAGAATATTTCTTTCGCCATCCAATGCGAGAGAGAGCTGAGCGTTCCCGGAGGGATATTTGCGAAAGCTGGACTGGGGAAAGCCCGGGTCGTGGCAAACATCGGAAACGTCTGGACTGAAATATCGGGAATGTCCATCTCGCACGCAAAACTATGGGCTCCGGTGGTAAAGAGGAACGAGTGAACTAAAAGGTCAGCTCCTTTTACTGCCGTTCGTGCTTGTTGGACTACTTGGGACGCAATGGTAAAAATATGATCTTTCACGGTTTTTACCATACGATAGACATTCACCCCAGCATCGCTCATGGACAAGCTGATATCAGCCGGATTTCCAACCAGTGGGGTAAATGGTACCCCATGCCGCGCTGCCAGATCGGAAAAGCGTTCCGGTCCCGCTAGTCGGATGGTGTGCCCGGCTTTTTTTAATGCAATAGCCAGGGCGAGAAAGGGTTGTGTGTCACCGCGTGTTCCATAAGTGAGAAGGGTGATATGCATGCTTGGTGCATTTCTGGACGGGGTTGATGAAAAGATTAAATCTTTCCTATCCATTGACTATTATATAAGGAAGAGAAGGTTTATGGGCTGAATGGAAATAAAAAACACATGTGACATTATTTTTCCTGGTTATCCTGCGGAATGCAAGATTTGGGGGTTCTCTATCGGAATACGAGGCGAAGTAAATATCATAAAGGCAGATGCAGTAAAAAAATAAGACCACATGGAATCATTGCTCCATGTGGTCTATATGTTCCAGTGCCCCCAAGGGGGTATTGTATATACGGATAATATAAAGGTGAGAGGGTGTTAGACTGTTGATTCGATCTTTGGATCTCAAACCGCCCAAGAGCTTATTCTTGGGCCAGGATGGCTGGATCTCGGCTCTGATTTCTATCACTCTGAAGACATTTGAGCCAGCAGATACCGTACACGTTGTACCAAATCGCCGGGTTTAAGCACTGTTACGGATTCTACGCCGGGTTGAAAATGTCGGATATTGTACGTGGTAAGGTAAACGCATCCTTCGCGCACAGCAGCAGCCAAAATGGGTAGATCCTTGGGGTCAGCGGCCTTCGACAACGCCCT
>Ga0307424_1001434_pt1 | contig 12533 bp, 11 predicted proteins | sample SalMarWE160320MG_FD_202157 | JGI IMG/M metagenome (GOLD analysis project Ga0307424, IMG submission 202157) | Salt marsh sediment microbial communities from the Plum Island Ecosystem LTER, Massachusetts, United States - WE1603-20 | ecosystem: Environmental > Aquatic > Marine > Intertidal zone >... | reverse complement strand
TTTGACCATAAGGGTCCCGCAGGAACCCCTAGTTTCTTGGCTTTTTGTGTGTTGAATCTTCCGGGTCGAGGCTTCTCCTCTAAAGCGTAGGATAGGCTGTTGTTTATATGGTCTGATTTGGCGGCGTAAACCGTGTATTCCTTCTCTTCACAGACCAGACCCGACTCTACCTCAGAAACTTCCACAGGAAAAGTGAGAGAGAAACGAACAGTCAAGTTTATCGCCTCCACAAAAGCTTTGATTCCCTGTGGTCCATAAATCTCCAGCTTCTTCCTCCTATCCAGAAGAGACATCGTCTGGAGAAGCCCAGGCAAACCCAGAACATGGTCGCCGTGCATGTGCGTAACAAAAATTTTTGCTTTGCGGTGAAAGCCTACCCGCGCCTGAATCATCTGCCGCTGGGTGCCCTCGCCGCAGTCAAAGAGCAGCAGCTCAGTTTTTCTTTTAACTGCGATGGCTGACAGTCCCCTCTGGGGCGTTGGGATGCTTCCTCCGGTGCCAAGAAAGATTATCTGCATGTCTGTCAGCTCGCTGCTCCCTCCCGTAATGGTATGTTGTGTCTGTTTATTTGATTAAGGCTTTATGGGTCTTCAGTCACGTTTTCTCGAAGACCACTATTTCTCTTGTTAAACTTCCATGAACATAAACAAAATGTGACTCTACGTGCTTGAAGCCCGCCCCTTCGCCAACCTTGGCGATTTTTGTTGTTTGGGGGGCTGCCATACAGATTCTTCTGCCCTTCGGAATTATGTCTGTGACTGCCGAGAGAAAGTCCTCAACGATAAGTCTGGTGCTTGTTCCCAGCGTGCTTGCTGATCTGCCATAAGGCGGGTCCGTGGCAATACAGTCTGCCTTGGTTACTGGAGGATAACGCGCATCAGCTATAATCGCACCTTCAGTTTCTACTCCATAGTGGTGAAGGTTTTTGTGTCCTCCCCGTAGCATGTGCGGCTTCGCATCAAAACCCAGAACCTTGCATCCTATTAGTCCCGCTTCTACAAGTATGCCTGCGGCTCCACAGAAGGGATCCAAAACCAAGTCGCCCTTCTTTGGTTGAGCCAAATTCACCATAACCCGCGCTAACTGGGATTGCATGGCTGTGGGATGAAAAAAGGGTCGCCTTCGGGGTCTCCTCTCCGAAAAGGGCTTCGGGATTATCTCCGCAGTTTTTAGTCCGAAAATGAACCGTTTGTCTGTTAGGACGCCGAAAAACGTTTTCTGGGGATTCGACAAGTCAACCCTTGGTTTCTTGACCGTTTCCCATATCTGCCCTCCGAGTTTCCTTTCCAAGTTAACACGAACAAGCTCAGGAGTGACGCCCTTCACGCGCCTAACTCTTACAGCAAAACTTTCATCCTCTTCGATAAACTCATCCAAAGAAGCGGAACGTATGTTAGCTAAGATTTCGATGAGATTGGCGTCGCAGTTGAAGATTTCTTGGCAGCAAATTCGGGTCAGGGCAGACCTAGACTGGATTGCCTTTACGCTGTCTGGGTCAGCTTCAAGCCGCAGAACCTGTGTCAACTGCTCCAAAATCTGATACTTGTAGCCTTCCGCCTCTAGGATAGCCTGCGCTTCAGAAACGGGTAAGGTCTCATGTGCGCCTGAAAGCAGGAAAAAAAGTTTTGCCACTTGTTTGGCACCTATCTTGCTAACGCCTCCGCAATGAGTGGAGCAAGCGAGACTGTTCTCACGGACGTGGGGATGCTGTCGGTTCCCACAATTTCTTCAGCGCCGTTCTGCAGAATCTTCTGTGTTGCTTCGCCTATCAGCAGCGGATGCACACAGGCAGCGTAGACTCTTCGTGCCCCTTGACTCTTCAGCATCTTCACTGCCCTTGCTATGGTTCCTCCAGTGCTGATTATGTCATCGAAGACAATCACGTCTCTGCCCTGCACGTTGAGGCTTTTCTCTTCCACCTGAATCTCGCCTGTGTAGCGGTCACGTTCCTTCTTTAGCCAGCCGCATCCTCCGCCAAGAACCCTGTCCGCCTCCTCAGCCAACTCGACTGCACCCTTATCCGGAGACAACGAAAAGGCGCCATCCAATCCTCTGTTCTTGAAGTGCTCTGCCAGCAGTGTTATGGCTGAAAGGTTTTCTGTTGGAACCGAGAAACGCTTCAACGTGTTTTCGGAGTGGATATTCACGGTCACGAACTGGTCCGCTCCGCATGCCTCAATAAGCTTAACTAAGGTGTTGGCGCTGATGACCTCACCGGGCAGAAACCGTTTGTCCTGCCTAGCAAAAGCCAAGTACGGCACCACAGCCGTCACCTTTTCTGCTCCCAACTCTTTGGCTGCGTCCAGCATCAGCAGAAGCTGCATTAGGTTCGTGTCCTGTGGAGGTCCAGTGGACTGAACCACAACCACCTCTTCACCCTTCAAGTCGCCTTCAAAGCGGAGACAGTATTCTCCATCAGGAAAGGCTTTATGATTAACAGAGACAGTTCTGGCATTCAATGTTTCAGCAACTTTTTGCCCCAAACTCGTGGAGGCTGGACCCGGAACAACTATCACAGTTTCCCCTTCTTCCCGTATTCTTCCAGCAGTTCCTTCGCCCTGTCCATCCGCACCTTACGCTCCGAAACCATCCGCTCAACAACCATTTCGATCAGCGGTCCTGAGGCTCCGGCTGTAATCGCCACGTTTCGGGCATGCAGAGACATGTGCCCCCTCTGTATTCCCTCATGAGCCAAAGCACGCAAGGCACCGAGGTTCTGAGCCAAACCCACAGCAGCCATAACTTCTCCCAGTTCGTTGGCTGTTTTTACGCCCAAAATCTTGATTGCCACCTTTGCGGTTGGATGCACCTTTGTTGCTCCACCAATAAGCCCTACAGCCATCGGCAACTCGATCGAGCCTACTAGGTCGCCGTCGCTGTTCTTCTCCCAATAGGACAAGACGCCGTAGTGCCCATTTCTTGCTGCGTAGGCGTGGGCTCCAGCCTCTATGGCACGGTGATCGTTGCCTGTGGCTATGACGACGCCGATTATGCCGTTCATGATGCCCTTGTTGTGGGTTGCCGCCCTGTACGGGTCTGCAGCCGCAAAATTATAAGCCTCCACTATGCCGTCAACAACTTCTTCGCCGCCCACTTCCTCTTTTGCTATGACTGCCCACGCTCTTGCCAACCGCTTCACAGCAAGATTCGAGATTATCCGCAGATAGACTCTGCCTCCGGTCAGTCGTTCGATCATGGGGGCAACTGCCTCAGCCATGGTGTTTACTGCGTTGGCGCCCATAGCGTCCCTGCAGTCAACATGAAGCTCCGTTATCACCATGGGACCAGAATGTGCATCTATCACCTTAACTTCCAGGTCTTTGGCGCCTCCTCCAACAGAAACCAGCATCGGATCCATGTCGTTGGCTTTCTGCAGAATCTCCTTTTTCGCTGACAATATCTTCATTTTTGCCGCGAAGGGGTCTCTGATGTCCACGGCTTGTATCTGACCAATCATAATTGGGTCAGTGCTGCTGGTAAAGAAGCCTCCCTTCTTTCGTGCCATCTTGGCGGCGTACGTGGCTGCGGCAACCACTGACGGCTCCTCGATTGCCATGGGTATCATGTAATCTTTTTTGTTTATTTGAAAGTTCATGGCGATTCCAAGAGGCAACGAGAACGCTCCGACCACGTTTTCTATCATGCGGTCTGCCAGCTCCATCTCTAGGGCGCCGGTTGACTGAAGAATTTCTGCTTCTTCATCGGTTAAGTCTGCAAAATCTTGTACATACTTCATTCTCTCTTTGGGAGACAACTTGTAGAAGCCTGAAACTTGAGAAGTTTTTTTCATTATCTTGTCCTTCTTTGATAGCGCACAGTTTACTTGAGCAGAATCGCATATGAATTTAACTGAGTCAAGAATTTTGCTGTTGTTCTACACTCTTTCGATGCAGGTTATGTAAAAGACTATGTCTTTTGTGAATTCGCGCCATTCCTCAACGTTCTTCTGACGCCAAGGTCACCAGCCGGAACTGTGGCGCCTCTCTTTAAGCCAGCAGCCAGCACCATCTCGGCAGTCCAGGTTCCTACTCCACGAAACTTTTTCAGCGTCTCCGCCACCTGCTCGTTTGAGAGCAACCTTAACGCTTCAGGGTCGAATTCGCCCTCCGCCGTTTTGTCGGCTATTCCTTTGATGTATTCTGCTTTTTTCCAGCTTACTCCGCACCGCCTTATCTGCTCCAGAGTTGCCTCAGCAAGCCGTTTTGGAGTCGGAAAATCGTAGTAGATGATATTTTCTGCTTCTACTGTTTCGCCGAAGGCGGTTACCATCCTGTTTGTGACCGAGAAAGCCACACGTATCGAAATCTGCTGCTGAACTATCGACTTGATTAGGCTCTCGAACACTGTGGCTCCGATGCTTCCAGCCTTTAATCCATAAAACTTCAGTTTCAAATCCTTTAGGACCGGGTCTTTGTGCATGAAAGAGTAGAGACCCTTCAGGTCTTGGCTGAAAGAAAACAGCTCATCCAGCCTCTTTGTCAGCTCCTCTTCTTCCTGTTCAGTAACTGTCTGGAAAGTTTTTACTTCGATTTTTGGTTCTTCGATGGTGCCTAAGGACCGTAATGCAACGGGAATCAGCTTGCCAGAGTCTAACCGTATTGCCCGTTTCCAAACTCCGTCTTCAAAGACTTCTGGCATCGGCTTGTCAAACCCAAAAACGCCGCAGTTCAACTCAAAATCGAAGGGAGGCTTAGGGCAGATGTGGAAGATTTGGGCTGACAACGTCTTTTCCTCTCTTGTGGTAATCAGCAGAATGGTGTCTTCCCTAATAAAACATAACAAAATAAATTGATGTTCAGCTAAAGTTTCATGGACGAACCGTCATGTGGACAAGCTGGAGACCCGATGCAAAAGCCGTTCTCGGGGACAAGAAGGCTCGAGTTAGCTTAGCAAGATACTTTGATGTCATGGAAGACGACAAACCCGCCAAGTTCATGATAGCCAAAAAACTGCCCGCCGCCTTCAACAAGAACGATTCACTCACGAAACTTTGGAACCTGCATGAGCAGCTCACCGAAGAGTTCCTTCAGCTCGAAAAGCTGATTGACACCCGACAAAAAAGCCTAGACGACTTGGACGCTCCAGAAAAATCGTTCCTTGACCTGAAAACAGAACTGGCAAACCGCATACTCGAAAACTGTCACCTCTGCACACGCAACTGCAGCATCAATAGACTCGATGGAGAATTAGGCTACTGCAGATGCGGAACCCAAATTACTGTTTCATCGATTTTTCCGCATACTGGCGAAGAGCCTGAACTGGTTCCCTCCGGCACCATATTCACTTTAGGCTGCACACTAAAGTGCCTTCACTGCCAAAACTGGAGCATATCCCAGTGGTTCGAGTCAGGAGAAACCTGCTCATCCACCCAGTTGGCTAGGGCGATAGAGGCTCTTCGTAAGGGCGGCTGCAGAAACGTCAATCTTGTGGGCGGAGACCCTACTTCATGGCTGCCGCAGTGGCTTGAAACCTTCAAGCATGTTGCCGTGAATGTGCCGGTGGTCTGGAACTCCAACTCCTACTACAGTGAAGAAACCGCTAGGCTGCTTGCCGGATTCGTGGACGTGTATCTTCTCGATTTCAAGTATGGTCCCGAAGAGTGCGCAGAAAAGATTTCGGACGCTCCAGACTATTGGATGGCTTGCACCCGAAACCACCTGTACGCCAAAAAATATGGAGAGCTTATCATCAGAGTATTAGTCCTGCCTGGGCATCTTGAGTGCTGCACAAGACCTGTCTTGAACTGGATATCCGAAAACCTTGGAGACTGGGTTCGCGTAAACTTGATGTTCCAGTATCTCCCAGAATGGAGAAGCCACGAAGTCCCTGAGCTGCGGAGGAGCCTCACGGAAAGGGAACGGCGTCGCGCCAAGGAGCTGGCGAAGGAGGCGGGGTTAACCAATTTTATAACCTGAGCGGTCACTGTGCAAGGCTGTTTTTGTTGTAGAGGCGGCTGGCGGTTTCTGAGTTAATTTTCATGTAATATTTGAGGTGTAGATGAGCATGTACGTGACTATTCCGAATACCAGAGATATTAGCCAAAGCAGAACAGTTAGGTCCATTAGCCGCTTCCTTCTGCTGCACGCCGCAATGTTAGATGGCTTCAACGCCCACAGCAGCACCAGCAGTATTCCCAGAATCATTGCGGCGGCTCCTGGGATTGCATGAATCCATGTGGTCTGAATTTCCGCGTATGAAATGGAATCCACAAAATCTCCAAAGTGCCGAAAGAATATTGGTCCCATCACTGTCAGAAATGAAACTACATGCAGGATAACTGCTGTTCCCATGGATACGCCGTGAATCTTGAATTTGTTTTTGTTCTTGTAAACCAAGCTGACAACAATGATTAGAAACGCCGCTATCTGCAGTATGAGGTTGACGTCTACCTGAAGTGTTGCTCCAGTGCCAAAAATTCCTGACAATCTAATCCCCCAAATCATCCTATACAACAAATATGCTGCCCAAAAACGTTAAAAGACTTTTCATAACAGAATGGACACGCCTCAGCCTCCAAATGAACCCAAAAACCCCTTTTTCGAGCATCTACCTTTATATACTAACATGGGAACAAAAAGAGAAAAGGCGAATACCATGAGATATTGCCCTGAATGCGGCGGCGAACTACACTATGCATCACGTACAAAATGTTATGTTTGCAAGAGCTGCGGTCTTTCTCTCACCCCTCAAGAACTTTATGAGATGCGTGAAAAGCTGAGACCAAGTTTCGAAACCGAAGAGGACCAGCACCAACAAGAGAGAAAGGATTATCTGAAGTGGTGGCTCGGCAAGAAGAAATAGTGTCTGCAGAAACGTAACGTTTTGGCAAAAACTTAGGTAACATGCTTTTTAACCATAACTTCACCCGTAAACAAAGCAGTTATTACTCTTCAGCTTCACTTTAGTAACTAGAATTTGCTTCAGGTAGATGTTCCCATGGTTCAGTCTGTAGAAATAATCTGCGTCGGAAACGAGCTTCTGATAGGCAAAACCTTGAACACAAACGCTCAGTGGCTGGCCAAAAGAGTCACTACGCTGGGCTTAACCACTCGCCGCGTCACAGTTGTGGGCGACGACATCGACGAAATCTCATGTGCCCTAAAGGAGGCGATTCAACGTAGCCCCGGTTTCGTCTTAACCACGGGCGGTTTGGGTCCCACTTTTGATGACAAAACCTTGGAGGGATTGGCGAAGGCGTTGGGGCGAAAGATCGAAGTGAACGAAGAGGCTTTGAGGATGGTTACGGAGAAGTACCTCAGCTACGCGAAGGAGGGCAGGATGGAGGCGGCTGAGTTGACTCCTCACAGGGTAAAGATGGCTAGGCTTCCAGACGGGTCTAAGCCTCTGCCGAATCCCATTGGAACGGCGCCTGCAGTGGTTGCAGAGTATGAAAACGTGACCATAATAGCTCTTCCCGGAGTCCCCTCCGAGATGAAAAGCATCTTTGACGAGTCAGTGGCTTCTGTCCTGAAGCAAGCTGCGCATGGCGTAACCTTTTTTGAAACAAGCATCGAATCCACAAACGTCATGGAGTCGGAGATGGCACCCCTCATCGATAAGGTGATGCACAGCAACCCTCACGTCTACATAAAATCCCACCCTAAAGGCACTGAAAGGGTTCCCCGCATAGAATTCCATCTCTCTACAACAGCCACGGACTCAGTCGCCGCCAGACAGCGTGTCACCAAAGCCCTCATTGAGCTGACGGAACTGATTCAAGGAAAGGGCGGGAAAATCAAGCCCGTCAAATCAGCAATCTGAAGTCACCAAAGCCTTCTATAGACAGACAAAAATTATATTGTCTAACTGAAGATATGAGGGTTCATGTGTTTCCTGTGTATTGAGGTGTTTGAGTGGTTGTAGTGTTTGTTATTGGGACAGCTGGGTCTGGAAAGTCTCTTCTTACTGCTTCCCTCACTGAGTGGCTTAAAGTCGGGAAACAGAAGGCGGCAACTGTGAACTTGGATCCCGGCGTCGTGAATTTGCCCTACGCGCCAGACATTGACATACGCAACTCTGTTGACATTAACCAAATCATGGAAGATTACAGTCTTGGACCCAACGGCGCCCTAGTCTTAGCCGCTGACCTGATAGCTGAGGAGGCTGAAAGAATCGGAGGCGAAATAGAGGACCTCCAAGCTGATGTTGTCATCGTTGACACTCCGGGGCAAATGGAGCTGTTTGCTTTCCGAGCCAGCGGACCCTACATCGCAAACGAGTTGACGAAGGAGCAGAAAGCCATCGTCTACCTGTTTGATGCCGTCTTCTCTTTTAATCCCCTCAACTACGTCTCGAACATGTTCCTTTCTGCTGCAGTTTATAACCGATTCTTTTTCCCGCAGCTGCATGTGCTTTCGAAGTGTGACCTTCTTCCCCCTGAAGAGGCTAACCGCATCTTGAGGTGGTCTGCTGACCCTGACGCGCTTGAGGCTGTTATTGAAGAAAAGTTGAGTGGTACAAGAATGCTTCTTAGCAGAGATATGGTGCATGCTATTTATCGTCTGGGGTTAGAGTTTCAGTTGATACCTGTTTCTGGGAAAACGAATGATGGTTTGATTAATCTCAGTTCCGCGCTGGAGCGCATTCTCACGGGGGGAGAAAAGTTTACTATGTAGCTTTGAATGTCTCCTTGTGGGCGGGGATTTTCCTATTTTAATGTCGAATTCCTATTGGACGAGCAACTTTAAGCGTTAAAGCCATTAATTGAGCGTTATAGTATCTGCTTCAGGATAGGTAATAAAAACTTTGACGCTTCCATGTCTATTTAAGTCATATACATACCCGTCATTAATGCATAATGTTTATATTTAGCCTCATTATGAATCTGTAGCCATGATGAAAAAAAGAATGCTCAAGCTTCTGTTTGAGCTAATGAAGAATGCGAAAAGAAGCGACAGGGAAATTGCAAAAATCATAGGAGTTTCACAGCCAACCATAACACGGATGCGACAGCGGCTAGAGAAGACAGCTATAGTAGACTACACAGTTATACCTGATTGGACAGAACTTGGATTCGAGATTATGGCAATGACCTTCGTAAAGGCTAAAGGAGCAGCATCGGCGGATAAGGCAAAGAAGTGGGCTGCAAAGAACCCCAACGTTGTTTTCACTGCTGGCGGCGAAGGCATGGGAATGGATTACGCAATAATTTCTTTCCACAAGAATTACTCTGGTTATTCCAGCTTCATAGAAACGCTGAAAACAGAGTGGGCTGACAGTCTGCAAGCCCTCCAGAGCTTTCTTATGACTACGGGCGAAGAAAGAATGGTGAAGCCCTTCTCTCTAAAGTATCTGGAAAAAACTTGGGATGAATCCTAGGCAACTAGGAAAGCAAGCCTGTCACACCCTCTTACCTTTTTCTTTTTGTAGAACTTTTTTTGATTAGGCTCTGTTATCTTTTGGCTTTCCAGAGGAGTATAGAAAGCCTTAATTTAATCGCATATCTCAAAAGCATGGAAGGGTCCGTAGCTTAGCAAGGAAGAGCATCTTGCGCCTACAGCACCGGGCTTTTAACCCGGGGGTCAGGGGTTCAATTCCCCTCGGACCCGCCACTACCTCTTCAAACATTCAGTATGTCTATTTGTTTGCCGACTTTTTGTTTCAACGCTTTTTGGTATGCAATCTTGGCTGCGGCGGCGTCCTGTATGGCTAGCCCAGTGGATGTGAAAACTGTGATTTCGTCTGGTGTGGTTCTTCCCTGCTTCAGTCCCGCCACTATCTCGCAGATGTCGCCCCAAATGTCCTCTTTGCCGATTATTTCTTTAGCGAATGGAACGTTGATTTCGCCGCCGTGGCAACTTTGGCTCCAGTCATCTACAACAATCTTTGACTTAAGCAGAATAGCTGGATCCAGCTCCTGTTTGCCTGGAGCGTCTGCGCCTATACAGTTGATGTGCGTTCCTTCATCTACCCATTCCGCTGACACCAAAGGTTCTCTTGAAGGCGTAGCAGTTACGATGATGTCCGCCCCTTGGACAGCATTCCTGACGCTTTCAACCGGATAAATGGACTCCTGTTCGCCCTTAGTTTTCATCTCTTCTGCATACTTCACGGCAGCTTCTTTGTCTCGATCCCACACCCTCACTTCCTCAATCGTCCCGAAAACAAGCTGAAGACCCATAAGCTGTGTTCTCGCCTGCATTCCTGCACCCACAACGCCGACTGTTTTCGGGTCAGGATTAGCAAGATACTTCGCTGCCACTGCCCCCGCTGCGCCAGTCCTCAAGGCAGTAATCCATGCTCCACCCATTATCGCTTCTGGCGCCCCAGTTCTTGGGTCAACCAGTATAATCATTGCCATAACTGTAGGCAATCCATGCTTTTTTCGGTTTTCAGGATGCGAATTCACAACTTTCACGGCAACCGCATCGGTTTCTTCAAGATAGGCGGGCATGGTTCTTACGTCGCCGTTGTATTTGTTCAAAAAAAGGTATTGTTTAGGCGGCATTTGGGCATGACCTAGCCCCTTCATTCTAAACGCTGATTCAACGGCGTCTATCACTTCTTTCAGTGAAAGCAACTTTTTCATGTCTTCTTCAGACAGAATCAGAGTTTTCATCTGCTTTTCACAGCTCCCTTTCAGTCAAATAATCTTTGTTGGAAGTTAGGCTTTAATTTTGCCCGCTTCAGTTAGGTGTTTGTGATTGTTCTCTTTTTTGCTAGGATGACTGCAAACAGTGTTAAGATGACAAATACCAAAATTAGGAAGTGGAACTCTGGAATAACCGTGTAGATGTAATAGTTTCCTGCATTGTCTTCTACAGCTAAGTTGTTACTGTTGTCATAAGCTAATATCTTGTATTGTACCCGCATTCCTTCTTCGAAACCTGGGATTTCTCCCGAGTACATGTTCGCTGAAATGCTTGCCATCGCTGTGTTTGTCCATGTTTGTCCCTCATCTGTGCTGTAGGAGAGAACAACTTCGCGTACCCCAACTCCTTCATCGGTAACCTCTACGGAAACAGTTACGGCTTGACTCGGTTCTACCTCTTCTGGGCTTGGATCTTGAGACTGACCACCAATTGTTGGCGGCGTTACATCGCCACTCTCAGAGGCGCCAACTGGTATTGCGTAAAGTGGGATAATTGAAGTTGACAGACCAAGTGTGCTGCGTAGTTGTTGTGCTCCTGCGCCGTTCCATTCCTCAAAGCCCTCGCTGAGTATGTTTGCTTTTAGGTTCAATGCTGATGCTTCAAGAAACAGCTGCTGGATTACGCATCCCGCATTCACTTCCATGAACAGGTGAGGTAACTCTCCGCCATCGCCTCCTTGTGATGAATCGTAGCCTACGAGAAACAGTGTCGGAGCATCTGCCGCCCATGTTTGACCCGAAAACGTGTTTGCTATATCCAGTCTTTTGTCATCACCCAGTATCTCCGTGACAGAATGGCTTTCCGGCAGGTAACGGTATACTCCTGTAGCGTTTGAAGCGTAGACAACAAGCGGATAAGTTCCGAATGCACTTGGCGTAGTTCTGTGGTCTGTGCTAGAGTAGCCGTAGGCAGCCCACAGCAGTTGAGAAAGCTCCTGCAAGGACAAGGGTTCTTCAGTCCAATCCTGCACAAAAACTATGTGCCTCACAGCATCTTCAAAAGTTGATTCGCTGTATTGGACAGGTGGAAGATTTCCTGTCATAATACTGTATTTTGGGGTTGCTGCCTGATACTGCTCTGTTGGATAGCTTAGCGGCATCGCCAGCAAGGGAGTTAGTGTGCTGGGCAATTTGAGAACGCTGCGTAACATTCCAGCATTTATGGTGCCAACAACGCATGTCCCCAAATCCTGAGACGACGCCGCCACATGCAGGTTTTGAGCAAGGCAGCCAGCTTCTGCAGAGGCAAAATAGTGGTTATTCATTCTGGTTTGGTTCCAAACTATTATCAAAACCTCTTTTGCGTTGGCAGGCCAACCACTAACATAATCATAGGGACGTATGGTCTCCTTATTCACGGTTAGGTCATGTACGACGAGTGAGTTGCTTTCAGGAATATACCTGTAACTACCTGTTTCGTTGACTGTGAATACTGTTAATGAATAATCGTAGCCTATTCTTGGCAAGTTCCTTCTCTCATTTGTGTACCCATAAGCTGCCCCTAACACGTCTAACAGCGTCTGTCTCGGTATGTTCTCCGAAGTAAAGCTTCGCATCGACTCTCTGCGACTAAATTCTTGTTCTACTGGACGAGAAAAAGCTTGTGTTGTGACCATTGAAAGGGAAATTAAGAACAGAATCATGCATGTGACAAAATTTCTTTTTGATAAGTAATTCATTTTCAAAAAGTTAGACGTTGATACGCTTATAAACTTTCCACGACCCACCGTTAAGCCCTGTATCCTACATGACTTTCTATCATTAGACTACACGTTTTGAGGCCCGTCACAATCCGCCCATAGGCGCCTATGAATAGTCTATATTCATTCCTGCAAGTTTCATCAAGGGACGTAAAGCCTTTCTTCCATGTTTCCACCTGTAATAGAGCACGTAGGCAAGCATCGTCACAAACCTTGTGGGCCATTGGTTTCTTTCAGGTGTG
>Ga0307424_1001433_pt1 | contig 12537 bp, 15 predicted proteins | sample SalMarWE160320MG_FD_202157 | JGI IMG/M metagenome (GOLD analysis project Ga0307424, IMG submission 202157) | Salt marsh sediment microbial communities from the Plum Island Ecosystem LTER, Massachusetts, United States - WE1603-20 | ecosystem: Environmental > Aquatic > Marine > Intertidal zone >... | reverse complement strand
TCGGCTGCCTGCTCCGGTTCAGCCTCCCAGCCCTCGGCAAGGTGGCTGATATCATAATTCTGACAGAATTGACAGCGTAAATTGCAGTGGCTCAAGAAAATGGTCCCTGACCCGAACCTCCCCACAAGGGGTGCTTCCTCACCAAAGTGCGCGTTGTAGCTTGCTATTTTTATCTTTCTTCCTGCGCCGCAAAATCCCATTTCTCCTGCAACTCTGTTCACTTTGCACTTCCGGGGACAGAGATCACAGCTCGCCAGCCGATCCAGCGCCTCTTTTACGCGTTCCCGGAGCGTCCCGTCGCGGTACAGAGCAATGTATGAAGGTTCCATCTCTCTTGAAACCTCAGAAAACACTATCCCCCTGAAACGTATACTATGTTTTCAGGGGGATAGAATAGATCAGTCTCGAGCTGAGCCGAATATCCTTAGCAGCATGAGAAAGAGATTGATGAAGTCAAGGTAGAGAGAAAGCGCACCCAGAATGGCCCCCTTCCTCACGGCAGTCCCATCCACCCCTGCAGGCTGAGTAAGCGCCATATTTTTCAGCTTCTGGGTATCATAGGCGGTAAGCCCCACAAAAACGATAACCCCTATATAGCTTATGATGAGGCTCATGCCGCTGCTCTTGATAAACATGTTTACCACGGAGGCGATGATAATTCCTATGAGCCCCATGAAGAGAAATCCCCCCCACGAGGTCAGGTTTTTCTTTGTGGTCCATCCGTAGATACTGCAACCAATAAAGGTTGCGGCGCATACGAAAAAAGTACTGGCAATGGAAGTGCGCGTATATGCGAGAAAAATAAAAGAGAGAGTCAAACCATTCAGGCCCGAATAGAAAACAAAAAGGAATGTGGCGGTTCCGGCGCTGACCTTGTTGATCATTCCACTGATGGCAAATACCAGCCCCAGTTCAGCCAGGATCAACACGAAAAAAACCATTCGGTTGCTGAAAAGGAAGCGCATCAGTGTCTCGTTGTTGGAAACATAAAATGCCACGAAGGCGGTCAGCCCGAGGCCGATGCCCATCCAGTTATAGACACTTCTCACAAAATTATTGACCAGGACATCGGTCCCGGGTCGTGCTGAAGTCAATTGCTGCATTTTTTCTTTCCTCCTCCAATATGTGCTTTAAACCGTAGACTGTGAACCTGTACATAATTTCGCATTATTCTTTCCTTCGGCCTTCCACCTTCAGTCTATCCACCTGAATAGTTACAAATATTATAACTCCATTCACAAAAATCGCAACCTCAATCGCCTTTTTTTGATTGCCCCTTCTTTATCGGGTTGCTATCCTCAAAAGACAAAGGAATTTCACTCATGAACGGAAACCCCGGAAAACTCTTTTTGGCGATGGTGGGTCTCCCGGCTAGGGGAAAATCGACCATTGCGAGCAAGCTGAAGGAAAATCTCCTCAAGGATGCCATTAAGACGCGCATCTTCAACAATGGCAAGTTGAGAAGGCGTCTCTTGCGGGAGAACACATCATATCCGGAATTCTATAATCCGGATAACCGCGAGAGTGTTCAGTTCAGGGAAAAAATCGCCCTCATCAACATTAAAAGAGCCAAGAAATATCTTGAAAACGAGGGGAACATCGCCATTCTGGACGCAACCAATGTAAGCTCCAACAGAAGGAAAATGATTATCAGCCTTGCGAATAAATACCCCCTGCTTTTTATAGAATGTATGAACAACGATGAAGAAATCCTGGAGGCGAGCATCAGGAGAAAGATCATTCTGCCCGAGTTTCAACACCTCAGCGAAGATTCCGCAGTGCACAGTTTCAAACAGCGCATCGACTATTACAGGAGCATCTATAACACCTTGGCGAAAGAGCGAAATTTTGTTCACCTTGATTCGTTAAACAATAAGATCCTGAAAGAAGAGATACGAGACCCGCTTCCTTATTATGATCGCATCCGTGATTTCCTGGTCACCGACAGCGTCAAGAATCTCTTTTTAATCAGACATGGAGAGACCTTTTTCAATCTGGAGAACCGTATCGGTGGTGATTCCCGCCTGACAGAAAACGGAAGATCCCAGGCCAGGGCGCTGGCACACTATTTTCGCAAGAAAACCATCCCGGTCATTTTTACGAGTGATAAGATCAGAACCATTGAAACAGCTGACCCGGTCAAAGAACTCCAGGATCATTGTTCCATTATTCCGCTGAGCGAGTTCAATGAAATTGACAGCGGGGTTTGTGAGGCCATGAGCTACGAAGAAATCAAGGAGAAGATGCCGAGCATCTACGCATCACGGAAATTGGATAAATATAACTATGTGTATCCCGGTGGCGAGGGGTACGTCACTATGCAGGGAAGAATTGACCAGGGCATAAAAAAAGCGCTCTATTTGAGTGGAAATGCCGGGAACATCATGGTCGTGGGGCACCGGGCGGTTAACCGCATGATCCTTTCCCACTTTCTCTACCGCCGCAAAGAAGATGTCCCGTATATCTACATCCCCCAGGACAAGTTTTATCACATCACTGCCACCCAGGATAAGAAGCTTTTTCAACTGAAGCGGTTTGAACCCCTCTTCAGGCCTTGAGATTGCAGCCTGAAAAATAGGATGAGGGTTATCCTGTTCTTGACATCCGGAAACTTTCCAGTTAAATTGTTCGATCCTTTTCCTTATGCAATGGATCACTGCCTCTTTTGCCCCTCAATGAGAGTTGGGAATCCTCCAGATCCAGCTCTTGTTGCTGTAGAACAGAAGATTCGCCAACTCAGACCCCTTTCCATGTCTGATCAATGCTGCTGGTAGGAAGAGACGACAAAATCAGGATAGGCATTCCCGCCGTGTTCCCCGTAGTCCAGACCCTCTGCCTCTTCTTCGGCAGAGACCCTGATACCTCCGAATACTGCTTTTGCAACACGAAAGGTAATCCATCCCATAAGAAAGGCCCACGCGATACAAACGCCCGCGGAAATCAGCTGGGCGAGTAACTGGTCTGCACCACCTCCGTAGAAGAGGCCCTTAACATAAGGGGCTTTCGTGGTATAATTGCCATAGGTCCCGTCAGCGAACAACCCGACGCTTATCACTCCCCAGATCCCGTTTATGCCATGTACGGACACAGCACCAACGGGGTCATCGATATGGAGCTTATCCAATGAAAGGACACTCAAGCAAACCAGAATCCCTGCAATAAGGCCGATGACCACGGCAGCCCATGCTTCCACCCATGCACAAGGGGCCGTAACCGCCACAAGCCCTGCCAGTGCACCGTTCAGGGTCATCCCAAGGTCCCAGTTGCCCAACTTTAATTTCATGAAAATCAAGGCGGCTAATGCCCCCGCGGCCGCTGCGAGATTCGTGTTTACGGCAATGACGGAGATTCGGAGTTCATGGGCCGACAGGGTTGATCCGGGATTGAACCCAAACCACCCGAACCAGAGGATGAACACACCCAGGGCGGCCATGGGGATATTATGCCCCACAATCGGTTTGACCTTTCCCTTATCATCATATTTGCCGATTCTCGCGCCAAGGGCCATGGCCCCTGCCAAACCAATAAATCCTCCCATCGCATGGACAATGCCGCTCCCGGCAAAATCAACGGCCCCGACTCCGAATGGCAGTTTGGACAGCCAGCCGCCACCCCATACCCAATGGCCGTAGATTGGATAAATGATCGCGGATACAACGGCACTGTAAAACAGATAGACGGGAAATTTAATCCTTTCGGCCACGGCACCTGAAACAATGGTGGCGGCAGTAGCTGCAAAGACCACCTGAAAAATCCAGATCAAATACGTATGCACGTCATAAGCATCGCCATGCAAAAACCATCCACTGATACCGATGAGCGTATGCCAATCCTTCCCCATCATGAGGGCATAGCCTACGGCAAAAAACACCAGACTGCCCGCTACAAAGTCCATCAGGTTTTTCATCATCAGATTAATGGCGTTTTTGGCCCGACAGAAACCCGCCTCAACCAGGGCAAACCCAGGTTGCATAAACATAACCAGGAAGGCGCATACCAGGATCCAGACATAATCCACAGGCGCGCCAGGGTCCTTTTTTAACGTCTCAGCCCCGGTGGGATCCCCGGCATAGGCCTCTAAAGCAACGCCCACCAAGATGAGAACTCCCAGAAAAAACAACCAACTTCTTTTTTTATGCATATTAAACATATTGAATTTCCTCCTCCCTAAAGGGCATCTTTTCCGCTCTCTCCGGTCCTGATGCGTATCGCCTGTTCAATGGGTGAGACGAAAATTTTCCCGTCGCCTATACTCCCGGTCCGTGCCTTTTCCTGAATCAATGTCATGGCCTCGTTCAAGACAAAGGAATCGACGACTATCTCAACTTTTACCTTCGGGACAAAGTCTATCCGGTATTCCGCTCCCCGGAAGACCTCCTTGTGTCCACGCTGGCGTCCAAATCCTTTCACCTCGCTGACCGTCATTCCCTGGATGCCAAGGCCCATAAGGGCCTCCTTCACTTCATCCAGCTTAAAAGGTTTAATGATGGCTTCGATCTTTTTCATTTTTCCCTCCCTTAACCGTTCTCTGATCTGTCATTGGATTTTGCGATCCTTTCATCTTTCCCCGAGAAAGCTGTTAGCACTCATCCGCAATAGATGTGCCAAGAAGCCCCATTTCCTTCTATCTGTTTGATTTACATATGATTCTATCATGTGAACAGGAGAGCATGAAAGGTCTGATATATACTTTATCGTAGCATTTAACATCAATTCCTACATTATTGTATATTTGTTAACGGCCGGCTGCTTTTGAAATTTTCTATTGAAGACACAGGTCACCATAGTACCGAAAACCCCACTGAAGCATATACTGTAACTTGCCCAGCATAATCGGAAAAAAAACGTTGTGTCTGCTAACCAGGTCTCCAGAAAGGGTTGCTGTTTTTTTCAGGATAAGCCTCTTCATAACATGATAATGCTTCTGATAATGATGGACTGGTGTAAGACTTTATGGTATGAAGCTTGCAGCAAAACTCGAATGCCTGTTAAAGTTGTTATTGGTCAGATCTTGCTGCGTTACTGTTGGAAAGGAGCGGATGTTCATGCCAGAATCTTTCATGACCCTATTTCCCCAAGTTCTTAATACCCTTGAGGCCACAAAAGTCCCGGTTCAAATGAGTGCAAACCTTGCTGAGGCGGCCATGCAATCTTGGGCCATGGCCTTTGACCTCACCAGGAATACATACGAACTGAGCTGCCAGCTGATGAAAGACTTTCTGCCTTTGGCTGTTCCCCGGCTCAATGGATCATGCAGACAACTCTTTGACATGTGCCATGAAGGGGCAGACGGTTTTGTGTCTTTGGCTGAAAAAAGTGTACTGGACGGCCTGGGACGCTTCCATCAAAGAAGGCAAGGGGAACTGGAATTCATCAAGCTCTTCATTGAGCAGCCCCCTGTGCAGGACTGGAGCATTGAATATGATAATACCAACGTCCTTCTGGATTTGCCGGGTCTCAGGCTCATAGACATCTCATTGGATGTAAAACACAAGATCCAGAACTACGGGGTAGTATTTGCTCCCCGTGCCGGGCACCATTCCAATATCGCCGAACGGGTGGCTTTTTACATGAGAGATCATGGCATCACCCGCATGGCCGTTGTGGAGCAAAAATGTGCAGATGACATCCCGCTCTATGTGGGCGGGATGAGACACCATGAAGATTTTGAGGGACAGGTGGATCAGTACAAGGCGGTATTGAAGCATCTGAAAGGTCTGACAGGATATCCTTCCCACCTGGTCGCCATTTGCCAGCCAGGGCCCCTCCTCATAACCACCTTGATCCTCAATCCCCACCTTGCCAAGACGTTCGGATCGGCGGGAGCTCCCATGCACACCGAGGGAGAAAAAGGATACCTGACGGATTTTGCCCGGCTGGTGGGAGAGAAATATATCGATCGGCTCATCAGTTTTTTCGGCCACACCGTATCGAAGGGCCACAAAGGCGCAGGGAGAGAAAGTTACGACGGCAGGCTCCAGGTGCTCGGCTTTTATCTCCTGGGGATGGATCAGCATATCAAAAACATGCAGTCCCTTTTATCCGACTTGAGGCAGAGAAATGGGGCCAGCGCCAAACGTCAAAAGACATTCTATCAATGGTATCATTTTGTGCAGCACAGCCCGGCAGGCTTTATCCGTGACACCTATAAAAAAATCTTCATTCGAAATGATCTGATCAGGGGCGAGTTGATGATCGGTGGGAAAAAGGTCAGCATCAAAGACTATCCCGGCAGTGTCCCCCTATGGGCACTGGGTGGCACAAGAGACGAGATCGCGCCCCCCCTCCAGGCAACCGGGCATATGGCATTGATCAAATCCGTCCCGCCGGAAGATAAGCTCACCCTCCTGTGCGATGGGGGCCATATGGGCATTTTTCGATCCTCCAAGATCCTGAAGGAGCATTATAGCAGGATTGTAGACTTTATCCTGTCCCACAGTGACCGGACAAAAAATAAGGGTTCATCCGAATTTTGCGTACTTTGAGGCTCAAAGATTGATTCTAGCATGTACAGAATATGCCCTTTTTTCTCCGATTCCGAGTCTTCCGGGAAGTACACTTTAGTCGGATGAACCAAAATAAGTTTCAAGACGCCTTTTTCCCATTGGACCCCGACCCATCCGACTCTCCAAAAAACGTTTGAAAAGGCGTCATACCTGTCATCATCTTTTGGGTTGTACCGGAAATGTCCATACCCAGATCAAGCCATTTTTTGAATTGCTCGTCTACCGTGCTCTTGTAGGTAATATAGCCATTAATCGTCTGCTCAAGATACTTTTCAAAGAATTCCTCAAGCACGTTTTGCCCGTACTGAATGAACAGGTGCAGGAGAGATACCGGTAACAAGACATTCTTTTTTCTGGCCTCTTCAAGCACAATCTGCGTAAGGATAAATCCAGTCACGTCCTCTTCTGTCTTTGCGTCAACAACCTCCACTTGTCGCCCGTGCCTGACCATTTCCGCCACCTGATCAAGGGTCACATAGCTGCTCTTTTCAGTGTCATACAACCGCCTGTTCGCATATTTTTTCAGAAGAACTTTTTCCGCCATTTTTCCCAATCTCCATTAATGTTATCCATGTTATATTGCACAATTAATAACTGCATACTATTTACTCTTAGCATTGCAATGGTAATAAATCAAGCTAAAAATAACTACTTATATAGCTCACTCAAAGGGAATAGGCCTCTTCTGGTCAACGATTTATTTGGTGCGGTGCACCATTTTTTTCTTGACAATTCCGAAAAAGACCATATAATACTATTAACCTTACTCAAAGTAAGGAAAAATTTTTGAACCAAAATAACGGGGGTGTATAGCATGGAGACGGAAACATTAGCAGAGCAGATAATCGACTTTCACAGGACCACATTTGATACGGGCCTCAGTGCGATGGCGATGCTGCAGGAGCAAACAGAAAAATTATTCAACACATCTTTGGAACAGTCTTTCTTGATGCCGAAGGAAGGGAGAAAAATAATTGATGAATGGCTGGAATCGTACAAAAAGGGTCGGGATGATTTCAAAAAGACCATGGATGAGAACTTTCAGAAAATAGATTTTGGGGATGCAGGGGCCAAAGAGATGGAGGAAAAGATCACCCAGGTGCATGAGGATATCAATTTCCTAGGATCAAAACTTGCTGCGCTGGAAAAGAAGGACTGGAGCAAGGAGGTGGTAACGAACCTCTTGAATAAAAAGGCCTTGACTGCAAAAGAAGATCTCAAACCTTTGAAGAAGGCCCTCAATGATATAGAAAAGGGGATGCCCGCCGCGTCTGAACTCAGAAAAATCAAAGAGTCCGTAGACCAGACCGAAGAAAAATTGAATGGGATAGTGGAAGAAATGACCGAAATCAAGAAACTTCTGCAGGATGTCGGGCCAAAACTGAAAACCGTGGCAGAGACATCTGAAAAGATGGTGAAAAAGGCCAAGCCCGGGGACTCAGCTAAAACCGCTTGATAGAGGTTTTTTGCAGGGTTTCATAATGAACAATGGGGTATGAATGCACCTTGGAGGTAAACTCCAGGGAAATGATGAAAACACTTTAGACCCAACACATTCAGGAGGATGAGAAATGGAACAATCAACAGTTATGAAACAGATGATAAACTTTAACAAAGCTGCATTTGACAATGCCTATACGGCCATGGCAATGCTCCAGGATCAGACGGAAAAGATAGCAAATATGTCCATGGAACAGGCATGGATCCCGAAAGAGGGGAAAGAGTTCGCAGATCAGTGGACCAGGGCATACAAGCAGGGATGCGAAGATTTTAAGCAGGCAGTTGACGACAATTTCAAAAAGGCCGAAGATTTTTTTACTGGACCCGAGAAGACAAAAAAGGCCGAAACCAAGAAGTAGTTTCTAAGACATTTTCAGGAATACGGGCACTGCCAAGAATTAGGATTGCCCAAAACACAAACAGGGGGAAACAGAAAATGATGGATCAAAAAGCAATTTTCAAGCAAATGGTGGATTTCAACAAAGCGGCCTTCGACAACACCTTTAGCGCCATGGGCACCGTGCAGGACCAGACCGAAAAAATGTCCAAGACGGTCCTGGAGCAGGCCACCTGGCTTCCCGACGAAGGCAAAAAGGTTATCAATGAATGGATCCAGGCCTACAAAAAGGGTCGTGAAGATTACAAAAAACTCGTTGATGATAACTTCAAACGGGTGGAAGACTTCTTTGCTGCTTCCAAGTAGAGCCTGATAGGAGGACGGCAGATGGGTAATCAAAGAAAAACAGGGGCTGATGAACCCATGGACATCTTTGAACCAATCAGCCGTTCTCTTCAAAGGTTTTCTGAAATCAGTCTCAAGGCGACCGAGGCGACCAGTCAGCAATTTCAAGCAGCCCAGACCTATTGGACTGGGGTTTTCAAATACGTGAATGAATTCATGCTCCCTTATTGGACCGCCCTGAACGCCTTTAATACCACAGAAAAAGATAAACTCCTGCGAGCCCCCCTTTCAGAAAGCCTCAGAGATTATTGGGAGCTTTTGCAATTTAATATCCAAGTCGCTGAAAAAGGTCTTACCAGCAGCCTGAATGCGATGCTGGACTATCATCTTGGTGATATGAACAAGGCCTTTTCAGCGTGGCTCACTGCTGTTTCCAGCGGGGATGGCAACGGTATTGCTGGTTACATTGCAAGGCATGCTGGATTGATAGAAAAGGTGGTATATGCCTACCCAAAGGCCATCCTGGACATCCAACCGGAATATGGGTTCCACTTCGACAATGGGGGTTACGAAAAGGTAGCCGAGACAGAGCGTTTCCTCCTCTACCAGGTCCTTCCCACTGACAGGAACATAAAAGTCAGAAAAAAAGGAAAACCCATCATTATCATCCCACCCTATGTCCTGGGTGCCAACATCCTTGCCTTTCTCCCCGGAGAAAACAAGAGCTACGTGCATGCCTTTGCAAATCAAGGTATCCCGACCTATGTCCGTATCATGAAAGATATTGCTGTTACCCCTGCGGTCCAGATACTGACCGGGGAGGACGACGCCCTGGATACCAGGAGCTTTTGTGAAACGGTGAAAAAAAGACACGGCAGAGATGTCACCCTGAACGGGTTCTGCCAGGGGGGCTTTATTGCCGTGGCGGACCTCCTTTCGGGTGAACTGGACGGTGTCGTCGATGCCCTCATAACCTGTGTGGCCCCCATGGACGGTACCAGGAGCAAGGCCTTGGTGGAATACCTGGGGCACCTTCCTCCCCGGTTCAGGGATTTGGGATATGCGGTGAAGACCTTGTCAAATGGAAACAAAGTAGTCGACGGCAAGGTGATGAGCTGGGTATACAAGCTCAAGAGCATGGAAAAAGAGGCCCCCATCTTCAGCTTTTACCGCGACATCATGATGTTTGACAGGCAAGACAGTCCTGGACTCAAGATCAGCAAGACAGCGGCGGCTCTCAACAACTGGTTGATCTATGATCGGACCGATCTTCCGGTGGCCATTACGAAAATGAGCTTTGACTCTTATACCATACCGGTGGATAAAGGTGGTGCTTTACCATTCAAGCTCTTTGGCAGGAAACTCAATTTCAAGCGGCTGAAGGAGAAAGAGATAAAGGTCCTTATCTGTTACGCAAAAAAGGACGACTTGGTGGACAGGGAGTCAGCCCTTGCACCTCTGGATTTTATAGATGCCGAGGTAACGGTCTTTCCGAAAGGGCATGGATCCATTGCCACCTCATGGTCCTTGCCGAATTCAGAATGCGCACTGGACACCTGGTTTGGAGATGACAACTACCGGGGACCTGTTCGCTATCAACTGGACCTTGAAAAAGCATAACTGATCAGGTGAGATGAGGAGTACACTATGGACAAAAGGTTTTTTGAATTTTGGGGAAATCTTTTCATCAATGCCGCCAAGGGTCAAGAGCATCTGGAAGACATGACCAAATGGATGGCTCAGGGGCTGAAAGGTTTTGAGGATTTCTCAAACATGTTCCGGAAGTTCTATGGGCTGGACAATGTGGACGAAGGCAGCCCCGAATATCTGAAGCAATGGCAACATGCGGCAGGAGAATTTCAGAAATCTTTCAAAGACTATCTTGGCCTGATGGGGGTGATTCCCAAAGAAGAGCACCTGAAACTGGTACAAAAATATGAGGAACTCAAAAAGCGGGCTGCTGATCAGGAAGAGACCATTAACCACCTGAAAACGCTCCTGGACCAGCGGAGCTCGAGCCAAGAAGCAGTAACCCAGACCTTCCAAGATCTCATGAACAAGCAGGCTGATGAGTTCCAGAAGTTAATGAAAAACGTGGAGAAGTTCTCCACGAGCGCTCCTTCCTCGAAGAAAAAGAAATAAGACTTTCTATTTCGGGGCCTTCGGAGGGCTCACCAGGGCCTCACCATCCAGGACCTTCGTCCCAACCTGATTCACGCAGGTCGTATGCAGAACAACCCTGTTCTTTTCTGGCACCACTTCTTTTACTTCCACCTGTGCAGTGATGGTATCCCCTATATGGGCCGGGGCAAGGAAGTTCAGCTCCTGTTTAACGTAAATGGTGCCCGGTCCCGGGAGCTTATTTCCTATTACTGTCGAGATAAAGCCCGCCAGCAGCATGCCGTGTGCGATCCTTGTCTTGAAAAAAGTCTTCCGGGCATATTCTTCATTGATGTGTGCGGGATTTAAATCGCCGGTGACCCCTGCAAAAAGGTATACATCAGCTTCTGAGACGGTCTTTGCAAACTCGGCGGTATCACCCGCCTTGAGTTGATCAATGGTCTTGCCTATCATGCTCAGCTCCTTTCTTTAGGAAAATACTAAAACCAGGATCTGTAGCTGTACACATCTTCTTTCATGTCCTTCATATCCTGCTGTAACGTCAGATACATGGCTGCATTCTGGATAGCCAATCCTCCCTGATGGGCCAGGGCGGATATAAACGTGATATCATCCTCGCTGAACTCGTGCTCAAACCCGCTATAGATCCTCAGGGCACCGATCACCTCATCTTTTGCCTTTATGGGAACACTCAGCAAGGAAACAATCCCTTCCTCTTTTACTTCCTTTTTGTACTGGATCCGTTTATCTGTGGCGGCATTGTGCACCACTACGGGTTTCCCTTTGAGGGTTTGGGCGATGCTTTTTTCAGCAGATACCGGCCCTTTCTTGAGAAACTTTTTACTAAGGCCATAGCTTGCTACCGGCTTCAGGGTACTCCTGTCCTCGTCAAGCAAACGAACAGTGGCACCTTTCACGCCGAGGCCTCGAACAATGTCGGCGGACATCACGTTCAGGATCTCCTTAATATCAAGAGTAGAATTAATACTGGCAGACAAGTTGTGAAAAAGAGTTGTGTTTCTTCTTATCTGTTCGATCAAACGGGTATTCTCAATGGCCATGCCTCCCTGTTCGGCGAGGGCGGTAAGGAATGCTATCTGATCTTCAGTAAAGGTCCTCCGTTTTGCCGTATAGAGCGTCAGTACCCCTATCACCTTGCCTTTTACTCTCACTGGCACAGCGAGGATAGAGGCAATCCCTTCCTCTTTTTTGGTCTCGTGGTTTTCTGACCTGGGATCCTTGGTTGCGTCAGAAATGGCCAGGTGGCCCTCTTTCATGACATCGGACACGTTGTCCCTGGCGGACTTCCATTTCGCATGGAGATAACCGTCGGATAATCCCTTTTGTGCAACCGGCACTGAAAGGTCTTTTTCCTCATCGAACAGAAAGAGACAGGCGGCCTTTCCCTTCATTGTATCAATGGCACTTTGCACAATGAGTTCAAGGAGTTCATCTCGATTCGACGTTGTCCCAAATGCCCTGCTTACCATGCAAATGGTCTTGAAATAATCGCTCTTTGTTGCCATATCACTTCTCCTGGTTTGCTTTCATGATATTTTCTATTTGTTTAATGGTGCTTTTTGTTCTTGCCGGTTTTGTTCGCTTTCCTTTCTCATCCCTCTCTCTTAACCACCCGGCAATCTTAGGCGCGAATTCCCTCTGGCATTTGGAGCTGACATAGATGCCGATATGGCCAGTATCCAGACACACATCCTCAGTGTCTCTGCT
>Ga0307424_1001429_pt1 | contig 12549 bp, 12 predicted proteins | sample SalMarWE160320MG_FD_202157 | JGI IMG/M metagenome (GOLD analysis project Ga0307424, IMG submission 202157) | Salt marsh sediment microbial communities from the Plum Island Ecosystem LTER, Massachusetts, United States - WE1603-20 | ecosystem: Environmental > Aquatic > Marine > Intertidal zone >... | reverse complement strand
GCGACGGCAATCGCGAGGACGCCGAGCGGCGGGTCATGGACCTCATGCGGGCGACGTTCAAGCCGGAGTTCCTGAACCGCGTGGACGAGACGGTGATGTTCCGGCCGCTCTCGCGTGAAGACTTGCGGGCGATCGTCGATCTCCAGCTGGCGTACGTCCGACGCTTGCTCGGTGACCGAGGGTTGCACATCGAGTTGACCGAAGCCGCGAAGGCATACCTCGTCGAAGTCGGCTACGACCCGGTGTACGGTGCCAGGCCGCTCAAGCGCGTCATTCAACGGGACGTGCAGAATCCGCTGGCACTGGCCATTCTGGAGGGCGAGTATCACGAAGGAGATACCGCCAGGGTGGATCGGCCGGCGGGGAGCGAAGGTCTGACGTTTGAGCGGGTGGCGGCGGGAGACGCGGGATGAGCGGGATAGGCGGAATGGGTGGGGCTCCCGCTCGCTCCCGCTTCGTTCCTCTGTGCGTCTAATGTCTCCCGCAGCCCGCCCGGTGCCCCTCCCACCCGACGCCGAGCTCGGAATGGAGATCGCGCTCCGCAACGCGCGCGCCGCCGTCGCGTTGGGCGAGGTCCCCGTTGGTGCGGCACTGATCCGTGACGGTACGGTCGTCGCTTCCGCGCACAATGAGACCGTAGCGCGCAACGATCCAACTCGGCATGCGGAGATGTTGGTCCTCGAGCACGCCTTCACGGAGCTGGACACGGACCGTCTGACCGACTGTACGCTGTGCGTCACGCTCGAGCCGTGCGCGCAGTGTGCCGGCGCCATCGTCTTGGCCAAGGTGGGTCGCGTGGTGTTTGGCGCGTGGGATCCCAAGGCCGGGATGGCGGGGTCGATTCACGATCTGCTGCGTCACCCCAAGCTCAACCACCGGCCCGAAGTCATCGGCGGGGTTCGGGAAGTCGAGTGCGGTGCGGTGCTGGCGGAGTTCTTCGCGGCACGGCGCGGGGATGGGGAGTGAGGCCGCGCTCACGCGGCGTCTGTGGCCCTCCCGACCCCGGTCTGGGGTAGTAGCTTCAATCACTCAAAACCGACCACGGACGGTCCTATGCGCCACTCCTCGTTTGCGCCTCTCGCACTGTTGGCCGGCTTCCTCGGGTCCTGTGGTGGTGGTGAAGCACCGCCCGGCCCGCCGTCGGCTGTTGCCAGCCTGAGCACGGGTACCCTGTCCGGTACCGTCGGCGCCCCACTCACCGATCCCATCAGGGTACGTGTGACGGACGCGCAAAACCGAAACGTACCGGGGGTGGAGGTGACGTTTTCGGTACCCACCGGCTCCGGCAGCCTCAGTGCCATCGGCACGGTGTCGGCGAGCGCGGGATTGGCGGCGCAGACCGTAGGCGTCGCGGCTACGACTCTCACCGACTCCACCGACGAAAACGGCGAAGCTGGCGCAATCTGGACTCTCGGGACGGCGGCCGGGGCGCAAAGCGCGACGGCCACGGTCACGGGGGTGACGACGGTGTCTTTCAACGCGGGCGCGATAGCGGGACCGCCCGCGGCATCGGCCTTGGATCCGAGCGCCGGCTTCATCGGTTTTGTGAGTGATTCGCTGGACGGATCGCTGGCCGTCGCCGTCGTAGACCAGTACTTCAATCCGGTCGCCGATGAGACGGTGACGTGGAACGTCCTGGTTGGCGGGGGCGCGGTCGCGGTCGCGACGTCGCAGACCGACGCATCCGGCGTTGCGCGGGCGGGGGCCATGCTTGGTGCTGTGCCCGGGATCAATTTGTTTGCCGGCATGGTTGCTGGTCTCCCGCCGGACACGATTGATGCGATCGGAATCGTTCCGGTGACCGATCCCGCAGGCGATGCCTTCAGTGTTGGTGCTGGACTGGCGGCCCACGACGTGCTGCGCTACGGCCTGGGTGTGGTGAACGATTACGGGCTCGTGTACTTCCGGTATGCTGGGACCGTCGCACCAACACGGACTTCCGGCGCGCAGCCGCCCAATGCGATATGGTCGTGGCTTGACCTTGATCTCGACCAGGACACCACGACTGGCTTTCCGGCCATCCGTACCTGCAACGGCTTCAGTCCGTTGGGTTTCGGATCGGAGGCGTGGATCAACCTGGACCCCCTGGCGGACGCCCTGAGCGCTTTCTCCGATCCCCCGGACGGGTCGTTCGTAGGTGTCCGGTGGACGACCTTCACGTACGCCCCCGACCCGTGCGACGACCAAGCCAGCGGAACGGCGTTTCTGGTGACACCGTTCTACGGACCCAAATCCGTCACCGGCATCTTCGAGTTCGCGAGTCTCGACGATGACGGGACGTTCGATGTCACGTCGCTTCACCTAAATGGTTCGGTGGACCAGGTAACCGATATCGCGCCTGACTCACTCGCGCACACGTTTCAGCTGCTTTCTCCGTCGCCGTCGAGCGCGCGTGGCTCGGCGGCGAGCCAGCGGCTTGCGGCCCGGCTGCAGGACATGGTGCCGGCTGGCGTGCTCGACGTGCGCGCGGAGGGAGTGTTCAGAGGGCTGCCGAGGTCCGTGCGGAGACAGTAGCGCCCCCCCCGTTTCCCCTCACCCCGACCCTCTCCCGCTGTTGCGGGAGAGGGGGCGCGCGCTGGGGGAGCTGCGAGCGCACCTCCCGCTTGAAGCCCTATGAACATTCCCTCTCCCGCAACAGCGGGAGAGGGCTAGGGTGAGGGAGGTGAGGGCAGCACCGTCAGTCGCAGGAGCTGCCCGCCACTCCCGTGGATCAATGTCAGGTACTGCGTTCGCTCGCGTCCCATGTACCACCCACCCGATGGCCGACCGTCGGTCCAATACCAGCGCCACCATAGCTGGTTGGAATCGCCGAACCACGGGCGTGGGTCGAGGACCACCGCGAGCGGGGCAGCGCGGGTCGAGTGTGGTACCCGGAACGTGATCGGCGCGAGTGGGTGCACCGGTCCTTCGTAAGCGACAGTGAACGCGGCGGGTTGCCCGGTTTCGATGCGGATCCTTACCGGCGGCGCGGAGCGCGTGACAATGCCGAGTTCGTGCATCAACAGGAGCACTGGACCAGGTGCCTGAAACCGGCGGTCGAGATCCGTCCCGACGTTCCCTCGAGCCAGCTCGATCGCGATGCCCCGTTCTCCGTGCTTGGGTTGTCCGAATGGAAAGAACCACACCGGCTCCCCGCGCTTCACCCGCGTGTCGAGCCGGTAGCGGTGCTCCTCGATGGTGGATCGACTCTCGCCCGGCAAGGCGTAGCGGTCACCTCCGGTAACCCGCCCTGCGGCAACCGTTCCGGCGACCACGGTGCTTTCCGGTGTGTCGTACATCGCGAGCGTGGCGTCGAGGCGAAGGTCGCGCGCCATGGCCCGACTGCCTGGCTCGCCGATCATCAGCCGTAGCTCCGCGTCGTTGGGGACGGCGAGCAGCCGCCTCCCCAGCGCGAAGCGGGATCCATCCGGCTCGAACTGCCACAGTCTGACCGTGAGCGTGTCGGTCTGCGCGCTCGCGTGCGACGCGGCGCCGAAGAGAGCGATGAGCGCGAGGACGAGTCTCATGGAGCACCTCCAATAACCGAGGCGGGAAGCAACGCAGGAGGCCGGACGGTGATGTGCAGCTGTTGGTCGGAGGGTAATTGCTGCTCGATGCCTCCGCGCTCGGCAGGTGCCACGCGGTTGGACCGGCCGGTCGCGTATCCCGCGACGAACGCCGCGAGCACGAGCGCGGCGGCGATAGTGGCGCGCATTGTCGCTGCCCACGCTCCCGCGCCACGCCGCGCCGTCGATACCCGTCCCCACGCGCGCTCAACGTCATCCGACGTGGCCGCGGGAAACGCGCGGTGCAACGGATCGCGGACCTCCGGGTCTTCCGGCTCGAACGTCATGGCGCCTCCTTCTGAGCGACCCAGGCCCGGCGCAACGCCGCGCGGGCCCGGTGCAGATCCTGTTTCACGGTGTTGACGTTCCGACGCACCACGTCGGCGATTTCCTGGTACGACAACCCGGAGACTTCGCGCAGCAGCAACACCTCGCGCGGGCGGTCGGGCAGGGAGGCGACCAGGCGCCGCACTTGCGCGATGTCATCGGGATCGAACGGTGGGTCGTCGGTGGACGGCTCGTACTCCAGCTCGCGCGCTCGGCGGTGTCGTTCGAGCTTCAGTTCATCCAGCGCCAGGCGTCGCGCCACGCGAAACACCCAGCGATCCGCGTCGGGGCGAGTCGTGGGTCCGCGAATCACCAGTCGCCGGAAGCTCTCCTGCGCCACGTCCTCGGCGCGCGCCCGATCGTGGACCATCCCGTGGAGGAACTGAACCAGGGCGGGGTACCGCGCGCGAAAGCACGCTTCGGCGGCTGATGTGAGATGAGACATGCTCACGAAGACAACGACGGCGTTGGCCAGAAGTTATGCGTAGGGGACGTTGTCGTAGCACCGCCCCCGCGTTCCCCTCACCCCGACCCTCTCCCGCTGTTGCGGGAGAGGGGGCGCGCGCGGGGAGCTACGAGCGCACCTCCCCCTCGAAGCCCTGTGAACAATCCCTCTCCCGCAACAGCGGGAGAGGGTAAGGGTGAGGGGGTTCGGGTTTTCTTCGGCCCTGATCCGCAACTCCCCGGACCTCCGCGTCACGATCCGGTCACGGCGGAACGACGAAGTGGCCACCTCAGGACCGGGCGGCTAGAATACACCCCCCGCATGTCGCCTCTTGGGTTCGTAGGAGCATGGTGCCTGACACTACCGCTACGTCTCGCTGGTCAGCCCGCCCGGCTGCGCCATCGGCCGTGCCGCCCGTCGATCTCGATTCGCCGGAGATCTTCCAGAACCGCGAGCTGAGTTGGCTGGGATTCGCCCGGCGCGTGCTGGCGCTGGTGGAGAACACCTCGCTGCCGCTGCTGGAGCGCGTGAAGTTCGCGGGCATCTCCGGGATGCTGCACGACGAGTTCTTCATGAAGCGGATGAGCGGCCTCAAACGCCAAATGAGCCGTGGCTCCACCAAGCGGTCGCTCGACGGTCTCACGCCCGATCAGGAATTCGCGCGCTGCCGGACGGAACTGCTCGAGCAGGCGCTCCGCATTGCCACCACGCTCGAGCGGGACTTGCGGCCGGTGCTGGCCACGGAGGCGTGCGGGATCCACGACTACGCGACGCTCACGTCGGAGCAGCAGCAGGGACTGCGCGAGTATTTCGCCCAGTCCGTGCTGCCGATCCTGACGCCGCTCGCCGTGGATCCGGAGCATCCCTTCCCGTTCATCGCCAACCTGGGGCTCAACCTGGCGGTGGTCCTGCCGGATGACGAGGGGGGACGCGACCGGTTCGTCCGCATCAAGATCCCCGACAACCGGCCGCGCTGGGTGCCGGTGCCGGAAGCCTGCGGGGTCACGCCGTTGGAGCAGGTGATCGCGCACAATCTCGATCTGCTGTACCCCGACACGCCGCCGTTGGGCATGCACGCCTTCCGGGTGACCCGGGGAGCGGAGGGCGACCTCGAGCCGGATCCCGGCGGGGACGAGGAGGTCGAGCAGCCCGGCAGCATCGTGCGGCAGGTGAGTCGCGAGCTGAAAGCGCGGCGGTTCGCGGGCGCGGTGCGCCTCCAGGTGCAACAGAGCATGCCCGAGTCCCTTGCTCAGTGGCTGTGCCAGCAGCTTCAGCTCGGCCCCGACGACCTCTACCGCACGCCGACGTTCCTCGGGATGAGCGATCTGCTGAGCCTCGATCTGCGCGGGCGTCCCGAGTTGCAGTATCCACCGCACGTGCCGGTGGTGCATCCGCGGTTCCGCGCGCTCGATCCCGAGAAGCCCGCCGCGATCTTCGCGGCCATCCGCCGCGCGGACGTCTTGCTGCACCATCCGTATCACGACTTCGACACGTCGGTCCTGCGATTCCTCCAGGACGCGGCCCGCGATCCCAGTGTCCTCGCCATCAAGGTTACGATCTATCGGACGAGCCGCGACTCGCCGATCGTCCAGGCCCTGGCCGACGCGGCCCGGCGCGGGAAACAGGTGGCCGTGTTGGTCGAGATCACGGCGCGGTTCGACGAGGCCCCGAACATCCAGTGGGGGCAGTTCCTCGAGAACGAGGGCGTGCACGTCGCCTACGGCGTGGAGCGCTTGAAGACCCACGTGAAGCTGGCGCTGGTGCTGCGCGAGGAGCGCGGCCAGATGCGGCACTACGCCCACATCGGCACCGGGAACTACCATCCGGGCACGGCCCGCATCTACGAGGATCTCGGGCTGCTCACCGCCGACCCGGAGATTTGCCGCGAGGTAGCAGCGGTGTTCAATGGTCTCACGGGCACGACGCCGTACCCCGAGCAGGCACGCCTGCTCATTGCCCCCGGCTCGATGCGGCGCCGCTTCGTGGAGCTGATTCAGCGCGAAGCGACCCATGCGCGCGAGGGGCGCGAGAGCGGCATCTACGCCAAGATGAATCAGCTCCAGGATCCGGAGATGATCCGCGAGCTGTACCGCGCGTCCCAGGCCGGGGTACCGATCACGCTCAACGTGCGCGGCCTGTGCTGCTTGCGGCCCGGTATCCCCGGGCTCTCCGAGACGATCCGGGTCTACAGTGTCGTCGGACGGTTCCTGGAGCACAGCCGGTTGTATCGGTTCGCGAACGCGGGCGCCGCCGAGTACTACATCGGCTCGGCCGACTGGATGCACCGCAATCTGACCAACCGGATCGAGACGGTGGTGCCCGTGCTCGACACCGCCCTGCAGCGCGAGTTGGACGCGGTGATGGCGGTCTACGAGACCGACAACTGCTCCGCGTGGGACTGCGGCCCCGACGGCACCTACGCCCGGCGGATTCCCGCCGAAGGCGAGCCCTGCCGCGAGACACAGGAGATCTTCATCCGCGGCATGTGACCGCGATGCCGCGGCCCGGCCTGCCCCAGCTCGCACCTGAGTCGGATTCGTAGCCAGCCCACGTTTTCCCCTCACCCCGACCCTCTCCCGCTGTTGCGGGAAAGGGGGCGCGCGGCGATCGGCCACTCGTGAACTTCGAGCGGCGCCGACTGGTATTACGCTGATCCGATGTTTGCGGGACCCGCTCTGCTAGTGACGGGTCGTGTCTTTTTCTCCCCGTGGCTGAATTGGAGGTATGAGATGCGCGCTGCCTGGTTGGCGATGGTGGTCACTTTTGCGATGCCGGTTGCGGGCGCCGGGGCCCAGACGAGTAGCCCGCCGCCCTGTTCGTCGGCCGAGTTCCATCAGTTCGATTTCTGGATCGGCAAGTGGACGGTCACGGATTCGGCCGGAAAGCAACTTGGGACTAACGAGATCATCTCTGTCTCGGGTGGCTGCGGCCTGTTGGAGAACTGGCAGGATACGGGCAGCGGCAGCGGGAAGAGCCTGAACATGTACGAGGCCTCCGCCGGGCACTGGACCCAGACCTGGGTGGGAAGTGGTGGAGGGGTCCTGCGGCTGTCAGGTGGCTTGCAAGACGGGAAGATGGTGCTCGGCGACGACCGCGTCACCGCGCGCGGTCCGGTGAAGGATCGCATCACCTGGACCCCGCTTCCCGATGGCCGCGTGCGCCAAACGTGGGATATCTCCACCGATGGCGGAGCGACGTGGCAGACGACGTTCGACGGCTACTACGCGCACCGCTGAACCGCGCGCCCCCTCTCCCGCATCAGCGGGAGAGGGTTGGGGTGAGGGGAAAACGGGCGGCGTGTCCCCGGGGATCAATCGCGGCGCCCGCGGCTGAGGGAACCGGTCTGCGTCTTCCACTGCCGGTGCCGTGCTTTCTACTGCGTGACCAGCTCCGCCCGCACGGTCAGGATCTTGGTATTTCCCCGCTCGTCGAGCTGCGCGTTGCCGAGGACGACGGTCTGTCCGGTACGCGCGTTGATGCGCGTGGCCAACGCTCCGCCGTACGGTGAGTGCACGTGCACTTGGAGTGAGACGAAGCCGGAATCGCCGATGGTCCGGACTTCGCCGATGTCCACGGCGAGAACGTATCCGGTCCGGTCCCTTCGGGGTTGGCCATCGGCGGTGGGCTGTCCACCAATCGCCTGCTCCACGTGGCTCTGGGCGGTGCCGCTCACCACGGCTTCGGCAACCAGCTTGTAGCCCTGGTAGCGGAAGAGCTTCTTCAGCTCCGTCTCGACCATGGCGATGCGCGGGTCGGTCGTCGTGGCGCCATCGGCGTCGATGAGCTGAAAGTGCAACCGCACCCACGGGCTCGGCACGTCGTACTGCGTCAGCACCCGCGCGATCTTGTCGAGGTTGTCCGCGGTTTCGCGAACGGTGACCGTGCTCTCGGTGAAGCTCGTTGACCCCGGGGCCCCGGCACGGTCTCGATACACGTACGGCTCGATCAGTCCGTGCGCCGCGTCTGATGTGATGTACTGGAGCGGAAAGGTCCGCGTATCGAGCCGCGGCGTGCTGCTACAGGCGGTAGCGAGCACCACGAGCGGCAGGCCCAATCGGATGAAGTGACGCATGTCGGTAGCTCCTGGGATCAAAACTGCCAGACGACGACGATGTCGGGGTTGGCGATCGTGATGACGGCCACGTCCCCGCTGGCGCTTTCGACCAGCGGCGGTGGTGTCGGTGCCGAGGCAACGGGAGGGGGATTTCGCGTGCCGCGCGGGATCACGAGTGCCGCCACGACGAGCGCCGCGGCCAGCGCGGGCCCGGCCGCCCAGAGAATGCGACGTCGCACGGCGCGCGCGCGCCGGCCGGCGGCGGTGGCAATGGCGGCGGCCTCACATGCCGTTCGGCGCGGTGGCACCGCGCGCTCGGTGCGGAGTGTGACCTCGAGAGCGACGATTCGGTCGGCCGCCGCGCGGCAGTCGCCGCAGTTGGACAGGTGGTGGCCCAGCTCGGACGACGAGCCGGGACGCAAGTCGGCGGAATCGGCGACGAGCAGGAGTTCCCGCACTTCGGCGCACGTCACGGTTCCTCCCGCGCGAGTTCGGGCGCGAGGCGGAGCACGGCGGCCCGAAGCGCGCGCCGAGCCCGAAACAGATGCGCCCGCACGGTCCCAGCCGACAGTCCGAGCAGCGTCGCCGCCTCGGCGGCGGCGTAGCCCTGAAGGTCCACCAGATCGAACACTGTGCGTTGACGCGCAGGGAGCCCGGCGAGCGCCTGACGGGCAAGCGCCATCAACTCGCCCCGTTCCGCCGCGTCCGTCGGGACCGCCGGGACCGCCGGGACCGCCGAGTGGAAGCGCTCCATCATCCCCTCACGCCTCCGCCGGCGCCGAAGGGCGTCGCGGGCCGCGTTGCGCGTGACTTGAAACAGCCAGGTCGAGAGCCGCGAATTCCCACGGAACCCACCGAGATGGAGGTGGAACCGGATGAGCACCTGCTGGGCGATGTCCTCGGCCGAGTCCGGATCGTCGGTCTGGCCGAGCGCCCAGCGGTGAATCCGCGGATACCATCGGGCCACCAACTCCGTGAATGCCGCCTCGTCGCCGGTCCGAGCGCGGAGAAGCAGGTCGGCATCGGGAGGGCGGTCGTCCGGGGGCAACGGTAGCGGGGCTCCTTTGCATGGCAGTACTGAGACGACGGTGGGGTGGGGGGCGTTTACCGGGGCGGGATGAGCGGGATGGACCGGAATGCGCGACGGCTGCGCTCCCGGCCTGGACTCCACCGGTCTTGTCTCTAAGTTATCTCGTCAGTCAGGAATCCCGCTTATCCCGTCTGTCCCGCGGTTTCACCACGGAGACGGAGCTCCCAGGGAGTATCCCACCATGCCTACAAAGTCTGTCGAATCCGCGATCAACGACCAGATCGCCAAGGAGTTTTACTCAGCGCACCTCTACCTGTCGATGGCGGCTTGGTTCGAGGATCAGAATCTGCCGGGATTCGCGAAATGGATGCGGGTGCAGAACGACGAAGAGCGCGCGCACGCGATGCGGCTCTTCGACTATCTCATCGAGGCCGGCGGCCGCGTCCGTCTCAAGGCCCTGGAGGCCCCACCGACCGACTTCACCAGCCCGCTCAAGGTGATGGAAGCTTCGCTGGCGCATGAGAAGAAGGTGACTGCGTCCATTCGCAAGCTCTACGAGTTGGCGGACAAAGAGAAAGACTACGGCACGCAGCTCCACTTGCAGTGGTTCATCAGCGAGCAGCAGGAAGAGGAGAAGAACGTGGGCGACGTCATCGCCCAGCTCAAGCTCGCCGGCAAGGATAACGTGGCCCTCCTGATGATCGACCGCGAGCTGGGGGCGCGCGGTCCGGAGGCAGCGGGATCCGAGACCGAGTAACACCGCATGGCCACTGAAGTCCGCCTTTCGCGGGAGCTCAAGCTCCTCGACATCACGATGATCGGTGTCGGCGCCATGATTGGCGCCGGCATTTTCGTGTTGACCGGCATCGCGGCGGGCGTGGCGGGGCCAGGCCTGCTCGTCGCGTTCTTCCTGAACGGCCTGGTGGCGATGCTCACGGCCATGGCCTACGCGGAGCTGGGGAGCGCGTTTCACGACGCCGGCGGCGGCTACCTCTGGGTCAAGACATCGCTGCCGGATCCCAACGGGTTCCTGAGCGGCTGGATGTCGTGGTTCGCCCATGCGGTGGCGTGCTCGCTCTACGCGCTGGGCTTCGGAGCCTACTTCCGCTTGTTGCTCGAGACGGCCGGCGTGCCCCCGATCCACCTGGGGTTCATGAGCCTGGAGAAATGGCTCGCGGTACTCACCACGGTCGTCTTCTCGTACATCAACTTCCGCGGCGCCTCGGAGGCCGGGAAAGCCGGCAACGTCGTGACCGTCGGCAAGATCGTGATCATCGGTGCGTTCATCGCGGTGGGCATCTGGGTGCTCGGGGGGCGGCCGGACTGGAAGGTGCAATTCGAGCCGTTCCTGACGCAGGGGTGGGGTGGGGTGTTCGCCGCGATGGGGCTCACGTTCATCGCGTTCGAGGGCTACGAGATCATCGCGCAGACGAGCGAGGAGGTGGAGAACCCCAAACGCAACGTGCCGCGTGCCATCTTCCTGTCGCTCGCGATCGTGATCCCGATCTACCTCCTGGTGGCGTTCGTGGCGATCGGTGCCGTGACCCCACCGGCGGGGATGACCGTGACGGCCTACCTCGGTGCCGAGAAGGAGGTCGCCCTCGTTCGCGCCGCCGACCAGTTCCTCGTGGGCGGCGGATTCGTGATCCTGATAGGCGGGTTGCTCTCGACGCTGTCGGCGCTCAACGCGACCGTGTACTCGTCGTCCCGGGTGGCGTTCGCCATGGCGCGCGACGCCAACCTGCCGGAGATGATGGGGGCCGTCCACCCGAAGACCGCGACGCCGCACCTCGCCATCCTGTTCTCCTCGCTCATCGTGATCGGCATGGCGGTGCTGCTCCCGATCGAGGATGTCGCCGCGGCCGCCGACATCATGTTCCTGCTGCTGTTCGTGCAGGTGAACGTGGCGGTCATGCGGCTGCGGAAGAAGCGGCCGGAGCTGGACCGCGGATTCCACATTCCGTTCATGCCGCTCGTCCCCATCCTGGCGATCGGGTCGATGTTGTTTCTCGCCGTGTTCCTGTTCACGCACTATCCCATGGCGTGGGTGGCGGCGGGCGGGTGGATCGCGGTGGGCGCCGGCGTCTACTACGGCTACAGCCGTCATCGCGAGGCCGCGCATCTCAAGCGCGAAGCCTGGATGGAGCGGATCGAGCGGATGGACTACCGGGTGCTCGTATCCGTGGCGAATCCGAAGACGGCGACCTCACTGGTGGAGCTGGGTGCCGGGCTCGCGCGCCGTCGCCGGGGCGATCTCATCGTGATGAGCGTGGCGGAAGTGCCGGACGGCGAGGCGCTGCTCCGGGGTCGGCACATCGTCCCAAAACTCGAGCCGGTGCTCAACGCGGCGGTGGCGCACGCCAAGACCCGCGGGGTCACGGCTCGGCAGGTGGTCGAGATCGCGCGGCGGGTGAGTCACGGCATTGCGGAGACCGCGCGGGAAGAGGAGTGCAACTTCCTGGTCATCGGGCGTCCGGTGGCGCATTCCTTCGTGGAGCGGATGGTCTCGTCCATCGTCGAGCGCGTGCTGCAGGATGCGCCTTGTCAGGTCGGGATCGTCTATGGAGAGATCGAGGCCCACGGGGTGGGCCGAATCGTCCTGCCGGTGACGAAGGGACGGAATCCCCAGCTCGCGGCCGAGCTTGCGCCCGGGCTGGGCGAGTGGTTCGGGGCCGAGGTCCATCCGGTGACCGTGATCCCGGAGGGTATGTCCGACGCGGAGGCCGACCGGCAGGTCGCGGACGCGAAGGAGACGCTGGCCGAGGCGGGGCTCGACGGCGCGCTCGAGGTGTTGCGACGCCGTGAGGTCGGGAAGGGGCTCGCGCGGATGCTGCGCCGGGACGACCTGGTGCTGATCGGCGCGCCGAGCACGCACCCGCTCGCCGCGCTCGTGGGCGGCACGCTGCCTGACGAGCTTGCCAGCCGGCGGCGGGTCCCGGTGGTGGTGGTGCGCGACGTGGAGGAGCGGCGGGCCCGCCGGTTCGAGTTCGCGTTCTTTGGACGGGAGAAGAGGTGACCATGCAGGCACAGGCTACGGGTCCGGTCGAACAGGTCGCGCACCGCGTCACGGACTATCTCCCGACGCTCGGCGCGGGTCTCCTCGTGCTGGCACTCGGCGTGGCCGCCGCGTGGGTGGCCAAACGGCTCG
>Ga0307424_1001428_pt1 | contig 12563 bp, 12 predicted proteins | sample SalMarWE160320MG_FD_202157 | JGI IMG/M metagenome (GOLD analysis project Ga0307424, IMG submission 202157) | Salt marsh sediment microbial communities from the Plum Island Ecosystem LTER, Massachusetts, United States - WE1603-20 | ecosystem: Environmental > Aquatic > Marine > Intertidal zone >... | reverse complement strand
TCGTCCGGCGCTACACGCATGCCCGCGTCCTCGAGCTCGACGATGGTCGCGTGGTGTACGACTCCGTCACCGCCGCGTAGGGGCGTCGCACGATGCACGCGCTCCGCGAGGCGCTCGCCGCCGTCAAGCGGGCCCCGCTGCTCACCGGGCTCGCAGCGGCGATGGTGGCGTTGGCGCTCTACGTGCTCGGTCTCTTCGGGCTCGCCACGTACAACCTGCGCCTCGCGCTCTCGGCGATCGAGGAGCGCGTGGAGATCGTCGTGTATCTCCGTGACGACGTGCGCCAGAGCGAGATCGATCTCGCGCAGAACGAGCTGTCCGAGATTCCCGAGGTGGCACGGGTCTCCTACGTGTCCAAGCGCGACGCGCTCGCGCGGGCGCAGCAGGATCTCCCCGAGTTCGCCGACCTCTTCTCGACCGCCGAGGTGAATCCCCTCCCGCAGTCGTTCGAGATCGAGCTCCGTCCGGGAGCCCGCAACCAGGAGGTGGTGGACCGGGTCTCCGCGGCGGCGACCGCCTACCCGTTCGTGGAGGACGTCCGCTTCGGACGGGAATGGGTGGAGAAGCTCTTCACGCTGCGCCGCGTCGGCGCCGCCACCACCGCCGTGCTGGGCGCCGCGTTCTTCATGGTCGCCGCGCTCATCATCGGGACGGCGCTGAGGATCGCGATCTTCGCGCGCCGCGACGAGATCTACATCATGCGCCTCGTGGGGGCGAAGAACGGCTTCATCCGTCGGCCCTTCCTGCTGGAAGGGGCCCTGTCCGGATTGGTCGGGGGCGTCTTCGCGTGGCTGCTCACCTACCTGTCCTACCGCGGGGTCTACGCATTCCTGTTCGCGGTGGCCTGGATCCCCACGGGTTGGATCGCGGTAGGGATCGTCGCCGGCATGCTGTTCGGCGTCCTGGCCAGCGGCATGGCCATCAGGAGACACCTCAGGGAGGTGTGAGCTTGCCCGGACACCGACGGTCGCAGCTTGTGGGGGCCGCACGCGCGCTGGCCGGCGCCCTGGCGCTGTCGGCTACGCTGGCGGGAGGGCTGGCGGCGCAGCAGACCGACCTGCGGCGCGAGATCCTGGAGAGTCAGCGTCGTCTCGAGCAGATCCGCGCCGAGCGCGCGCGCCTCGAGGAGGAGATGCAGGGCGTCCAGGTCCGGGTGCGCGACGCCTCGGCGGACCTGGCGAACGTCGAGCGCCGCATCTCCGCCTCACGGTCCGTGCTCGCCGAGATCCAGCTCCAGGCCGATGCCACCTCGGAGGAGATTACGGCGACCACGCGGGACCTCCTGCAGGCACGGGATCGCCTGGCCGAGGGGAAGGCGGTGCTAAGCCGGCGCCTCCGCGACATCTACAAGATGGGCCCCCTGCATACGGTCCGGGTCCTCCTGGGCGCGACGTCGTTCACCGATCTCCTCAACCGCTATCGCTACCTCCAGCGAGTGGCTTCCTTCGATCGGGCCCTCGTCGACCGGGTGAACGACCTCGAACACGCCCTGAGCGTGCAGAGCGACGAGCTCGCGCAGCGCATGACCGAGCTCAGCGGCCTTCGGCAGGCACGTCTCGGCGAGGTGGCGCAACTCCGCTCGGTCGAGCAGGAGCGACAGGCCACGCTTCAGGAGTACCGCTCGCGCGAGCAGACCGCCAAGACCCGTCTCGAACAGCTCGAGACCGACGAGAACCGCATGACCGGCCTGATCGAGGACCTGGAGCGCCGCCGCGTGGAGGAGGAGCGGCGGCGGGCGGCCTCGTCGGGATCCAGCGCCGCCGGCACCTTGTCCAGCGCCGACGCCGGGGCCCTCGACTGGCCGCTCGACGGGGACATCCTGTACCGGTTCGGCCGGGAGCGGCGACCGAACGGGCTGGTCCTGCGCTGGAACGGCATCGGGATCAAGGCCGCGCCCGGAACGCCCGTGCGCGCCGTCAGGGCCGGGCGGGTGGTGCTCGCCGGCCCCTTCGAGGGCTACGGCCCCACGGTGGTCCTCAGCCACGGGAACGGCTTCTACACCCTGTACCTGTACCTGGAGGACATCGGCGTGGTCGAGGGGCGGGATGTCACCGCCGGCCAGGTCGTCGGCACCGTCGGCGGCAGGGACACGCCGGAGGGCGCCCACCTGGAATTCCAGATCCGGGCGCCGGTGGACGGGGGCGCCCCCCAGGCGCAGGACCCCCTGGTGTGGCTCAAGGCCCGCGGCGGGGATCGATGACGGAGCTGCACCCGCTGGTCGGGCACGAGGAGATCAGGGCCTCCCTGGTTCGGGCCCACGCGTCCGGAGGGCTGCCCGCGGCGCTGCTGCTGCACGGACTCCGTGGCGTCGGCAAGCAACGCCTCGCGCACTGGATCGCCCAGCTCCGGGTCTGCGACCGGCCCGGCGCCGGCGGGCCCTGCGGCGCGTGCCGCCCCTGCCGCCTCGCTCTGGCCCTCGAGCATCCCGACATCCACTGGTACTTCCCCCTCGCCCGCCCCAAGGGGGTCGGCGGCGACCGCCTGGCCGACGCCCTCGAGACGGCGCGGGCCGAGGCGCTGGCGGAGCTCCGCGCGCAGCCCCTCCATCCCAGCCGGGCCGACGAGCTGCGCGGCCTCTATCTCGGGCTCGTACAGGGACTCAGGAGGCGGGCGCACGTCACGCCGACGATGGCGAGGGTCCAGGTCTTCATCATCGCGGACGCGGAGTACCTCGTGCCGCAGGAGTCCAGCCCCGAGGCGGCCAATGCCCTCCTCAAGCTCCTCGAGGAGCCCCCCGGAGGGTCGCGCTTCATCCTCACGTCGGCGGAGCCCGGCCGGCTCCTCCCTACGATCCGCTCACGCTCCATTCCCCTTCACGTCTCCCCCCTCCCCGCCGAGACCGTCGCGCGGTTCCTCCAGGAACACCGCGGCGCCGACGACGCCACGGCGCGGTGGGCGGCCGGCCTCGGCCAGGGATCGATCGGGCGTGCGCTCGGGTTTCTTCCCGACGGAGACGACCCCGGTCCCCAGGAGGCTCTGCGCAGGGAAGCCCTGACGATCGTCGAGGCCGCGCTCGCGGATTCCGTCGCCACGGGGTGGAGCACCGCCCTCGCGTACTCGCCCGCCGGCGCCAGGAGCCTCGTGGAGCTGTTCGCCTTCGTCGAGGAGTGGGTGCGCGACGTGGCCGCGGTGGCCGCCGGCGCGGACGAGAGCGTCCGGAGCCAGGACGAGCTCCCCCGTCTGCGCAAGCTCGTGAAGGCAGCGGGAGTCGTCCCGGCCGACGCGGCCGCCGCGCTCCCGGCGGTCGAGGAAGCCCGCGAGCTCGCGCGGGGCAACGTGAACCCCCAACTCATCGTCGCGGGTCTGGTGCGCCGGCTGCGCCGGTCGCTGCGTCCGCCCGCGGTCGCTGCACGGAGAGGTTGAATGACGGACGACGGGCTGACGCACTTCGACGAGTCGGGTCGACCCCGCATGGTGGACGTCACCGGGAAGGACGTGACGGCGCGCGTGGCGGTGGCCGAGGGGCGCCTGGCGATGGCGCCGGCCACCCTGGAGCGCATCCTGTCCGGTCGGACGCCGAAGGGGAACCCCCTGCACATCGCCGAGGTCGCGGGCATCATGGGGGGGAAGCGCACCGCGGAGCTGATCCCCCTCTGTCACCAGCTACCCGGCGCGAGCATCGAGGTGACGGTCGAACCCGATCCGGATCTTCCGGGCGTCGTCGTGCGGGCCGAGGCGCGCATCGCGGGGCAGACCGGGGTGGAGATGGAGGCGCTGACGGCGACGAGCGTCGCCCTGCTCACGCTCTACGACATGGTGAAGGGTGTCGACCGCGGCATGCGCATCGAGGGCATTCGCCTCGTGCGCAAGGAGGGGGGGCGCAGCGGGACATGGACGGCCGGCTGAGCCCGGCCGGTCGAAGGCGCCCTCAGCCCGCGGTGCGCCGCGCCCGCGGCGCGATCGGCACCGTGATGCGCTGACCGATCTGGAGCCGACGCGGCTCCACCCGGGGGTTCGCGGCCCTCAGGTCGGCGAGGGGCACGCCGTAGCGGCGGGCGATGTGGGAGAGCGTTTCGCCACCCACCACCCGGTGCTCCACGAACGTGACGCGCTCCCTCGGCGGGATCTTCGCGTAGTTCTCGTCGAAGCCGGGGCCGCTGCCCGGGGGGACCCGCAGCACGGTCCTGCGGCCGGGCGGCGTGATCCCCCGCACTACCTCGGGGTTCAAGCGCTCGATCTCCTCCTGGGGCGCGCCGGCCGCCTCGGCCACCACGTCGAGCGTGGTGGCGTCGGGAACGACGACCTCGTCGAACACGAACCCCTCCGGCGAGGGAGACGGATCGAAGCCGTGGGCCTCGGGGTTGCGCGCGACCTCCACGGCCGCCAGAAACTTGGGGATGAACTCACGGGTCTCCCGCGGCAGTCGATCCCGGAGCCGCCAGTACAGGGCGTCGGAGCGGGGCTCCAGGGGGGCGTAGCGGTCGAGCAGACGTTGCATGCGGTTGGGACCGGAGTTGTACGCGGCGAGCGCCAGAAACCACGACCCGAACCGCTCCCTCAGCTGGACGAGGAAGTTCCCCGCGGCGGCGGTGGACTTGAGCGGGTTGCGCCGCTCGTCGAGCAGGGGGCCGACCCACATCCCGAGCCCCTGCGCGGTCGGAGCCATGAACTGCCAGAGGCCCACAGCGCTCGCCCGGCTGACCGCCCGTGGGCTGTACCCGCTCTCGACGATGGGGAGGTAGCGCAGCGAAGGGGGGAGTCCGCGGTTCGCCAGCACGGAGTCAACCGCCGGCGAGAACCACGACATCCGCTCGAGGTAATCGGGGAACCACCTCCCCCCCGTCGTCTCCCAGTAGGAGATCCAGCGATCCACCTCGTCGCGGAGGTCCGGATCGCGCACCATGGGCGAGGAGAGGATCTCGTCGTTGATCACCGGATCCGGAACAGGGAACATCGCCTCCGCGCTCTCGGCGAACGGCTCGTCCACCCTGTGGTCCACGTCGGGCGGCGGAATCGGGGGCGGCGAGGGGGGGGTGCGCGCGCCGCATCCCCCGGCGCCCATCACCGCGAGCCACAGCATCACACGTCGCCCCGCCCCACCCATGGACCCGCCTCCCCGCTACGCGAGCAGCTCGTCGACCGCCCCGAGGAGGCGCTCGACGCTCTCTTCGGTGGCCCACACCCCCATCAGACCGATGCTCCAGATCTGCTCATGCGTCTGCTCCGTGGTTCCATGATCGGCGGGGAAGTGCGCCTCTACAAGGTACATCCGTGCGTGAAGCGGGCGGGCCCCTCGGCTACATCCGGTAGTTGGGCGCCTCGCGGGTGATGGTCACGTCGTGCGGGTGCGATTCCCTCAGCCCACCGGTCGTGACGCGGATGAACCTGGCTCCGTCGCGCAGCTCGCCCAGGGACGCCGCACCACAGTATCCCATCCCGCTGCGGAGTCCGCCCACCAACTGGTAGATCGTGTCGGAGACCGGGCCCTTGTAGGGAATGCGTGCCTCGATGCCTTCGGGGACCAGCTTCCGGCCGTCCGTCTGGTCCTCCTGGAAATACCGGTCCGCGGAGCCCTCCTCCATTGCCGACAGGGAGCCCATGCCGCGGACGGTCTTGAAGCGCCGGCCCTCGAGCAGGAAGCTCTCCCCCGGAGATTCGTCCGTACCGGCGAACATCGAGCCCATCATGACCGCCTCGGCGCCGGCTGCCAGCGCCTTGACGATGTCGCCAGAGTAGCGGACGCCACCGTCGGCGATGATCGGAACCCCACCGCCGACGCCGTCCACCGCGTCCATGATCGCGGTGAGCTGCGGAAGGCCCACCCCGGTCACCACCCGGGTCGTGCAGATCGAGCCCGGGCCGACGCCGACCTTCACCGCGTCCGCACCGCGCTCCACGAGGGCGCGTGCCGCCTCTGACGTGCCCACGTTGCCTCCGACGAGCTCGACGTCGGGGAATCGCTCGCGCACCTGTGCCAGGGCCTTCAGGACGTTCTCGGAATGGCCGTGGGCCGTGTCGACCACGATCACGTCCACGCCGGCTTCGACCAGGCGCTGCGCCCGGTCGAGATCCTTCTGTGAGGCGCCGATGGCCGCGCCCACGCGCAGGCGCCCGTGCTCGTCCTTGCAGGCGTTCGGGTACTGCTGGCGCTTGAAGATGTCCTTGACCGTGATGAGCCCCTTCAGGTTCCCCTGGTCGTCCACCACGGGGAGCTTCTCGATCCGATGCTGGTGCAGGATCCGCGTGGCCTGGTCGAGCGTGGTGCCCACGGGAACGGTGACGAGCTGCTCGGACGTCATCACGCCGCGGATCGGCTGGTCCAGCTCGGTCTCGAACTGGAGATCGCGGTTGGTGACGATCCCCACCAGGCGGCCCCCGTTCTCCACGATCGGCACCCCGCTGATCGAGAAGCGCGCCATGAGCCGGTGCGCATCCCGGAGCGTCGCGTCCGGGGGAAGCGTGATCGGGTTGAGGATCATCCCGCTCTCGGAGCGCTTCACCCGGTCCACCTCCTCGGCCTGGCGCTGCGGCGTGACGTTCTTGTGGATGATCCCCATCCCGCCCTCGCGCGCCATCTGGATGGCCATCCTCGACTCGGTCACCGTATCCATGGCGGCCGACAGGAGCGGCACGTGGAGGAGGATGTTCCGGGTGAGGCGGGAGGACACGTTGGTGTCCTTCGGGTGGACCAGCGAGTGGTTGGGCACCAGGAGGACATCGTCGAAGGTCAGGCCTTCCTTGACGATGGTGTCCCGGCGGGTGGTGCCGTCGCCCATCAGAGGCATGTCCGGCTGAAGCTTGTGTGGGATTCCCAAAGCCGCGCGCCCGCCCCTCGAGGCCCCGGGGGGCGTCGGAGGGCGGGCGCTGGCCCGCTCACGTGAGCGGTGAGTCTTGCCATGGGTGAGGATATCCGAAGGGCGCTGGAGCGTCAACGGGCCTCGCAGACCTCATCCTTCCGGCTCGCCGCCCTCCCCGGACGAAGGCGCCGGGCCCACCTTTCCCTTCGGTCCGGGAGACCGCACGGGCTGCTCGGAGGGGCCCTCCAACGCCTCTCCCAGATCGGCCAGGATCTGCTTGCCCGCGGAGGAGACCCCCGACAGGACCCGGTCCGCCGCCGAGATGAGCTGGAACGCCTCACGGATGGTGGTGGGACTCACGGCCTTGCGGCGGAGCTTGTCTTCGAGGTTCTCCGCGAACTTCTGGAGACCGGAGGCCTCCACCGGGGTCGTCAGGGCGTATTTCGAGTCCAGGAACTCGATGAAGTCCAGTACCTGGTAGATGCGCTCGTCCGGGAGGCTCTCGATCTTGCGCAGTAGGCGCTGTCGGAGGACGTCGTGCATGGCCGGTCCGCGTGTGAGGGCACTCGGTGGTCCCCTTCGGGACCCCTCGGGGTAGTCTACAACAGAAGGCCGGTGGGGCGCAGGCCCGACCCCGCCGGTCACACGACCGGCCTTTGCCGCCGGGGGCGAAGCGGATAACGTCAGCCCCGTCGCGTGTGCGCCCGACCCTCCAGACGCCCGAAGCCGAACGCATGCCTTTTCTTCCGCTCCGACCCGTTCCGGTGGCCCCCGAGGCCTCCTCGCTGTACGAGCAGTGGCTGGCGCAGGTCGACGAGGAGCTCAGTCACCCCGACTGCGACCGCAACGAGCTCGCACGGCGCATCCTCACCGAACTCTACTACCCGCAGTACGTCGGGGTGGACCCCGCCACACTTCCCCCCACGGTCCGGGTGGCGCTCGCGCACATGGATCCTCGCAACGTGACGCTGGAACCCGAGTACTACCAGGAGACGGACGTCGAGCGGTACGCCCGGGTGAAGCCCCTGCTCTGGCTCTGGGAGATGTTCGACCGGAGCCCGCTCGGGGAGAACGTGGAGCTGGGCATCCGCTTCCGGCGCATGCTCGCGAGGCGGATCTTCAAGCGCTGCGGGCGCAACTTCAAGGCGTTCACCTTCGTCCGCGTCTCCTTCGGCTTCAACCTCGAGGTGGGCGACGACGTGGTGATCCACCGCCACGTCCTCCTCGACGACAGGGGTGGCATCGAGATCGGTGACGGCTCGTCGGTGTCCGATTTCGCGAACGTATACTCGCACACGCACGACATCGTGGACGGCCGCATCGTGTTCACGCCGAAGACCGTGATCGGCAAGGGCGTGCGCATCACCTATCACGCGACGATCCTGGCGGGCACGCACGTCGCGGACGACTCGATGGTCGGAGCGGGCTCGATCCTCACGAAGGACACCCGCCCCCACTGGGTCTTCGTCGGGATCCCCTCCCGGCCGGTCAAGGAGAAGCCCGCCGAGGAGCGGGCGAACAAGGCGCCGCCCACGCGCGACCCGTTCGCCGAGGAGTGACGCGGGCTTCCCGCGTCGTCGCGGGGGTCCGCCTCAGCGCGAGAACACGTCCAGGAGAAACTGGAGGGAGACGTCGACGCCGGCGAACCAACGCACGCCCAGGGCATGCTCCATCCACAGGCCCCCCGCCTGGACGCCGATCACCGCCAGGCGGGCCCGGACCGCCGGGCCCACCGCGAGCGGGTCGAGGTTCCCGTACACGCCTGCGCCCACCCGCTCGACCAGCGAGCCCGTGCGCCACATCAGGTCGGCGTGTCCGTTCACCGTGAAGGCGTTCCCCTCGGCCCGGGTAGCGGCCCACGACATGCCCGCGCCCGCGCCCAGGGTCAGCAGCCAGGCCGACACCTCCTCCTCCGAAACCTCCCCGGGCCCGGGAAGGGACGGCTCACCGAGGGGAACCGTCCATCCCACCCCGAGCGTGGTCGTCGTGGCGGCACCGTCCAAGCGGGCCGCCTGCAACGCGAGCGTTCCCGTCTGGGCCCGGGCCGGACCGGGGACCACCGCGGAAAGACCGAGGAGGACGGCCGCGGCCACGCACAGGGGAAGACGTCGGAGATCCGCCATCGATCGGTGTCGTGCCATCATGATCGGCTCGTCTGGCCTACCCCGTGGGGAGCGGTGGGAGCGGCTGCTCGAAGAACGTCCCGATCAGCTTCTGCACGTCCGGGTCGACGCACAGCATCGCGTGGGCCTGCACCTTCCCGGTGAAGACCTTGCGCCGGTCGTGGACCGGCGGGCCGATCAGCGTCTGCGTGATCTTCTCGGGAACCAGGCTGTCACCCTTCTGGTTTCTGTATTCCTGGACGAAAGCGCCGTCCTTGCGGGGCACGGAGATGGGCGTCATCTGGCGCTTGCCCATGATCACGAGCGTGTCGACCCCGGGCGCCAGGTGGGAGAACGGACCGGTGAGCAGCGCCTGCGTCTCCCTGGCCCGCTGCAGGAGGTCGCTGGACACCCCCCCTGGTACGTCGACCAGGCCGGGCCAGCCACCAGGCACCGTGAACCGTTCCTCGGGCGGGAGCGGTCGGTTGTCGTCGTCCACGGCCGCGGGCCAGGCCGGCAGCATCTGATAGAGCGCCGGCCACGTCCGTGCGGCCGCCAGGATCCCCGGCAGGTTCGCCTCGCCCAGATCGGCCCGACCGAACAGGATGGCCTCCAGCGCCCGGACGGTTCCCGCGAGGGGTCCGCCGACCAGGACCACGCGGCCGACGCGCTCGGCGAGCCACCGCGGACTCACCGCGAGCTTGCTCGCCAGCACGATGATGAGGGCACCCTGAGAGTGCCCGATGACGTTCCACCGCCCCCCGTCGACGCCCTCCGACTCGAGGAGCTGCAGCAGCTTGTACGCGTTGTAGCGCAGGTCCGCGCGCCAGTCGTACCGGAACCAGTCGGTGACGGGGAGCCCGTCGTACGGCGTCCGCAGCACGTCTCCCCGCACCACGTGCATCCCGTCTTCCAGCGACGTCCGCTCCGGCTTCAGCTTGCCCGGGACGTGCTCCATGCCGAGGAGCATGCCCACCTCGTCGGGATCGCGGTCCCCGAGATCGCCGCGGCCGATCACCAGCTGCACGCGGACCGCGTTGTAGACGACGTTGCCGAGGTGATCGCGCAGCGTCGTCGCCTGGGTCCCGGGCACGAGAAGCGTACGCGCACCGTCGGGTGGCATCGTTCCTCCGGTTCGAGCCCGCTACGTTTCCTCGCTCTCGTACTTGGCCTTGAGGCTCGCCACCACCGCGGGGTCCGCCAGCGTGGTGGTGTCGCCCACCGCGCGTCCCTCGGCGATGTCACGCAGGAGCCGACGCATGATCTTCCCGGAGCGTGTCTTCGGAAGGTCGGCCGTGAAGACGACCATGTCCGGCTTGGCGATCGCTCCGATCTTCGTGCCCACGTGCTCCCGCAACTCGCTCATGAGCTCGTCCGTGGGCTCGAAGCCGTCCTTTAGCGTCACGAACGCCGCGAGCGCCTGGCCCTTGATCTCGTGTGTCTTGCCCACCACCGCGGACTCCGCCACGGCCGGATGGTCCACCAACGCGCTCTCCACCTCCATCGTGCCGATCCTGTGTCCGGCGACGTTCAGCACGTCGTCCACCCGGCCGAGGATCCACACGTAGCCGTCCCCGTCGCGCTTGGCCCCGTCCCCCGGGAAGTAGACGTCCGACCACTTCGACCAGTAGGTGTTGCGGTAGCGTGCGTCGTCGCCCCAGACCGTCCGCAGCATGGAGGGCCACGGCGACGTGATGGCGAGGTAGCCGGCACCGGTCTCCTCACCCGCGTCGTTGAGGATCGTCGCCTCGATGCCCGGGAAGGGACGCGTGGCGGTCCCCGGCTTGGTCTCGGTGATCCCCGGAAGGGGGGTGATCATGATCGCTCCGGTCTCGGTCTGCCACCACGTGTCGACGATGGGACAGCGCTCCCCTCCGATGACCCTGTGGTACCACATCCACGCTTCGGGGTTGATCGGCTCACCGACCGTGCCCAGGAGACGCAGCTTCGAGAGGTCGTACTTCTCCGGCCAGGACTCGCCCCAGCGCATGAAGGCCCGGATGGCCGTGGGCGCCGTGTAGAAGATCGTGACCCCGTACCGCTGGCAGATGTCCCAGAAGCGGCCGCGATCCGGCGCGTCGGGCGCCCCCTCGTACATCAGGACCTGCGCACCGTTGGCCAGGGGGCCGTAGACGATGTACGAATGCCCGGTCACCCAGCCCACATCGGCGGTGCACCAGTACACGTCGTCGTCCTGGAGGTCGAAGACCGCCTTGGTCGTGGCGTACACCTGGGTCAGGTAGCCGCCCGTCGTGTGTACCACGCCCTTCGGCTTTCCGGTCGTGCCGGACGTGTAGAGGATGTAGAGGATGTCCTCGGCGTCCATCTTCTCGGGCGCGCACTCCTCGGACGCATCGCGCACGAGCTCGTGGTACCAGTGGTCGCGTCCTTCCTTCATGGACGCGTCCACCGTCTCGGAGAGCTCGCCGCCCCGCCGCACGACCACCACCTGCTCGATGGTCGGAGACCGCTCGAGGGCCACGTCGGCATTGGCCTTCAGGGGAACGATCCCCCCGCGCCGCCAGGCTCCGTCCGCGGTGATGAGGATCCTGGACTCCGCGTCGTTGTTGCGATCCGCCAGCGACTCGGGGCTGAAGCCGCCGAACACCACCGAGTGGATGGCGCCGATGCGCGTGCAGGCCAGCATCGCCACGGCGGCTTCCGGGATCATCGGGAGGTAGATCGTCACGCGATCTCCCCGCCGTACCCCGAGGCCCTTGAGGACGTTGGCGAACTTCGAGACCTCGCGGTGGAGCTCCGCGTACGTGTAGCTTCGAGTGTCGCCCGGCTCTCCCTCCCAGACGAGCGCGACCTTGTCCGCGCGCGGACCGTCCAGATGACGATCGAGGCAGTTGTGCGACACGTTCAGCTTTCCGCCCACGAACCACTTCGCGTACGGCGGATCCCACTCCAGGACCTTCTCCCACGGCTCGAACCAGTCCAGCTCCCTGGCCCACGCTTCCCAGTAGGCCTCCCTGTCCTTCGCCGCTCGATCGTAGATCCCCGGATCGCCGAACACCGAGCGGCTCGTGAACGCCTCGGAAGGCGGGAATCGGCGCTCCTCGGTCAGAAGCGCAGAAAGGGCTCCGCTGTCGCCACTCATCGTAGCGTCCTCCTGGGGGAGTGGTTCGTCTTGTGGTGGCCCGGAGGGAGGTGACTGGCACGAGAGCCTCCCGTCCTGCAATCTGCACGTCCGCCGTCCCCGGGCAAGCAGTCTCGTCCCTACCCCCTCCCTCCTTTGGCGTGCCGCCGGGGGACGTTAGTTTATCAAGAATCATTATTGGTACGTTCCGGATGGAGGGTATCCGGGTGCCCCAGAACGGCCCCGAGCACGATGAATGGAAGGTCGAAGCCGCATCCACGGTGATCTGTGCCCTGAGCACGATCACCGGATGGGCCCTCGGCCGTCTGGGGCATCCCATGGCGGGACAGGCCTTCCTCGTCGCGGCGTACGCATCCGGCGGGTGGGACGCCCTGCGCCGGACCGTGGGCGCCCTCAGGCGCCGGACGATGGACGTCGACCTCCTCATGCTCCTCGCGGCCGTGGGGGCGGCGATCGTCGGCCACTGGGTCGAGGGCGCCATCCTCCTCTTCCTTTTCTCGACCGGCAACACCCTGGAGACCTTCGCGTTCGGTCACACGCGGCGCTCCATCCAGGCGCTCATGGAGCTCCGGCCCGAAGACGCGGGCGTCGTCGAGAACGGCTCCGAGCGCCGGGTCCCGG
>Ga0307424_1001427_pt1 | contig 12572 bp, 10 predicted proteins | sample SalMarWE160320MG_FD_202157 | JGI IMG/M metagenome (GOLD analysis project Ga0307424, IMG submission 202157) | Salt marsh sediment microbial communities from the Plum Island Ecosystem LTER, Massachusetts, United States - WE1603-20 | ecosystem: Environmental > Aquatic > Marine > Intertidal zone >... | reverse complement strand
TGTAGCAGGGTGAGGGCATTGACAAGTGTTCGTTTTGAAAAAAAGGATTCGCAGATGCCGGTACTGAACAGGCCTGAATATTGTTCGGTTGTTTCAAATCCGGCTGTATCTGGTGGTAAAACGTCTGGTTCCTGTCCGAAATAATTTTTATTTTTTATCATTGGAGAACGCACAGCAATCGATAATTTTTTAAACATCGACCCCTAAATTTACTATATTTTAATAGAAAAACTTACATGAATTTTTTTTTATGGATCGCGAAAGATACGAGCGGGTATATGGTAAAAAAGGTGATAAATCTGTGTGAGAAGGAAAATCCCGGGCAGTTTGTAAAACCGTGTCCTGGGACACCGGATCATGTATGCTGTGGCTACGAAATAATCAATTTCGCACAGGGGTGTACACTCGGCTGTTCCTACTGTATTTTAAACGCCTATTTCGAAGATACTGCTGTTTTGCCTGTCCTATTCACAAACAGGGATAAACTGTTTGAAGAATTGCAGAATACGCTGCAGAACAAGGACAGGCTGTTTCGTTTTGGAACCGGTGAGTTTACGGACAGCCTCCTGTTTGAAGCTCAATCTCCCCTGTATGGGATGCTTGTGCCCTACATATCATCCACATGCAATGCGGTGCTGGAGATAAAGACAAAAACCGTAAATATAAAGCGGCTGCTGGGTATTAAAGACCATGACAATACGATCATTTCCTGGTCATTGAACAGTGATTTTATAGCCCGGACCCAGGAACGTAATGCGCCTGGTATTGAGCGCAGAATCGATGCAGCTGCACAGGTCGCGCAGGAGGGGTACAGGCTTGCACTTCACTTCGACCCGATCATTATGCACGAAAATTGGGAAGATGGATATAAAAGGGTGATGGACCGGCTTTTCAGAAGAATTCAGCCCGAACACGTGGTGTACATCAGTATGGGTGCATTGCGGTTTATTCCTGCAATGCGGGTGCATATGATTCGAAGCCATGCTGAATATATATATGGCGGGGAGTTTGTCAGGGGACAGGATAACAAGATGCGTTATTTCAGGCCTCTCAGGACCCGTATGTACATTGTGTTGAAGAATTTTTTAACACAGTACATCGAGGAGAGCAGGCTCTACATGTGCATGGAAAGCCGTGAGGTGTGGGAAGATGTATTCGGGCTTTCCAGCATGACGACAGGAGAGCTTTCCAACAGGCTTGACAGGGCCTGTTATACAAAATTCAGCTGTCTCGATTCAAGAGTACCGACGTAACAAGTAGTAACTTCGCGAGAAGTTACTTGGAAGGCGCCGGGATGGGCGTACAACGGCGGAGCACCGGTGAAATTAAATATGCTCGGTTTGTGGATTGCATCCGCTGCATCCCCTTGAAGCTTGACAATAACATCGGTCTGCAGTATTATACAGTACATCGGGCTGTAGCGCAGTTGGTTAGCGTACATGTCTGGGGGACATGGGGTCGCCGGTTCAAGTCCGGCCAGCCCGAAATTCTTCTCCAAAACTTGGTTTCCTTCACATATACCATTAATAAATAGTGGCGTATATTGCTTCGCGACCGATCCTTGGCAGGATAAATCCTCCCGGGATACATCCTCCCGGGATACATCCTCCAGGGACTGGGTATTAAAATGTAACTTGATCGAAGTTACTTAGAAATACTATGTATGAGAGGGCATAATTCTATCCATCTTCAAGGGTGTATACTATGGGAATAATTATCCATCGCAAAGAAAAGCACATCGTAGAAAATATTATAAAACATGCGGATACCGTTGCGGATACGGTAAAGGAGTTTCTCAAAGCACTGGACAGCTATCTCGATGGGGATGTTGAAAACACGAGTTTGTACACGAAGAATACCCATAAAAAGGAAAGTGAGGCTGATGAGCTGAGGCGGGAAGTCAGCAAGGAGATGTACGAGGGCGCGTTTATGCCGTCTATCAGGGAAGTGCTTTTTATTGGTCTTGATTTTATCGATAAGGTTGCAAACGCCGCTGAAACAAGCGGGGACTTTCTCACACTGATACAACCTAAAATTCCGGAGGAGATAAAAGAAAATCTTCATATTATGTCGGATCTCACCGCAACCTGCGCGGATAAGCTCGCCGATGGGGTACACAACCTGTTCGAAAATGTATCGGTTGTGTTCGACGACATGAGAGAAATAGAACACCTCGAGGGGGAGGTGGATAAGTACGTATGGAAGTCTATAGAGGCAATATTCAAAAAACTTAAGATACAGAAATTTTCAGAAAAAATTATACTTCGAGAGCTTATACTGCACGTAAACAGCATCACCAATAAAATGGAGGATGCATCGGACAAACTCGACATCATTGCGCTGCGTTTAAAAATATAGTGGAGTAAACCTGCCGATAGACCATCCAATTTTGTTTTACCGATCATAATTGAAGGAATAAAATATTCTATATGCCGGTGTAAATATGAAAGAAAAAACCGTTTACATAGAATCGCTCGGCTGTAATAAGAACACCGTTGATTCCGAAATCATTCTCAGCATTCTAAAGAAAAAAGGCTACTCGAGAATCGGTGAGCCTGATAAAGCGGCATTTGTCATTATTAATTCCTGTGCATTTATCGATGCGGCCAAGCAGGAAACCATTGATACTGTATTCGAGCTTGCCGAAAAGAAAAGGCCGGAGGCGAAGCTGATAGTAGCGGGGTGCTTTTCACAGCTTTACCATAGAGAAATAGTAAAAGAGATGCCTGAGGTTGATGCGGTGATAGGCACGGGTAATCTCGAGACCGTCATAAACACTGTTGAAGGGCGGACAACAGGGAAATATTTTCCTGAAAGCACTGTGCTGCCGAAACACTTTAGTGAGTACGGCGGCAGAACAGAACTTTTAACCCCTGCGGGCTGCGCGTATATTAAAATCTCTGAAGGCTGCAGTAGAAACTGCAGCTTCTGCCTTATACCCCGCATAAAGGGAAGGCTCAGAAGCAGAAATACTGACGATATCGTCGAAGAAGCCAGGCAACTGGAAAAAATGGGTGTGAAAGAACTCATTATTACTTCTCAGGATACACTGCGCTTTGGTTCTGATCGTTCTGAAAAGGAGAGCCTCTCTTCACTTATTCAAAACCTGCTTTCAGAAACCGGTATACCTTTTTTCCGCCTGCTGTACCTTCGTCCCGATAGGGAGCTGATTCGAAATCTGGACATCTTTTCGAACAACAGAGTGGTCCCTTATCTTGATATTCCACTTCAGCATGTATCGAAAAAGATACTGCAATTGATGCGTCGGGATGGAGATTACCATTCTTACAGGGAGATGGTCGCTGAAATTCGTAAAAACATCCCGCATGCGGTATTGCGTTCTACATTTATTGTCGGATTTCCAGGTGAAACGGAAGAGGAATTTACCATGCTGCTCGATTTTATACAGGAAATACGTTTTAACCATCTGGGAGTATTCGCATTTTCGCCGCAGGAGCATACAGATGCTGCTGTACTGCCGATGATGGTGAACAAAAGGACAGCAGAAAAGAGGCGAGAGGCTGTGCTCGCCCTCCAGAAGAATATTTCAAAAGAAATACTATCTGAGGAACGTGGGAAGTCTTTTCCCGTTCTAATAGAGGAGAGTATCGAGGGAGAGCATATTTCACTGGGTAGAAGCTACCACTTCGCTCCTGAAGTAGACGGTCTATTTGTGGTTCGCTCAACTAAACGGATTGAACCGGGGAGTTTGATACGCGCCCAGGTCACCCATGCCGGCGACTACGACCTGTTCGGTATGGCGGTGTGATAAACAACGTTCGTCTCGCAGCTGTTCGCAAAAATCAGGATGCTTAAATGAGGTCTTCGGCACGCACCAGATCTTCGAACTGAATGTCAAAACCGATTATTCCCGCAATCTTGTCGTTCAAATCGAAAATCGGCGCTGAAACAGTAAGACAGAGCACCCCGGTTACATATGATACATAGAATTGGGATACATGTACCTTGCCGTCTTCCAAGGGATCTGCGAACCACGATCTGTCGGAAAAATCTTCGGGAAGACCTGCAACTTTGTATTTTCCCTTCAGGTCAGGTTGCGTGATAAAAGGCACGATTATATGAGCATCGAGGTTTGTAACATAAGCCCACTGGATAAAGCGGTGCTCCTTAACGAGTCTTTTAAGTATCGGTGTTATTTTACGTTCATCCATGGACCTCACTTCTTCAAGCTCCGAGGTGTGCCTGATAATATCCTCAGCCATTCCTCTCGCCCTCTTTTTGATTCTATCGAACTCGGAGATGAACAGGTGAGGCATACAGTTTCGAACAATATGCTCCATCTCTTCATTCGATATTGAAGTTACTCTTCCTACGGTGTACTGCTCTTGCACCCATTCATTTATCCTTGATACGGCGGGGTTGTGCTTATCGATACGGCGGTCTCCAGTCAGGCGCATATGAGTATTGACCCATTGCACAATTCCTGCAAGGCCGGACTTGTCATTGATTATTATCTCAGGCGGCCTTTTGAGAAGCTTTTCGGTGTCGAAGATATTGTAAATTTCAGGGTCCTTTATAAGGCCGTCAGCATGTATGCCGGCTCTCGTTGCGTTGAAGTCCGATCCGACGAGGGGATAATTGGACGGTATTTTATCACCGATTTCGTTTTCATAATAATTTGCAATATCGGTGATGACCCTGGTATCAACGCCGTTCGTCTTTCCGATCAGAGATATGTATTCAATAATCAGTGCTTCGATTGGTGTGTTTCCGGTTCGTTCACCGTATCCGAGGAGAGCGCCGTTTGCGTATGTACAGCCGTAGAGCCAGGCCGTTGTCGCATTTATCAATCCTTTGTGAAGATCGTTATGCCCGTGCCATTCCAGGCACTCGCTCGGTACGCCTGCGTAATCAGTCATTGCTCTTACCAGTTTAGACACGCTTCGCGGCAGTGATGCACCGGGATAGGGGACACCGTATCCGAGCGTATCGCACAGTCGGAGTTTAATATCGAGCTTACTCTCCTCTCGCAGGTTCATCAGGTCCTGCGCGAAGGGTACGACAAATCCGAAAATATCGGCACGCGTAATATCCTCGAGATGGCACCTGATATTGATTCCTGAATCAAGCGATTCTTTGACGACCGCAAGATAATCTTCTCTCGCCTGTTTTCTGTTTTTACGCAGCTTTAAATAAATATGGTAGTCGCTGCACGAGGTCAGCATACCGGTTTCTTTCAGGCCCATATCCTTCACAAGCTGAAGGTCTTTTTTATTCGCCCGTATCCAGCCGGTTACCTCGGGATAATCGTATCCGAGGGATAATACTTTATCAACCGCCTTTTTATCTTTATCACTGTAGAGGAAGAATTCGGAATACCGTATAATACCTTCTGGACCACCGAGCTGATGCATCAGACGGAACAGGTCGACGATCTGCTCTGGAGTATAGGGAGCCCGTGCCTGCTGTCCGTCTCTGAATGAAGTATCACTGATAAATATTTCCTCAGGAGGATTCACCGGGAGTATGCGGTTGTCGAAGGTCGTTTTACAGACCTCTGTATAGGGAAATATTTCTCTATACAGCTCCGGTTCTCTGACGTTTTCCAGTTTGAAAGCCGTGTGCTCAAAAAATGTATTGAGCGTATTGTTTCCGGTGCGCTTTTTCATGTATGCTTTCTCCGTGTACAAAGAGTTGTATTACTCTATGTTAGTTATAATGCCGCTTACCTAAATATCAAGTACAATTGATAGTGGAATAGAATAGTATACTAATGTTATACATGCGAGTAAATTCTTAGTTTGTTGTGGGTTTCTATTGAGGACAGATGGTGGGAAATCAGCTGCCGATATTCACCACAGAATAGCTTTCGAGCAGCCATTTATCCCCATAGAGATGAAGGTAGTATGTATAGCGTTTTTTCTCGACAAGTTGCAGGTATTTGAAAGTTTCGATTACCGTAACCGTCGCGTTTCTTTTTTCGATGACGGTTTTTTCTATATCGAAATCCGCCGGTATTGTCTCTGAAAAGGGCACTTCTTCTAGTCTGTTGAGGCCTTCGAGGTACTGTTTAAACTCCCCGATTACAGCCGGTTTATCAATATCATGTGCTGCAATATATTTCTCCCTCGCACGGCTGAACTGCAGGATGAATTTATCGAATTTAATATAGAGAAAGTACCTTTCATAATCACGGGTCTGCAAGGCCTGTAAAAGGGCCTTAATCACGTCGTACGGTGGTAGGTTTTCGGCCTTCATCTTCTTTATTTCTTCTAATTCTCTCGCCTTCTGAACCTGCTCCTCGAATGGAGGATTGAGGGTAAGAAAAAGCTCATTTTCCGTGTATATTCTGATATCATCATCAGCACCGGTTTTCAGATGAGGATAGAATACCCCCTTTATAAGGTATTCTCCGGGCTCATTGAGATCGAACCACCTGCTTATATCTATTCGGACGCCGTACTCTTCATTATTTTTAAGTGCTATTTCATCGTTGAGAATCGGTTCAAACTGGGTAGTCCGAACGGTGTACTCTCTGGAATGAGCAACCTCCCGATGGGTCGGTTTCAGAATTTCAAAGTCGAAGGTGAACATCTTATTATAGGAGGTAATGAAAAGAAAGGGGGAATAGCCCCTGTTTACGATCTGAAACTCAACGATTATCGGGCGATTAACAAAGTACATCTGTTTGTTGTGGTATTTGAGGCTCACTCCAATATCCGTCGGTTTTGCACTATTTGTGCCTGAATAGTTTTTGATATCCTGAGAAAAGCCGATATTAATACAGAAGAAAATCATCAGAAGCAGAGCGGGATGGATCAGTTTCTTTTTCATCACTATTCCATTTTAAAAAGAAATATTCAGGGTTACGAGCATAGCACTCTTTACTATACTATAATCGGATAATAGGGATAAAACCTAAAGTAAACTGCGATAATCAGGGGGCAGCGTGAACACACTACAGATTTCTGCACTTGCCGTTTTACAGGGCATTACTGAATTTTTACCGATAAGCAGTTCAGGCCATCTGGTATTGATGCAGCATTTCTTCGGACTGAGGGATGTTCCGGTATTTTTCGATCTTGTTCTTCATCTCGGAACGACTGCTGCAGTTGTTGCCGTGTATTACAGGTTCATCGGTGAAATTCTGTACGATTTGATTAAATGGCCTTTTTCCCAGAAGAGAAATACTATCACAGAAAAAGGGACAGCCAGACTGTTCTTCTACATAGCACTATCTACAGGAATAACCGGAATACTCGGGATACTCTTCAAAGATTTTCTAACACAATTTTTTTACAAACCGGGAATTGTGCCGGTTTTTCTCTTCTGTACAGGGGGGATACTCCTTGGTACACGGTTTCTTCAGAAGGGCGAGGTTGATATTCGGACTATGCGCACCGGACATGCGGCCGTTATAGGAACTGTGCAGGCGATTGCAATGCTGCCGGGGATATCCCGCTCGGGTACGACGATTTCAGCGGGGTTGTACCTCGGGATGACACGGGAATTTTCCGGGGCTTTTTCGTTTCTTCTCTCCATTCCATCGGTACTCGGCGCTTCGCTTTTTGAATATTTTCAATCGGGCGCATCACGAACTGGCTTCGGTTTACTATCTCTTGGATTTGCGTTGTCTTTTGCAACGGGTTTTATCGCCTTGAAACTGCTTTTAACGTTTTTACGGAGAGGGACCTTGCATATTTTTTCATACTACTGTTTTGCTGCAGCATTAACAGCGTTTATTGTTATGAAAACCGGAGGGTACGGCGGATAAGTATGGTACCTACACAATCGATAAAAAAAAGAGGGGGGCTAACGTACGTTATAAGCATCCTCCTTATTATCGCAGGGTTGGGCTTTCTTCTGGCAGCAGCAGGTTTTCATCCCGAGGATTCATTGCTCTTTTCAGTAACCTCCGGAAACGGATACCGACACTTTCTCGGCGCTCCTTTTGCAAAGACAGCAGCCTTTCTATTCTATTTCCTTGGCCGCGGGGCATTTCTTTTCGCTTTGATACTTATGTACAATGGCTATGTCCTGATGAGAAAAATAAAAAAATCGTTGAAAGCGGCATATTTACTTTTAGGCTCAGTAAACATCATACTCTGTATGACTCTTTTCGCTGCAGGAAATCCACCGGCTCTGTACAGGGGAGGGGGGCTTTTCGGCAGGTTTATCGTGCAAAAAATTTTGAAAGATGCACCTTCTATCGTAATTCAAATGCTGCTGTATATCGGCCTTACAGCCGGACTTTTTGTTCTTTTTCGATTTCCTCTTCTGAATATTTACAGGCTGTTTGCAAAGAAAAAAACAAAGGGCCTGCAATCTGCTTCCGGTATAACAGCTCGCAGTGATGAAAATCATGGAATTGAACCACGTTATGAGAGGGAACAAGGACCGGTTTTTTCACGGAGAAACGAATCTTCGAGAAAGCCGAAAAAAACCCGTTTTTTCAATTTCGCAAAGAGGGGGAACTTAAAACCCCCCCTGATACAGAAGGTTGTTTTCAACGGGAGTGAGGCGAATACGGTAATACCTGATAGAGAGTACACCCTGGAAGAAAGACTCGGAGGTGAACGAATAGAAAAACGGAGGGTCAGGAAGAAATCCGTATTAGCAGGTATGCGGCATACTAAAGAAGAATCAGAGTCGGATCGCTCCCGTACAACTCCGCTTTCCCAACCGGGGACTGGAGAATCTGCTCATAACAGAGCAGCCTGCAGGATACTATTAAAAAAATCCAGTTCCATCAACAGGAGAGAGCTAGAAAAAGAAACAGCACGAAAGGCGAAGGAACTGGAGAGGACACTGCAGGAATTCGGTATCGAAGCCAGAGTCACCGGCATTACTCGCGGACCTGTCATCACCCGGTATGAGCTCCAACCGGCTCCCGGTGTAAAGCTCAGCAGAATTGTAAATTTGAGCAACAACATAGCTCTGAGTCTGTCGGCAAACGGGGTGCGGATAGAGGCGCCGATTCCCGGAAGAGCTGCCGTAGGTATTGAAATACCCAATGACGAAAGAGAGATCGTTACGCTCGGTGACGTTATAGGTGAAGCTCCAATGGCTGGGGAGCTTCCTCTCGTGCTCGGTAAAAATCTTTCCGGATCTGTTATTGTTTCGGATTTGACGACGATGCCCCACCTTCTGATTGCCGGTGCAACCGGATCGGGGAAGAGTGTATGTGTGAATTCTCTCATAATGAGCCTTTTATTTAATAAAACTCCCGAAGAAGTTCGGTTTATAATGATGGATCCGAAAATGGTCGAGTTGAAGATCTACAATGGGATACCTCACCTTCTTACAGAGGTCGTTACTGATCCGAGAGATGCGGCAAAGGCACTCAGATGGGTGCTTTACGAGATGGAAAACCGCTATACAATTCTCGATCAGAATTATGTCAGGAATATCAAGGGGTATAATCAGAAAGCATCGAAAAAACTTCCATATATTATCGTGATTGTTGATGAGTTTGCCAATCTCATGGCGATTTCTCAGAAGGAGGTTGAGGAAGCCGTTGTCAGGCTCGCTGCGATGTCACGTGCGGTAGGAATCCACCTCATTATGGCTACGCAGAGGCCGAGTGTGGATGTTATCACCGGTCTTATTAAGGCGAATTTCCCGTACAGAATTGCATTTCAGGTTGCCAGTAAAACGGATTCACGGACGATTCTCGATGCAATCGGAGCAGAGAAGCTTCTCGGAAAGGGTGATATGCTGTTTGCACCTGCAGGGAGTATGAATATACAGAGAATTCAGGGCGCGTATATATCAGAAGACGAAGTCTTGCGTGTAGTCAAAAGGATGAAAGAGGGAGCCAACCCCAGTTACAATGAAGAGATACTGAGTTTCGAAAAAATGGAAGGACCGACTCTCGACTATGAAGATGTAATATTTGACCAGGCAGTTGAAATTGTATTGAAGACGAAACGCGCATCTGCGTCGTTTCTGCAGAGAAGGTTGAAAATAGGATACAACCGCGCTGCACGTTTGATAGAGTTGATGGAAGAAAAGGAGATTATCGGGCCTCCGAGGGGTAGCAAACCGCGTGAGGTATACATAGACAGAATCGATTAATTCCTTGAAAAAAAGAATTCCCCATTATATATTTACAATTGATTAAGCACCTGTCGCTGTATCCGACATATTGCTGAAAATTCATCACAATTGGATATCCTGTCTTGCTGAAAATCATGATTATTTTTTTTACTGTAGCAGCGATTACCGCGCCACTTTATGCACAGCAGGACGAAAATATTGAGAGTACGCAGGAATTGATAACAATTACGTCGGTCAACGATGTAAAAAAATTAATGTCCAACAGCTTTTCCAATATCGAAGATTATACAGCAGATTTCCGTTGGCAAAACGGTGATGCGCACTACTCGGGGAAAATCACCTTTAAAAAGGCAAACAAAATTCTGCTCGAGTTCGATGAACCGAAAGACCAGATAATCGTTTCCAACGGCAGCTATCTGTATATTTACATCCCCTCTTTAAAGGTGGTCGTGCAGCAGTCGCTCAGTGAAAACACAGAGTCGACTCTGCTTACCAGCACCACGGAGGCCGGACTTACCAAGCTCTTCGACGAATATTCATTTTCCTTTTATGACAGCAGTTCGCTGCAGCCGTTTGGCGGTGTGAAGGCATATCATTTGAAGCTTCTTCAGAAGCGGCCCAAAGTGGGATTCAAGACAATGGATATCTGGGTTTCGGAACAGGGGCTCATTCTGCAGTCAAACGGTGTATCACCAAACGGGGTGTCTGTAAGCCTGACCTTTCAGAATATACGCACAAATACAGAGCAGCCTGATTACATTTTTGATTTCGAGATACCACCGGATGCTCAAATAATACGTAACATACTCGTTCCATTTTCTGACACTCAGGAGTAGGAGTGTATAACAAGTTTCAGGGAAAAATCCAATGAACCAGCTTGGTCCAATCTTCAAGGAAGCACGGGCTAAATCGGGTAAGACGATAGATGATGCAGTACGTGAAACGAAGATAGCGAAGAAGTACCTGATTGCTATTGAAGACGAAAATTTCGATATTTTTCCCGGTGAGACGTATCTACTCGGATTTTTACGTAACTATTCCCAGTTTCTCGGTCTCGATCCGGATGAGATGGTGCTGAAATACAGGGATTATAAAATACAGGAGCAGCCCGCGCCAATAGAACAACTGACCGCAAAGCCGAAAAATACGAGACGCTACCTTCTAACCATCCTCGTTGCGCTTCTTGTTGTCTCTTCTGTGTTGTATATTCTTCTCTCAGGTAGAAAAGATCAAAAAGGACAGAAGGCGGAAAAAGTCGAAACAGAAGAACAGAAGAAACCGGCTGAAACCAGCAATGTATACGAGTTTGATGAGGAAGAAATAATCCGTGATTTTAAAAAAGGCGACATCATAAAGATACCGGTTTCTGACAAAGTATATACGATTTCGATTGACGGGATCAGTGACAATCTGGCATTCTCTATTATGGGAATTCCGTTCAACCTATCAACCGACGAACGGGTCGAAGTCGACTTCGATCGTGACGGAAGAAAAGATGTTATGATCCGGACAAACAGACTTGGAGAAGGAACGGTAAATCTTACTTTGAAGAAGCTGTATCAATCAGCCGGCGGAACACTTGCAGCCGGAGAGAAACCTGCTGTCGAGACAGAGACCTCAGGGAGGGAGACCTCAGGGAGGGAGACCTCGGGGAGGGATACCTCAGGGAGGGATACCTCAGGGAGGGATACCTCAGGGAGGGATACGCCGGAGGTTGTTATTTTAAAGGAAAATGACCTTCTTTCAAAGATACCGATAGCGCCGAAATCCGGATTCCAGATAGTCTCAAGCTATGAGAAAACGGATATCGCCGCTGTACTGAAAGCGGTACAGACTTCCTATCTCGGATACATAATCGATGAAGGCGAAAAAAAAGAAGCTCTTCTGCATGATGGCGATGAGCTCACACTCCAGGCCAAGGATGTTCTAAGACTGATGGTCGCCAACTCCAAGGGTATTGATCTTCGCATCAACGAGATAATGGTGCCGCACGGGGAAGACAGGGCAATTACCGCGAAAATAATCAGATGGTACAGGGACAGAGAAAACAGTGACCTCTATCACCTGATAATTGATGACTGGGAAAAGTAATTCCTTCAATGCGCTCCCGGTAGCAACCTCAATTACCTGAAAGCGTCAATTTCATTTCTACTTGTGATAATTTTACTTACCAGGTTGTACTCCAATGCCTCCTGCGCGGTAAGCCAGTAATCACGATTCGAATCAGCGGTGACAGTTTTTATGTCTTTTCCCGTTTCCTGCGCAATGATCGAATTAAATTGATCTCGGATTTTTAAAATCTGGTTTGCAGTGATTTCAAGATCTGCGGCAGGGCCGACGGCGCTTGTCGAGGGTTGATGAATGAGAAAGCGGGAGTTGGGAAGAGAAAATCTCCTGTCTTTTTCCCCGGCGAGGAATACAATAACAGCGGAACTTGCGCACAGGCCTGCAGTAAGTGTAATAACAGGGCACTGAACGAATCGGAGCATGTCATAGATCCCGAAACCCGAATCTGCGCTTCCTCCCTGGGAGTTTACGATGACGGTTATCGC
>Ga0307424_1001426_pt1 | contig 12575 bp, 12 predicted proteins | sample SalMarWE160320MG_FD_202157 | JGI IMG/M metagenome (GOLD analysis project Ga0307424, IMG submission 202157) | Salt marsh sediment microbial communities from the Plum Island Ecosystem LTER, Massachusetts, United States - WE1603-20 | ecosystem: Environmental > Aquatic > Marine > Intertidal zone >... | reverse complement strand
CCTCTGCCAGGAACTCGTCCAACTTCAACTGCGCGAGCGCATGCAGGGCCTTCAACTCGTCGATGTACATAAGGGCGCCGAAAGTGGGATGGACGCCGGCCATCTGGGTCCTGGCCACAAGAGCATTTATCTTCACGCTCCATTTCTTCAGCTGTGCCTCCATCGCCGCAATGGCTTCTTCCATGAGATTGTCTTTCTATTACGGACACCTCTCCTCTGCGAAGGGGCATTCAGGCTATCCAACTGATGACTGCTTGACTTCCTTGCAATCATCGTGCCCGTGCGTAAGTGGCTTGGTACCATCGGCGAACTGACCCAAGAAGCTCGCGCGGTCCATCAGAACGATGCGGAGTCGATCAAGATGGAGATGCTCCTTCGAACTGCAGCATGGAAAAGCACCTTACGCCCCGGGGTAACCACTTGGTGGACTGGAGGATGAGCCCGCGTCCCTTGAAAATACCGCAGGAATGACGGAACATCGGTCAAGGAAAAGGGAGGCGCCCTGTGCGCATTGAAGATTTGAGCATCAATGAACTGGTCGAGTTCGACTCCGAGGAGGGCGTGATCCGTTTCGCCGGCCAGCGTGCCCTCCTCATCGACGCGACGGCAAAAGGAAACCTGCGCAAGGAGCTGATCAACCATTTCGGCCTCAGTACCGCGCGCGCCGTTCTGACCCGGTTTGGTTTTGTACAGGGGTGGCGCATGGCGGAGGCCATGAAGGACCTTTTCAACTGGGAGACCGATGACGAATGGCATCATGCGTGCGGGCGTATCCACATGCTGGAAGGCATGTACCGATTGGCTCCGGGCCCCCCGGGTTCGTTGACCAAGGAGGGGTTGACGCTCGCCGGCTCGTATGAGGCGGAGCAACACATGGCCCATCTGGGGCGCAGTGATGCCTCCGTGTGCTGGACGATCTGCGGTCTCACCAGTGGTTACCTGAGTCGTGCGTTGGGCCAGGAAGTCTACGTTCTCGAGGAGCGTTGCATAGGACGGGGAGACGCTTTTTGCCACCTTCTCGGCCGGACCCTCGAGGAGTGGGGCGACAGCAGGGCGGAAGAACTACGCTTTTACCGGGTCGAGAATCTCCAGGAATGGCTCGAACCCTCGCTCCACCAGATCACCGAAAATCTCAAGGATGTCGAAAGAAAGCTCCGCAGCAAGAAGCGTGCGCTGACCCGCGTGGCTCCCGAGGTCGAAAATCCCCTCGGAATGGTCTCCAAGAGTGACGCCATGCGGCGTCTCACAGATCTTGCTCATCGGATCGCCAAGGTCGACTCGACCCTCCTCATCACGGGCGAGAGCGGGACGGGAAAGGAGCTGATCGCCCACCTGGTCCACGACGAATCCAGTCGCTCCATAGGTCCGTTCATTGCCGTCAACTGTGGCGCGATCACCGAGACTCTCCTCGAGAGCGAGCTCTTCGGCCACGCGCGGGGGGCATTCACAGGCGCCGGCCAGGAGCGCATGGGTCTGTTCGAGGCGGCCAACGGCGGAACGCTGTTACTCGATGAAATTGGTGATGTTTCGCCCGGCATGCAGGTCAAGCTGCTGCGAGTCCTTCAGGAGCGCGAGATCCGTCGCGTGGGCGAGAACAAGAGTCGTCCGGTGAACGTAAGGGTCATGGCCGCCACGAATCGCGAACTCGCTGAGGACATTACCGCGGGCCGTTTCCGAAAGGACCTGTTCTACCGGCTGAACGTGGTTCAGCTGCACGTGCCCGCGCTGCGGGCCCGGCGAGAGGACATCCTGCCTCTGGCTCGCGTGCTCCTCGGCGAGGCGGCCGAGCGGCTCCGCCGCCCGGTCACCGGACTGTCCCCTCGTGTTGCAGACCAGCTGTTGCGCTACAGCTGGCCGGGCAACGTGCGCGAACTGGAGAACGCCATGGAACGGGCCGTCGCGCTCAGCCATACCAACCTCATTGAACTCGACGATCTGCCCGAGGAAGTTCGACAGGCGATTCCGGTACCCTCGCTTTCCGGTCCGGTGAGGGAACTCAACGAGATCGAGAAAGACTATATCCTGGCCGTGGTCGATCTCAACGACGGAAACCAAACCCGCAGCGCCGAGCAGCTCGGTATCGGCACCGCAACCCTTTACCGGAAGCTCAAGAGCTACGGCGTGGTTCGTGGAGGGCGAAAACCGGCAGGTGAGGACGCTTCCCCGCACTAAGGAATGGACCAGCCTTTCGGCCGGTCCACCCTCTTGGGGGCCCCTTGTAGAGTGACCACCTCAAACCGATCGAGACGTGCTGCCGCTGGTGCGACAGCTCGTTCAGCGAATCAAGGCGACGACTGGGGGCCGATGAGCCCCGGTTGGAGTTCCGTGTTGCCGCCCTGGGGCTGGTAAGCCACCCGAACCGCGTATCCGAAATTGGATGTATTCAGACTGACGATCCAGACCTTGGCGTAGTGATTGTCTCCGGTGAACACGGCATAGACGTGCCCGGGCAGGACCTCGACCGAATAGCTGGTATTGGGGTACGACCCGCTCCCCTGGGGGGCGGCATCGATCTCGTCCCAGTCCGAAACGAAACCCAGATCCTGCACTCTGGCTCCGTTCTGTCCCACCATGCCGGCCCGGTCCCCCGCCCCGGCATTGAATGACTGGGCCAGGATGTCCGCCCCGGTGGAGCTGGTCGACGCCGTCATGGGATTGGCACCGACGTCGAGATAGCGCGCATTACCCGTCCCGTTGATCAGGGTGATGATCCCTGCGGACTCGCGTCTCGGCGTATCGGTCACGATGTTGCTTGGGCGGCTCACGGTGCTTCCGTCATCCTTGTAGGCGACGACCAGGAAGCTGTAGGTCACACCGTTGGTGAGGTTGCCTACGACGACGCTGAAGCTGCCCGCTTCGCTGGCGGTTTGGAATTCCTCGACGGCCAAGGTTCCAAAGGCCGCCGGGATATCCTGCGGGATACCGCTCTCGCTCCCGGACGCTTGATAGACCTGAAACCCCTGGCGTCCCTCGTCGTAGTTGCTGGCCTCCCACATGAGGGTCACCGCGTTGTCTCCGGTAACCGAGTTGAGGCCCAGCGGAGGAGCGAGATCCTTCGGATTGGCGATGGTCACCCCGTCACCGTTACAACTCATGATCAGGCCGGCGATTGAAAGGGACAACAATGCGAGTGCAATCCGGCGCATGGAAATTCTCCTTGGTTCCAGTTGAAGGAGACCCGAGTGTGGGCCACCATTCCCCGTGGTGGCCCACAACTCAGGTCCGCACGATGTCCCTTCGCGACCTGGCGCTGCGGCGGCCTGGGTGAACGTTGCATCACCATGGTCAAGGGACAACGTGGTCCAGTAGCACCTTCCGTGCCCATTGCGCAGTCAACGGATAATTGTTTGTACGCCAAGGCATTCCACCGAGGTGGCTCGCTTCACAACTCCGGCAACACGGGCCGGGCCGATCAAATTGGTCGGTGGGGCTCGGTCTCCTTTTCATTCTGATCGAGAAATCACCGAAGGCCGGGCGACCCCGCGTCCATCCCGTTGCAATCAAATGAGCCTGCCCGTTGGCACGAACCATGCCCGTAGAAGGGGGTAGGAGGGATCGTCTTCTAACCTGAAACTGGAGGCACGTCATGAGATCAAGGAAGTCGGTCATCGGGGGGGGCATGCTGGCCGTCGCGGTGCTCCTGGGCATGCAGCTCGGCTGCAACTCAACCCAGGATATGCGCTCGGGCTACGGCGTTCCCGCAAGCGAAGGGACGGTGAATGCCACCGAGGGGGAAAACGGCAACACCAACCTCGAAATCAAGGTCAAACACCTGGCCCAACCGTCGCTGGTAGCTTCGGATGCCACCGTCTACGTCGTCTGGGTCCAACCCCGGGACGCCGCACGGCAGAACGTGGGCGCGCTGACTCTGAATGACAATCTCGAGGGAAGTCTGAAGACGGTCACGCCGCACCGCCAATTCACGCTCACGGTGACCCCGGAGGCCAGCGGACAGCTTGACCAGCCCAGGCACCAGCCTGTCTTCACGGCCGAAGTCGACCGATCCAATTGAGCACCCGGAGGAGGGCCCAGTCGCCTGTTCCCCCGACCCCGGCACATCCTCAAATCTCATCATTTTGATGGATGTGGCCTCATTGTGATGGATATTGCCGGTGGAGAATGTGCCCTCACACCTTGCCCCATCATTGTTTAGGCCGAGGCACGAAAGGTGCTCATAGAGGGGGTGTCCCCCGGCCTCGGCACCAAAACACGGATAGCACCGTCCAGGCCCCGGGTTCGGGGGGGAGGCCGGAGCACGCAGTGGTAAGCCTGAAGGCCGGAAACACAACCGCCCGGAAGGGTGGCGATTCGCCTTCAAGGCAATGCCCGGGTGCTTCCTGCCGCTCACATAGTCCATATTAAGGAGCATCCGATGAAGAGATTCGTTTCAGCACACTTCTCTAGACAACTCACGTTGTGGCTCTCGGTCGTCACCCTTTTCGGCCTCCAGACAGTCGTGGCCGGTTGCGGGGGCAAGGACGCCTTGGCCGAAGAACAGGCAGCGAAATTGGCCGCCGCGAACAAGGCCCCCCAGAAGACCAGCACCACGCTCGCGGCCGGTACTGACCTCCTGGCCACCCTCCAGACCAGCATCGCCACCGACAAGAACCACGTGGGAGACCGGGTCACGCTCAGGATCGAGGAGCCCATCGCCGTAAACGGCCGGACAATCGTCCCGGTCGGTGCCATCATCAACGGGAATGTGACACACATCGACCCTGCGGGTAGCGTCGCCGGTGGCGCGGAAGTCACCCTGCGCTTCAACGAACTCGTGGTGGCCAACAAGAGCTATCCGATCTCCTGTGATCCCTTCCGGCTCTGGCTTACCGGGGACGCGCAGGAGAGTGTTCTCGAGATCGGCGGCGGCGCCATCGCCGGCAGCATTATCGGCGGGATTCTCGGCGGGCAAAAAGGCGCGATTCAGGGAGCGGTCCTGGGTGGGGCCGTCGGCACCGGAGTAGCGGTCGTCACCTCGGGCAAGCAAATCGTTCTACAGCAGGGCCTGTTGATGAAGGCTACGCTCGTTTCCCCCGTGGCGATCCAGAACTGATTGGGCACGGAGAGAGTCGGGCAGCACCAAGGCGTGGGTTGCATCGCCGCAGGTTCGGCCCGCGGCGATGCCTACTCACCTCCGGCAGCCCACTCCCGCTCTCTCCAGGGAGGAGATGGTCGTCATGTCTGACGCTCTACAAGTGGCTGTGTTCGTCGCCTGTGCCGCACTCACCGTCTTGGTGGCTTGCCTACTTCCGATCATCTTTCAGACCCGTCGGCGGTTGGGGCATGTGCTTCGTAGCGTCGAACAACTCAAAACGGAACTGGACCCCCTCGTAGGCGAGACCCGTGAGCTGGTTCGGGGCGTCCACAACGTTGGAAACCAGGTGAACCAGCAGTTGAGCGAATTGCACAGTGTGGTACACACCATCGAGAACTGGGCTGTGCGAGTCGACCATCTGATGGACGAGGTAGGTTCAGCGATTGAGCCTCCCGTGCTCACGGCGGTCCGCAATATCAGCATCGTGCGCGCGGGAGTGAACGGCTTTTTTCATGTCTTGCTACGGGGCAATCACTCCAATCAGAAGAACAAGGAGACATATCATGTCTGAGACGACTGGATCACGGTCGGGTGGTGTGGTGGTGGGGTTGGCAATCGGGGCAACCATGGGCGCGGCACTGGCCCTGCTCTATGCGCCCCAAACAGGAAAGGACACGCGGAGCATGCTCGCCAACAAGGGGCGAAAGCTCCGGGGCAAGGCCAACGGCGCGCTGGAGAACGGCAAGGGCTTTGTTCGAGACCAGAGATCCGTCCTGGCCGCGGCCGTCGAAGGTGGGAAGGAAGCGATGCGCGAGGAACGAGCTGAGCAAAAGGTCCCGGTCTAGGCCGGTTCGGCTTCGAAGAAGTTACGGATGATGGGGCCTTGGCCCTTGGGTTACTTTGAACACGGAGGTTGGTAATGCGAAGACTCAGAGTTGGATCACTTGCCCTGGCCGGGGCCCTCATGATCCTGGTGGGGACGACATCGGTTGCTCCTGCCGTTGCGGATTCCGGGACGGTTGTCACCGACACCGAGCTGGACCAGGCCGTGGCCGGCCGCGTCGACCAGGATGCGGCGTCTCGAGAGGCGATCCTGAATTGGCTGGACCGCGACGAGGTGGGAGGCGCAGCGGCAGAGGCCGGTCTGGATCTCGCGAGAGTGAAAGCAGCCGTGTCCGTTCTCTCCGGGGATGAACTCCACGACGTTGAGGCGCAAGCCCGGCTGGCCGATCAGTCATTGTCCGGCGGCGACGAGAAAATCGTCATCGGCAGCACGGCACTGATCATCATCCTGCTGGTCGTGATCATCCTTGTGGCCGGCAACTAGCTTGGTTTGAGATGACTAGCTGGGTTGGCGCCGCCGCCGTCATCCTGACGGCGGCGGGCGCACTATCCCCGCCGGTGGCGGCGCAGGATAGCCTGATTCTCGATGTGCCCTTCGTTCCCCAGGGGGAGTCGCTGTGCGGCGGCGCTGCGGCGGCCATGGTGCTGCGCTACTGGGGAGAGCGGGGAATCGAGGCCGTGGACTTCGCCCCGCTGGTGGAGGACTCCCTGGGGGGGATTCGAGCGGGCCGGCTGGTGGCGGATCTCCAGCGTCGCGGGTGGCAGGCCATCGCCTTCGTTGGAACCGAGAAACTCCTCCGCCACCACTTGGCGGCGGGCCGCCCGGTCATCGCTCTCGTGGAAGACAGACCGGGACGCTATCACTATGTGGTTCTGGTGGCATGGCGGAACGATGTCGTCACTCTGCACGACCCGGCGAGGGCTCCCTTCCGGGTCGTTTCCGTGGAAAGGTTCGACCGTGCCTGGGAGGCCTCGGGGCGGTGGAGCCTCCTCGTCCTCCCGGGTGCCGATACGGCTCCGCCACCGGGGGGAGCCGATTCGACCGGGATAACCTCCGAACTTGGCGCTTCTTCCCATCCGGCGTCCTCGGCGCCCGCCGGGCATTTCGTCCCCCCTCCTCCCGGCACCTTCGCGTCCCTGGTCGCCGAGGGAGTTCGGTTGGGGCGCCGGGGTGATCTGGACGCCGCCCTGGCCCGGCTCCAAGCGGCCTCGGCATTGTGGCCCGATTCCTCAACCTCCTGGCGCGAGCAGGCGGGAATCCGCTTCCGACAGGAAAGATGGAGCGACGCTGCGTTTCTAGCCCGTCGCGCCACCCGCCTTGCTCCCGGCGACGTCCATGCTTGGCGATTGCTCGGAGCCAGCTGCTTTCTCGAGGGCCGCACCGAGGATGCCTTGGGTGCATGGAATCGTGTCGGGGAGCCGCATGTCGACTTGACCCGGATCGAGGGTCTCACCCGGACACGATTTGCCGTCGTGTCCGGCCGACTGGGGATGGCTCCCGGTTCTCTTCTGACCACGCAGTCCTTCCAGAGGGCGCGAAGACGGCTCTCGGACCTCCCCGTGATCGAGTCGTCGCGACTGGACTACCGTCCGCTTCCCGGCGGCCTCACGGAGATCGAAGCGGCGGTTCTCGAGCGACCACTCTTCTTCGAGGGACCGGTGGATGCCGTGGCCCTGGCCCTCCGCGGGCTGATCCGCCAGGAGTTGGCGATCTCCGTCTCCGGCCCCACTGGAGGCGGTGAACAGTGGGAGGCGGCGTGGCGATGGGAGGACAACCGCCCCCGACAACGGGTGGCGGTGAGCAGCCCAGGCGTGGCGGGCATCCCGGGCATTGTGGGTGTGGAGGGATTCCGGGAACGCCAGACCTACGCTGCTGATGTGGTCGCGGCCCACACCGCGAACGGCAGCGCCATACCCCCGGGCACCGATATGACGGCGGCGGGAACCATCCGGGAGGCGCGCCGGCGCGCCGGAGTGTCCTGGGCCGACTGGGTGAGAGGGGATCTCCGGGTCGAAGCAGACCTGGGGCTTGAGCAATGGGAGGCGACGGGAAACCGTTTCCTCGCCACGGGACTGGCCATGGACGTGCGCCCGTTCGGGGATACGGTCTCTTTCAGGGTCGGGGGTGCCCGGTGGTTCGCGGTGGGTGCAGGGCGGCCGTTTGTCGCCGGCACCGCAGACGCGACTTGGCGATCCGCAGTTCCGGGGTTCCGGCGGATTGCCGCCGAGGCGCGTGTCGGATATCGGGCCGCGGGGGAAGGGGCTCCACCGGCTCTCTGGCCCGGCGCCGGAATCGGCCGGGGCCGGCCCGACCTTCTGCGCGCGCATCCTCTTCTTCTGGACGGGGTGCTTCGCGGGACCGTCTTCGGCCGATCGCTGTGGAGCACCGGTGTGGAGTTGGATTACCGGGCCTGTCAGCTGGGTCCCCTCCGGATTGGCGTGGCCTGGTTCCTGGATGCGGCCCGCCCCGGGGGCCTTCCCCAGGGCCGACCCGACGTTCCGGTACAGGTCGACGCAGGAGGGGGCATCCGGCTGGCCGGATTGGGCTCGCACGGAACCCTGGCGCTGGACGCAGCCCACGGTCTCAGCGATGGAGAGTCGGCAGTCTCCGTGATCTGGCGAACCAGACGCCCCTGAGGGCCGTTCCCCCACCCGGGAGGCACAGGCCAGGGAGCATTCGCGGATTCGCTTCCTGACTGGAACACGACTATTCCCCATCACAATGATGTGTGCTGCCGTCGCTTTGATCGAGTATACACCCAACGAAATCTGCTAACTGATCCTAGGACAGTACGTTGCGCAGCCTACCCGACGGCACGCAAGTTGCTTAGTTAGACCGGTGTCCGGGAAGCCAGGAGGCGGCTGCGGCGGGCGTGGGAGCGGTTAACGAAAGGACAATTTTGTGCGACGAAACATGATAGCTGATCGTACGGAGGCAACGGTGAGAATCAAGTGGATCCTGATCGCCCTGGTCGTGTCTGCCGTTGTTGTTCTCACGCACCGAGCCGCCGGGGCGGGCCCGCTGGGAAGTTATGCGGAGCTCAAGGGCGGAATCTACTCGCCAAGCGCGACGTTCGACTTCGGCAACCTCGACCTCCAGACCACCTTCGACGGCGATACCAAGACGGGAGTCGCCGGTGAGATCGCGATCGGCCACTACTTCCTCCCAACCTTGGCCCTCGAGCTGGGGCTCGGTTACTTCAAAGGCACGGGTTCCTATGCCGGGCAAACTCCGGCGGACCCTCGCCGCCAAGTGGATTTCAACGTCATCCCGCTCATCCTGTCCGCCAAGGCTTTCATCCCGGTCGGGCCGCAAGTCGCCCCCTATGGTGAGGCCGGCATCGGCGCCTACTTCACGAAATTCAACGTAACCGACAATCTCAACACCTTCAATGGGAGCACGACCTTCGGACTGCATGCCGGAGCCGGCTTGAACGTCGATGTCTCCCCGAGTGTATTCCTCGGGCTGGAAGGGAGATATGTCTGGGCCAACCCGTCATTCGGTGATCAGAAGATCAACCTGAACGATACCGAGTACGCCCTGAACGGATTCGAATTGAACGGTTTCACCACGACCTTGGCTCTGGGCTACAGATTCTGAGGCCGGAGTCCGCTATCGGTTTGGCCGCCGGGCCCGGCATCCACGACGTCGTCCATCGTTGTGCCGGAGGCGAGCCGCACATTCACGGTCAAGGACCTTGTATCACCAGGAGGTGGAGTCATGCTCTGGACAATCGCAGTCGTTCTCATCGCCCTGTGGGCTCTGGGTATGATCGGTCACATCGGTGGCGGTCTTATCCACGTCCTGCTTGTGATCGCCATCATCGCCGTATTCTTCCGGGTCATGCAGGGTCGCCGAGCCGTCTAGCCTGAACCCTGGTGGGCGCTTCAGTGTGATTTGGCCCCTGGCCTCGCCAGGCTTCCATCAGGGCTCCGCTCCGGAATATCGATTCCCCGTGCCGGTAGATCAAAACAGGAGACGGTGCCATACTGGAAGGGAACGTGCGACCTGTCGGTAGGCCCGAACGAGAACCGACACGGAAACGCCTGCGGGGGGATCCGGTATGACGGAACCAAAGCCCATCACCACCCTCTTCCTGGACATCGGGGGGGTCCTTCTCACCAACGGCTGGGACCGCTACGCCCGCCGCCGGGCCGCCGAGCGGTTCAACCTGGACCCGGACGAGTTCGACGAGCGCCACCACCTCACCTTCGACGCCCACGAGACGGGGAACCTCTCCCTGGAGGAGTACCTCGACCGTGCCGTCTTCTACGAACACCGGCCGTTCACGCCGACGGAGTTCCGGGAGTTCATGTTCGCCCAATCGAAACCCCACCCGGAGATGCTCGATCTCTGCCGCCGGGTGAAGGCGACCCACCGGCTCAAGGTGGCCGCGGTGAGCAACGAAGGGCGGGAACTCACCGAGTATCGGGTGCGCCGGTTCGAACTCGGCTCCCTGATCGACTTCTTCATCTCCTCCTGCTTCGTCCACGTCCGGAAACCGGATCTCTCCATCTTCCGGATGGCCCTGGACATCTCTCAGGTCCCGCCGGAACGGGTGGCCTACGTGGACGACCGCGCCATGTTCGTCCAAGTGGCCGGGACCCTGGGCATCCACGGCGTCCACCACGAGGACACCGCCTCCACCCACCGGAAGCTGGCCGCGCTGGGGCTGGGAGTCGGCCCGTGACCGCCGCCGGGGATGCGGACTGGATCCTGGCCTTGAACGGAGGGTCCTCGAGCCTCAAGTTCGCCGTCCACCGGGCAAGCCCGCCGCACGCGCGCCGGTTCTCCGGCAAGATCGACCGCATCGGCTCCACCGGACCGGTCCTGACCTTCCGGGACACCGCCCGCACGGTGGAGGCTCCGGACCACGCCGCCGCCGGGGACCGGGTGCTGGACCTGGTGGCGGCCGAGGTCGGCGCGGACGGGCTCGGTGCGGTGGGGCACCGGGTGGTCCACGGCGGACCGGACCACGCGGCTCCCGAGCCGGTCACCCCGGCACTCCTGGCCGACCTGCGCGGGATGAGCCCCTTCGATCCGGAGCACCTGCCGTCGGAGATCGCGCTCATCGAGCGGCTGGCCGAACGCCTCGGTGACCTTCCCCAGGTGGCCTGCTTCGACACGGCGTTCCACGCCGGGATGCCCCCAGTGGCCCGGATGCTCCCCCTCCCCCGGCGCTACGAGGCCCAGGGAGTCCGCAAGTACGGATTCCACGGGCTCTCCTACGCCTACCTGATGGAGGAACTGGAGCGAACGGCGGGACGGGAGGCCGCGACGGGACAGGTCATCCTGGCCCACCTCGGCCACGGCGCCAGCCTCGCCGCGCTCCGGGACGGCAAGAGCATCGACACCACCATGTCCTTCACCCCGGCCTCGGGTCTGCCCATGGGCACCCGGTCCGGGGACCTGGATCCGGGCCTGGTCTGGTACCTGGCCCGGACCGAGAACATGACCCCCCGCGAGTTCCAGACCCTGGTCCATCACCGGTCCGGGCTGCTGGGGGTTTCCGAGACCGCCTCCGACATGCGCGATCTCCTGGCCGCCGAGGCCGGCGACGTTCGCGCCGCGGAAGCGATCGAGCTCTTCTGTTACCAGACCCGGAAGTGGATCGGGGCCATGGCCGCGGTCCTGGGGGGGCTGGATACCCTGGTCTTCGCCGGGGGCATCGGGGAGAACGCCCCGGTCATCCGCGAGCGCTGCTGCCGCGGGCTGGAGTTCCTCGGCCTGGAGCTGAACGCGGCGGCCAACGCCCGCGGCGAGGCCGTCATCTCCACCGCCGGGAGCCGGGTGACGGCCCGGGTCATCCCCACCGACGAGGAACTGATGATCGTCCGGGCGGTGCATCGCACCCTGGAGGAAGCGAGGATTCCATGAGCACATCGACCCCCACCGCGGCCGCGCCGGTAAGCCGGCCCCTCTCCCCCGAACTGCTCCGGAAGATGGACGCCTACTGGCGGGCGGCCAACTATCTCTCGGTGGGGCAGATCTACCTGCTCGAGAACCCGCTCCTGCGGGAACCGCTCACCCTGGAGCACACCAAGTCGCGGCTCCTGGGCCACTGGGGCACCACCCCGGGGTTGAACCTGCTCTACGTGCACCTGAACCGGGTCATCCGGAAGTACGACCTGGATGCGATCTTCATCACCGGCCCCGGACACGGGGGGCCGGCCCTGGTGGCCAACACCTACCTGGAAGGCTCCTACAGCGAACTCTATCCCCACATCCCCCGGGACGCGACGGGAATGCAGCGGCTGTTCAAGCAGTTCTCGTTCCCCGGCGGCGTGCCCAGCCACGTCGCACCGGAGACTCCGGGTTCGATCCACGAGGGGGGCGAGCTGGGGTATTCCCTGGCCCACGCCTACGGGGCCGCCTTCGACAACCCCGACCTCCTGGTGGCCTGCGTGGTGGGCGACGGCGAGGCCGAGACCGGCCCCCTGGCCACGGGATGGCAGTCCAACAAGTTCCTGAACCCGGTGCACGACGGGGCGGTGCTGCCCATCCTCCACCTGAACGGCTACAAGATCGCCGGTCCCACCGTGCTCGCCCGCATCGGGCGCGAAGAACTCGATGAGCTGCTGCGCGGGCACGGGTACGAGCCGTGGTTCGTGGAGGGGGACGATCCGGAAACCGTCCACCAGCTCCTGGCCGGAACCCTGGACCGGATCGTGGAGCGGATCCGCGAGATCCAGACCGAGG
>Ga0307424_1001425_pt1 | contig 12595 bp, 10 predicted proteins | sample SalMarWE160320MG_FD_202157 | JGI IMG/M metagenome (GOLD analysis project Ga0307424, IMG submission 202157) | Salt marsh sediment microbial communities from the Plum Island Ecosystem LTER, Massachusetts, United States - WE1603-20 | ecosystem: Environmental > Aquatic > Marine > Intertidal zone >... | reverse complement strand
AGAAAAAAGTTCTATTGCTGGACGACGAACCGATTGTTTGCGAACGGCTTCAGCCTGCACTGGAAAAAATAGGTTTCTACGTTGAAACATTCACCGAGAGCCAAAAGGCCATCGATCGCTTTGCTGAAGAGAAGTTCGACGTTTTGGTGACTGACCTCAAGATGCAAAAGCCAGACGGACTTGACGTGATGAACTTCGTCAACCAGCAGTCGCCCACGACCAAGGTAATCATAATTACCGGTTTTGCCACGGCGGATACGGCTACTCAGGCCATGAAGAGCGGTGCTATCGACTTCATCGCCAAGCCTTTCAAGATAAGCCAGTTACGAGATCTGATAGTCAAGATAACCAGCGAATAGCACACGCTCACTGGTGGACTCGAAAAGATGGCAGATTTCCTGACACGCGCGCTTGAATTACATAATCGGGTGCCGGTTATCGACACTCATAGCCACTTTCTGCTCGCCGGCCACTACTTATCGAAGCGCTTTAGCAAGCGCCATCGCCCGCCGTTACTTTGGAACCCTCTGCGTAACGTGATTGATTTACCGCGACTAAGGGAAGGGCGAATTTCATGTGCCGCATTTACCGTCTACGTGCCGCCTCCGCCTCTGCGCCTGCGTGCCTGGGAGGCCTGCCGGAGAATCGTTACAAGTTTTGAAAAGCTTCTCGAGCGCAATTCCGAACAGGTTGTTCGCGTCCGTTCGTCGCGAGGAATCCGTGCGGCCTTCGGGCAGGAAAAACTCGCCGCCTTGCTTGCGGTTGAGGGTGGACACGTCATCGGACGCAAGATTGAGCGGATAGCCTGGCTGCGCGAGCGCGGTCTGCGCTTGCTCACGTTGACGCATTTCATTGCCAATCGCATTTGTGACGCCCATTTCGGCCCGAGAGTTCACGGTGGATTGAGCGATTTCGGGCGCGAGGTATTGGAGGCCTGCGTGGTTCACGGCATCGTGTGCGATCTGGCCCACACCAGTGAACCTGCCTTTTACCAGGTCATCGAGAGACTCGATCGGCCTCCAGTGGTCACTCACACCGGCCTGCGCCGTCATGGCCGCTCGGATCGCTACCTTACAGACGATCAGCTAAAGGCATTGGCTGCCGCCGGCGGGGGCGTTGGCGTCTTGATGTGCCCGTGGTACCAGTCTCGCTTCGGGGTTCTCGGCAGTCTCGAGCGGGCCGCGGACGTCTATTGCCACATCGCCGAGTTGATCGGAACGCGACACCTTATGATCGGCACAGACATGGACGGTTTCACCTGGCTACCGCGAGGCATGAGAGATGCATCAGATCTGCCGCGTCTGACCGCCAAGTTGCTCGAGCGTGGTTTTTCTGAAGAAGAGCTCACCGGGATCCTGGGCGGGAACTTTCTGCGCGTGCTCGATGCCTGGGAGTCTTGACGGTAAGATCCAAATAAAATCAGCCTCCATTCATCATCAACCTGACTGTTTGTATATCCAAGTTGAGAAGATCGGCCATTTCAATTACGGCCCGGGCCGTATCCGGAGCCGGACCGTCCTGCCTGAGCGGATCGAGCAATCCGGCAATCAGGCCGCCGAGTCCGAGGCCGAGTTTCACTTGAAGTGCCGCTTCGTCGATGCCCAGACCGATTCGCCTGGCGTCACTCAACAGGCTCATGAATGCGCTGACCCTCTCCACTCGCTGTTTGTCCAGGATTTCTTCAAGCAGCTCTTCCAGTCTTTGCGACACGCGCCCGGTTGCGGCCTGCATTTCGAGCGGAACATTCAACACCGAGAGTCTGCCCGCCAGTTCGGCCGCCCGCTCGAGGTTGGCGTCATTCAGCCCTCTCTCGACCAACGAGTTGAAGCGCGCCGAGCCTGCCCAGCCTATCGCCGGGCGCAGGGGCGCAGGCAAGGCTATTCCCAGTGGCACGAGCGCGTCTACCAGCCATTCGTTGCCGGTGAAAACCTCCTCATAACTTCGACCAAGCTCGTCAAGCAGCGGATCGAGCAACGCCCCCACCACGCTTTCGCGGGTTTGTGGTGATAAATTTTTCAACCCGAAGTAGTGCTCGGATTTTTCCTCCAGCCTTTCACAAGCTCGATCAAAACCATCTCTCTCTAGGTTGGATAGAATTCGTTCCGGGTCTTGCAGGTTCAACCCCGTGTTTGCCGAATTTATAAAGACCCCCATTCGCAAACCGCTGCCAATCAGCACGGCCGCATCGAAGGTGCCTCCTTCTTGGGTTTTCTCGGCCACAACTGTTAACCTGAAAATGCCAGACTCGAACCCGCTGCGCGCAGTATTTTTTCTTTCGTGCACTTCTATCCTGTATCCGCATGAGCAGTCGCGTTCTTGGTCAGCATGCAGCATCGAAAGCACCGCATATCGCGCAGCGGCCTTTGCAGGCGGTAGGGACTCGGGCAACACCCGGCGATTCAGAATCGAAAGGCCGCTGCCCTCGCCGGGAAGGTTGCTTTGGGCGCGATCAAGCCAGATACGCATTGCAGAGTCCTGCGCCGCTCCCGCTACGAGCTTACCCAGTTCAGCCGCCCGCGCTGCATAGCGCATGTTCTGCACAGCCTCTAGCCCGGCCAGGTCTGCGAAGAACCAGCCGCAAGACGTGTACATCAACATTGCATTGCGCTGCATTTCCATCAGCCGAAAGACGGCCGCACGAGCTTCGCTGGGTGCATCGGATCTAAGATGCTCAGAGAAGAATGCCCTGGCGGCCCCGAGTGGTTTTCCCAGGACGACCTTGATGTAGTCGTCCCTGGCCATCCATGGATTATTCAGGTATTCAAGGCCCCGGCCTTCAAACAGAAGATCGATCTTTGCCCGAAGTTCGTCGAAAGCATGTCTAAGAGGTCCCCGCCAGGCCTGGTTCCAACCGGGCCGGCCGCCATCCGAACAGCCACAGTCAGCCTGCCAGCGGTCGACTCCGTGAGCGCAGCTCCAGGCAGTGCCTTGGCCCTCCCGCCCCGGCTTGAGGCGAACCTCGAACTCGGGCCGGTGCCCGGCGAGATAGCACCGGGGACTTGTCATCACCATATCCCTGGCCGGCAATTCATGCGCAGCCAGGTATGCCAGGCACATGTCACCGAGTTTCTCGTGGTGCCCGTAGCTTTCGCCGTCCGAACAGACGAAGACAAGCCGGTCTTCATCGAGATCGCTTTCCCGCGCCGCCTGAGCGATACGATCGGCGAAGATGGCGGCGTTGCGCAAAAGGTGCTCGAAGGCTACGGCCGAACTCAGGCCGGCATGGTAGAAAAGTATGTCGATCTCGCCGGCCGGGGTGCGGCAAAGATATGGACGATCGCTGGGCGGAGGACCGTCTCGCCAGGATCCACCATCCAGCCGGCGGTAGGCCTCGGCCTGAGAGGGAGAGAGCAGGATGAACTCGATTCCCGCCTTGACCAGGTCGCAGAGGGTGTCTTCGTTGACGGCTGTCTCCGGCAGCCACATCCCTGACGGCTCACGCCTGAAACGCGCTCGGAAATCGGCCAGGCCCCACTGGATCTGGGTCCAGCGGTCCCGGGCCGACGCCAGTGGCATGATCATGTGGTTGTAGCACTGGGCCATGGCGTTGCCGTATCCGCGGGTGTCTATGCTGGCTTGGTCGGCCTGAAGAATGCGCCGGTAGGTGTCTGGATGCTCGCTTTCCAGGTAGGAAAGAAGCGTAGGGCCGAAGTTGAAGCTGATGTGTTCGAAGTTGTTGACTACCTCGACCAGGCGGCCACGATCGTTTTGGATCCGGCTGTGCGTGTTGGGCGCGTAGCATTCCCTGGTAATGCGTTCGTTCCAGTCATGGAAAGGCGCGGCCGAAGGCTGGCGCTCGATTCGCCCGCTCCATGGGTTTTCCCTGGGTGGCTGGTAGAAGTGACCATGGATGATGACGTGTATCTTCCCCGGCATGGTTCGATGTTAGTCTGTTTCGGAGTCACATCACAACAACTTAGAGACACAATATTGGAACCAGTAGAGGATTAATGCTAACTTTTATTGCATGCATGTCACACTCGCCGTTCCAGAGGTTTCCATCGTAATACCGGTCTACAACGAGCGGCCGATTGTGACCGACTCGGTGGCCGGCCTGCTCATGCGCTTGCCGGACATCGCAGAATCGTTCGAGATCATCCTGGCAGAGAACGGAAGCGACGACGGAACCAGGGACGAGGTACGGGAGCTTCAGAAGCGTTATTCTGCAGTCAGAAGCCTCCACCTGAAAACCCCTGACTACGGCCGGGCGCTAAAGGCCGGTATCCTGGAAGCCCGCGGCAAGTACTGCATTTGCGATGAGATCGATTTGTGCGACACCGACTTCTATCGCTCAGCGCTGGGATTGCTGCGCTCCGGCCGGGCCCGAATGGTGGTCGGTTCGAAGCTGGCCCCCGGTTCTCGCGACGAACGCCCTTTCGTGCGCAACCTGGCCTCACGGGTGTTGAGCGGCATGCTGCGGATCGGGGCCGGTTTTCGCGGGACGGACACTCACGGGCCCAAGGCATTCTTGTTGACGGATGTCGTCGAGGTGGTCAAACAATGTGTCGTCGGGCAAAACTTGTTTGCTTCCGAGTTGGTCATCCGCGCCGAGAGGGCCGGCCTGGACGTAGTCGAACTTCCGTTGACTTTGCGCGAAAAACGCAACCCGACCATCAACTTGGTGCGCAGGGTTCCGCGGGCATTGTATAACGTCGGTCGCCTGATCTGGATCTTCAGGCTGCGCGACCGGCTCTGAGTCCATACCATGTTTTTTGCGCTGACCATCGATCTGGATCCCGCCTGGTGCTACCACAGAATATACGGGCTCGGCGAGGTGGAGCGCACCAGTGTGGGGTTGGAATGTTCCGTTTCACGTTTCCTCGAATTAACCTCCGATCTCGGGATCCCGGGCAGTATTTTCGTGGTCGGCGAAACACTGTCCGACAACGGACTTGCCGCGGTAATCGCACAGGCTTCTGCCTTGGGGCATGAGATTTGCAACCACACTCATTCACATCCTTACGATCTTTGCAGGCTCGACGATGATCGTATCGCGCGCGAAGTCGAGCAGGGAGCCGCGGACATCGAACGCGCCACCGGCGAAAGACCGAAAGGATTCAGGGCGCCCGGTTATTCACTTGGTAGCCGGGTATTGCCCGCGCTGATCAATGCAGGCGCAGTCTATGACAGCTCAATCCTGCCCTCCCCCGTCTACCAGGGAGTCAAGGCGGCTGTCTTCGGCTGGCTTTGGCTGCGCGGCAGAAACAGCGGGGCTTTTCTTGCCGATCCACGTGAGACGCTCGGTCCGCGCGGGCCCTATCGGCCGGACCCAATCAGCCCTTGGCGTCGCGGAACGGCAGGGTTGATCGAACTTCCCATCGGTACGGTCATGGGCCTGCCGCTAACCGGTGGCTTGTTGGCCCTGGCGGGGCCCTCCCGGACGACCCCGTTAGCCACTCTCGTATCCCGCAAGGGATTTGTCTGTCTGGAATTGCACGCGTTGGATCTGCTGGATATCCAGGCGGATGGCCTGGATCCCGCCCTGGCCGTTCAGCCGGACCTGTCTATTGCCTGGCAACGCAAGGCAGAGGCAATCCGGAATTTTTGCGAGCGGTTGCTTTCGACTCACAAGGCCACAACGTTGGCCCGTGCGGCAAAGATACTAAGTTGACAGATGTGGTTGTTTGGGGTACGATGTCGCACAAGGTGGTCAAGAGAGGGAGGAAATTGCCATGAGTGAGGCCGACCGGCGTGAGTTCTCCCGCTTTCCGGTGCAACCCATCTTGTGCAAGACTCTCCCGCGCCGCAACGGTGTTTGCGTGCTCAAGGATGTATCCATGGGAGGCGCTTTCTTTCAGCACTCTTCACCACCTCCCATTGGAACTCACCTGACCGTCGAGTTCTCGGAACCTCCGCTAGTGGGCTACGGCCTGCAGGTCGAGGTTGTTCGCCACGCTCCCGGCAACTTCAAGGGTTTTGCCGTCAATGTCCGTCCGCCGAGGCCGCGCCTGCTAAGGGCGGTCTACTGCAACGAATTTCCTGACTGAGGCATAAAGCGGCGGGTGAGGGATGTTGGCGGGTCTGCTGCAAAAACTGCGGGTAAAAATCGACGATCTCATCGATCCCGAGATTATCGAGCGCATAGAGCGTCTGGATACCCGTCTCAACGAATACGGTGTCGATCCCTGGGGATTCGACCCGAATTACATCAAGTATGCCTTGCCCATCGCTGTCGGGATCTATCGCAACTACTTCCGGGTGCAGACTACCGGTTTGGCAAACGTGCCTCGCGGGCGGGTGCTGTTGATCGCCAACCACTCGGGGCAGATACCGATCGACGGGATGATGATTGTGCTTTCGATGTTCATCGAGGCGGATCCGCCTCGAATGGTGCGCTCGATGGTGGAAACCTGGTCGGCGACACTGCCGCTGGTCAGTTTCTTTTTCCCGCGGACCGGGCAAATTGTCGGCACTCGCGACAACTGCCGGCGGCTGCTGCAAAGGGACGAGGCCATTTTGGCTTTTCCGGAGGGGACGCGCGGCATCTCCAAGACATTCGCCAAGCGCTACCAATTGCAGCAGTTCGGTTTGGGATTCATGCGCCTGGCATTGATGACCGACACTCCCATCGTTCCGCTGGCAGTCGTCGGCGCAGAAGAGCAGATCCCTTCGCTCATGGACTTCAAGCCGATCGCCCGCCTGTTGGGGTTTCCGGCTTTTCCGGTGACCCCGACTTTTCCCTGGCTGGGACCGCTGGGATTCTTGCCGTTACCGGTCAAGTACCATATTTATTTCGGCAAGCCGATGCACTTTACGGGCGATCCCGACGACGAAGACGAGGTACTCGACACAAAAGCTCAGAAGGTCCGCCGCACAATTCAGCGTATGCTCAGGGATGGCCTGAAGGCCCGCAAGAATGTCTTCTGGTAACATAAAAAAAAGCGCCTCTTCGCGGTCATCGGGCCCGCGGCGCAAGAAGAACCCCGAGTCGGTTGTCATCGCCGGCATCTCGGGCAACTTCGGCCGCTTGCTGACACGCAGGCTGCACGCGGAATACCCCATAATCGGCATCGACAAGAGACCTTTCGAGGGCAAGCCAAAGGACGTTACTCATTACCAGGTCGACGCCAGGCGCCGCAAGGCAGAGAATATCTTCCGCCGCAAGGACATTCGGGCTCTCGTCCACCTTGGACTGGTTCATAGACCACAGCCCGGCAAGCCCACCTACCGGGAGATGAATGTCCGTGGAACGGTAAAGCTTCTGGATTATTGCCAGCGTTACGGTATCCCCAAGGTCGTCTTGATCTCGACCGCATCGGTCTACGGACCGGACCCGACCAACTCGAATTTCATGCCCGAGGACACACCGCTGGCGGGCGTGGCCGACTACCCGGAGATGCAAGCCCTGATCGAATGGGACATGTACGCCCAGAGTTTCTTCTGGAAGTACCCGGATATCGAAACCGTTATCCTGCGCCCGGTTCACGTCATCGGACCCAACGTACGCAATGCTCCTACCAACTACCTGCGTCTGGCGAGGCCTCCCACTTTGCTGGGTTTCGATCCCATGCTTCAAATGCTCCATGAGGACGACCTGATCCAGGCAATCATGCTCAGCCTCGAACCGGGCATAAGCGGAATTTTCAACGTAGTAGGCCCCGGTGAAGTTCCTCTTTCGGTCATCCTCAAGGAACTTGGGAAGAAGCCGCTGCCCCTGCCGCACGTCATCGCTCGACCCCTCCTGAAAAGGCTTTGGCGGTTCGGCCTGTCGGCCTTCCCCCCTGGAGAGGTCATTCACTTGCAGTATCAATGCATGGTGGACGGCAAATTGGCTCGCGACGTCCTCGGTTTCCGCCCGCGCTACAACCTGCGACAGACGATATTATCGGTGAAAGACTGAGCGCTCACATGTTCCAAGCCGTTGCTCAATTTGTTGCCACAGCATCCCGTTGCATGATAACTTGATTGAGCTTTTCGAGAGAGACGATGAAAAACCGGGGAAAGATAGTTTTTTGCCTTTTGTTAGTGCTTGGCTTGGCTGTCTTGACAGCTGGCTGTGCTGCCGGCGATGAGGCGATTAGGGTAACTCCGGAGACGCAAACCAGGGTTGCAGCGGCTGTGAGCGGCGAGCCTATTTACTCGACCTCCATTGCCATCTACCTCGCTGAATTGGCTCTGCGCGACAAGGGTGTAACCTACGAGAATCGCAACATGTCTGTCTCTTTCTGTGACAACGTCTACACCGTGGTCTTCGAAAAAGATTCCGCCGATGTTCAGGGATGCGATTACACCATCAAGATCAACGCGAACAACAGCAAGATAATCAGCGTAGTCACGATGCGCTAGTCTGCACAGCGAGCGTCAACTCCCGAACCCGTGCAGCTTTCAGAACCAAAACCCTCACATTCGGTATTGTCAGTGCAGTAGCAGGCCTCACTGTCGGTATCGCAGTTTGGACCGCCGTAAACGGCCTCGCAAACGATCGAGCAATCTCCGCAGTGTAATTCATCGACCGCCGTACAGACGTGGTTGCAGCACAAGTCATGACCACCGCAATCCGTTCGATAAAAGCAGCCGCACGATGCATTGTCCGGGTCGGCGCAGATGGGGCCCACTACACTATTCGTGCAATCGGTCGTGCAATTGCCACAGTGGGCGACGTCCGCAAACTCGTAGCAGCGGTTGTCACAGCACTGGTGAGCAGGCACGGATTCGCAGTCTCCGGCAACCAGGCATCCGCAGCTGTAGCCGCTTCCGTCAATATAGACACAAGCTGTGTTATTACCGCTGGTAACGCAATTTGAATTGCATGCGCCGCAGTGCAATGGATCGGACAGGTCGATTTCGCAGCCGTTCAGGCGATTGCCATCGCAATCTCCATAGGGCTCGATGCATGTGGAATACTCACAGTGATAGCCACTGCCGCCGCCGGAGTCACAGACTATTCCCTCTGCGTTTTGCACATTGATCGAACAATCCCTCTCGCAGGTGCCACAATGAGTGATATCAATGGCCGTCTCGCAACCATCACTCCGGTCGGAGTTACAATCCAGAAAACCCGGCAGGCAAGACGTGAAATCGCACTTACCCGCGTCGCAATGGGCCCCGGCCGCATTTTGGATGATTGTATTGCAATCTTGGCCACAAGATCCGCAGTTGCTGATGCTGCTCAGCGTGTTGACGCACGCTCCCGTACAGCAAGAATCTAATCCTGTACAGGGAATCTCGGTGCCGCAGGCACAAACTCCGTTGCAGCGATCGGACCTTGAGGGGTCACAGGCGGCACATCCCGGCCCGCAGTGCTCGGCACTCGTCGACGGGTTGAGATCCGAGCAGGCTGTCCAGGTCATCTCGTGACAGGTCTGCACGCCAATCTTGCAAACACCACTATCATCACGATAGCAATTGCTCTGCTGACCCTCTTGTTCGCAGTCGGTCACTTTCAATAAAAAACTCTTTGAGGCGCTCGCGCCGTCACCGAAGGAAGAGTCTTGGACGGAAACCGTGACTTCGGTACCAAAGGAAGACTTGTCAGGCGTGCCGCTTAGCGTGCCCGAATCGGGATCCATAGACAACCACGCCTGTGTTGTTTCTATCGCCCAGGATGAATAGGGAGGAATACCTCCGCTGGCAGTGACGCTGAACTGGTAGGCAACACCTACAGTGGCAGAGTCAAGTTCTTGCGTGGCCACCGTGAACGGTGTTGCCTCTACGCAGGCACCGGAAGTATCGCAGGCGAATCCTTCAGGACAGGGTATCTCATCTGAACATGCACCTTCTTGTCCTGTTCCGCCACATCCGGCGACCAAAACACAAGCAACCAATGACAAAGAAGCTATCCTCATCATCTCGTCTCCCCCGGGAAGACAAAGGGTTATAACAGCAAAGAACAACGCTTTCCCACTAAAGGATACAATGTTTTGCTCCAATTGGGTACAAGAAAAATCCGTGCATCTCTCTTCTTTTCCTGCTATGTCAAAGTTCCTGGAGAGACAATGCCCTACAAGCGGCGCACGAAAAAAATCGAGTCAGAATCGGTTCGCACTGAAGATCCAGCCGATCGACCTCATGCGCCTCATCGATCGAGCTGGATCACCGAGTTGCCGGTGTTCATCTTGTTGTTTTTCACCCCCATGGCCATCGGCACGGCTCACTTGTGGTCTTCTGCCATCATGCTGGGGTTGTGTCTTGTCTCGTACGCAGCTCTTGCGCTCCGCAAACGGCGTAACCAAAGGTCTTTTCTGCTGTTTCCAATGGGCCTGGCTTTAGTTGCGGCCTTTTTGGTTACCCTTGTTCAACTCGTGCCGTTGCCGACTTTTCTGGTACGGATATTGGACCCCGGGGCGGCGGGACTCTATGACTACGTTCTCGACGGTACCGGACTCTGGGGCTCTGGTGGATTTCACACACTTAGTCTCGATTCCCCGGCCACGGCTGGAGAACTGGTGCGTTACCTGGCCTATGCCCTGGTCTTTATCGTTGTAGTCAATTATTTCAATGACCGTCATCGTGCCAGGCGACTTCTAAAAGCGGTTGCCTGGAGCGGTTTCAGCGTCGCATTGGTGGGTTTTTTCTCCAAGCTGTTCGTGGCCAAGGCAATTTGGGGATTTTATCCGATCCCTACGGGATCTTTTTTCTTCTCGACCTTCGTAAATTCCAATCACCTGGCGGGCTTTCTGGGGTTATGTGCACCAGTGACACTGGGCATCTCTTTGTCGGCCAGAGAGCGTAACGACCGGGCACTATACGGTTTCATGGGTATTATTACTGGAGTGGCTGTTTTCATGAGCCTTAGCCGGGGTGGCATGGTTGCTTTCTCGGCCGGTATGTTATTTTTGTTTTTCATGGTCGCCACCCGCCGGGCGCGTCGTCTCAGGCATACTACGGCAGTCCAGGCGGCCATGGCAGGCGTGCTTCTTCTAGCCGGATATTTAGCCTACGACACCATCGTCAAGGAGCTAAAAACACTGGGAGACCTGAGCGCCGTCGAGGAAGAGGTCAAGATCCGTTCTTGGGCAGGGACGTTGCCGATGATGGTCGACTACCCGGTATTGGGCATCGGTAAGGGCGCGTACGAATCGATTTACCCGCATTACAAGACGGTTTCTTCCGACCGCACCTTCACCCACGCAGAAAATCAGTTGTTGCAAGTCATGGTCGAGTGGGGCCCTCTTTTCGGCCTGCTCTTCGCGGGAATGTTCGTGCTATCCTTTTTCCTGTTTCTTACGCGAACCAGGAAATCCCTTACCATGGCAGGTTGCCTTGCCGGGGTCTTCATGGTGGCGGTTCAAAACCTGGTTGATTTCAATCTGGAGGTCGGTGGGGTAGCCTTACCCTTTGTCGTCGTGCTGGGAGTTCTGTCCGCCGCTCCGTTTTCGCATGCCGGAAAGCCGCGCAGAGGTGAGTTGCGCCTTCGGTTACCGGGCAGGATGGCTCAGCTGCTGGCCGTCGCCGCGTTGGTCATCGCGGCCATTTCAATTCCTTTCGGAGCTATACACGGAATCTCATCTCGGAGCGCTGCCCTTCTCGCGGCTAAGGATTCCCAGGCCGAAGAACCCTGCGCTGCCGGTGAGTTGGGCCAGGCGGCCTGCGATATGTTGCGCTATCACCCGGCCGATTTCCTGGCCCCGTTGGTCTTGGGCAAAGCCTACCTGGAAAAAGGCGCCGGTCGCGATCTCGGAAGGGCAGCACACTGGTTGTCACGGGCGATGTACCTTAATCCGACCTCGGCCGTCATCCATCGCCTGCTTGGTCGAGCGTTGTTCATGGCCGGATTCAGCGAGCAGGCATTGACCGAGTACCGCCTGGCCGCCAAGTATGACCCGCATATGCTGACCGCCACGACCACCGAGGTACTCAGGCTGACCGGAGACAGTGACAAGGTAATTCAAGCGACTCCGGCCGACGGCATGTCCTACCTGACGGTTGCGCGCAACCTGCGTGCCTTGGGAAAAAACTCCGCCGCGGCAAAGGCGGCCCAGCTGGCTCTCGAAAAAGATTCGTCGCTAATCGCGGCAATGGACCTGCAGGCCGATTTGGCCTTCGCCGCCGGGCGATATAAAGAGGCCGCCGGTGTAGCTCGAAGGGAAATGGAACTCGATCCTCTCCATGATTGGGCCTACTACATCGAGGGACGCGTATACAAGAAGCAGGGAGATCTGCGACACGCGGAACAGATCTGGAGGAACGGGCTCGAACAGGTACCCGACTCTTCTCTGCTGGCCTATAACCTGGTCGAACTACTGCTGAGAGAAGAGCGCTTCGAAGAGGCGGCGGGAATCGCGGCCAGGCTGCAGACATTCGCCCCATCCGACGATTCTGCTCAGGCCCGACTGCAGTTTCTTCTGGGTCGCATCAATGAAGCCAAGGGAATGTTGTACGAGGCGCGAGGATTCTATCGCATGGCGGCTCGCTTGGCGCCCGGGCAACCCGCATACTTGCTCAAGGTCGCGCGCATGGACGAACTAATGGATGATTGGGACGATGCCGAGAAAATTTACACCGACCTCTTGGCTGCCCGTTACAGGCCCGACGAAATGCGCAAGAAGATAGAGGCTGTCGAGGAGGGCCGCAAGAAGGCAACCACGGGGGCAATGATGGATACCTGGATCAAGCGACAGGACCATGTCCAACCTTGATCGTACCTTTGGCTGAT
>Ga0307424_1001423_pt1 | contig 12600 bp, 9 predicted proteins | sample SalMarWE160320MG_FD_202157 | JGI IMG/M metagenome (GOLD analysis project Ga0307424, IMG submission 202157) | Salt marsh sediment microbial communities from the Plum Island Ecosystem LTER, Massachusetts, United States - WE1603-20 | ecosystem: Environmental > Aquatic > Marine > Intertidal zone >... | reverse complement strand
GTGGGGTGGATTCTGGCAACCGCGCCCGTGGGAGTCTTCGCGCTCACGCTCGGCCTCGCAGCCCAAACCGGCTTCTCCGTGATCGGGGCCGTGGGTGGGTTCTTCCTGGTGGTGGGGGTCCTGCTGACGGTCGCGATTCTCGCGCTCTATCCGCTGGCTCGGGTGGCCGGGGGCGTTTCCGTCCGCGTGTTCGCGAGGGCGTGCGCACCCGCCCAGGCCGTCGGGTTCAGCACGCGCTCGTCGATGGCGAGCTTGCCGGTGCTCCTCGAAGAGGCGGAGCGTACGGTCGAGCTCCCCGAGCATGTGAGCGCACTGGTGCTGCCGGCCGCGGTGGCCGTATTCAAGTACGGCTCGCCGATCACGCGCATCGCGGGCACGTACCTGATCGCGACGCTCTTCGGCATCGAGCTGGGTGCGCTCGAGTGGGCCGCGCTCGCGGCCTTCCTGGGCGTGCTGAGCTTCTATTCGCCGGGCATTCCCAGCGGCGGCCTCTTCGTCATGGCGCCCATCTACCAGGCGTTCGGCCTTCCGCTGGAGGGGATCGGGATCCTGATCGCCCTGGATCTGGTCCCGGACATGTTGCTCACGACAGTCAATGTCACGGCGGACATGGCGGTCGCAGTCGTGGCCGTGGCCTGACCGTCTCCGGGCACACCGATCAGTATCCCACGATCGTCGGGTTCGCCTTCAACCCGCAGGGATAGGTGCGCCTCGCCCATGCCCCCGCATCCGGCGAAGGCGAAGCATGCACTCGCACCTGGGGGCGGAGGAAGGGCGGCGGATGGAAGGCAGGTCTCCACCGGGACGTCTTCCTGAACCCCTTCGCGGCTAGCCCGCGTTCGCAGAGCTCGCGCGGCCCAATGGCTGGTTCGTGTCCGGATGCTCACGGACCAACGGCAGGCTGCCCGCTCGTCCCGAAAGGTGTCACGCCAGGGGAGCTCAGGAGACGTAATGGGTCAGAGGCTTCATCACCCGTGCCACCCCCGGAAGGAGGGAAACCCATGAAGCGCATGACCCCCTTGCTGCTGGCGCTGCCCTTCGTGGCCCTGGGATGCCAGGACCGAGGGCCCACCAATCCACTTGTCGATGAGGTGGTCCCTCTCTTCGCCGTAAACTGCGATCTGGACAAGTTCAAGGATCACCCGCAGTGCGTTGGTGGCGGCGGGGATGAGGAGCCAGGAGTCACGTACCAATTCGCCTACCTTGAGGATCAGGCTGAAGCCATCGCCACCGGCCAGTGCTGGCGGCCTCACTGGGAAGACGGTTACGAGCCCACCGAAGACAATCCGGTTCCAACCGAGCCGTTGAACTGGTACGGGCGTGACTTCCGATGCCCCATCCCGGCGGAGCAGGACTACGCTCTCACCCTGAACGTGCAGGTCCTGGATGGGGAGGGCGCCCCCGTTGAGTCGGGTACCGTCACGTTCTTCCAGTGCGTGGACGTGTCCAAGAACGAGGCCGTCCTCTGGCACTACTGTGGCGTGAGGGGCATGGCCAAGCCTCAGGACAAGAAGAACTACAAAGTCCTACCGTACGGAGAACCGGTCATCGTATCCGGCGGGTCGGCTTCCGTGCTGATTCTCAGCAGCAACCGGACCGTGGACTACATCGACATCTCGCCCAACCAGCCCCCGGAGCTGGGGTGGCCCGGACTCCGATGGATCTACGATGACGGCGCGCGCGGTGCGCAGGATAGTGGCTGGCGCAACGTCAGGCCCTATCCCCAAGGGGATCCGTATGCCACGGACGCGGGCGGGTGAGCCTCCTCAACCAGGGGTCGGAGGCCCCGACGGGGGCAGGTCCGGAACGTGGGAGCACCCCGGTTTGAAAACCGGGCGAGCAGCGCTCCCGATGCGTCCCCCGTGAGGGTTGCCTCCGCCCCTGTGGTTCACGAAGTTGAGCGACGAGCCCTAATTCCCGCTGGGTCGATTGACCGGCCGCCCCAGGCCGGGCGTCGTGGCTTTCGCCCACGCCTCGGACGGAAGGAGGCGGTCGTGGCACCCCCCGCCGCCGGGCCGAAGCTGGAGGCTGTGGAGCAGCTCCGGTTCGGGGTGCAGATCATGGCGTTGCGCGCCCTCGGGGATCCCGATGCCGCCGAGGAGGCGGTTCAGGAAACCCTGGTCCGAGCGGTGGAGGCTCTGCGCGACGAGCGATTGAGAGCTTCCGACAAACTCGGGGCCTTCGTCCGGGGCATCGCCCGGCACGTCATCGCAGATCTCCTGCACGCACGAGCCCGCAGCTCCCCCCTTCAGGACGCTCCCCCGCAGAAGCTCGCCGCCCGGGATCCAGATTCCCTTTCGGCCCTCATCACCGAGGAAGAACGCCGACGGGTCCGCTCGGCCTTGAGAAGGCTGTCGGATCGTGACCGGGAAGTCCTCCACCTCTCTTTCTTCGAGGGACTCTCCCCCACGGAGATCGGCCATCGTCTGGAGGCGCCAGCCCCTCGGATCAGGAAACGGAAGTCCAGGGCCCTTCTCAGGCTCCGGAGGGTCTTGTCGCCCGGGCCGGAGGAGTGTCACGAACAAAGCCCCCCCGGAGACAGAGGAGTAGAGACTGGAGAGAAGCGTCCCACCCGGGAAGCAAGAGCATGAGGGAACCACTGACCTGCGAAAGCGTCGCCCGGAGAGGTTGGGTGGAGCGGTACGTCGCCGGTCGGCTCTCCGAAGCCGAAACGGAGGCGTTCGAGGGGCACTTCGTCACCTGCACCCGGTGCCAGTCGGAGTTGAAGGTGGCGGCCGCCGTTCGAGCCGTGCTTCCCGAGGTGCGAAGATCGGAGGACCCGGGCGCCACCAGGATCGAGGGGAGGGTGGTAGGGTGGATTCACCGGCACAGGGGAATCGCTGCGACGGCGGCGGCCCTCGCGGCGATCTTCGTGGGCATCCTCCTGGTGCAACCGGAGGGCGAGGTGATCCTTCCGCACCGGGAGACGACGCCGGAGACCGCAGGCGTGCCGCAGCCGCAGGCGCCGGTGGGCGACATCGCGGCCTTGCAGGAGTTCCGCTGGAGTGCCGTCCAGTCGGCGGACCTTTATCGGGTCAGCCTCTACGACGACGCGGGCAAGGTCATCTGGCGGGCCGACACCCGTGATAGCCGAATCCTTCCCCCCGACACCCTTGAGCTCCAGCCCGGCTCCCTCTACCTGTGGCTGGTGGAAGCCCGAGTGTCCTGGAACCGGTGGATGGGCTCTCCGATCGTTCGGTTCACCGTCGCAGACCCTCGACGGGACCGGCGACCATGAGGTCCGTGTGGCTCTCCCTCCTCCTTCTGGCGTCTCTCTTGGCCATACCAGGTGCGGCGCCGGCCCAGGACGACCCCCCGTACACTCATCTCCTCACCCTCCTCGATCGGCGGGATGAGGCCGGGCTGGTGGAGGCGGTGCGGGCCCGGCCCGACGATGTTCGGGACGCCCTGGCCGAGCTCTTCCGGAACGCCGCCAGGTCCGAGGAGGCGATGGACCGGGTCGTGCTCCTCGACCGGGCCGAGACCCTGGCCCGCGCCTACGCCACGGCTTGGGCCGATTCCTTTCTGGTCCGGAGGGTGGATCAGTTCGCTCGCTGGTCCACACGGGAACGGGAGGAGAAGCTCGCGGCGGACAGCCTTCGCCAGGCGGGAACCGAAGCCTATTACGCCGAGGGACCCGGAGCCGCCCTCCGACACTGGGAGCGGGCCCTGGCGACCTTCCGGGCACTGGACGACCGGGCCGGCCAAGGCGTGGCGCTCGGGAACCTGGGGGCCGGCCACTTCGCCCTGGGTGACCTGGACCGTGCTCTGCGTTACTACGAGCAGTCCCTGGAGCTCGCGGCGGCCGTGGGAGACCACCGCACCCGGGGCAATGCGCTGGGCAACATCGCCAGCGTGCACAAGGACCGAGGCGACTACGCCCTCGCCGCGGAGTACTACGAGCGGGCCCTGGAGATCCGGGCTCGGACAGGCGACCGGCGTGGCCAGGCGGCGGACCTGAACAACCTCGGCTTGGTGAGCGAGGCCCTGGGGGATTTGAAGGGTGCGGAGGCCCACTTTCGCCGAGCACTGAACCTCAACCGGGAGGACGGTAGGGAGCGGGCCGCCGCGAACAACCTGACCAATCTGGCCAATCTGGCGACACGACGGTGTCGCTATCAAACCGCCCTGGAGCTCTATCGCGACGCGTTGGCCGCTCGTCTGGAGACCAGCGACCGGCAAGGGGAGGCGCTGGACCGCCAGAATCTGGGGCTCCTTCACCTGAGCTGGGGCGACTACCCGGCAGCCCTGCGATCCCTGGAAGCCTCTCTGGCGATCCTGCAACAGCTCGAGATGCCGCTCTGGGCGGCGGAGGTGCGCGGAGACATCGCGGCGGTGCACGCGGCCATGGGAAACCTGGAGGCGGCTCGGAGCCAACTGACCCGGGCCATGGCCGAGGCCGGGGGAGATCCCAACCTGGCTCCCTCGCTGGCCCTGCAGCGGGCCGACCTCTCGACCGACATGGGTGAGCTGGAGCAAGCTGCCGAACTCTATCGGGATGCGGAGTCCGGCTACGCGAGGCTCAACGACACCAGGGGGCGGGCGGAGGCACAGACCGGGTTGGGCTACCTCCTCCTGAGCCGGGAAGACTACGACGCCGCGGAAGAGGCCTTCAGCCGCGCTCTCCAGGTTCACGAGAGCGTCGGGGACCTGCGTCCGGCCGCTATGGCCAGGGTGCGCTTGGGAGACGCGAGATTCCTTCGCGGGGACACCGCCGCGGCGCGAAACGCCTACCTGGAGGCCATCGCCGCGTACCGGAGCGTTGAGGACCCCGTAGGCCAGGCGGTGGCGGAGGGAGCCCTGGCGGAGCTGGATCTGCACAGTGGGGCCGCCGCCCAGGCGGAACGTGGATATGCCTCGGCCCTGGCCCGCATCGAGGGGCAACCGGTGGCACCGGTGCGCTGGCACCTGCACCTGGGAAGGGGGCTGGCCCTCCGGGAACAAGGCAGGCTGGACGAGGCCGTAGCCGAGCTGCGAGCCGCCGCCGCGGACGTGGAGGCTGTGGGCTCGGGCCTGCCGGTGACAGAGCGGCGGTACGGCTACATGGAGGACAAGTGGCGACTCTACGCCGAAGCATCCCGGACCGAGCTGAAGCGGGGCCGGGTGGATGCGGCCTTCGAGATGAGTGAGCGGATGAGAGCCCGCCAGCTCGTGGACCTCCTGAGCCGGGGACGTTTGGATCCCCGCTCGCCGGATCGGGCTCTTCAGAGGGAAGAGGAGAATCTCCGGCGTCGCATCACGCTGCTCAGCGACGAGCTATACGCCTCCAATCGATCCGCGACCGGGCTCAGGGAGGCGAGAACAGCGGAGCCACCCTCCGCCCTCAGGGAGTCCCTGGTGGACGCTCGGGACCGATACCAGGAGCTGATGGCCCGCCTGGAAGCGTCGAATCCGGGATATGCCGCTCTGTTCTCGGGGTCGGTGGCGGGAACGCGGGACGTCCAGCGCCTCGTACCTCCCGATGCCCTCTTCGTGGAGTACGTGGTTTCGGACGACTGGACCCTGGCGTTCCTCGTAACCCGGGAAGCCATGACGGCCCTGGAGCTCCCCGTGGGCCGGGAGACGCTCCGACAGTTGGTCCGCTTCCTTCGGGGAACCCTCGGGCCGGAGGGCCCGGACGAGCTCTGGAGAACCCCCCTCCGCCGGCTCTATGAAGAGCTGGTTGCCCCCCTGAAAGCCTCCGGGTACCTCGAGGGGAAACGCCTCATCGTGTTCGCCCCCCACGCCGAGCTTCACTACCTCCCCTTCCAGGCGCTCCTTGTGCCCGGCCCCCGGGGCGAGGGCTACCTCATCGAGTCCTGGGACGTTGCGTACGTACCCTCGGCCTCGGTGTGGCTGGAGCTGGCGAACCGGGACCGCCGCGGCGGGGCCAGGGGCCTCCTGGCCATGGCTCCCCGGCCGGACGTCCTCGTTCACTCGGGTGAGGAGGTTCGGGGGATCACCCGGGGGGACACTCTGGCGGAGGCGGTGGTGGGGCCCCAGGCCACGGAGGGTCGCTTCGTCGCCCTGGCTCCCGAGAGGAGGATTCTCCATCTGGCCACCCTGGGTGACCTGAACAGGCGGAACCCTCTCTTCTCGAGCGTACTCCTCAACCCGGACGAGGGCTCGGACGGTCGGCTGGAAGCCCAGGAGGTGTTCGGCCTCGAGCTGAGGGCCGACCTCGTCGTCCTCAGCGCCTGCGAGACCGCCCTGGGCAGCGGTCTCCGTGAGGACATTCCGCCGGGGGACGACTGGGTAGGATTGGTTCGCAGCTTCCTCTACGCCGGAGCCCGGTCGGTACTGGCGAGCTTGTGGACCGTGGACGACCGCGCCACCGCGATTCTCATGGAGCGGTTCTACGACGAGCTCCGCAGGGGCCAACCCAGCGTTCGGGCCCTGGCGGAAGCCCAGCGGTCCGTGCTCCTGGAACCGGGGCTGGAGGACCCCTTCTACTGGGCCGCGTTCCAGATCTCCGGGAGGGTCGGTGGAGGGGCCACCCCCTTCCCTCGGCCTGGGAGGTAGACATGGCTTCGCTGAGCACCCACCGTTCGGTAGGGAAGAACGGCCGACGATGGCTGATCCCCTTGGTCCTCGTTACAGGGCTCGCGACCTGCCACGACGAGTCCACGGGACCCGGATCGGAGGAAGAGGGGGGCGAAGAGCCCCCCTCCGGCGTGACGGTCTCCGAACCCATCGCTCTGGCTGTCTCCTCCCTGCAGGTGCCCGCTACCCGGGCGGCCGGAACAGCTGGCGAGGTGGCCTACATTTCGGCCCAACCCGGGACCTTCCCGGATGCCGATCGGATCACCATCACCAATCGGACCACCGGGATCTCCGAGCTGGTCACCCCGGTGGAAGGAGGCTTCGACCCCATCGCCCTGGTTGCGCTCCCGGGCGACGAGCTGGAGATCCAAGTGCATTTCCTGGACCAGGGGACCCTCGTGTTTCGGGCCAAGGTCCCCGCTCGCCGGCGTCCCCGGGTGGTGCGGACCCTGCCACCGAACGGGGCGACGGATGTGGTTCTCTCCACCAACGTGGTGGTGGTCTTCAGCGAACCCGTGGACGAAGGCTCGGTGACCACGGGACACCTGGAGCTGCGAGGGGACGGGGGTCCCGTGGAGGGGAGCCTCCTGGTCAGCGAAGATCGCTTGAGGGCCTCGTTCATCCCCGCCGAGCCGCTGCAGGAAGCCAGGACCTACACCCTCACCGTCCGCACCGGGATATCGGACCTGCAGGGTGACGCCCTGGAGCAGGAGGTGCAGGCCACCTTCACCACCGGGAGCGGCCTCCTCGCCGTGAGTACCGGCTCGTACCACACCTGCGCCCTACGGGCCGACGGCATCGTGATCTGCTGGGGGGACAACACCGGCGGACAGTGCGGGCAGCCCGTAAGCGAGATCGAGCCGCCCCAGGCGGTGTCCACGACACTGCGGTTCCGCTCCATCAGCGCCGGCCTCCTCAACACCTGCGGCATTGCCGTGGATGGGGACGCATACTGCTGGGGGTGGAACTACTTCGGTCAGCTGGGGGACGGGACCACCACGGACCGCGATACCCCGGTTCTGGTCTCCGGCGGGCACGACTTCGTGTCCCTCCACCTGGCCTCCCACCACACCTGCGGTCTCACCACCGACGGCTCCATCTATTGCTGGGGACGGCACGACTACCTCCAGCTCGGGCCCGGCGAAGGAGACACGTGCGTCCACGGCGGAAGCGACTGGCCGTGCAGCAAGACCCCTATGTTGGTGGGAGGCGGATTCCGGTCTGTAACCGGTGGCCATCTCTTCGCCTGTGGGCTGAAGACGGACGGGACCGCGTTCTGCTGGGGGGGCGATCACGTGGGCCAGCTCGGCACAGACAGCGACTGGGGGATCGAGACCTGCAGCGGGTACCGCTGCAGCCGCTACCCCCAGGCCGTCTCCGGAGGCCACACCTTCCGGGACCTGGACGCCGGCGCGGGACACGTTTGCGGAATCACCACGGAGGGAACCGCCTATTGTTGGGGCAAGAACGACAAGGGTCAGACGGGAGCCGGGTTCTGGTCGGAGCCCATGGACCGACACGCCACGCCGCTACCGGTGGTGGGAGGGCATATCTTCGCCTCCATCTCCGGGGGTGACGCCAGCACCTGCGCCCTGACGCCAGACGGGCGCGCCTTCTGCTGGGGATCGAATGACTTCGGGGCTTTGGGGAACGGAGATCCCCTCGGTGGGATCTATGCCGAGCCCGGGCCCGTCTCCGGGCCTCAGGCTTTCCTGACCCTGGCGGCCCACGGGGCGCACGCATGTGCCCTCACGGCGCAGGGAGAGCTGTACTGCTGGGGCTGGAACAAATACGGGCAGCTCGGCCGCGATCCGTCGTCGCTGGAGGGGGAGATGAGCCTCGTCCCGGTTCTGGTGCCTCTCGGGTAAGAGAGCGGCCGGTCGGCGCCCCCCCGGCTACCCTGTTTGCGGCCCTCCGGCGGCCCTGGCTTTGAAGGGATCGGCGGATAGGCGGCAACCGTGAGGCCTCGTCTCGCTTTGCCCCTCAGCGTCGGGTTTTCCGCGTCGCCTGGCCGTTCCCCGGGGAGAAGACGCTCAGGTCACAGGACGGAGACGACGAGGCACTAGTGGTGCGCGTCCGCCACGCACCCTCCCCCAAAGAAGGAGCGCACGAATGTTCTCCTCCCTGTTCTCTTCCCCTGGTTCTGGCTCACCGATCAGCATCCCACGATCGTCCGGTTCGTCTTCCATCCGCAGGGATAGGGGCACCCCGCCCATGACCCCACGTCCGTGGTACTGGAGCATCGAGGTGCAGGCGCGGCTCAGAGAGTAGGGGCGCGCGACCGACGGTAGCGTCGTGCGACGATACGTCGTATAGTGACAGATCACTATGCGACTCATTCGGAATCCGCGCATGCCTATCTCGCCCCTGAGCGACCCGGTCCTCCACATCCTCCTGGCCCTCTCCGATCGGCCGCGTCACGGCTACGCGATCGCCGCCGAGATCGAGGAACGCACTGAAGGCGTTGTCCGCCTCGGCACGGGAACGCTCTACACGGCGCTGAAGCGCCTCCGAAGCGACGGGCTCATCGAGGAGACCCCGGACCCGGGCGAACAGGGGGACGCCCGGGCCCGGCGCACGTACGCCCTCACGCGCCGGGGGCGGAGCGTGCTCGCCGAGCAGAGCGAACGCCTCCAGGCACTGGTCGAGCACGCGGTGGCCAAGCGGGCGCTGCACGGCTTCCGGCCCGCGTAGGAGGCCGCGTGTCGAGCCTCCTCTATCGCGCGCTCCTCACCCTCCTGCCTCATCGCTTCACGTCGCGCGACCGCGCCGAGATGTGGGAGGCGCACGGCGAACGGGTGGCCGCCGCCGCGCAGTCGGGGCGTCTCGCCCTCCTGCGGGCGGGCGCCGCCGAGGTCATGGACCTCGCCACCGCAGTGGCCCGCGAGCACCTGAGCGGCTCGGTCGACAGCGTGGTCCAGGACGTCCGGATGGGCGTGCGATCGCTGAGGCGCACGCCCCTGGTCACCGCGATGGCCGCGGTATCGCTCGCCCTCGGGATCGGAGCCACAACCTCCCTCTTCAGCGTCATCGACGTCTGGCTGTGGCGTCCGCTCCCCGTGCCGAACCAGGATCGTCTCCTTCACGTGAGCCTCGCTGATCGGGACAAGGGATGGCACGGCATCTCCCTGAGTCTCCGGGACTTCGAGGATTTCCGGGAGGCCGCCCGGACGGTCGACCTCGCGGTCTATCGGCGCATCGGCGCCAGTCTCGCCACCCAGGGAACCACGGAGGGCATCACCACGATCCGGGGCAGCGCGAACCTGCTCCCGATCCTCGGGGTGGAGCCGGCCCTGGGACGCGGCTTCCGTCCGGACGAGGAGCTGGCGGGGACGCCGGGAGCGGCCCTCCTCAGCGACGCGTTTTGGAGGAGCGCGTGGGACGCCGATCTCTCGGTCCTCGGCCGTTCGGTCCTGATCGACGGCGAGTCCTACACCATCGTCGGCGTCCTCCCGCACCACTCGACCCTGCCGAACATGGAGGCCGATATCTGGGTGCCCCTCCGCCTCACCGGCGCGGAGACGCGCCACAACCACTCGTGGCAGGTTTTGGGGCTCCCGAAAGCGGGGACGGACCTGACGGTGGTGGCGCGGGACCTCGACGCCGTGGCGAGCCACATCGCCGAGCGCGATCCGGACACCGACTTCACCGACGCCGACGTCGGGCTCCTCCACGACTTCTACTACTCGGGGTCCTTCCGGCAGGGGAGCTACGTCCTGGGGCTCTCTGTCCTCTTCGTCCTTCTGATCGCCTGCGCGAATATCGCCAACCTCCTCCTCGCCCGGGGCGCGGGGCGCACGCACGAGATGGCGGTGCGCAGCGCCATCGGCGCGGGCCGCCTGCGTGTGGTGCGCCAGCTCCTCACCGAGAACGTGATCCTGGCCGTCCTGGGAGGCCTCGCCGGCGTGGGTGTGGCGCGGGTGGGCATCCACCTCCTGGTGGACGTCGTATTCCCGCCGGGAGAGGTCCCGGGGCTGGAGTACATGAGGCTCGACGGTCGCGCCCTGGCCGCAGCGGCCACGATGACGGTCTCCTCCGCGCTCGTCTTCGGGCTCGTTCCGTCGCTGCGAACGACCCGCGTGGATCTGCGTGCGCGACTGGTGGAGGGGCGGGGCACCACCGGGACCGAACGGGGCGGGCTGGGCAGGGCCCTGGTGGTCGGCGAGATCGGCATGGCGATCGCCCTCCTCGCCACCACGGCGCTGGTGATTCGCTCCGTGGCGTCCATGCACCGGGTGGACATGGGGTTCCGGACGGATGACGCGCTGACGTTCGCGGTCTCCCTCCCCCCGACCTCCTATCCCGACCCGGCTGCCGTGCGCACCTTCCACGCCGAGCTGACGTCGCGCATCCGGACGCTGCCGGGCGTCGCCGCGGTGGGATCGAACACCACCCCCCCGATCGGGGCATTCTCCTCCATCCCCTACGCGGTGCGGGATCCGGCATCCGGGGACGTGCGCGAACGGGGCGCGTGGTACAGACAAGCTTCGTCGGGCTATCTCCGCGCGATGGGGATGCGCCTGGCGGCCGGGCGTTGGTTCGACGACGATCGCGACGTGCCCGGCGGTCCGCGCGTCGCGGTCGTCAGCCACCCCGTGGCCCAGTGGGATTGGGGAGGCGACGCCGACGCGGTGGGGCGGACGCTGACCATCGCCGAGACCACCTACGAGATCGTCGGGGTCGCCGAGGTGGGGCGGATGCTGGGACCGCAGCGTCCATCACCCCCGGTCATCTTCGTGTCCGCGACCCAGGCGCCCTCCGGCAGCATGTACTACGTGGTGGACGCTGGGTCGGACCGCGCAGCGGCCGTCGCCGGGATCCGCGCCCAGCTCCGACAGCTCGATCCCCTCGTCGCCGTGGGGGAGGTGTCGACGCTCAGGCAGGAGCTGCGGGAGAGCCTGGAGCCGGAAGTCGTGGTCATCGAGATCCTGGGAACGTTGGGAGCCCTGGCGCTCGTGCTGACGCTGGTCGGAGTGTACGGCGTCGTGGCGCACTCCGTCGGGCGGCGGACCCGCGAGTTCGGGCTCCGCGCGGCGCTGGGCGCCGACGCGTCCGCGATCCTCCGGCTGGTGTTGGGTCGGAGCGGCCGACTCACGGCCATCGGGGTGACCGCGGGCCTCTTGATCGCCGTCGGGCTGGGCAAGCTCCTGTCCTCGGTCCTGGTCGGGGTGCGCCCCTTCGACGCTCTCGCGCTGGGCGCGACGGCGGTGTTCATGGCGCTCGCCGCCGGCGCGGCGTCCTGGCTACCGGCGCGGCGCGCCGCGCGTATCGACCCGGCGAGGTCCCTTCAGGACCGCTGAGTCCGCGCACACTTCCAACCCTCCCGTACCCGTCCCCGTCTACTTCCTGTACACCGGAGTCTACCGTGTAGACGGAGAGGGATCGTGGGCGACGCGTCGTTGGGTGAGTTCGAGCAGATGGTCGTCCTGGCCATCCTGCGGCAGGGGGATGGAGCGTTCGCCCTCGAGGTCCGCCGGGAGATCGAGGACGAGTCCGGACGGGCGGTCTCGCGGGGTGCGTTCTACACCACCCTCGAGCGGTTGAAGCGGAAGGGGCTCGTCACCTGGACCAGGGTCCAGCCCACCGACTCCCGGCGTCGGGAAGCCCACCGTCTCTTCTCCGTGACCCCCGACGGAATGGAGATGCTCCGAAGCACACAGCGGCAGCTGCATGCCCGCTGGGCTCGCCTGGACGATGCCCTGGAGGGGTCATGATCGAGCGGCTCGCCGACTTCCTCCTCGACAAGACGCTGCCCGGCGGGGAGACGGGACGGATCATCCGGGCCGATCTCCACGAGGAGTGGGCCGATCTCCGGGAGCGGAATCCGGGGCGGCAGTTCCGGCATTGGCTCCTCTGGGAATCCCTCAAGCTCGCCCTCCACTTCGGTCTCCTGGGGCTCGGGGAGAGGACGAGTCCGGGCCTCGGACGTGGCGCCCCCGCCTCCTTCGGCGAGCGCGCGCTGGGATCCGTCGTTCACGACCTACGGTTCGCCGGACGCTCCCTCCGACGCCGGCCCGTGTTCAGCGTCGTGTCCGTCCTCACCCTGGGCCTCGGCATCGGATCGGCCGCGGCCATGTT
>Ga0307424_1001421_pt1 | contig 12606 bp, 11 predicted proteins | sample SalMarWE160320MG_FD_202157 | JGI IMG/M metagenome (GOLD analysis project Ga0307424, IMG submission 202157) | Salt marsh sediment microbial communities from the Plum Island Ecosystem LTER, Massachusetts, United States - WE1603-20 | ecosystem: Environmental > Aquatic > Marine > Intertidal zone >... | reverse complement strand
CCGGAGAGCCGGGCCAGCCGAACCGCGTCGAAGCGGAGTTCCCCCTCGGCCGCCGTGCCCAGCGGGCCGCGGAGCACCTCGTCCAGCAGGTCCCGGGCCGCGGCGGCATCCCCGGTCGCGGCCAGGAGAAACGCCCGGTCCACCCGCACCCGCTCTGCGAGCAGGTCCTCGCCGGTGAGCCGTTGCGCCACCCGGAGATCCTCCCGCGCCTCCTCGACCCGGCCCGCGGCCAGGGCCAGCTCGGCCCGGAGGAGATAGGCCAGGGGCCGGAGGCGCGAGGCGGGCCACCGGGCCAGCCACGCGTCCAGGGCCCGGACCGCGTCGGCATCCGGTCCGTTCCGGTAGAGACGCGCGGCCTCGCGGTACTGGGCCACGTCGGGGTCCAGGGCGCCCTCGGTCAGGCCGGCCAGCTGCTGCATGCGGCTGTACGGTCCGTCCCAGGCTCCGGGAACCGAGGCCAGGTCCAGGGACTCCAGGGCGCTCCGGGCCATGCCGGTCCGGCCCAGGAGTAGATCCCGCCGGGCGGTGAGCAGGACCCATCCCGCGCGCTCCGGCCCGGAGGACGGGGCGGAATGGGGCGGGGCGTCGCCGGGACTTCCCGGGTCGGCCATCCACTGGGCAAACCCCAGGGCCACCATCTCGCCCTCGGTGGGATCGCCGATCGTACCCAGGGCCTGCGCGGCCCGGGTGCCCTCCCGGGCCTCCAGCGCCCGCCAGGCGTTCAGCCGGGCCACGGTGCGCCCGGCATCGTCCCAGGACATGCGGAAGTAGAGGGAGTCCGCATCGCCCAGATCCTCCAGCACCACGTCGGCGGCGAACAGGAGCCTGCGAACCGCGCGCTCGCCGTCCAGGGTGAGGGGGTCCAGGGTCTCCAGGATGTTGCGGGCCGAGGTCGCGTTCCCGTCCCGGGCCGCGGCGGTGGCCCGGGTCCAGCCCTCGCGGAAGGCAGGTGACTCCCGATCCAGGAAGGCGCGGGCCGAGGGAGGGGGACCGCCGACCCCCGGCGCCAGCAGGGTGGACGGGGCCTCGCGCTCGGACTGGAGGCCGCGCTCAGCCAGGGCCCGCCGGATCCGTTCCCAGCGGGCGAACTCGTTCAGGGCGTCGTGGGGAAAGGTGACGTCCATGCCGCCTGGAGCGGGCCAGAACCCGCTCCAGGGCTCCACCGCCAGATAGGGACGGGGAACCCGCACCGGTTGCGGCGAGCACTCGATGGCCCGGGCCGGCGAAATCCAGAACGCGCCGGCGGCGAGGGCCACCCCCGCCAGTCCACTGAGCATCGGGATTCGGTTCACGGTGACTTGGCCCCCTTCAAGATCCGGACTTTGACGCGTTTCAAGCCATACTCGTGCACGGCCAGAACTTCAAGCTCCACGTTCTCCGTTCGTACCGTCTCCCCCACCTCGGGAATCCGTCCCAACCGGGCCAGGATGAATCCCCCCACCGTGTCCACCCGCTCCTTGGGAAGACGGAGTCCCAGTTCGTTGTTGAGGTCGTCGAGGTCCACGCTGGCGTCCACGACGTAGCCGTCCCCCACCCGCTCCACCAGGAGCGGCACCTCCTCGTGCTCGTCGGCGAGTTCGCCCATGATCTCCTCCACGATGTCCTCCACGGTCACGATCCCGATGCAGGTCCCGAACTCGTTGACCACCAGGGCCATGGTCTCCCGGCGCCGCTGGAGTTCCACCAGCACGTGCTGGATCCGCGAGGTCTCGGGCACCACGTGGATCGGCCGCACGTGGGAGGCGATGCTCCCGGAAGGCTCGGCATCCTGGAGCACGGTGAACACGTTGACCATCCCCACGATGGTGTCCACCCGGTTCCGGTAGACCGGGACCCGCGTGTAGCGGTGCCGGCGCAGGAGATCCAGGAGGTCGGCGGGAGACGCGGTCTCCGGGATGGAGACGACCTCGGGGAGCGGGATCATGACCTCCCGGATGATCGTGCGCCCGAAATCGAACACGCTCTGGAGCATCCGCTGTTCCCGGATCCCCAGGCCGCCCCCCGCCTCGCGCACCAGCTGCCGCAGCTCCTCCCGGGTCACGAAGGCGCTGCGGCCGCTGCGCCCGGTGAACCAGCCCAGGAGCCCGGTCACCGCCCAGACCACCGGATAGAAGAGGACCTCCGCCGCCCGGATGAACCACAGGAAGCGGGGCACCGCGCTCTCGGCCCGGATCCGGAAGTAGGCCTTGGGGGCGACCTCGCTCCCGACCAGGAGGAGGGCACTCATGACCAGGGTGGCGAGCAGGGAGCCGGCGGTCTCGTCGTGGAGCCGCTCCACCGCCCAGGTGGTGGCCAGGGCGCCGCCCCCCACGTTGCAGAGGGTGTTGCCGACCAGGAAAGTCGAGAGGACCCGCTCCGGCCGGTGGAGCAGGCGCAACAGGGCCTGGGCCGAGGCGTCGTTGCGCCGCGCCCGCACGCGCAGGCGCACCCGGTTCAGGGAGACCACGCCGGTCTCCAGCCCGGCGAAAAGCCCGGAGAAAACGAGGGTGACCAGGAGGAGGGCGGGGATCACGGCCGGTCCTCCGGCGACTCCGACTCCGACTCCGACTCCGGCCCGTGCCGGGTCACCAGCACCCGCTGGGCCCGGTGGCGGCGGATCTGGAGCACGCGGTAGGTGATCGCGCCGTCCTGCACCGTGTCCTCGGGGCGCGGGAGCCCGCCCAGGAGATGGGCGATGTGGCCACCCACCGTCTCCGCCGGACCGGGGGCCAGGTCCACCCCCATGGCCTCGGCCAGGTCCTCCAGCGGAAGCAGCCCGGCCACCCGCCAAGTGTGGGGGTCCACCACCTCCACCTCGGGAGCCTCGCGGTCCTCCTCGTCGAAGATCTCCCCCACCACCTCTTCCACCAGGTCCTCCTGGGTGAGGATGCCCGCCGTCCCCCCGTACTCGTTCACCACCACCACCAGGCCGAGGTGGCGGCTCTGGACCTCGGCCAGGATGCGGTGCAGGCGCGCCCGTTCGGGCACGAAGTGGACCGGGTGGAGGAGGGTCTCCAGCCGGAAATCCGGTTCCAGGAGGAGTTCCTTGGCGCTCAGGTACCCCACGATCTGGTCCAGGGAACCCCGGTAGACCGGGACCCGGCTGTGCCGTCCGGCCAGGACCTGCCGCTTGAGTTCCTCGGGGGGCAGGTCCACGGCCACGGCCGCGATGTCCACCCGGGGGGTCATGATCTCGTAGGCCCGGGTCTCGAAGAAGGTGAAGATGTTGGACGCAATCGTCCCCTCGTCCTCGGAGATCCCCTTCCCCTCCCGCATGTCCTCGAACAGGAGCTGGAGTTCGCGCCACTCCAGGCTCCGGCCCCCCTCGTCCCGGACCCCGAAGAAGCGGAGCACCCCCAGGGCCACCCGCTCCAGGACCCGCGAGATCGGGGCCACCACCCGGAGCACCGGGACCAGGACCGGGGCGTAGGCCAGGGCCGCCCGGGCCGGCCAGTGGACGGCGATCCCCTTGGGCAGGATCTCCCCGGCCACCAGCACCACCCCCGCCCCCAGCACCACCGCCACCAGCACCGGATCCTGGCCCCCCAGGTGGGGCTCCAGCCGCCGGGTGATGGCCACCATGACGCTGGAGGCGGCCACGTTGACCAGGGTGTTGCCGAAGAGGATCCCGGCCAGGAGCCGCTCGGGGTGGGCGGCCACCGCGGCCACCAGGCGCTCGCGGCGCGAGGCCGAGGTCTCGAACCGGCGGAGCTGGATGCGGTCCAGGGAGAACAGGGCGGTCTCGCTGCCGGAGAAGGTCCCCGACAGGACGAGCAGGATCAGGAATCCCAATCCCAGAACGAAGGTCGCGAAAGTCAACGGGCTAAGCCCCCCTCCCGGCAATTTTTATCGCCGGGGCCCCGGCCCGCAACCCCCGTTCCCGCTCTTGCTGGGGAAGGAGCGCGTTTGCTAGAGTTGTTGCCTTGGTTTTGAGGGTCGTTCCGGCTCCCCTGGCCCCTCCGGCCCCCCCGAATCGACCGCGCCTGCCGTCGTAAAGGAGACGTCCGACCATGCTCCAGGTCATGCGCAACAACATGAAGGTGGTCCTCTGGGTCACCATCATCTTCTTCGTCCTGCTCATCTTCCTGGTCTGGGGCGCGGATCTCGAATTCGGGGATCACCGCCAGCCCAACTCCGTCGGCACGGTGAACGGCGATCCGGTCACCGTCACCGCCTACCAGCAACTCCTGTCCTACAACCGCCGGAACGTCCAGAGCCAGGGCCAGGAACTCCAGCCCACCGACGAACTCCAGCTGGAGGAGCAGACCTGGAACGCCATCGTGGACGAACTCCTGATGCGCCAGGAAGCCGCGCACCTCGGCATCACCGCGCACAACGCCGAGATCCGGGCCATCCTGCTCAACGATCCGCCGGCCATTATCACCCAGGATCCCAATTTCCAGAACCAGGACGGCCAGTTCGACATGGCCACCTACCGGTCCCTGCTCCAGGATCCGTCCACCCCGGAGACCTTCCTCCTCCAGCTCGAGAACTACGTGCGGGACAGCCTGCCCGTCAACAAGTTGCGGAGCATCGTGGCCTCCGGGGCCAAGGTCACCGACGACGAACTCCGGCGCGCCTACGAGGAGGAGAACGAGAAGGCGGTCATGACCTACGTGGTGGCCGGCGTGCCTCCCCGGCCGGCGGACCAGCAGGTATCCGACGCCGAACTCTCGGCCTGGTTCGAGGCCCACCAGGAAGACTACCGGCTCCCCGCCCGCGTCGACCTCCACTACGTGAGCGTCCCCCGGGTCCCCACCGCGGCCGACTCCGCGTCCATCCTGGCCGACATCACCGACTACGCCCAGGAGGCCCGCGAGGCCCAGGCCGCCGAGGACCAGGGGGCGGAGAACCTGGACAAGAGCGACTTCGCGGCCCTGGCCCAGACCTTCTCCGACGCCCCCAGCGCGGAGGACGGCGGCCTCACCGAGGACTACCTGACCCGCTCCCAGATGAGCCCCCGGTTCGCCGAGGCCATCCAGGGATTGGAGCCCGGCCAGGTGTCCGCGCCGTTCCAGGACGGCCCCTACTACCACATCCTCCAGGTGGTGGGGGTGAAGGAGGAGAAGGACGAGCCCGCGACCCAGCTCCGCGATCTGGCCCTGCGCATCCAGCCCTCGGACAGCACGGTGCAGGACGTGACCGACCAGCTGGAGGCACTGCGGACCCAGGCCCGGAGCCAGGGGCTGGCCGCGGCCGCCCAGGCCGCCGGCCTGGAGGTGGAGGAGGCCCCGAACGTCTCCCGGGGGACCTTCGTCCCCGGCCTGAGCGCGATTCCCCGGATCGGGGAGTGGGCCCACGACAACCCGGAGGGCACCCTCAGCCGGATCATGAGCGCCAGCAACGCGTGGTTCGTGATCGAGGTGGGCGCCCACAAGCCGGCGGGGATCCCCGCACTGGACGAGGTGCGAGACCGGGTGCGGGCCGACTACCAGGAGGACCGGCTGAAGACCCGGTCCAAGGAGATCATCGAGCGGGTGGCCGCCCGGATCCGCGGCGGGGAGACGCTGGAGCAGGCAGCGGAGGCGGAATCCTTGACCGTGACCACCACCCCGGAGTTCGGGCGCAAGCTGGGGATTCCCGGGTTCGGCCGGGACCTCACCGTGACCGGGACCGTGTTCAGCCTGCCCGTGGGCCAGGTGAGCGAGCCGCTGGACACCCGCATAGGCTGGGCGCTCATCCGGGTGGATTCCCGGACCGAGCCGGACTGGGACCAGTTCGACAAGGAGAAGGACGAGCGCTACCGCGCGCTGCTGGCCGCCAAGCAGAACCGGCTGGTGAGCGATTTCCTGGACGCGCTGCGGCAGAAGGCCAAGATCGTGGACTACCGGGGGGCCTGACCCGGACGGATCAGTCCGCCCCCCCCAGGGAACGCGGCCTCCCGACGATGACCGTTACGTCGCAGTCGTAGCCGGGCCGGCGCTGCTCCACCACCGGCGCCCCCCCCAGCACCCGGCCCAGGGCCAGGGCCCGGGCCCGGCTGACCGTGCGCGCGGCCACGATGTCCTGGCGGTAGTGGAAGTGGTCGGCATTCCCCACCCGCTCCACACTGAAGCCGCCCTGCCGCAGGAGGGCGGCCACCCGGTCCGCGGCCCCCGGGCTGCCGCAGCCGTTCAGAACCTCCACCCGGAGCGCGGCGTCGGCCACCGGGGGGCCCTTGGGTTCCTGCGAGCGCAGGACGACGCTGAGGATGGCGGCCCCGGCTCCCGCCCCCAGGACCAGCACGACCAGAAAGGCCAGGACCCCGCCCCGCCGCCGTCTACGCGCCATGGCCCCGCTCCCGGACGGTCACGCCCTCCTCGGGCAGGCGCCGCAGCGCCTCCGCCAGCCGCCGGTAGGTCTCGGGCAGGGCCTCGGGGATCACCCGGGTCTCGGCCAGAACCGGCATGAAGTTCGTGTCCCCCGTCCACCGGGGCACCACGTGCCAGTGCGCGTGCCCCACCACCCCGGCTCCCGCCGGCCGCCCCAGGTTGACCCCGACGTTGAACCCGTGGGGCGCGTACTCGGCGAGCAGGGCCCGGCGGGCGCGCTCCACCGCGGCCTGGATCTCCGCCCGCTCCTCGGCGCTCTCTCCCAGGAGCGAGTCGCTGTGCCGGTAGGGGGCCACCATCATGTGACCGCCGGTGTAGGGGAAAGCGTTGAGCATGAGAAAGCCCGCGGCGTAACGCTCGAGCACCAGGTTCTCCACCCCCGGGCGCGCCTCGGCCAGGCCGCAGAAGAGGCAGCCGTCGCCGGCGCCCTCCTCCCCCGCCTGCCGCAGATACTCCATCCGCCATCCCGCCCACAGTCGGTCAGTCATCGGCCCATCCCGCGACCCTGCTCTCCATGGTCGCCAGTTGCTCGGGCGTGTTGACGCCCTCGATCTCCGCGGGATCCTCGATCCGGACCCCTTCCACCGGCCCCCCTTCGGCCACCGCCATCCCCACGGTGTCGGTCAGATAGTACTCCCCCTGCCGGTTCTCGTTCCCCAACCGGGGCAGGCTCCGGTCCAGGAAGGGCCGGCTGAACGCGAAGATCCCGGAGTTGATCTCCCGGATCTCCCGCTGGGCCGGGGTCGCGTCCTTGTGTTCCACGATGGCCGTCACCCCGCCCCCGGCGCCGCGCACGATGCGCCCGTAGCCGGTGGGGTCGGGAACCAGGGCGGTGAGCACGGTGACCAGGGCGCCGGTCTCCCGGTGGCGGTCCGCCAGCCGCCGCAGGGTGCGGCTCCGGATGAGGGGCACGTCGCCGGCCAGGACCACCACCGCCCCGGTGAAGTCCCGGAGCGCGGGCATGGCGCACAGGACGGCGTGGCCGGTGCCGAGCTGCGGTTCCTGGACCACGAACTCCGGTCCGGTCCCGGCGGCCTCGCGCACCGAGGCGGCCTGATGCCCCACCACCACCACCGTCCGGACCAGGCCGGCGTCCCGCACCGCGTCCAGCACGTGACGGATCAGGGGCCGCCCGGCCAGGCGGAAGAGCACCTTGGCCAGATCGGACTTCATGCGGGTCCCCTTCCCCGCGGCCAGGACGACCGCGGCCGCGGGGACGGCCCCGGTCACCGGACGGGGTCCTTCACCCGGATCTCCAGGTTGTCGATGAGGCGGGTCGTGCCCAGGCGGGCGGCCACCGCGATCAGGATCCGTCCGCGCAGCGTGCGCACCTCCCGGAGGGTCAACGCGTCCACGACCGCCGCGTAGTCCAGGTGGACCCGGGGTTCGGCGGCCAGGGTCTTCCGCAGGCGCGCCCGGACCCGCGCCGCCGAGCGCTCGCCGGAGGCCACCGCGGCCCGGGCCGCGAGCAGGGCCCGCCACAGGACCGGAGCCGCCCGCCGGTCGTCCGGAGAAAGATAGACGTTCCGGCTGGACCGGGCCAAGCCGTCCGGTTCCCGGGCCGTGGGCTCCCGCACCACCCGCACCGGCAGGTCCAGGTCGCGGATCAGGGTCTGGAGCACCACCGCCTGCTGGGCGTCCTTCTGGCCCAGGATCAGCACGTCCGGTTCCGTGATGTGCAGGAGCTTGGTCACCACCAGGGCCACCCCGGCGAAATGGCCGGGCCGGCTCGCCCCCTCCCACAGGCTTTCCAGGGCGGTCACGTGGATCTCGGTGCTGCCGCCCGGGGGGTACATGGCCTCGACCGGCGGGGTGAAGCAGAGATCGGCCCCCTCGGCCCGGGCCAGGCGGAGATCCCGGGCGGTGTTCCGGGGATAGCGGCGGTAGTCCTCCCCGGGGGCGAACTGGGTGGGGTTCACGAAGATGCTGACCACGACGCGGTCGCCCAGGCGGCGGGCCCGGCGCAGGAGCCGGAGGTGTCCCTCGTGGAAGGCGCCCATGGTGGGCACGAAGACCACGCGCTCGCCGCGGGCCTTCCAGGACCGCACGCGCCGCCGGACCGCGCCGGGGCTTCGGATCACGCTCATGCGCCGCCCGGGGGTCATTCCGGGTAGGTCTCCTCGGGTCCGGGGAACGCCCCCTCGCGGACGTCTTCCGCGTAGCGCCGCACCGCGTCCAGGATCACCCCGCGCAGATCCGCGTAGCGGCGCACGAAGCGGGGCACGTCGGATCCCATCCCCAGGAGATCGGTCACCACCAGCACCTGGCCGTCGCATTCCGGCCCGGCGCCGATCCCCACGGTGGGAATCCCCACCCCCTCGGTCACCGCGCGGGCCACCGGGGCGGGAATCCCCTCCAGCACCACCGCGAAGCACCCCGCCGCCTCCAGGGCCCGGGCGTGCTCCAGCAGGGCCCGGGCCGCGTCCTCCCCCCGCCCCTGCACCCGGTACCCGCCGAACTCCAGGATCGACTGCGGGGTGAGGCCCAGGTGGCCCATGACCGGGATCTCGGCTTCCACGAGCTTCCGGATGTGGGGGACGCGCTCGGCGCCTCCCTCCAGCTTGACCGCGTCCACCCCCGCCTCCTGGATGAAACGGGCGGCGTTGCGAAGCGTGTCCTCCGGGTTGACGTGGAAGGTCATGTACGGCATGTCGCCCACCACCAGGGCCCGGGGCCGGGCCCGGACCACCGCCGCGGCGTGGGACAGCATCTGGTCCAGGGTGACGGGCAGGGTGGTCTCGTGTCCCAGGACCACGTTTCCCAGCGAGTCGCCGACCAGGATGAGGTCGACCCCCGCCTCGTCCAGGATTCCCGCGGTCAGCACGTCGTAGGCGGTGATGCAGACCAGGCGGCGTTTCCCCTTCTCCTCCCGGAACCGGGGTGCGGTCATGCGGCGGGCCATCTAGGCCTCCTCCCCGGCCAGCGGCCGGTAGTAGACCGTCCCCCCCGCGTGCTCCTCGATGCGCTCCAGCAGGTCCGAACCGTAGGACGGCCGCGCCTCCCGGCCCAGGGCGTCGGTGTCCACCACCAGCACCGGGGACGCGTCGTAGTGGAAGAAAAAGTAGTTGTAGGCGTTGTTCAGGGCGGTCAGGTAATCCGGGCTCATGTCGCGCTCCATGGCCCGCCCCCGGGCGGCAATCCGCTCCGCGAGGACCGGGGTCGAGGCCTGGAGGTAGATGACCAGGTCCGGGGTGGGCACGTCCCGCTCCAGGAGGGGGAAGAGCCGGTCGTACAGGAGCAGTTCCTTGTCGTTCAGGTTCACGTTGGCGAAGATGCGGTCCTTCTGGAACAGGTAGTCGCTCACCACCCGGGGCGAGAAGATGTCCCGCTGCAGCAGGTCTTGCTGTTGCTGGTAGCGCGCGAGCAGGAAGGTGATCTGGGTCTGGAAGGCGTAGCGGCGGCGGTCGCGGTAGAACTCCTCCAGGTAGGGGTTCTGGTCGGCCTCCTCCAGCACGAGGCGGGCGTTGGTGGCCTCGCCCAGGACCTCGGCCAGGGCGGTCTTCCCCGCCCCGATCACCCCTTCCACCACGACGAACTGTTTGGTGCTCATGTCAGAGTTTGATCCGCCCCGCCCAGCGGACGGAGTCTTCGGGTTTCCGGCGCCGCAAGAGCTGGTCCATGCGCAGCCCGGTCACCGGGTCGGTCCATTCCGGACAGAGTTCGGCCATCGGCACCAGCACGAACAGCCGCTCGCGGAAGCGCGGGTGCGGCAGTTGGAGTCCCGGCCGCCGGAAGGCGGCGGTGCCGTGGAAGAGGAGATCCAGATCGATCACCCGCGGCCCGCCGCGCCCGGCTCGCGGCCGTCCCATCCGCCCTTCCACCAGCTGCAGGTTCCACAGGAGCTGCTCCGGGTCGAGTTCGGTGGACACCGTGGCCACCGCGTTCAGGTAGTTTGGTCCCGGCTCCCCCACCGGCGCGGTGTCGTAGAACGAGGAGACCTGGACCAGCTCCGTTCCCGGCAGGGCGTCGATCTCCAGCAGGGCCTGGCGCAGGAACTCCCGCCGGTCGCCCAGGTTGGAGCCGAGGCCGATGAAGGCCCGGGTCATCGCGACCTCACCAGTTCCACCTCGGCCGAGGCCATGCTCCCGGCGAAGGGGACGTTCGGTTTCCGCACCCGCACCCGGATCTCCCGGGCGGGGAACTTGGTGAAGAGGTGCCGGGCCAGCCGGCCGGCCAAGGACTCCATGAGACGGTGGGCCGAGCCCGCCACCACCGATTCCACCTCGTGGTAGACCGCCTCGTAGTTGACCGTGTCCGAGAGGGCGTCGGACTCCGAGGGGGGCTCCAGGTCCATCTCCAGGTCGAGATCGATGTGGATCCGCTGCCCGACCTGGCGCTCGGCCTCGCTCACCCCGAGGTGGGCGAAGAGCACGATGTCGTTCAGCCTGAGATGATCCCGGTCCACACGCTCCTCCGATGGTCATGAAAACAGAACACTATATGGTCCAACAGGTTAGCCTGTCAACGGCGCCGGGACCCCCGGCACCGCCCGCGCCGCCGCCGGCGCCTCCACGGTACACCAAGGGCCACCCCCGGGTCGCGGTCGTTGTTGCCGGGACGGTAGACTCGCCGACGCACCGCCCACCGGAGGAGTTCACCCGTCATGACCCTGTGCCGCCGTCCGACCGAGGACCTCGCTTGACCGGCCCACTGTGGATCTCCCTCGAACTCGACCCCGGCGCCGCCGCCTTCTTCGGGCTCCCGGCCCGGCTCCTGGTCCCCGAGGATCCGGAGCATCCGATCCTGGGCGGGTACGATCCCCAGGTCTCCTTCCCCAACCTGGCCCGCGGCCTGGAGCGGGCGCTGGAACTCCAACCGGGGATTGCCGGCTACGCCGAGGTCATGCGGTTCGTCCGCCGGTGGCCCCGCTACGCGGACCTCGACCGCTACCTCCAGATGGGCAACGGCACCTTCGCCCGCACCGTGGCCCGGGGACTCCTGGCCGAGGATCCGGGGGACCCGCCCCCCCTGGCCGCCCTGGCCCTGCTCGAAGCCCAGGAGGGGCGATGGGACGCCGCCCTGGACCTGTGGGAGCGCGTCCAAGAGCGGGCTCCCACCCACGCCCCGGCCCGGCTCCAGGCCGCGCTCTGCCTGGCCGGCTCCGGCCGCCGCGACGAGGCCCTGGAGGAGATCCGGATCCTGTCCCGCCGCTCGCGGGTGGAACCGCTGGCCCGGCTGTGGCGCTACGAACTGGCCCGGGACGAGGACGACGCGGCCCGGGCCGCGCGCATCGGCAACGCCATGAGCCGCCTGTTCGGGGTGGCGCCGCGGGAAGACGACGAGAACTGGGAGGCGCTGGAAGCCGCCTTCCCCGGGAACCCGGAGGTGACTTACGCCCGGGCCGTGGATCCGGGGCGTACCCCGAAGGACGACGAACGGGAAGGGCTCCTGGAGCGGGTGCTGGAGGACGATCCCCACCACCTCCCGGCACGGGTGGCCCTGGCCGGTCTCCGGCGCCGGCACGGCCGGGCGGCCGAGGCGCTGGCCGTGCTGGAGAGCGAGGACGCCGGAGGGCCGGAGGCGCCGGCCCTCCGGGCCGGCCGGGGGCAGTGCCTGGAGCAACTGGGACGACGCGACGAGGCGCTGGCCGCCTACCGCGCGGTGTTCGAGGGCCCCCTGGCCCACCTGCCCGGGGCCGTGCTCCTGGTGGCGGGACAGGGCCTCTTGCGGCTGGCCGGCGGCGAGGAGAGCCGGAGGCTGCTCGAGGACACCGTCCAGGCCCGTCCCGGGGATCCGCTCCCCCACCAGATGCTCGCCCGTCTCGACGAGGCGGCCGGCGGCGGCGACGCGGCCGAGCACCGGCTCCGCAACGCCATCCGGACCTGCGGCCCCCTCCCCACCCTGGAGTACGCCCTGGGGGATTTCCTGCGCCGACACGGGCGCAAGGTGGAAGCCGAGGGCCTGTTCAAGGTGCTGGCCCGCCGCCATCCCGCCTCCCCGTGGGGCCACCGCGGACTGGGCGACCTGGTGGTGGAGGTGCAACCGGTGCTGGCCCTGGAGCATTACGCCCGCGCCCTGGAACGCGATCCCACCCTTCCCATTCCCGGCTACGACTACCTGCGGGGGGTGGCCGCGCTGCGGGCCGGCGATCTGGAGGAGGCCGGAAAGCGGCTCCAGCGGGCGGTGGCCAACGAGCCGGACAACCCCCGCTTCTGGTGCGACCTGGGCGCGGTGTACTTCTATTCGGGCAGGCTGGAGCCGGCCCTGGGGGCCACCCGGCGGGCCCTCGAGCTGCGGCCGGGACATCCGGGATTCCTGCACAACCTGGCCGCCTACCATCGGGCTCGCTTCCGGCGGAACCCCATCCGCCATGCCG
>Ga0307424_1001420_pt1 | contig 12627 bp, 12 predicted proteins | sample SalMarWE160320MG_FD_202157 | JGI IMG/M metagenome (GOLD analysis project Ga0307424, IMG submission 202157) | Salt marsh sediment microbial communities from the Plum Island Ecosystem LTER, Massachusetts, United States - WE1603-20 | ecosystem: Environmental > Aquatic > Marine > Intertidal zone >... | reverse complement strand
GGGGAAACTCGAGGAGGCGGAAACATTTGGTATCCTGAATTGTATTGAATGTGGATCCTGCAGTTACGTTTGTCCCTCACAAATACCGCTTGTCCAGTTGATTCGTGTCGGTAAACTGCAGATCAGCGAAACAAAACGAAAAAAAGTCGCATAGAATAAGAGTACTCAAAGAAATATGGAAGAAAAAACGAAAAAAGAAATGGAAGACGGCAACGATCCTGAAAAAAGCCCCGCAGCGGATCAGCAAAAAGGGGAGGCATCGGAACCAGCGGCGCCCGTAAAAAAAGAACCGCCGTCCGAAAAACCTGCAGCCAAGCCGAAACCGGCACCTGCCGCAAAAGATCCGCGGGATAAATTATATAAAGCGGATAAAGCCTACATCATCTCATCTTCGCCCCATTTTCACAGCGGCAGCAGTGTGCCGAAAATAATGTGGAGTGTTGTCGGCGCCCTGGCCCCGGCCACCTTTATGGCCATTTATTATTTTGGCATGCCAGCTGCAGTCATGATCACTGCCTGTATCGCTGCGGCGCTTGTGACAGAAATTATCATGAACCGCATGAAAGGGGAGTCTCTGACCATCAATGATGGCAGCGCGGCGATAACAGGATTGCTGCTCGCTCTCACTTTACCGCCCTCGCTTCCGGTTAGTGCCGGTGTTTTAGGTTCGGTATTTGCCATTGCGATTGGAAAGCAGGTATTCGGTGGCCTCGGCTATAATATTTTCAATCCGGCCCTGCTTGGCCGGGCGTTCCTGCAGGCCAGTTTTCCCGTAGCGATGACCACCTGGACCTTTCCTAATACCGCTAAATATGCCGCGATCGACGCGGTTACCGCCGCCACACCGCTCGGGCAATTCAAATTTGAAAAGATCGTTACCGATTATGCCGATTTGTTTTTTGGTAATATCAGCGGATCCCTGGGAGAGACCTCGGCTCTGGCCGTATTGATCGGTGGCATTTTTCTGCTGGTCATGAAATATGCGGATTGGCGTATTCCCCTGAGCTATATGGGAACGGTTTTTATCTTAGGCGGCCTCTTCTGGTATTTTTCACCGGACAAATATCCTGATCCGCTTTTTCACATGCTTTCCGGAGGGTTAATGCTTGGCGCCCTGTTCATGGCCACCGATATGGTTACTTCTCCGATTACCAACAGCGGTGCCTGGATATTTGGCGTGGGAGCCGGTATCGTGCTGGTGATCATCCGCCTCTTCGGAGGTGTCCCGGAGGGTGTGATGTACTCAATTCTGTTTATGAATGCTTTTACACCGATGATTAACCGCTATACACGGCCCAGGTATTTCGGGGAGGTGCACGCATGAGTACGACAACAAAAATGATTCTGGTGTTAACTACGCTGACCATGATTTCCGGAGGTTTACTCTCCTATTGGGATGGTTTTACACGACCCAAAATTGAGGCATACAGACTTCAGGAATTGAAAAAAGCGATTAAAGAAGTGCTGCCCCCTAATGACAGCTACGATGAGATCAAGGGTAAAGACATGACACTCTATGTCGGGAAAAAATCCGGGGAACCAAAACCGGTCGGCATTGCCTTCGAGGCGGTTGGCAATGGTTTTCAGGGTAAAGTCGCCATTATGGTCGGTGTCACGCCCGATTTTTCACATATCAATGCCATAAAGATCCTGGAACAGATTGAGACACCGGGTTTGGGTACAAAAATTGTGGATGATCCGACAAACAAACAGGACCGTTCCTGGTTTTCCAACCAGTTTAAAAATTTATCAGTTGAGCCGCAGATTGAGGTGGTTAAAAATATGAAACCTTCAAAACCGAATGAGATCCAGGCGATCACCGGCGCAACCATCTCATCGCGATCGGTCGCAAAGATCCTGACCGATCAGGTTAATGTGGCAAAATCAATCTATCAATCAAAAGGTCAATAGGACTAAAAATGGCAAGAAAGCAAGCATCTGTTTCCTATGAGGTAATCAAAGGATTGTGGGATGAAAATCCGGTACTGAGATCACTGCTCGGATTGTGTCCCACCCTGGCCGTAACAAATTCGGCTATCAATGGGCTGGCAATGGGATTGGCCACAACCTTTGTGCTGATCACCTCCAGTATCATCATTTCCTCCGTCCGGAATATCATCCCCAACCAGGTCAGGATATCCAGTTTTATTGTCGTGATCGCCGCTTTCGTTACGGTGGCGGACCGCTTCCTTGCCGCCTTTTATCCATTGATAAGCAAGGATCTCGGACCCTATGTGCCTCTGATCGTTGTAAACTGTATTATTTTGGGTAGACAGGAGGCATTTTCGGCCAAAAATTCGGTGTTCCGCTCACTCCTTGACAGCAGCGGGATGAGTCTCGGTTTTATTCTTGTTTTGCTCGCCCTGGGAATGGTCAGGGAAATACTCGGTTCCGGTACATTATTTGGGATCACTGTACTCGGAGATTGGTTTGATCCGTGGATGATGATGATATTACCGCCCGGTGCTTTTCTGGGGCTGGGAATTTTTATAGCCCTGGCGAACTGGCTCAATGCAAGGAGGGCAAAAGCATGAAACTGATTTTACTCTTTATTTCCGCAGCGGTTATCAATAATTTTGTGCTCAGCTATTTTCTGGGCATCTGTCCCTTCGTCGGCGTCTCTAAAAAGATATCCTCGGCGCTCAGTATGGGAATGGCTGTAACCTTTGTTATGACTATTACCGCTGTCGTCACCTGGTTGATCTATCATTTGATTCTGGTGCCGGCCAATCTGGAAATCCTCGAATATGTTTCATTTATTCTGGTTATTTCAGCACTGGTCCAGTTAGTGGAAATGTTTGTAAAAAAAGTGAGCAAACCGCTCTATGAGACACTGGGGATCTATTTACCGTTGATCACAACCAATTGTGCCATCCTCGGCCTGGCCCTTTTTTCTGTTCTGCGCGACTATGAGTTTATGGAAAGTCTTATCTTTGGTATCGGGGCCGGCGCAGGGTTTACCCTGGCGATCGTGATCATGGCCGGAATACGTGAAGAACTTGAACTGGCCAAAGTACCAAAACCCTTCGAGGGCGCCGGTATCACCATGATTGTCGCAGCCTCACTGGCCCTGGCCTTTATGGGCTTTGCCGGTTTAATATCTGTCTGATTATTTGAACAAATTGATGAAGCAATAAGTAAAACGAATAGGAGCAAAAAAAATTGACAGGATAACAGGATTTTAAAATTATTTATAAAGACGGTATAAAATAGTCAAAAAATAGCTAAAGAATGATAAGGATTAGGGATCGAATATCATGTAAATCCTGTGATACTGTCTAAAAAATGCATCTCAGTATCAGATGAAAGAAAAGATAAAAAAATAAAAATAAGCTCTGCGAACTCAGCGTTCCCGGCGTCTCGGCGTTAGAAATTTACTGGAATATACGCGAACGATGAGTCGTATTTTAGAACTAATTAGAATTGATACAAGGGGAATAGATGGAATTAACTACAATCATTATAGCCATGGCCAGTATGGGTGGATTGGGATTGCTTTTTTCAGCGGGACTTTCTTTTGCCGATAAAAAACTGCATGTGGAGGAGGATCCGAGAATCGGCGAGGTCATTGATGAATTACCCGGAGCGAACTGCGGTGGCTGCGGACTGCCGGGCTGTGCGGCTTTTGCCGAAGCGATTGTCAAAGGTACCGCGGAGATCAACGGCTGCCCCGTGAACTCCAACGAGGGTTCGGCGGCCATTGCTGAAATTATGGGTGTTGAAGCAACCACTTCGGAGCGCCTGATCGCCCGCGTGTTCTGCCAGGGTGGAGAATATGAGACGGCCAAGAAAGGGGTCTATCAGGGAATTAAGACTTGTGTGGCCGCAACTTTCGCCGGCGGTGGAGAGAAACTTTGTTCCTATGGCTGTATCGGTTACGGCGATTGCGTTGACTCCTGTCCGTTCGATGCCATGTATATGAATGATAACGGCCTGCCGGTGGTGATCGATGATAAGTGTACGGGCTGTGGAAACTGCGTGGAAGCCTGCCCGCGCAATATCATTGAACTCCATCCGGAAAGCCACAAATTATTCGTTCTCTGTAAGAATGAAGATTCACCGAAAGAATCGAGGAAGATCTGTACAAGGGCCTGTGTCGGCTGTGGTATCTGCGTTCGATTGGCCGGCGAAGGCAATATGGAAATGAAGGACAACCTTGCCGTCATTAATTATGATATATATGGCAGCGAGCCGCTCCTGCCCACAGAAAAATGTCCGACAGAAGGTCTGGTGGTGATCGGCGGACATATGATCGAGGAAAAGCAAAGTGCCTGAAAGTCCCGCACGTCAATCCGAAAGTGAAACCGGGATTGTCACAGCGATTATCGATAATGAAGCGATTATTGAACTTTCTGCACAGCAAACCTGTGAATCCTGCGGGGCAAGAATGATCTGTATGCCAGATGAAAGGGGCAAAAGGCAGCTGCGCGCATCCAATCCCCCCCATGCGCATGTCGGTAACCTGGTCGCCGTTACCGAGAAATCTAATTTTCTCCTCACGGTCTCATTTTTTCAATATGGCGTGCCGCTCATTTTCTTTTTTCTTTTCATCCTCACCTTTTATCTTACCGGAACGACCCTCTGGTCCTGGCCGAAGGAACTGGTCTGGTTTATCGGCGGTCTGGCGGGTATATTTTGCGGTGCCCTGGTATCGCGCTTTTTTCTGGAACGTCTGGCGACTTCCGGCAGCAGTTTTTTTGAAATCACTGAGATTCTCAATTAATGAAGCAGGGAAACGGCATGCCGTGTCCCTGCGCTGCCCTTGAAGCATTCTGCGCAATTTTATATATTCTTTAAATTATTTTAACCACCCGGATGAAACTAAAACGGCGCATCAAGATTGATAAACCTGAAAAAATCCGTGTTTGCCCAAGCCTGTGCGAATATTGCCTTAATCAAATACTGGGGGAAACGCAAGGCAGCCTTAAACCTGCCTGCCGTTGGTTCCATCTCACTCACACTGGAGGCCTTGAAAACCCATACGCGGGTCGATTTTGATACACATCTCCTCCACGACATTCTGAAAATCAATGATCAGCCGGCTTCCCCTGAACAGCAGAAAAGGGTCAGCGAATTTATGGACATCGTTCGCAGCAAAGCAGCGATTGACCAGCATGCCCGTATTGACAGCCATAATAATTTTCCAACTGCGGCCGGTCTGGCTTCTTCGGCGTCTGCCTTTGCAGCGTTGAGTGTGGCGGCATCACGCGCGGCCGGTCTGACACTCTCTTCTGAAGATCTCAGCCGATTAGCCAGGCAGGGCTCAGGATCAGCCGCCCGCTCCATCTATGGGGGATTTGTGGAGATGATCAGGGGTATCAGAAACGACGGCACGGATGCCTGTGCCAGGCAGATTAAACCGCCGGATTATTGGGATTTGCGCGTACTTATCGTCGTCACTTCCAGGCAGGAAAAACAGACTGGCTCCAGCGCAGCGATGAAGCGTTCTGCGCAGACATCACCCTTTTACAGCCAGTGGATTGAGCATTCGGAAAACGATCTGGCAGAGATGCGGATGGCGATTGCCGATAAAAATTTTGAAAAACTTGGTGAGCTGTCTGAATTCAATGCACTGAAGATGCATGCCCTGATGATCAGCAGCCGGCCGGCTGTGATTTACTGGAATGCGCGTACGATGGATCTGATTCATTTCGTCAGTGACCTGCGCAGGCAGGCCATACCTGTTTATTTTACAATAGATGCCGGTCCGCAGGTCAAGTTGATCTCATTGCCGGCTTACACAAAGGTGTTGATAGAAAAATTAAGAGACATACCAGGACTGGAAGATGTGATTGAAAGTTCGTTGGGTGGTGATGCAATGATTGAAGAGAGGGAGGGATGATGCTGCGGGTTCGTGTTCCTGGAAAATTAATTCTGCTTGGCGAATACGCCGTGCTGGAAGGGGCAGATGCCCTGGTTATCGCCGTAGATCGCTATGCGCTGGTTCGCATCGACGAGCCACCATCAGAAGGTGGTTTTCAACTTGGTACCAGTCTTCACAAAGAGTCGTTTAATTTTGGATTTGATGAAGCGGGGAAAATTGTACTTGATTATACACCCGAAGAAAAACTTTGGCAGCAATCAGCCTTTGCCCGCCAGGCCATTGAGGCGATCTGCAGACGGCTGGCCTCAGCCGGTTTTACTGTGAAGCCCTTTTCGATAACGATTAATACGGATCAGTTTTATCTTAGCGGCGATCAGAAGGTAGGGCTGGGATCCAGTGCAGCGCTGATTACCGCCATCGTATATGCCCTCGCTTCCTTTCATAATGCACGGAAGGTTCTCTTGCCGGATGAACAGTCTCTTTTTCATTTCTGTTATGATGTCCATGCAGAAGTGCAGCACAAGCAGGGTAGTGGGATTGATGTAGCCGCCAGCGTGTTTGGAAAAGTCGTCCAGTATAACCGCTACCGGACAATGAATAAAACCGGTGACGGAACACAGGTCCTTCCTTATCTGCCCGCCAATCTTTATTGGCTGCCCGTCTGGACCGGGACTTCCAGTTCTACAAGCCAGTTATTGCAGGCGATGGACGAGTTCAGTATAGAGAATCCATCTGAATATGGCCTGATAATGGAAAAATTGAGCCGGCTGTCAAATAGTGGTTGCCAAGCAATAAAGCAGAATGAGGTTGAGACCTTTCTGGCGCGTGTTAAAGAATACTATTTTGTCCTGCAAAAGCTCAGTCAACGGAGCGGCATCCCGATTATTTCCCCTATTCATGAAAAAATCGCCTGGATCGTTTATCAGACAGGGGGATATTATAAACCTTCCGGTGCCGGGGAAGGGGATCTGGGGATCGCCTTCACTTCCTCCCGTGAAGTTCTCGGCAAGGTGACCGAGCAATTGAAAAAAAACAATATCGATACCTTGAAGCTGAGTATATCTCATTCGGGAGTAGAATCAATTTAACCACCGTTGGGATAGTTTTAGCATTAATATAAGAGACAAGACATATGGATCGTTCACGAATTCCAAAATTTTATCAGGCGACTATTCCGGAAAGATTGGAGATCCTGCGTGAAAAAGGCATCCTGACACGTGAGGAATATTTTCGCTTGCTGAACGGAGAAAACCTGCTCTCTATCGAAGCCGCCGATCGTTTGATAGAGAATGTGATCGGGGTGTTCAGTTTTCCAATGGGATTGGGCCTGAATTTTATTATCAATCAAAAAGCCTACCTGATTCCCATGGTGGTCGAAGAACCATCCATTATTGCAGCAGTCAGCTCCGCCGCCAAGATAGTGAGAAATTGCGGCGGATTTATCAGCGAAGGTGATGATCCGGTCATGATCGGCCAGATTCAGGTCGTCAATGTCGATCATCCGAGCAAGGCCCAGCATGCCATCCTCGAAAATAAAACAGAGATTCTCAATTTGGCAAACAGTCTGCATCCACGCATGATTGCCCGCGGTGGCGGTGCCAAAGATCTGGAAGTAATTATTCATAGCGGTGCAACTCATATGGGCGATATGGTTGTCGTACATTTGCTTGTCGATACACGCGATGCTATGGGAGCCAATCTTGTAAACAGCATGTGTGAAGGGGTTGCATCGCTTATAGAAAAGATCACCAACGGTAAAGTCTTTCTGCGCATACTATCAAATCTGACAGACCGCGCGATGGTAAGAGCCCGGTGTACGATCCCGACAAAATATCTGGATGGTAAAGGGTATTCCGGAGAAGAGGTTCGTGATGGTATTATTCTGGCCAATGAATTCGCAGTCGTTGATCCTTACCGCGCAGCGACGCATAACAAAGGGATCATGAATGGTATCGATGCCGTAGCGATCGCTACCGGTAACGACTGGCGGGCTGTCGAAGCGGCCGCCCATGCATATGCCGCCCGTGGAACCGGCTACACCAGTCTGACACACTGGGGAAAAAATGAAAACGGTGATCTGACAGGCACTCTGGAGATCCCCATCAAAGTCGGTACGGTTGGTGGACCACTCGAATCAAATCCATCTGTGACCCTTGCCTTTAACATCTTGCAGGTAGGTTCGGCCCGGGAACTGGCACAGGTCATGGGTGCAGTTGGTCTGGCTCAAAATTTTGCTGCGCTGAGGGCATTGACCACAGAAGGTATTCAGCAGGGGCATATGACTCTACACGCACGCAGTGTGACGATGGCTGCCGGAGCCCCGGCCGAAATATTTGATGATGTCGTAGAATTACTTGTTCAAAACGGTGACGTAAAGGTCTGGCGGGCGAAGGAAATTATTGAAAAACTTGCAGTGAAAATACCCGGAGACCGGGTGATCGAAGCCGGAAAAATTGATAAGGATGCGGTCACTAGTTGTGGAAAAGTTATATTGTTAGGCGAACATGCGGTGGTGTATGGCAGTCATGCTATTGCCGCACCGATCTGTCTGGCCATGCAGGCAAAAGTGTGGGAGAGTAATAATGGTACTCATCTGCTCATTCCCCGCTGGGGTGTGGAAGAAAAAATACAGAAAGGGGTAGACCATAAATATTCCATTTATAAATCACTTGATATGATCTTCGACCGCCTCGGACTGAATAACCAAGATGTAAAAATCGAAGTGATTCCTCATGTCCCGCGTGCCATGGGTCTGGGTGGGTCCGCTGCTCTGGCTGTCGCCATCATTCGCGCCCTGGATAAGCATTTCAGTCTTGGTCTATCCAATGAGGAAGTAAACAAACTGGCCTATGAATCTGAGATGCTTGCCCATGGGAACGCCTCCGGCGTAGACAACACGCTGGCTACCTATGGGAAGTTTATGCTTTTTAAAAGAGGGGATCCGCCGGAATTAAAAGAGATCAAGGTTCAACAGTCGATTCCGATCGTGATTGGGTTGAGCGGCGTGGAAAGCCTGACGGCGAAAATGGTCTCCAATGTACGCCAGGCCTGGGAAAAAAATAATTCCCTTTATGAGCGTATCTTTAATGAGATTGACGGACTGGTTATGGAAGCCGTAGAGGCTATCCGTAATAACAATCTGGTCCAGCTCGGCGAACTGATGAACATCAACCAGGGCCTGTTGAATGCCCTTCAGGTTTCCTCGCGTGAACTGGAGGAATTAATTGAGATCTCACGCCGTCATGGCGCGCTTGGCGCTAAATTAACCGGTGCCGGCGGCGGCGGCGCCATGGTGGCTATTTGTCCGGAAGGCGCGGAAAAAGTCGCCTATGCGATGCGCATGGCCGGTTATAAATCGATGGTCACGGATATCGGTGTGACGTGACAGACCGTTCAGGTGTCATTCTGTGAGGATCTTCCTTCGTGTTGACTGTGCATTGCCCGTTTTATGCAAATGCATAAAAACCACGAAGTGGTTTAATCTGAATAGCCGCCGGTGAAACCGGTGGAAAAGCATGAATCTCTGATAATCAAAACAACCCGGAGGGTTGAATTAAAAAGTATTTCATATTCAACCGCTCTGCGGTTGATGGATAAGAAGTATGGTTTCGCTTCCCGCAGGTTCCACCTGCGGTTATTCACTTTCTACCGCTTCGCGGTAAGAAGGTATCGTGACGACATCAAATCTTCTAAAATAATTATTATATGATGAATACACAAAGAAAGCAGGTCATAGATGTCAGAGAATCAAATCGTTTCCTTTGATGATGAGATGTTGATTGTAGTTGATGAGCATGATAATGTTATGGATTATAAATCGAAGATCGATTGTCATCGCGGAAACGGCATCCTGCACCGTGCTTTTTCATTGTTCGTTTTTAACAGCCGCAGGGAACTTATGCTTCAGCAGCGCAGCGCGCAAAAACTGCTCTGGCCGCTTTTCTGGTCAAACACCTGCTGCAGTCATCCGCGTAAAGGGGAGGAACTTAATGAGGCGGTTCAGCGGCGTTTAAAGGAAGAAACGGGCATCAACACCAAACTTAAGTATCTGTTCAAATTTCAGTATCAGGCAAATTACCGGAATGCCGGTTCTGAAAACGAAATTTGTGCAGTGTATATCGGGAAATCGGATGCCGATCCGACGGTCAATAAAAATGAAATCGCCGACTGGAAATTTATTTCAATTCCTGATTTAACCGCAGAGATAAATAATCATCCCCGGAAGTACACACCCTGGTTCAAAATGGAATGGCAGCGTCTGACCACTGATTTTATCGATGAAATCAATGCCCTATGATTTCTAATACCCGGCCGCATTTCCATCCTTGCGGGATTCGGAAGCACCGATATACACGCCGTTTTTCCTGTCAAACATAATGGCCTGGTAACCGCCGTAGCCGCCGGTGTTCACCTGAATACGGTGTCCCATCAGATTGAGTGCGCGCAGCGTCTGGAAAGGAAAACCCGATTCCAGATAGACGAGGCCGCCGTCGGTCATCTTTTCGCCGGTTGGCTGCGAGGAAGCGGTGTGTCTGATGCGTGGCGCATCGCCGGCCTCCTGCAGATTCATTCCGAAATCGATCAGATTGAGCAGGATCTGTACATGACCCTGTGGTTGCATAGCTCCGCCCATTACGCCGAAACTCATGAACGGCTGGCCATCTTTGGTCACAAATGCTGGTATGATGGTATGGAACGGTCTTTTACGTGGTGCATAGGTATTGAACTGGCCTTCTTCCAATGTAAATAAAGCACCGCGATTCTGCAGGCAGAAGCCCAGTTTAGGGGGCGTCATGCCTGAACCAAACCCGGCGTAATTGCTTTGAATGAGCGAGACCATGTTGCCGTCTTTATCAGCCACAGTCAGATATATCGTGTCACCATCTTCGAGCTGTGGATTTCCTGCCGGGTAGGATCGCGCCGCCCGGTCCGCATCAATTAATTTTCGTCTTTCCGCTGCATAGGATTTTGATATTAATGCCCGGACGGGAAGTTTATGGAAGGCCGGATCGGCATAGAATTTAGCACGGTCTTCATAGGCCAGTTTTTTTGCTTCAAGGAATAGATGGACATGCTCTTTGCTGCCAAAACCGTACTTGCCAAGATCATAGCCTTCCAGAATATTCAGGATCTGTAGAGCGGCGATTCCCTGTCCGTTCGGTGGTAATTCCCATACATCATACCCGCGGTAATTGGTTGAGACAGGTGTTACCCATTCTGAGGTATGGGCAGCCAGATCTTCATAGGTAAGAAACCCGCCCTGTTCTCGCATGTAACTGTCGATTTCCCGGGCGATTGATCCCTTATAAAAGGCATCCCGTCCATTTTTTGCTATTTCCTCCAGCGCCGCGGCCAGAGCGGGATTTTTGAATATTTCCCCCTTTAACGGTGCCCGGCCGTTGACCGTGTAGGTTTCCAAAAATCCGGCATATTTCTGCCGGGAAGGGATGCTCTGTTGCCAGCCAAATGCAATCACCTCGCTGAGCGGGAAACCTTCCCTGGCATAAGCAATGGTAGGTGCGAGAATTTCTTTCATGTCTAATTTCCCGAATTTTGCGTGGAGCTCAAACCAGCCGTCCACGCAGCCGGGAACACTAACCGGCAACGGCCCCAGGGTGGGAATATGTCCGAATCCTTTTTCTTTAAAATAATCCAGGCTGAGTGAGGCAGGGGAGCGTCCACTGGCGTTCAGGCCGAATAAACGGCTGCTGTCCGCATCCCATACGATGGCAAAAAGGTCGCCTCCCATACCGCAGCTGGTTGGTTCCATTAACCCCAGGGCAGCATTGGCCGCGATCGCGGCATCCATCGCATTTCCGCCCATCTTCAGGATATCGATGGCCACCTGCGTAGCCAGCGGTTGGCTGGTGGCTGCCATACCGTTCCTGGCAATCACTTCCGAGCGCGTCGTAAACGGTTTGTTGGTGAGACGGTCACCGCCCATCAGCGCCAGCGGCAGTGCCAGACTCAAGATCAAAAAGGTCCAAAATTCATTCATGATTAACACCCCTGTCGTTTATTGCATTTTGATGTTATACCTGATCTGCTTTTCGATTCTGATCACGTTCAATCGGAGGGATAAGGGAATATAAAAATAAATTGTGTAGAATAAAATTATCGACGAATCCGGACATCAATATTCAATAATCAACACGGAATCATAAATATTCAATGAATTTCATTAAAAATCAGTGATGGAATTTAGGGACGCGATTCATCGCCTCGGTCCTGTTTATTTCATAGGAATGATATTTTCTTTAAATTATGTTATTCAAATGATGAATTATCCAAACCCGGTATATTTTTTATAATCGTGTGTACCGGCGACGGTATATTTGTGAGCGATGAATCGCTGTTAAAAAAGAGGTTTCCCGGAGGGGAACCATAACAAAGCCCAGGGCATCGCCCTAGGATAAAGAGATACCAACAAATAAATTCCCTGAAAGGGAATCATAAATAATTCAATATTTAATACAATTTTAATATAAAAATAACCGGAAAATTATAAATATTGAAATCTCTGCGCTCTGTGGTTTAAATTCAATACACGTTGTTTTTCTAAAAGGAGATAAATATGCCATCAGTCTATAAATTTACGACGCTGATCCTTCCTCTTTTCCTTTTTCTGTCATGTGCCGAAAAAAAATCGGAAAAGTACAACCTTACACCTTCCGATATCGCCGGGGCGGAAAAATTGTTCGGTTTAACGATGACGCAGGCTGAACGCGACTCGATGCTGGCTGATCTGGATGATCAGTTGGGACAATACGACCAGATACGCAAGGAGAAAATACCCAATGATC
>Ga0307424_1001418_pt1 | contig 12634 bp, 10 predicted proteins | sample SalMarWE160320MG_FD_202157 | JGI IMG/M metagenome (GOLD analysis project Ga0307424, IMG submission 202157) | Salt marsh sediment microbial communities from the Plum Island Ecosystem LTER, Massachusetts, United States - WE1603-20 | ecosystem: Environmental > Aquatic > Marine > Intertidal zone >... | reverse complement strand
GAAGCGCTTGATCGCTGCGACGACCTCTATTTCGATCGGGTCAGCCAGATCAAAATCGACCGCTGGTCGCGCGGGCGCGTCGTGCTCGCGGGCGACGCCGCATCGTGCATTTCGTTGCTCGGCGGGCAGGGCACAGCGCTCGCCATGACTGCGGCTTACGTTCTTGCCGGAGAGCTTGCGAAGTCGCGCGGTCAGTACGCCGAAGCGTTCCAGCGCTACGAGCAGCTTTTGCGGCCCTACCTCGCCATCAAGCAGAGAGCCGCCGAGCGCTTCGCCAGCGCATTCGTCCCGAGAACGCCGTTCGGGCTGTGGGTGCGCAATGCCGTCATGAAGGCGTTTGCGATTCCGTCTCTGGCGCGGATGACTTTCGGACGGGACATTGCCGACCAACTCACGCTGCCTCGGTATTCCGTGTGAACGCGCCTGCCGAGCGGGTTGGGTTTGCGCGCCACCGGCGGAAAACAATGGCGCTCCGATCGGAGGCGTTGCTTTTCGAGCCGACATCGATCCTGGCGCGTCAGTCCAGATCGCCGAACGCCGCTTCTTGCTTCGCCAGCGAGGCGAAGTGATTGCTGCGCTGCAGCCAGACCAGCAGGACGAGACTTGGGATCGCGACGACGGCGCTCAGCATGAAGAACGTGCCCCAGCCGACGGCTTCGGCAAGAAAGCCCGCACTCGACGCGAGGTAGGTGCGTCCGATCGCAGCGAGCGCGGTGAGCAGCGCATATTGGGTCGCCGTGTGCAGCGGGCTTTTGCACAGTGCTGAGAGATAGGCCACGAACACGACCGTGCCGATCGCGCCGGTGAAGTTCTCGACGATGATCGTGATGGTGAGGGCCCAGAGCTTGACGCCGACATGGGCCTGCCAAGTGAACACGAAATTCGAAACCATCTGTAGGATCGCCCCGATCCATAGGCTGGCCGCAATCGGAAAAGCGCGGAACACGACGCCGCCTGCGAACCCGCCGATGAGGGTCGCGGCGAGCCCCACGCCCTTGACGATCGCGGCGTAGTCGTTGCGAGAAAAGCCGAGATCGATCACGAAGGGCGCGGTCATCGTCCCCGCGAAGGCGTCGCACAGCTTGTAGAGGATGACGAAGGTGAGCACGACGAACGCGCTATCGCGGGTGAGAAACTCGGAAAATGCGCCGACCGCAGAGGTTACTACCCGCTGCAATGGTTTGCCGGTCCGGTGTTCGGCCGCAGCGGTTACGTTCTTTGGTTCGCGGGCAATCAGCGTCGTGAAAATGCCGATCACCACCAGGGTGGCCATCGTGTAATAGCCCCACGCCCAGGCGTCGCCCTTGCTCAGACCGAGCCCCTCAAACCCCGTCACCAGAAACAGCGCGCCGGCGGTCGAGGCAAGCGTGCCGATACGATAGGCGGCGACGTAGGAGGCCATCCCGGCCCCCTGTTCGTTGTCGGGCAAGCTTTCCACCCGAAAGGCGTCGATGACGATGTCCTGGGTCGCCGAGGCGGCCGCGACCAGCAAAGCCCCGAATGCGACCAGGAGCGGGGTCGTGGCGGGATCGCAGGCGCCGAGGAAGATGATCGCCGCGATCAGCAGGAACTGGGTGAGCAATAGCCAGCCGCGCCGCCGGCCGAACCAGCGCGACAGCAGCGGCACATCAAGCGCGTCGACCACGGGCGCCCAGATGAATTTCAGGGTATAGGGCGTCCCCACCAGCGCAAACAGGCCGATGGTGCCGAGATCGACCCCGGTCTCGCGCATCCACACAAGCAGCGTCGAGCCGGACAGCGCCAGCGGCAGGCCCGACGAAAACCCGAGAAACATCACGACCAGCACCCGGGGGCGCAGGTAGACGGCAAGCGTGTTGACGAAGGAGGGCCGGGCGGCAGGCGCGAGCTCGGGGGTCGATGTCATGCAAACCCTATCGGTAGTGTAGCCTTAGCCCAAGGCTTGCAGCCGATTGGGTTCGTTTTTGGGTCGGCCGGGACGAATCACAGGGCGAACCATTTGACGCATCGGGCCTCTCTGCTTACATCGCAGGCATGGCGTTGCGCGACATTATCAAGCTACCCGATAAGCGGCTAAGGCTCGTTTCCGATCCAGTGGATAAGGTCGACGCCGAGCTCAAGCGGCTGGTCGAGGACATGTTCGAAACAATGTACGACGCGCCCGGCATCGGGCTGGCGGCGATCCAAGTCGGCGTGGCGAAGCGCGCGGTCACCATGGATATCTCCAAGAAGGAGGATGCGAAAAACCCGCGCGTGTTCATCAATCCGGAGATCCTGTGGTCGTCGGACGAAAAGTCGGTCTACGAGGAGGGCTGCCTGTCGATCCCGGACATTCATGAGGACGTGGAGCGGCCGGCGCGGGTGATCGTCCGCTACCTCGATCTTGCGGGAAAAACTCAGGAAAGCGAGGCCGAGGGCCTGTTCGCCACCTGCATCCAGCACGAGATCGACCACCTGAACGGCGTCCTTTTCATCGATCATATTTCGAAGCTAAAGCGCGACCGCATCGTTAAGAAATTCACCAAGGCGGCGAAACGGGCAGTCGAACCGGCCTGACCGAGGGCCGGGCAACCACCGTCGCCGACGTGAGGAACTGCCAGACACAAGATGCCGCTGCGCCTCGTCTTCATGGGTACGCCGGACTTCGCCGTTCCGACGCTGGTTGAGATTGTCGGCCGCGGACACGAGGTCATCGCCGTCTATACGCGTGCGCCCAAGCCTGCCGGCCGGGGGATGGAGCTGCAGCCGAGCCCCGTCGAGCGGAAGGCGCGTCAGTTCGCACTGCCGGTGCTCACGCCGGCCAGCCTGAAGGGCGAGGATGTGCGGGCGGAATTCCGCGCCCATGGGGCGGACGCCGCCGTGGTGGTCGCCTACGGATTGATCCTGCCTAAGCCCATCCTCGATGCGCCGCCGCTCGGCTGCTTCAACTTGCACGCTTCGGCGTTACCGCGCTGGCGCGGCGCTGCCCCGATCAACCGCGCGATCATCGAGGGCGACGCCGAAACCGCCGTGATGGTCATGCGCATGGACGAGGGGCTCGACACCGGTCCCATCGCGATGGCTGAGCGCGTCGCGATTGGTCCCGACATGACCGCGGGCGAATTGCACGACCAGCTTGCACGGCTCGGGGCTGATCTGATGGTTCGCGCGCTCGCGGCGCTGGAGCGAGGATCGCTCACGCTCACGCCGCAGCCGGAGATTGGCGTCACCTACGCCGCCAAGATCGACAAAAACGAGACCCGCATCGACTGGCGACAGCCGTGGAAGCGGGTGCACGACCATTGCCGCGGGCTGTCGCCGTTTCCCGGCGCGTGGTTCGAGATGAGCGGAAGCGAAGGCAAGCCCCCGGCGCGCGTGAAAGTCCTGCGCACGACGAAAGGCGAGGGGGCAGGGACGCCGGGCACGGCGCTCGACGACAAGCTCACCATCGCCTGCGGCGAAGGCGCGATCCGCATCCTCCAACTGCAGCGCGCGGGCCGCGGACCAATGAATGCCGAGGAATTCTTGCGCGGGACGCCCTTACCGGCTGGGACACGGCTCGCGTGAGCGTACGGCCGCTTTCAACGGACGCGCCAACGGCCGACCAAGTCCGCTATCCTGCGACCTTCGGTCGGTTTGATTGAGCTGTTGGATGCCTCGCTACAAGCTCGTAATCGAATATGACGGCGCGCCGTTCGTCGGCTGGCAAGTGCAGGAGAACGGCGTTTCGGTGCAGGCCGCCCTCGAAGCCGCCGTTGCGGCGTTCTGCGGCGAGGCCGTATCGGTGCGCGGAGCGGGCCGCACCGACGCGGGCGTGCATGCGCTCGGCCAAGTCGCCCATGTCGATCTCAGCCGCGAATGGGATACCGACACGGTGCGCGACGCGATCAATGCGCATCTCAAGCCGCATCCGATCGCGGTGCTGTCCGCCGAGATTGCGCCGGCTACGTTTGACGCCCGCTTTTCCGCGCGCAAGCGCCACTATCTCTACCGCATCGTCAACCGGCGCGCGCCGCTTGCGCTGGAAGCCTTGCGGGCCTGGCGCATCGCCCGTCCGCTCGATGCGGAGGCGATGCACGCGGCTGCGCAGCGCCTAGTCGGGCGGCACGATTTCACCACCTTCCGCGCCGCCGAGTGCCAGGCGAAATCGCCGGTGAAAACGCTCGACCGCCTCGATGTGCAGCGGTGCGGCGAGGAAGTGCGCATCCACGCCTCCGCGCGCTCCTTCCTGCATCATCAGGTGCGCTCGATGGTGGGCTCGCTCGCACTCGTGGGGGAAGGCAAGTGGAGCACGGATGATCTCGCCCGTGCGCTAGAGGCGTGCGACCGCACGGCCTGCGGCCCAGTCGCCCCGCCCGACGGGCTTTATCTCGTCAACGTGGAGTATTGAGATCGTCAGAGCATTTTCCGGCGAAGTGGGAACCGGTTCGCCGCAGAAAATGCGACCACTAAAGGATAGCCAGAGCGAATTCCGCTTCCATTGGAACGGAATTCGCTCTGGGAACGGCTTAAGCGTCATTCCGGAAGCCGAGTAAAGCGAGGCTGTCCGGAATCCATAATCGTGGGTCTTAAGAAGTTTGGGTTCCGGGCTCGCCGCTGCGCGGCGCCCCGGAATGACGACGAATCGGTCGGCCATCAACCGAAATACCGCTCCAGAATGCGCCGGTAGATTGCGGTGAGCGTGAGGAGGTCCGCGGTCGGCACGCTTTCGTCCACTTGATGCATGGTCGCATTGGCGAGACCGAATTCGACCACCGGGCAGTAGTCCTTGATGAACCGCGCGTCCGAGGTGCCGCCGGAGGTTGACAGCGCCGGCGTGCGGCCGGTCACCTCCGTAATCACTTTGCTCACCAGCGTGACGGATGGCCCCGGCGCGGTGAGGAAGGCGTCGGCGTTGGAAGGCTCCCATTCGATCCGCCAACGCGCGCCCGCGGCGGCCTCTGCCGCGCGCTTTTCAATCAGCGCCTTGAGCGAAGTTTGCGTGTGACAATCATTGAAGCGGATATTGAAGCGCGCGCGCGCTTCTCCAGGAATGACGTTCACCGTCGGGTTGCCGACATCGACGGAGGTGAATTCGAGGTTCGACGCGTCGAAATGCGCGCTGCCGCGATCCAGCGGTTGCGACAACAGCGCATCGACGATTCGGATAAGGCGGGGAATGGGGTTGTCGGCAAGGTGCGGAAAGGCGACGTGCCCCTGCGTTCCGGTGACGATCAGCGTGCCGTTGAGCGAGCCGCGCCGGCCGATCTTTATCATGTCGCCGAGCGCGGCCGGGTTGGTCGGTTCGCCGAGGATGCAGTGGTCGAATGCTTCGCCGCGCGCCGCCGCCCATTGCAGGAGCTTGACCGTGCCGTTTACTGCGACGCCTTCCTCGTCGCCGGTGATCAGGAACGAAATCGAGCCCTTCTGCTCGGGAGCCTTGTCGGCAAGGTAATCGAGCGCGGCAGCGACTGCGCAGGCGACCGCGCCTTTCATGTCAACGGCGCCCCGCCCATAGAGCACGCCATCGGCGATGTCCGCGCCGAACGGCGGATGCGTCCATTTTGCTTCGTCGCCCGGGGGAACGACGTCGGTATGCCCGGCGAAGACGAAATGGGGCGGCGATGAGCCGATGCGCGCGTACAGGTTCTGTACGTCGGCGAAGCCCGGCTCGGAGAACGTCACCCGCTCGACGGTGAAGCCCGCACCGGCGAGCGTCGCTTCAAGCGCGGCGAGCGCGCCGCCTTCGGCGGGCGTCACCGATTGGCAGCGGATGAGATCGCGGGCGATGGCGACGGGATCGGCGGGCATCATTGGACCGGGCCAATGCGCGGTCCAAGCGGATCGGGGCCGAAGGGATTGGGTCCGCTGGTGCCCTTGCGGAAGCCGAAATCGATCAGCAGCCCGATTGCGAAGGCCAACCAAGGGATGGTGAGGGCGACGACGAGGGAACTTGGTTCATCCTCCGTCCCTGCGAGGCCGATCACGAACAGAAAATCAATCAGGGAGCTGTAGGCATAGAATGCCGCCGGCACCCAGGTCGAAATGTTGCGGTCGTGCCCGCGCTTGGCGAGAATCGCGAACTCCGGATAGCCGAAGGCGACGCTGATGATCGAGCTGAGCCGATCTTGCCCCAGCGATTGCGCGGCAAGGTGACAGGCGAGTTCGATCAATCCGACCGTCGCAAAGGCGATCCAGAAGGTGCGGCGGCCGATGCGACCGTCGAAGCGCCAGAGAAGGTAGTTCCAATCCAAAGCCATACTCCGCGCGAGTGGGCGGACACTGCGCTCAGTCGCGCAGCAGTTCGTTGATGCTGGTCTTAGCGCGGGTCTTTGCATCGACGCGCTTGACGATCACCGCGCAGTAAAGGCCGGGGCCAGGCGCACCGTCGGGCATCGGCTTGCCGGGGATCGTGCCCGACACCACTACCGAATAGGGCGGCACTTCGCCCTGCAGTACGGCGCCGCTTTCGCGATCGATGATTCTGGTGGACGCCCCGATGAATACCCCCATCGACAGCACCGCGCCCTCGCGCACGATCACGCCCTCGGCGACCTCCGCGCGGGCGCCGATGAAACAGTTGTCTTCGATCACCACCGGTCCGGCCTGCAGTGGCTCGAGCACGCCGCCGATCCCAGTCCCGCCGGAAATGTGGCAGTTTTTACCAATCTGCGCGCAGGAGCCCACCGTCGACCAGGTGTCGATCATGGTGCCGGTATCGACATAGGCGCCGAGATTAACGAAGGAGGGCATCAACACGACCCCCGGCGCGACATAGGCGGACCTTCGCACGATCGCGCCCGGTACCGCGCGAAAGCCCGCATCGCGGAAGCGCGCTTCGCTCCAGCCGTCGAATTTCGAGGGCACCTTGTCCCACCACGCGGCCTTGCCGGGCGCGCCCGGAATGACGCTCATGTCATTGAGGCGGAACGACAAGAGCACCGCCTTCTTGAGCCACTGATTGACCCGCCAGGACCCGTCGGATTGCTTCTCGGCAACGCGCGCTTTTCCCGCGTCAAGGAGATTGAGCGCCGCCTCGACTGCGTCGCGCACCGCCCCTTGGGTTGTCGTGCCGATGTCGTCGCGCCGCTCGAAGGCGTCGTCGATGGATTTCGCAAGGTCGGCGTGCGTCATGCGGGTTCCCCGGGCTCAATCGCGACCGCTTGTGTCGGGGCAGGCGCAGGGGGAGTCAAGGGGAGGGAACTGGGTCAGCCGAGAGGGAGACCAGAAACCCGACAAGGTCGTCGGTCACGTGGTCGATATGCGGGGCGTCCTGGCCTTCCAGCTCCCAGCCCTCGCGAAAAACCTCGCGGGTTCGCTCCGGCACGACCAGCACCGTCGTCATCCCGAGCGCGTAAGGGATTTCGAGATTGCGGGCGAGGTCCTCAAAAATCGCCGCCTTATGCGGATCGACATCATGACGGGCGAGGAAGCGTTCATAGGTCTGCGGCAGCGGTTTTGGCTCGAGCTTGCCGGCGACGATGTCGAACACGTCCTCGAAAATCTCGTGCACGTCCAGCCGGCGCATCACCGCTTCGGCGTGCGGGCGCGTTCCGTTGGTGAGGATGAGCTTGCGGCCGGGCAGTTTCTTAAGCACCGCCGCGAGCGCCGGATTGGGTTCGATTGGGGTGTGATCAATCTGGTGAACGTAGTCGAGAAAATCATCCGGCTTCATGCCGTGCTCGACCATCAGCCCGCGCAGGGTCGTGCCGTAGCGTCGGTAATAGTCCTTCTGCACGCGAAAGGCCTCGTCGTGCGTCACGTCGAGGAATTTCACGATATAGTCGCGAATCCGCACATCGACCTGCTGCCACAGATTGAGGTGATGCGGATAGAGCGTGTTGTCGAGGTCGAACACCCAGGTATCGACCTCGGAAAACCCGCGTCGATCGGCCGATGGACCGGACTCTGGCAGCGCCATTGAAAATATTTCCCTTCGGCGGGCGACCTATTCTGTCCATGCCCGCATCTAGTCCATACCCGCATCTATATGCACGCATGCAGGGGAGCCGGACGGTCCGGCCGGCGGCACCTGCGCACCCCTTGGAATGGGTATGCAATCCGCCTTGAGCAAGACCAATAGAAATCGACGATTGCGGCGGACGCGTCGTGCGAGGCGAGGCGGACAGTGTGCCTATGGTGCTTGTTTGACGGTCGCGCGGTTCGTTCTATGCTCGCTGGCGGCGGCGGGCGACACCGGTAAAGGCATCGCGGGCTTAACCTGAATCGCCACGGGTGAGGTCATTGATGAAGAGGCCGCTGGATTTCGCGACCATTCTTGGAATGAATCCCCTGTTTTCGGGGCTTGGCGCGGAGGCGATCGGATCGTTGGCGCGCCTGTGCCAGACGCGCCGGCTGCCGGCCGGCCAGACGCTGTTTGTCAAGGGCGACCCCGGCGACGCGCTCTACGGCGTTCGTCGCGGCCAGATCCGTATCGAGACTGGGACGAGCGCGGGCGAGCGCCTGACCATCGAGGTGTTCGGGGCCGGCGATTTGTTCGGCGAGATCGCCGTGCTCGACGGCCGTCCCCGCTCAGCGGACGCCATCGCGCAAGAAGATGCGGAACTGTTTGTGCTTCCGCGCGCTGACTTCCTCAAGACGCTTGAGGGCGACGGGCGGCTTGCCATCCGCATCATTGAGCTCTTATGCGCGAGGCTGCGTTCGACCAACGATCGCACCGAGGAGATGATGTTTCTGCCGCTCTCGGTCCGACTTGCCCGCCGCCTCGACACGCTCGTCCAAGACTTCGGAGCCGAGGTGCAGATCACGCAGGACGAACTCGCGGGACTGGTCGGGGTCACGCGCGAAAGCGTCAATCGCCAGCTTCAGGAGTGGCGCGCAAGCGGCATCGTGACCCTGAGCCGCGGCCGCATTTTGGTCGATCCCGAGCGGCTCGCCGCAGAGGCGAGAAAAGGCTGAGCCGGCTTCTCAAGGGCCGGGAGCGCCGTCGATATTCGGCGTTGTCAATGCGGCAAGGCCGTGCATAGGTCGCAACGGCAACATCCATCCGATCAAACGGGCCACGCATTCGTATGGACTTTGCGAGCAAAAGAATAGCGGTGTTCGCGAGATTTGTGTGTCTCGCCGCGGCGGTCGCAGCGCCGGGGATGCGCCCAGCCGCCTCCGCCGAACCGAAAAACGCCAAGAACAAACCGGGCATCATGGCGATCGTCACCAAGGCGCGCCACGCCTGTTTCAGCCGCGCGATCCGCGTCAACGGCATTCTGATGCCGAAAAACGAAGCCAGGATAATGCCGGAAGTTGAGGGATTCCGCGTGTCCAAGATTATGGCGGGCGAGGGCGATAACGTCACCGCCGGGCAGGAGCTTGCCCGCTTGACGCGCCCCGACGGAGCGAGCGTCAGCTTGTCGTCGCCGGTCAACGGCACTGTGATCAAGAGCGCGGCGACGCTCGGGGCGCTGGCGTCGGCGCGCTCGCCCGACCCGCTGTTTCGGATCGCCGTCGATGGTGACATCGAATTGATAGCTCAGGTGCCGAGCCTCTATGTCTCCAAGCTTAAGCCCGACCTGCCGACTCGAGTCGAGCTCGAGGATGGCCGCGACCTGCCGGGTCGGGTGCGCCAGGTGCCGTCCGAAATCAATCCGGTCAGTCAGCTAGGCGCTGTCCGTATCCAGATCGAAAGCGATCCGTCGCTGCGCGCGGGGACCTTTGCGCGCGCGACAATCGACGCCGAGCGCAGTTGCGACGGCGTCTCGGTGCCGCGTTCGGCGGTATATTTCCGGACCGAGGGGGCAACCGTTCAGATCGTGCGTGACGATGTCGTCGAGACCAGAAAAATCCGGGTTGGACTGATGTCGGGCCACGCCGTGCAGGTCCTTGACGGAGTGCGTGAAGGCGAGACCGTCATTGCCAACGCCGGCGGGTCGCTGCGCGATGGGGAGAAAGTGAAGCCGGTGCCGCGTGAGGAACACGGCGGCGAGTCGGGAGCGCAGTGACGCGAATATCTCTGCCTATTCCATTCGCCGGCCGCTTCCGGCCATCGTCTTCTCGATCATCGCCCTGCCAGCTTCAACAAGCTGCCGATCACCCGTTATCCGAGCGTCGACGTTCCGATCGTCTCGGTGATTGTCACGCAGTTCGGAGCGTCTCCCGCCGAGCTGGAAGCCCAGGTCACCAAGACCGTCGAGGACGCGGTTGCAGCGATTGTCGGGGTCAATCATATCGATTCCACCGTCACCGATGGAGTGTCGGTCACGACCATCACCTTCAATCTCGACGCCAATCCTGACCGCGCGCTCAACGACGTGAAAGACGCGATCACGCGCGTCCGCGCCAATCTGCCAAGCGGAATCAACGAGCCGCTGGTCCAACGCCAAGAGGTGATCCCGCTCCCGATCCTGACCTATGCCGCGATCGCACCCGGAAAGACGCCCGAGCAGCTCTCGTGGTTTGTCGACGACGTGGTGAAACGGGCTTTGCAGGGCCTGAAAGGCGTCGCCCAGGTCGAACGCATTGGCGGCGTCGACCGCGAAATTCTAGTTTCGCTCAATCCCGATCGGCTGCAGGCGGTCGGGCTGACGGCGGCCGACATCAGCGAGCGGCTGCTCAAAAGCAACGTCGATCTCGCCGGCGGGCGCGCCGAAATTGGCGGGCGCGATCAATCGATCCGCACGATCGCCGGAGCGACGACGCTTGACGAACTCGCCGGAACGACGCTTAGCCTGCTCGCCGGCGGCGAAGTACGGCTCGATGATTTAGGAGTGGTCACCGACACCGTGGCCGATCCACGCTATTTTGCCCGGCTGGACGATGAGCCGGTGGTCGCCTTTGCCGTCTATCGCGCGAAGGGCGCGAGCGACGTGCGGGTGGCCAATGCGGTCGACGAGCGGCTTACGCAGATCAAACAGGATTACCCTGACGTCGAGGTCCGGACGATCGACAGTTCGGTCGACTTCACGCGCGAGAATTACCACAACGCGATGCAGACGCTGCTCGAAGGTGCGGCGCTTACTATCATCGTGGTGTTTCTATTCCTGCGCGATTTCAGGGCGACCATCATCGCCGCCGTGGCGCTGCCGCTCTCGGTGTTTCCCGCCTTCTGGGCGATGGACCTGCTCGGATTCTCGCTCAATCTCATTACCCTTCTCGCTATCACGTTGAGCACCGGAATTCTCGTCGATGATGCGATCGTCGAGATTGAGAACATCGAACGCCATATCCAGATGGGCAAGTCGCCTTACGACGCGGCGATGGAGGCGGCCGACGAGATTGGCCTCGCGGTCGTCGCGATCAGCCTGACGATCGTGGCGATGTTTCTGCCGGCGAGCTTCATGCCGGGCATCGCGGGCCAGTTCTTCAAACAATTCGGCATCACGGTGTCGGTGCAGGTGTTGTTTTCGCTGCTAGTCGCGCGGCTCGTGACGCCAGTGCTCGCGGCCTATTTCCTGCGGCCAAAGCCGCATCGGGAAAAGCCGCCGGGACCGGTGATGCGGCTTTACACCAGGATCCTCAAGACATCGGTGGGCATGCGCTACGTCACCGTGGTCGTCGGATTGGCGCTGTTCGTCCTGTCGGTGCTGGGACTCAAGCTTCTGCCGCAAGGGTTTATGCCGCAGCTGGATACGGCGCGCTCGATGCTCGCCATCGAACTGCCGCCGGGCACGCAGCTTTCCGATACGCAGACCGTAACAGAGAAGATCGTCAACCTGATCAAGCGTCGGCCGGAGGTGCGCAGCGTCTTCGTCGACGGCGGACGCATCCCGCCGAAGACCACCGAGGTCAACACCGCCGCGTTGATCATCAATTATGTTCCGAAGGGGGATCGCTCGCTCACCCAGGCGCAGCTCGAGCAGGATATCAGCCGGGACCTGGCCGACGTTCCCGATATCCGCTACTGGTTCCTCGACGAAAATGGCCAGCGGACGATTTCGCGAATTGTCGTCGGCCAGGACGGTAGGACGGTGGCGAATGTCGCAGCCGAAATCGCCAACCAGATGCGACGGCTTTCGTCCGTGGCCAATGTCGTCTCCACCGCCGCGCTCGACCGTCCCGAACTGCGCATCATTCCGCGCAAGGCGTTGGCGACCCGCTTGAACGTCACCACGGAAACGTTGGCTGCGACCGTCCGGGTCGCGACCATCGGCGATGTCGGGCCGCGCCTCGCCAAATTTGATGTGGGCGATCGACTCGTGCCGATACGCGTGATGATCGGGGAATCCGGCCGCGCCGACCGACAAGTGCTCGAGCAATTGCGCGTGCCCACGCTGCGCGGAACCACGGTACCGCTTTTGGCCATCGCCGACATCCAGCTTGGACAAGGGCCGGCGACGATCTCGCGCTACGACCGCCAGCGTTCCGTGAAGATCGAAGCGGACTTGGTCGGCAACACGGCGCAGAGCAAGGCTGACGAGGAAATCGAAGAACTGCCGGTGATGAAATCTCTGCCCAAGGGAGTGGAGGTGCTGCAGTCAGGCGATTCGGAGGCGAAGAAGGAGTTGATGGATGGGTTCGCCCCGGTCATGTCAAAGGGCCTGATGATGGTTTATGCGGTGCTGGTGCTCTTGTTCCACAGCTTCCTGCAGCCGGTCACGATCCTGTTCTCGCTGCCGCTGTCGATCGGCGGCGCCGTCATCGCCCTGCTCATCACCGGCAACTCGCTCAATCTTCCGGTGATGATCGGATTGTTGATGCTCCTGGGCATCGTCACCAAGAACGCCATCATGCTCGTCGACTTCGC